>Ga0181537_10001557_pt1 | contig 20919 bp, 16 predicted proteins | sample PEATcosm2014_Bin_39_FD_119765 | JGI IMG/M metagenome (GOLD analysis project Ga0181537, IMG submission 119765) | Peatland microbial communities from MTU Mesocosm Facility, Houghton, MI, USA - PEATcosm2014_Bin23_10_metaG | ecosystem: Environmental > Terrestrial > Soil > Wetlands > Peat | place... | reverse complement strand
TTCCCGGGTGGTGGCAGACCGATCGAGCGTAAGGCCTGGCGTGCCGTAACCGGCCGCCGATCCGAGCGGGTTCTTGCCCACGCGCCGATGTGCCGCACCGATCCCTTCAGCATCGTCGCGCAGTTCGGCGGCAAACCCCCCGGCCCACAGCGCGACCGAGCTTGGCATGGCCTGCTGCATATGGGTATAGCCGGGTAGCGCGAGCTCGCCCTGGCGCTGAGCCAGACGGTCGAGTGCCGCGGTGACGCGCTGCGCTCCGTCCTGCAGATGGCCGATGACGTCGGCCAGATAAAGCCGTAGCGCTGCAAGCACCTGATCGTTGCGCGAGCGGCCAAGATGAATGCGCTCGCCGGCTTCGCCGATGCGCTGCGTGAGCTGCCGCTCGAGCGCCGTCTGACCATCCTCATCGGCGAGCTCGATGCGCCACTGCCCGCGCGCGTGTTCTTCGCCGAGGCTTTGCAATGCCGCGCAGATGGCCTGCAGATCGCTGGCCGACAACAGTCCTTGCGCGCCGAGCATGCGTGCGTGGGCCATCGAAGCGCGCACGTCATAGGCGACCAGCCGCTCATCGAGCGCGTGATCCTCGCCCGCGGTGAACTTAAGTACCCGCTCATCGAGCGGCGCGCCTTTGTCCCAGAGTCGTGTCATGCGACCTCGATGGCTTTCCGGCCGGCGGCAATCATGAAGTGCAGGCCACGGCTCAGCTGCCGACCTGCTGTTCGGCCGGGCTGATCTCCTTGACGTCCGCCACGATCAGCGTGCCGGTTCCCTCGTTGGTAAAGACCTCCGAGAGAATGCTGTCCGGCGCGCTGTAGGAGATCACGTGCACGCGGCGCACGCCGCCGCGGATGGCATCCTCGATCGCCTTGGTCTTGGGCAGCATGCCGTCGATGATTTTGCCGGCCTCGCGCAGCCGCTTCAGTCCCGCAAGGTCGGTGAAGGAAATCACCGAGCCGGGATCGGCCACGTTATCGAGAATGCCCGGCGCCCCGGTGCACATGATCAGCTTCTCGGCCTGCAGCGCGGCGCCGATCGCCGCCGCCACGGTGTCGGCGTTGATGTTCAGCAGCTGGCCCTGCTCGTCGGCCGACATCGGGCTGATCACCGGCATCAGGCCGTTGTCCAGGTGCTTTCTGATCACGCTGGTGTCAATACCGTCGATATCGCCGACGAAGCCAAAATCCACCAGCTCGGCATCGCCCGGCTGCATGCGCACCGGCGGGCGTCGGTGCGCCCGCACGAGGCCTGCGTCGACGCCGGATAATCCGACCGCATCGATACTCAGTTCGCGGCAGATGGCGAGAATCCGGGTATTGATCAGCCCGTTGAGCACCATCGCGGTTGCGTCGATGGAATTGGCATCGGTAATGCGCCGGCCCTGCACCATGCGGGTCGGGACGCCGAGCGCTTCGGTCAGTGCGGTCAGCTGCGGGCCGCCACCGTGCACCATGACCACGCGCACGCCAAAGGTATGCAGCACGGCGATCTGCTCGACCAGCGCACGCGTCGCCTGCGGATCGCCGAACACCGCGCCGCCGGCTTTGACGACGAAAATCTTGCCCTTGTAGAGGCGCACATAGGGCGAGGCATTGCGCAACGCGCGGATGGTCGCGGTCTGGTCGGATCGGTGCAGGATCATGGGCGGTTCACACTCCGTGACAGTCAATTAAGTTCGCATCAGTGGCGCAACAGGCTGAACAGTACGGCCATCTGCGCACTGAGTCGATTGTGGGCCTGCTGCAGCACGACGCTGCGCGGGCTGTCGAGCACCGCGTCGCTCACCGCGACATTGCGCCGCACCGGCAGGCAATGCATCAGGCGGCAGGATTCGTGCGTGTTGGCAAACCAGCTCTCGTTCACGCACCAGTCCGGATAACGCTGCCGGGCGGCAGCATCCGCGGCGGCATCGCCGTACGCGTTGGTGCAGCCCCACTCCTTGGCATAGAGAATGGTCGCGCCCGCCAGCGCCTCGGTGCGGTCCGAGCTCTCGCGCACCGAGCCGCCGGAGGCCGCCGCCGCCGCCGCGGCCCGGGCCATGATGGCGCCCGGCAGCGCGAATTCCTCGGGTCGCAGCACGATGACTTCCATGCCGCGCAGCGCCGCCATGTGCACGATCGCTGCCGGCACCGCGAGCGGCAGTGCGCGCGGATGCTGCACCCAGCTCAGCACGAACCGGCCGTGGTCCGGCACGCGCAGGTCAACCATCGTTTTCCAGTCGGCCAGCGCCTGGCAGGGATGATTGATGGCTGATTCAAGGTTGATCAGCGGTTTGTCGGTAAGGGCGGCAAGCTCGGCAAATTTGCGGTCGGCGAGGTCCGCCGCCAGATCCTGACCGTCGGCAAAGGCGCGGATGCCGAGCGCGTCGCAGTAGGACGCCAACACCGGAATGGCTTCCTTGACATGCTCGGCCGCCGCGCCGTTCATGACCGCGCCGGGGCGGTTCTCCAGCAGCCAGGAGCCCTGGCCCGGCGTGATGACGAAGGAGTGGCCACCGAGCCGGGACATGCCGGCCTGGAACGATGCCAGCGTACGAATCGACGGGTTCATGAACAGCAGGCCGAGGATGCGCCCGGCGAGCGCCCGGGGTTCCGGATGCAACTCGAGGCGGCGCGCGAGCGCCAGCAGTTCCAGCAGCTCGTCGCGGGAATAATCGGCCAGATCCATGAAGCGATCCACGGTGTCGTCCTCAACTGCCGATCGCCAGCAGCGCGTCGCGCAGCAGATCAACGTGCGATTCGTTCAGGATGAACGGCGGCAGCAGCCGCAATACCTGTGGGTCGGCACTCGTGCCGGTCAGGATATTGCGTTCCAGCAGTTGCGCCTGCACCTGCCTGGCAGGTTGCGCCGTGCGCAGGCCCGCGAGGAAGCCCGCGCCCTGGTAGCCGGTGATCGGTCCGACCATGCAGCTTTGGCGGATGTATGCGCCGACGCGGCGCACCTGCGCCAGCAGCTGCTGGTCCTCAATCGCCGCGATGGTCGCCTCGATGGCCGCGCAGGCCAGCGGCCCGCCGCCGAACGTCGTGCCGAGCGCATCGAGCCGGACCGCCTGCGCAATGCGCGGGTGCATCAGCAGCGCTGCGCAGGGGTAGCCATTCCCGAGCGCCTTGGCGGTGGTCAGCATATCCGGCTGCACGCCGTACAGATTGGCGGCAAAGGGCTCGCCGGTGCGGCCCATGCCACACTGCACTTCATCGAAGATCAGCACTGCGCCCACTGCCTTGCAGCGCGCCGCGAGCGCTGCCAGGTATTCGGCGCCCAGGTCGAAGGCGCCGCCGACGCCCTGCACCGGCTCGACAATGACTGCTGCCGTCTGCTCGGTAATCTGCGTGAGCGCGGCCAGCTCGCGGCGCGCAATGAAGGTGACGTCAAACGGCGCGCGCGGAAAACCGTACCACTTGCCGGCGGCGCCCCAGGTCAGTGCGCCGGCGCCGGCCGTGCGGCCATGAAAGCTGTGCTCGAGGGCGATGACCTGGGAGCGGCCGGTGACCGTGAAGGCCATCTTCAGCGCATTCTCGTTGGCCTCGGCGCCGGAGTTGACGAAGAACACGCTGCTGAAATTCAGTCGCGAAAAACTGAGCAGACGCTGCGCGGCGCGGGCGCGTACCGCAAGCGGGACCGCATTGCTCTGGAAATTAAGCTGCTGCGCCTGGCGCTGCAGCGCCGCGGTCCAGCCGGCGTGCGCATAGCCGAGCGCCGCGACTGCGTGGCCGCCGTACAGATCGAGCACTCGCCGGCCATCGGCGGTGTGCAGCCAGACGCCCTCGCCGTGCGTGACCGGCAGCGCGTACTGCGCGAACACCGGGGCGAGCCCGTCGGCCGGCGCGACAATCTCATTGGCACGGGCGTTCATCGGTTCATGGCCATCGCGACGGCATGAGTTCAGGTCCAGCCCGCTGCTGGCGCGGTCAGGCCTGCGGTTTCGGCTAGCCCGAGCAGCCGGTTCATCCACTGCATGGCGCCGCCGGCGGCACCCTTGTTCAGGTTATCGAGCACGCTCAGCACTGCAACCGTGCGTCCGTCGCTCGCGCAGTGCAGCTGGGCATAGTTGCTGCCGGCCACATCCTTGATGCGCGGCGGCGCATCGAGCACGCGCACGAACGGGGAGTGCGCATAAAAAGCGCGCAGCTTGGCATTCAGCTGTTCCGTGGACTGCGGTTTTTTCAGCACCGCCTGCACCGTGGCATGGATGCCGCGGGCAAAGGGTCCGGAGTGCGGCACAAACGCGAGCTGCGCGGCCACACCCGCGGCGGCCTGCACGCCGGCGCAGATCTCCGCGACGTGCCGGTGGGTCAATGGGTTGTAGGCGTACAGATCGCTGTGCCGCAACGGATGGTGCGTACCGTCGGTCGGCTTGCGACCCGAGCCGGTGCTGCCGGTGATCGCCGCGACGTAGAGCTGCGGTTCGCTGAGGCCAAGCGCCAGCAGCGGCACGGCGGCCAGCAGCGTCGCGGTGGCAAAGCACCCGGGGTGCGCGACATGCGCGGTGCCGAGTGCAGCCAGGTGCTCAGGCACCGCACAGGTAAACTGCGCCAGCCGCGCCGGCGCGCCGTGCGGGTGACCGTAGACGGCCTGGTACTGGGCGGCATCGCGGTAGCGAAAGTCGGCTGAGATATCGACCACCGCTGGCCGGTTGCCGGCCACCTCGGCTACCCGCAGCAGCTTATCGATCAGCGGCGCCGAGGCGCCGTGCGGCGCGGCGCCGAACAGCGCCGGTCGCGCGGTGGTTTGCAGCACCGCCTCGACCTGCTGCTGCGAACTGAATACCAGATCGCCACACGCGGCTGCCAGATGCGGAAACGCCTGGCCTACCGGCGCGCCGGGCTGGCTGTCGGAGAGCAAGGCGGCGAGCTTGAGCTGCGGGTGCCCCAAAATCAGCCGCAGCAGTTCACCGGCCACGTAGCCGGTACCGCCAAGCACGATCGTGGGAACGGTGCTGTTCACTCGGCCGCTCCGGCCACGCGGGCGCGCGCGCCGAGACCCACCGCGTCGATCACGGCATCTCCCAGCGCCGCCGGGCTGCTGATCGCATTGAAGGCTGGCACGTTCATCTGCTGCACAATGATGTCGACGCCGACCTGATTGTCGGTTGCCGGGCCGGTGACTACGCACGGCTCGATGCTGAAGCGCTCGCGCAGCAATTTGACGCCGCCCCAGGCCGCGACCGGATCATTCGCCGACAGCACTACGCCGGTCAGCGCGCGGCGCACGTCGGCGCAATCGAGGATCGCATCGACGCCGTAAGTGCCGAGCAGTCCGTCGCCGAGTTCGAAGACGATTACATCGGGGCGGCCCGCCGCCAGCTCCGTCAGCATGGTGCGGGTCAGGGCCGGGCCTGTGCGCCGCGTAGTGGTTACCACGCCGAGGTCGGTGAAGATCATGGTCTTGCGCGCGCCGGCGTCCTCGAAGGCCATGATGTCCCGGCGCAGCGAGACGCCAGTCGCTTTGAACGCATCCACGGTCAGGCCGCGATGGCGCATGCGGGCGATGATGGCCGCCGCCGCCGCGGTCTTGCCCGCTTCCATGCAGGTGCCGGCCAGCGCGACCACTGGTACCCCCTGAACGTCGAGGGTGGCCTGCAGATCGAGCGGCCGGTAGCCGGCCCGCGCCGGCACGCCGATGCGCTCGCCGAGATACGGAAACTGCAGTACCACGCCAATCACGCGGCAGTCGAAGGGCTTGCCCTTGTCCGGCGTCGCTGATTCGCATATGCCCAGCACGCCGCCGATGTTCAGCATCTGAATCACGTCACCGGGTTTAACGGTGGGCGGTACGTAGCCGGAGTAGCCGAACAATGCCTTGCGCGTACCTAAGGCGCCTACCGCGATGTCGCCCTTGCCGAGCTTGGCCATGCGGCCGCTCGTCAGCTCGAGTGTGTTGTAGGTGGATTTGTTGTTGAGGATCTCCACCACCAGCACCACGCCTTCCTCGGCCGGAATCTGTTCGGCGACCCGTACCTCATGGCTGAGACCTAAGGCCTGGGTGATCGAGCCGATCTTGTCGACGACCACGCTTTTCATGGCGCCGTCTCCGGCCCGGTCCCTTGCCCGGCGCGCCGGTGGAAAACGCCGGTGAGCGCGACGATCCTGGAAAAGCCGAGCGCGTCGGCGGCGGTCCATTCGCCGACGGACTCGCCGTAGGTGCCTTTGGAGGCGGCCATCAGCGAGTAGCGGGACTCAACACCTTCGACAAACAGCGAACCGGGACGCAGCAGCACGTGCACCTGGCCGGTGACGCGGGACTGGGAACTCAGCATTAGCGCCTCGATGTCTCGGCACACAGGATCGAGCAGCTGGCCTTCGTGCACCCAGTCGCCGTAAGAGCCGGCGACACTGTCCTTGATCCGCTGCTGCCGTGCCGTGAGTACCAGTTTCTCGAGCTCCCGGTGCGCCGTGAGCAGGGTCTCGGCGGCCGGCGCTTCAAAGGCCACGCGGCCCTTGGTGCCGATGATGGTATCGCCGAGGTGAATCCCGCGACCGATGCCAAAGGGCGCGGCCAGAGCCTCCAGCTGTTCGATCAGTTCAACCGGCGACAGCAACTGCCCGTCGATGCCGCTCGGCCGGCCCTGCTCGAAGGAGATCGTGTGCCGTTGCGGCGCCCGCGGTGCGCTAAAGGCGTGCGGCGATAGCACCCAGGCGTCCTCGGGGATGCTGCCCTTCGAAGTCAGAGTCTGTGCGCCGCCGATGGTCACGCCCCACAGACCGCGGTTGATCGAATAAGCCGCGCCGGTCGGCGGCACCGGCAACCGGCGTTGCTGCAGGTACTCGAGCTCTTCCTGGCGCTTGAAAGCGCGGTCGCGCACCGGCGCGATGATTTCCAGCTCCGGGGCGAGGGTGCGCAGCGCGACCTCAAAGCGCACCTGGTCATTGCCGGCTGCGGTGCAGCCGTGGGCAATCGAATGGCTGCCAAGCTTTCGGGCCATCAGCGCGATGGTCTGCGCCTGCATGACGCGCTCGGCGCCGACGCACAGCGGGTAAAGCTGGCCACGGCGTACATTGCCGATAATCAAATACCGCAGCACCTGCTCGAAATAATCAGCGCGCGCGTCAATCAGATGGTGTGCGGCAGCGCCGAGCGCCAGCGCCCGCGACTGCAGCGTGGCGGCCGCCGCCGCATCAATGCCGCCGGTGTTGACGGTCACGGTAATGATGGGCCGCTGATAGTGCTCAGCCAGCCACGGCACGAGAAAGGAAGTGTCCAGCCCACCCGAATAGGCGAGCACGATGGGCTCACCGCCCGCTGGGAAGTTCGTATTCATGGGTTCAGATCCGGAACAGGGTGTGCAGCCGCTCGACCAGCCGGGTCTGGGCGCGAGCGTCCGGTGTCGCGATGAATATGGTGTCGTCCCCCGAGATCGTACCAACCACTTCGGGCCAGTCGGCTTTGTCCACGGCGACTGCGACACTGCCGGCCGCACCGATGGTGGTGCGGATCACGGTGATGGCCGGGCCGGCCGGCCGAATGCCGCGTACGAACCGGGCCAGTGAGTTGAAATCGCCGTTGGCGCGGGCCACTTCATCGGGCGGTGGCAGGTAGCGGCCGCTCGCCTTGAGCACGCCGAGCTCGCGCAGATCGCGGCTCACGGACGACTGCGTGACGGCAAAACCCGCCGAGCGTAGCAGCCGCGCGAGCTCGCTCTGGCGGCGCACGACCTGGCCGCGCAGCAGGCGCACGATGGCATCGAGGCGGTCGGTATGGCGTTCGGTCAGCATAATCCCGCTTGCATAAAATCCCACTTATTATGCATAAACATGCAATCGAGATCAAGCCCCGGGGCCGGCCGTGGCCGGCAGAGATCAATGGAGCCGATTCTTAAGCGCTCGGTGGCGCCGCACATGACTCTGGCGCCACTGACACGGGGGTGAATTCCCTTTCCTGCAGCAAGCGGCCAATTCCCCGCATGGGGTGGCGCGCGGCGTCTTGCCGCCTCGACCGGCGCGGGTGTATACAGTGGAAAATGTGAGCGTGGGACGAGGGCAAGATTCAGGCCGTAAGTGGTTCCAAGGTAGTGTCACCGGCACGGTACGCGACGGCGGCACTGAAAGGGGGTGGCATGTGAAAACAACTCTGCGCGACGTCTCTCATTTCATAATCCTAGCGCTCTCACTGGTGGCTCTCACGTCGTGTGGAGGCAGCGGGGGTGGCGCCGGAATGGGCACCATCGCGAGCGCGACCCAACCAGTCCAACAACAGATCCTTGACTCAACACCGTCACCACAGGTGCCATTCGACATTCCGTTGACGACGCTGTCAGCGAGCAGCGGCGGTAATTCCTACACCGCGACCTACAGCGCGACGCCGAACAACGGCACCACAATGTTTGATGGGCAACAGGCCAACAGCAGCACGATCTCGCTGACGGTCACCGAGAACGGAGCGACCATCGCTACCGAGGTCGACACCGATTACTACCTCGAGAACCCGTACCAGCCGCTCGGAATGAGCATCTCCGTTAACGGCGGGCAGTTTGACTTCCTGTATAACAGCGCCGATCCGCTTCCGTTGCTCCTGACCGCCGGTGACTCCGGGCCGCTCGGCTCGGGGACGTACTACGTGGCCAATACCAACGACGCCATCGGGTCCCTGACCGAGACCTACTCCGTGACGCAGTGGAACAACTCCTCGACGCTGCTGCTTACGACCAATGCTGCCGGGACGCTGAACGGTCAGATGGTCGACGAAACGCTCACCTACGTCCTCAACGGTGTTGACGGGGCAATTCTGGCTTCGGTAAAGCTCACCGTGGACGGCACCCAACTGACGTTATTGTCCGCTTGCGCTGGCTGCTGGGACTACTAATGCTCCGTAGCGACCCTTTATTTGTCTCGCTTTGCGAGGTATGGCCGCGCGCCCTCATTGGCCGAACGAGATCGCCCCGCGGCTCAGTTCGGTCTTAAAGAGCGTACGCGGCTGGCTGCAGCGCATGTTGTTCGCGCACGGATCGTTCGATGCGCGCAGGAGTTGTAGCGGGAACGACGGCGCGCTATCACAGACGCTGTGGCCCAGCTCGGTGTTCTGGGCACATAACATGGCGACATCCCACACGATAGTCAGGAATCGTCTAGGTCAGTTGAGAGCGCAACTCAGCGAAACACCAGAGCTGTTGCGCCGGTTGTCGCCAGAGCTTCGCTTTGGTGCAACGGGCGCTCGCCGACGTTTAATGCACGGCTCGACGCGTGCTGACGATGTGCCTATGCTGGGCAAATGACTTGGCAACATCAGCGCATTTCGCAATATGGAGGTCCCGAAGTACTGCAATTGGTTGAGGAGTCGGCGATTCCTGAGCCTGGACCCGGAGAGGTTCGCATCAAGGTGCTCGCCGCAGGCACCGGTTTTACCGATACGATGATTCGACGTGGCCGCTACCCGGACTTCAAGGGGCCCTTACCGTTCACACCTGGCTACGAGATTGTTGGCGTCGTCGAAAAAGCCGGTGCCGATGTAGTAACGCCAAGGATTGGCGAGACGGTGGCTGATTTGTGTGTCGTGGGTGGCTATGCGCAATATGCGATCCGACCCGCGCGCGCTCTCGTGCCTGTCCCTGACGGCATCGATGCGGCAGAGGCAGTTTGCATCCCTCTTGCTTACCTCACCGCCTTTCAATTGCTGACTCGCTGCCGCAATCTGCCGCCAGGCGCCTCAGTGCTCGTCATCGGCGCTTCAGGCACCGTCGGTACTGCACTGCTCGATCTTGCGCGCCACCTCGGCCTGAAGGCGATTGGCACGTGCTCTGCGGCGAACCTGCCGGTAATTGAGCGGTACGGGGCAGCAGCGATCGACTATCGAGCAGGTGATTTTGTGGCCGCCGTGCGCCAATTGACACCGAATGGGGCCGGCGTTGACATTGCCTTCGATGCGATTGGTGGTGCGCACTTCGCTCGTTCGTTTGCCTGCCTCGCGCCCGGCGGGCTGCTTGTTGGCTACGGGTCGCAGACGATGGCAGTGGGTCGCGAAACCCTGCTTACTGCAGGCCTCGGTTTGGCTCGCCTCAAGCTCTGGAGCACATTGAGCTTCCTTTTCAGCGGGCGCAGCGCCCTCTTCTACAGCGTCACCGCCTGTCGATCGGCTGAGCCGGAGGCATTCACCGCCGACATGGCGGAGCTGTTCCAGCTGTTGCGTGCCGGCGCAATTAGACCGGCGGTGGTCGACCGCTTGCCGCTCGCGGCGGCGGGCAAGGTCCATGCCCGCATCGATAAAGGTGGAGTTGGCGGCAAGATTGTGTTGATGCCCTGGTCCACGTAGTGCGCTCTCGACTGCCGGGGCGCAGGGTAGTGGTTGGACGCACGACATCGGTAATGTCGTGCTGATGACTACCCTGCAGCATGACGTGGGGCAGCAGGCGGCCGCGAGCCGACTGTGTCAGTGCCACGGGCCAAATTACCGCGGTTGAAACTGGACAGAGGATAGGCCGCAGAGGAATATGCGCTTTGCGGGTGGCGCTCCGATCTGGGCGTGTCGCGCCGACCAATCTTCCAGGCCCGTAATGCTCCACAACTGGACCAACTTTTTCCTCACTACTGCAGCGGTAGGTGCGCAGCTAATAGGATTGCTCTTCGTCGTTGTTACGATTGGGAGCAGTTTGTCGAGATCCCAATCGGTTGCCGGCATTCGTGCTTTCTTGACGCCGACGCTGACGTGCTTCAGTGGAGTACTGCTTCAGGCCTTGGTTATGTTGGTGCCTTGGCCATCCGATTGGCCAAGGGGCCTCATGCTGGTCCCGGGCGGGCTGGCGAGCCTCGCTTATCACCTCTACGTAATCCGTTCTCAGCGCAAGCTCAATTTCGCCGCGCTCAGCGGGGTCGACTGGATAGCCCACAACGCATTTCCCGTGGTCGCTGATGCCAGTCTAATCTTCGGCGGCGCCGGATTGATAGCCGAAAGGCCCTTCGCCCCCTACGCCATCGCGGGCGCGAGTACGCTCCTGTTGATCTCCGGGATCTATGGCGCGTGGGACCTGACCCTATGGATGGTTACAAATCGGGACAAGACGTAGCCGTGGGTTTACTGATTACCGCATTCTGAATGACGGCTAAGGGTCAATGGCAGTCGGTTGCCGGAGCAGAAACCCGCCGCCGAAACGGACCATCGTTCATCACGGTAGACTAAAATCATGTGGTATCGGCAATGATTCGGGTTGCATTTTTTATCTTATTGTCCGTGCCAACGATAGTTGCCGCGCAGGCGAGCCTGGACGCGGCAGATATTCGCCGGATCGATGCACTCTTTGCAGAATTCGACCGCAATGGATCTCCGGGCTATGCCCTCGGCGTTGTCAAAGATGGGACCCTCATCTTTTCGCGGGGATATGGGCGTGCAGATCTAGACAACAATGTGCCGATTACACCGCGAACGTCATTTCATCTGGCGTCGCTTTCAAAGCAATTTACGGCCGCCGCTGTGGCATTGCTGATCCTCGACGGCAAATTGCGCTTCGACACTCCTGTTGCAAAGTATTTTCCCAAGCTGGCACCGTACGGCGCGGACATTGAAGTCAGACACCTGATTTACTTTACGAGCGGGCTGCCCGAGTACACATCCCTGCCGCGCCCAAGTGGCGACCCGTGGTTCTCCTTCTACTATTTCACGACCGACGAGGCCATTGCCGCCACCCTGCGTGCGGGGAAAGTGAAATTCCCACCGGGATCGGAATGGGACTACTCCAATGTGAACTACATGATGTTGGCGAAGATCGTCGAACAGGCGAGCGGGAAACCGCTGTCGGAATTTCTTGCAACCCGCGTGTTTGCGCCGCTCGACATGGCCAACTCGCAATTAAATGACGATTCGACACTCGTCATCGCCAACCGTGCTACGGGTTATGCCGACCGGTCGGATGAGTCGGTACGCAAAGAACTGCAATCGGTCGGCATTCAAGTACGACCGGGGTCGGGCTATGTGCGTCTTCCGCGCATCTCTCCCCATTATGGCGGCAGCGGTGTCTTCAGCACCGTCGAAGATCTTGCCAAGTGGGATGCCAACCTCGACAGCAACAAGCTCGCCGGCCCGCAGTTTACTCAGCTCATGCTACGGCGCGAGAAGTTCAACCACGATAAGGACAATGACGCCCTGGGACTGGTATTCGGAGAATTTGAGGGCCGGCCAATGCTTTGGTTTTCCGGCGATGATCTGGATTCGTCGACGTTCATGGCTCGATTGCCGCAGGAGCGCCTGACGGTAATCTGTCTTTCGAATATGCCGCGGGGACGGGCTGATGACAAGGCGCGAGCGGTCCTGGGCATAGTCCTTCATACCAATCGTAAGACGAATTTGAAATGAGCAGTTCGACAGTCCGACGGGAGGGTGCGATGCGGCTTGTATTGGCGGGTAGCTTGGCTTGCGTCCTCGCCGGGCTGGCCGGCGCACATGGGATACCGGCCGCTGCGGCTATTGACGCCAAAGTGCACAAGGTTACTGCTGCCTCGGGCGCAAACGGTTTGGCGCTGGCGGTCATCGACCACGGCAAGGTCGGTTATGTGCATGCCTACGGTATCCGAAATGCCAAAGGCGACCCCCTAACCACCAGCACGGTGATGTATGGCGCATCCCTGACCAAAGCCGTGTTCGCGTATGTGGTCATGCAACTGGTCGACCAAGACAAACTTGAGCTCGACAGGCCGATCAAGGACGACCTTGACCAGCCGTTGCCGCTCTATGGCCCCGACCCGGTGTTCCCCGATAAGTACGGGCCCTACAAAGACCTGGCGAGCGATCCCCGCTGGGAAAAGATTACGCCGCGCATGTGCCTGACCCATTCGACGGGCTTCAACAATTTCTGGTTCATCGAGCCCGACCAGAAACTGCATATTCATTTCGAGCCGGGCACGCGCTTCAGCTATTCCGGCGAAGGTCTAATCCTGCTGCAATTCGTCATTGAACACGGACGCAAGGCTCAGGGGCTCGGGCTCGACGTGGGCGATTTTACCAAGGCCGACTTCGAACGGCTGGGCATGTCCCGGACCAGCTTGGTCTGGCGCCCTGATTTTGCCGGCAATCTGGCCGACGGCTGGAATGACAAGGGTCAACCGCAAGAGCACGATCGGCGTAGCAAGGTCAGAGTGGCGGGTTCAATGGATACGACGATATCCGACCTCGCCAAGTTCACAGCCGCTTTGGTTCGTGGCGACGGCCTGAGCGCAGCATCGCGCGCCGAGATGACCAAACCGCAACTTCATATCGGCACAGCCCACCAGTTTCCCCCGTTCGGCGCTGACCTGTCTGTGGACAAGCAGCGCCCAGACCTTTACGCAGGGCTCGGCGTGGTTGTGTTCGATGGCCCTCAGGGACACGGATTCTATAAAGGTGGCCACGACGGTCAAACCGCAAACACAGTGGTCTGCATTGAGAAGAGCGAGCGCTGCGTTCTGCTTCTTGCCAACGACGTTCGCGCAGAAGCAGGGTTCGCCGACTTGGTCAGGTTCATCCTGGGTGACACGGGCGTGCCGTACGAATGGGAATATGGAGATGCGGCGGGCAAGTCCTGAGCCGCGACATACGCGGTTCGGAGAATTCCCCAGCCTGCCGGCTACCGGACATTCGCGAACCGCAGCTCAAGGCTAACCGCGGTCACTCGCAGCCCCGACATAGTCGCGCCGAAGCGGTCGCTGGTACCATAAGGTAGGCTATCAGCCGCTACTTGTAGTCCCTGAATACTGCAGACCAAGTGACTTCCTTCATGAGCTCGATCGTCCCAGTTCCGACACTGCCACCTACCAGGTCGCCCGATTCCCGCATCGCACCGCTGTGGCATACCGTCATCGTGCTGTTCGCGTTGCTCGGCGTTTCTCTGCTAGGCGCCCATGTCAGCTTGCGGACCCTTTTCGGCATGCACGGCCGCTTAGCAAGCTATCTGTTCGTCATCGTTTTTGAATGGGCGACCGTGGGTTTCATTATTTGGGGCTTGCGCGATCGGGGCATTCGATTATCCGATGTCATCGGCGGACGTTGGACTCGCGGACTGCATGTTCTGCGCGATGTGGGCATCGGCATCGCGTTCATCCTCATCTTTGGTGGGGTCGTGCAGGTGCTTACCCGTCTGCTCAACGCTGCACCGCCGCCGAGCATGCTCGAGATGCTGCCTCGGTCGCCGCTCGAATTGACGGCTTGGGTCTTCGTTTCCCTGACCGGCGGCTTCTGTGAAGAAGTAATCTTCCGTGGATATCTGCTGCGCCAATTTTCTGCGCTGACCCACTCGGCAGTGATCGGCATTGTGCTCCAGGCCCTCGTCTTCGGCCTGGCCCATGGGTACCAGGGCTGGAAGCTGATGTCGCTCATTTCCCTGTACGGAGCCTGTTTCGGTGTGCTTGCGCAATGGTGCCGCAGCCTGCGCCCGGGAATCATCGGCCATGCTCTGCAGGATACGCTTGGCGGATTCCTGGCTCGCTTCGCGGGATAATGACCGACCAAGAAGTTCCGTATTTGACCCTTTAAAACCTTGGATTGCCCGTAATCCCGTAAGCGGGCGGCGATGGTACGCATGGCCGAGCAATTGGAAGCGTGGATTGAATCGCCACGAATCTGCGGCTCTCGACCCAATGCGAGGGGATTTTCAAGCTAAGGAGCCAGCTCATCTGCTCTAGGCTCAAGCAGATCAATCAGCACGCGCTCAACGCGACATTCCCCAACGCTAACCCGCTGATCTACTGATACCCATTTCAATGCCGAAACCGTCGCTACTGCCGCAATCGTATATCGGCTATGCGCTCAACCGCGCTGACTCCAGCAGTTGCAGAAGAGCAGACTGGGTATTGTTATTCAGTACGTTGGCCGCGCTGCCGCAGACGAGCTCACGTTCACGGTCGACAACTACCTCAGCCTTCCATTTTTGATTCGTGCCGCCGTGGCTCAGGACGCCACTCGACGAAACCGACCACCCCAGTGCGTAGTCGCCGCCAAAGGGAGGCGTATGCAAGGTTTGCCACGAAGCCTCGTTAAGGAACGCGTTTGGCCGATCGCGGTGCGCGGCGAGATAGAGCAGCAGGTCATCGAGATTCATATGAACCCGGCCTGCGGGCGCCATCGCCTCGGGAACGTCGTACCGCGTCGGTCTCAGCCCTCTCGGTGCCGGCTCGTGACCTTGAGGTTGATCAAGCTTCCCGAGCGAGCCGGGCGGACCAAACCCAAAACTCCTGATGCCGAGCGGCCCAAAAACCTGGTGCGCGATCAACGTTTCCCACGGTTGCCGGCAGACCGTTTCGAGCATCAATCCGGCAACGACGTAATCAACGTTGCTGTACAACATTTGCTCGGCCGGTGCGGCGGCGGGTGGCAGCCGTAGTGCAGCCTCGACATATTCCCGCCGTTGCAAATAATTCCCCTCGGCGTCTCGCATCGACTCCAGGTCACGTGGCAGTCCGCCGCGATGACTGAGAATATGCAGCAAAGTGATGTCACGGTACTCAGGCCGCATTCCCGTGACGACGCTGGCGAGAACGTCGCCGATCCGTGCGTTCCACTGCAAAGCGCCGGCTTCGACGATCCGCGCGGCCAACGTTGCGGTCATCGACTTGGTGATTGATCCCAGATGCCATTGATCCTTCCTGGTCACGGCAACCTGCGCGTCAACCGACCGATTGCCGTCGACCAGCACGTGGCCTGGCTCGCCGCGGAACTGCCAACCAACGCCCATTGCCGGCGCGCGCGCCATGACCCGAAGCTCATGCAGGCGCCGCGCGCTTAGCGGCGCCGGCGGAAAGATAATAAGCGGGGGTTCTGTATATAAGTCGCCACGAACGAAATCGAGCGCAATGTCCTGATCGCCGCGTCTGCACATTCCGGTAATCCGGTCGCCCGCGAGCGTCGCGTTGTAGACCAGCGGCGGCTGGGCGATTTCAAGATGCAGGGTCGCGCCCGAGATCTCCAGCCGGCTGATCGGAATCTCGCCGGCGTCGATGACCGTCAAATGGCCCGAGTGATCGTCATCGATCACCAGCTTGAGCCGTGTTGGGGGATCATCCTGTTCCAGGAAAGCGGACCAGACTCCGAGAAAATTCCCGGCCACTGGTCCAGCTTCAACACGCGACGCGAACGCAGCGGCGGCGGAATAAATGAACGTGCCCAGTAAAGCGCGGCGAATGCGATCTGTCACGAGTGCTCCACCGCCATAGCAGTCAGGCTACAGGATTCCAAACTCGTTATCCAAACGTCGGAACAATAAGATGAGCTGACGGTCATTCCATTAGCGCCGAGGGGCACAGTGCCGGCGGCAGGAGTCACGCTACGGATCGGGAGCGCTGGCCGGGGGCGGCGCGGCCTTGCTGTGGATGGTGTAAACCAGGTCGGCGCTGCGCGCGTCACCCAATTCCATCCTGACGGTCCAGTGATCGCCGAGGGTGTAACGGATCTTCAGCGTATTGATGGCCTCGGCGAGGCTCACGCCGTAGCTCACGTAGATGCGCGGCGACAGGTACCGGCCGAGCACAAAGGAAGTGTCGTTGTTGAGGTCCGATTCGACGCCGACATCAGCGAAATTAAATTTGCTGCCCAGCTGCTGCGCCAGCACCGCGCCTCCCTGCATCAGCGCATAGTTGCGCTGCGTGCTGGAGCTGTTCGAGCTTTGCACGGTGTCGAGGGAACCGCCGGCCAGCAGCAGCGAGACAATCTGTTGCTGCGGTACGGCCGGATCGGAAAAGAAAGTCATGCGCGGGTTGCGCAGGGTGCCGCGCACGTTGACTCCGGCTGTGATATCGGGAAACACCTTGGTCGCGCGCAGATCCAGTGCCGGATCGGACAGCGCCACGTTATTGAAGATCAGGCGGCCGCGTTCGATGTCCAGCTGGCGGCCAAAGGCGAGCCACTTGCCTTCCTCGACCTTCAGCTCACCGCTGCCGCGGCTTAAGCCGGTGTCGTCGGTGCTGGCCGTCAGGTTGCCGCTCAGGCGGCCGGACAATCCCAGCAGATTGATCGTCACCCGGTCGCCGAGCCGCACCGTGATGGTGCTGAAGACGTGGTACTGATCGCCCGGCGCCACCGGCTGGCCGGACACGATTTTCTCGTCACTGGAGGCCAGCTGCGCGTTGGTCAGCTGCTCGGGTCGGACCAGGCGGGCGTAGGGCAGATCGATGGTGCCGGTCACGTCGATACGTCGCCCGGCGATCTGCAGGTCAATCTTGGGTGAAATTAAAATCTTCGCCTCGGGGATCTCGACCACCTGCAGATCCTCGCCCTCGAGATGCAGCGTTCCGTAGGGCTGCTCACCGCGCCAGGCGATCTGGCCATTGAAGCGAGCGTGGCCGTCCGCGCCGGCTGCGGCCGCGCCGTTCAGCGTCACCGCGTTATCGCTCAGCTGGGCGTTGAGGTTCACATCGCGCAGCGACAGATTAATCTGGTAAAGGTCGAACTGCGCGTCAGCGAGCTTCAGCGCGCCGGTAAACTGCGGCGCCCCGGCAGTTCCGGCGACCGCGAGATCGGCACTCAGTTTGCCGCTGGCCCGGTCCAGCTGCGTTATGTAGGAGCTGAAAAAATCGAGCGCGTCGGTCTGCAGGTGCAGCTGACCGGTCAGCGGCCACTGCTCCCAGGGTGAGGCGGCACTGTGCAGGTTGACGGCGACGGACACGTTGCCGCTCGTGCCCGCATCAAGCGCAGCCGTCAGCCCCAGCCCGGCGGCGGTCAGGTCGGCATCGACGCGCCCGCTGCCGAGGCTGAAGGATTCCACGCGGCCGCTGCGGAACCGGTGATGGACGGCGGCCGAAGTCAACGCTGCGCGCATCGCGCCCTGCCACGGACCCTGCGCCGTGGCGCTGGCGGCGACCGCGACCGACAGCGCGCCGTCGAAGCTGGTATTGGCGATGAGGCCGCTGGTCAGCCCTGCCATCGGCATATTGTCGGCTTGCACGCCGAGCGAGCGTTGGCCGCGGTCACCCTGCGCCGTGCCGCACAGGTGCGCCGGGCCATCGTGCAGGCACAACTGCCCGATGCTGAACCGATCCAGCGTGGTGGTGACACTCAATTGTGCCGGCGCATCGAGTTCCAGCTGCAGATTGCGTCCATCCTCGACCTGCAACCGCTCGAGCTGCACGTCCCACTGGCCGTCGGCGAAAGCACCGGAACCCGTGGCACTGAGCTCGCCCTGGGGCGTTTTCATCGTCAGCTGGATCTGATGGTCAACGGCCGTGCCCTGGGTCGAGAAATCCGCGCTTTGCAGCTCCTGCTGGCCGATGTGCAGCTCCTTAAGATGCAGCTGCAGATCCGCCCGGCCGGAACCGTGCGGATCGAATTGCCCGGCTGCGCTCAGCGATTGCACGCGCCATGGGCCCCAGAGGATGTTCGTGCCGAGGGCGGTACCGTCGATGAGCGGCGCCTGGGAAGTGCCGCCGATGACGCCGCTGGCCTGAATGCGCCCGCGCGCGCCGTCCCGGAACAGGCCGAGGTCAGCGGCATCGACCTTGAAGCGCAGATCGACCCGCGCGCCGATACGCCCGTCGGCCGTAAGCTCCGTGGCACCGAGCTGCAACTGCACCGCCTCGAGCGCAAGCTCATCGCCCGTAAGCGTGATCCGGGCACTGCCGCTGGCGGGCTGGCCGCGCACTTTGCCGCTCAGCGCACTGACCGCGACGTGCACCCTGCGGTCGCGGTCGAAGCCGCGGCCGTCGGCCTGCAGCTGGAAATTCAGATGACCGTTGACGCCGGGGCGCAGCGCGGCCAGGTTCACGCCGGTGACGGTGCCGGCGGCCTGCCAGTCAAATTGCGGATTCCACATCAGTTTGCCACTGAGCGTGCTGTGCCCGCCAAAGGTTTCGACCGTGCCTTGCTCGAGCTGCAGGCCGCCGGGAACGAACTGGCCGCGACCCGCCACCTGCATCGGCGCTGCCGCACCGATCTGCAGTGCGCCGCTGGCCTGCAGCGCCAGGGTGGTTGAGCCGCTGATCGCAAGCTGCCCGTCGCTGCTGTGGATGAGGGCGTTCGCGTCGGTCAGCGGCCAGCGAAAATCGCGCCAGCGGCCGGCGACTTCGAGCACCGGCTGCGCGGCGATCAATATCTGTCCGCTGCCGGTTGCGGTCAGCCCGGAGCTGCGGTGGGCGATCTCGATACGCCGGCCAAACAGCGTCGGATCGAGAAAGTCGCCGCTGAAATCCACGTCGAATGGACCGGCATGCAGTCCCGCAGGTGTCAGCGGCCCCTGGGCGTGGAATCCGGCCGTGTTGCCGTCGAGCTGCAGCGTGCCGCTGACCAGGCCGAGTGCCGTGCCGGCGCCGATGATGGCCGGATCAAAGCGCCGCAGCAGCGCACGGCCCTGCCACTGCCAGTTGCGCGTCAAATTAAGGAGATCGCCGTGAAACTCAACCACCAGCGGGGTCAGCAGGTTCACCGTCAGGCCAAGCCGGTCCATGTTGCCGTCCAGCACGGCGCTCGCCGTCAGGCTGCGCGGATTTTCGGCCGGTGTCGTCAGGCGCACATCAGCGTGCATGTGGAAGTTGTTGGTGGGCCACAAAGTGCCGCTGGCCGCGACCAGCACGCCCTGATAATTCATCTGGCCGGAATAAATGCGCACGTCGCGCGTATGCACGCCACCAACGGCGTGAATGTCGTTGGCCTCGAAGCGCTGGCCGCTCGGCACGATCAGCTCCCCGTGCAGCACATCCACGCCTTCGGTGCCGATGGTCAGCCACGGCGGCAGGAAGCGTTCGTTCCAGCGGCCGCCCTGTTCCGGGGGCGGCAGCACCTGGATCAGCAGCGAGCCGACCTTGACGTCCCGGGTTTGTATGCTCTGCCAGACCAAGGGCAGCAGCGACAGCCGGCCGCTCGCCTGGTCGATCTGTATATGCACCCGCTGATGGTCGATCGTCAGGTGCGCGACGCGAGCGCCGCCGGCCAGCGTCCCGGCCACTCCTTCGATATGCAGCGTGACCGGCCCAAGCCGCCGGTTGAGGAGTTGTGCGACGGTGCGCAGACCGCTTTCGGTCCAGCATAGGTAATAAGTGGCGCCAACGGCCAGCGCGAGCAGCAGCACCAGGCTGATCCAGGACGTATGCATTAGGCGGCGCAGCATAGTTTCAGAGCTTGGGCGAAATATTGAGGCTCAGCCGCGGGCCGGGGAGCGAGGTCTGCCCCGGCGCGCGCACCGCCTGCGCAATGTCCAGGCCCACGGTGACGACCGGCAGCCGCCAGCGGCCGCCGATGCCGACCGATGCCGCCAGCGGATCGTTGAAGTGATCAATGGCGTTGCCGAAGTCAAAGAAAGTCGCAATACCAAAACTGCGCGGCAGGTCGCGCTCGACCTCGAAGGTGCCCGTGACCAGGTTCGGGGCGCCAATCTGCACCGGCTGTCCGAGCGCGTTATACCGCGTCGGCGACAGCGAATCGAATTCAAAGCCCCGCACGCTGCGGTCGCCGCCGGCAAAAAAGCGGTAGAAACCCGGCACCTCGGGAAAGTTTCTGACCACCATGGCGCCGACTTCACCGCGCAACAGCAGATGCCAGATGGGACTGATGTTCAGCACCCGCTCGGACTGCAGGTCGGCACGCAGAAAATTGGTGTTGGCACCCAGCGCGGCATCGGATCCCTCGATCGATAGGTTCAGGACGCGGGTGAACAGCGCCTCGCCCAGGTAGCCTTCCGGCACCGTGGCAAACGTCAGCTGCGGCACCACCAGGTTGTCTGCCAGACGGCCGCTCAGTTCGTCGGTCGTGACCGCGTGCACGCCGTTGACCGCAATACCGGTCTGCCAGACCCCGCGGACCTCGATGAGGCTCGGCCCGAGCGAGAGTGCGGTGGCCGTGACGCTGTTAGTGAGCTGCTCGTACTGGGCGAGGCCGACAATCGAAAAGCGGTCGCGCGCCGGATCGCCGAACGGTATGTCGTAACTGGCGTCGGCCAGCTGCTCGATCTGCGAAGCCTGCACCAGGATCCGCAGCCGGTGCCCGCGGTCGTTGATGACCGGGTCGGTAAAGCCGGCGGTAATGCGCGCGCCGGTGTCCGTGCCGTAG
>Ga0181537_10001555_pt1 | contig 20971 bp, 22 predicted proteins | sample PEATcosm2014_Bin_39_FD_119765 | JGI IMG/M metagenome (GOLD analysis project Ga0181537, IMG submission 119765) | Peatland microbial communities from MTU Mesocosm Facility, Houghton, MI, USA - PEATcosm2014_Bin23_10_metaG | ecosystem: Environmental > Terrestrial > Soil > Wetlands > Peat | place... | reverse complement strand
TGCGAATTCTGTTCGTGGGCGATGTCGTCGGCCGAAGCGGCCGGACCGTTTTGACCGAACGCCTGCCGGGTCTCGTCCGCGACTGGAAGCTCGATTGCGTCATCGTCAACGGGGAAAACGCCGCCGGCGGCTTCGGCATCACCGAGGCGATCTACGGCGAATTCATCGAGGCCGGCGCCGACGCTGTGACCTTGGGCAATCACGCCTGGGATCAGAAAGAGGCGCTGGTGTTCATCGAGCGCGCGCCGCGGCTCATCCGCCCGATCAATTATCCGGCCGGAACGCCCGGCCGCGGCGCCGCCATGATTGACGCCAAGAACGGCGCCCGCGTGCTGGTCATCAACGCCATGGGCCGGGTCTATATGGAGCCGCTGGACGATCCCTTTGCGGCGATCGATCGCGAACTCACGGCGTTGCCGTTGCGCACAGGAGCCGACGCCATCGTGGTCGATTTCCACGGCGAGGCCACCAGCGAAAAACAGGCGATGGGACTGTTCTGCGACGGCCGCGCCAGCCTCGTGGTCGGCACCCATACCCATGTCCCCACCGCCGACCTGCGCGTGCTGCCTGGCGGCACCGCCTTCGTCAGCGACGTCGGCATGACCGGCGACTTCGATTCGGTGATCGGCATGGCCAAGGACGAACCGCTGCAGCGCTTCCTGCGGCGCATATCCTCGGCGCGGTTCGAGCCGGCCAACGGACCGGCGACACTGTGCGCCGTCGCCGTCGAGACCGATCCGTCAAGCGGTCTTGCGGTGCGGGTCGGCGCGGTGCGCCTCGGCGGCCGTTTGGAGCAAGCGTCGCCCGCGTTCTGGGCTTGAATTGCCGACGGGCGCCGCTTTATAGGAACGTCATTGCGAGGAGCGGAGCGACGAAGCAATCCAGGCCTCGCCGCCGCGCTGGATTGCTTCGCTCCGCTCGCAATGACGGAGAAGACACGAGTCATGGCCGGACATTCACAATTTAAAAACATCATGCACCGCAAGGGCCGGCAGGATGCGGTGAAATCCAAACTGTTCGGCAAGCTGGCGCGCGAAATCACGGTGTCGGCCAAAATCGGACTGCCAGATCCGGCGATGAATCCGCGGCTGCGCGCGGCGATCATGGCGGCGCGCGCCGAGAATATGCCGAAGGACAATATCGAGCGCGCCATCAAGAAGGCGTTGGGCGGCGATGCCGACAATTACGAGCAAATCCGCTACGAGGGCTATGGCCCGGGCGGCGTCGCCGTGATCGTCGAAGTTTTGACCGACAACCGCAATCGCGCCGCCGGCGAGGTGCGCGCCAGCTTCACCAAGAGCGGCGGTAATTTAGCCGAGACCGGCGCGGTGTCTTTCATGTTCGATCATGTCGGTGTCATCGAATATGACGCCAAAACCGCCAGCGCCGAGACGATGTTCGAAGCCGCGCTCGAAGGCGGCGCCGACGATGTGGTGTCGAGCGAGAACGGCCACGAAATCTATGCCGCGCAGGATCGCTTTGGCTCGGTCGCCAAGGCGCTGGAAGCCAAATTCGGCGAACCGCGCAAGGCAGCGCTGGTATGGCGGCCGCAGAACACCGTGGCGGTGGACGATGAGCAGGGCGAAAAAGTTTTGAAGCTGCTCGAGAACCTCAACGATCAGGACGACGTGCAGCAGGTTTATGCCAATTTCGAAATCTCGGATGCGCTGGTGAGCAAAATGAGCGCTTGAAGTCGCTTTAGCTCACCGCGAACAGGACCAGCGCCACGGTGGCTATCGCAAGGCCGACGCACTTTCTCAGATCGAGCCGCTCGCCGAACACCGCGATGCCGATCAGCGCGGTAATGACGAAGCTCATTTGCGCCACCGGCACCAGCACGCTCGCCGGCCCAAGCATCAGCCCGTGCAGCAATAATACGAAGGCGCCGAACAAAGCGAGCGCCGTCAGCGTCGCATAACGCCAGACGCCTGGCGTCGCCGGCAGCCGCGCCTGCCGCAACAGACCGAAGACGGTGGCCAGCGAGGAAAACACCCAGGCCTGCGCCGCGACCATGGTCTCCGGCAGCGCACCGTGCTGCAGGCCGACCTTGTAGAAAAAATTGGTCAAGGCCATGGCGACGGTCGCGATCATAACGCGCAACAGCGCCGACCTTTCCGCCTTGCCGCGCTCGGCGCCGGCCTCGGCCAGCAACAGCCACACCGCGATAAGGGCGCCGGCGAGCGCCAACAGCTTTGTCATCGACAGCGTTTCGCCCAGCACGACAATCGCCAGTGCCGCGGTGATGGTGAAATTCAGCCGAAAGATCGGCGCATTGGAGCTCACGGCGCCGCCTTGCAGGCTGCGGGCAAAATTATAGAGCGCGACGAACAGGAACAACCCGGCCAGCGCGCCCCACAGCGCGGCGGCATTCAGATCAAGCGTACCGGTCAGCCAAGCATAAAGCGTCACGCCCGGACAAAAGATCCAAGCTTGCGCCATCAGGAATTCACCGGCCGTGATGCCGGCCGTGGCGCCGCGTTTGTAGATGAGATCGCTGGCGCCAAAGCAAAGCATGGCGCCAAAGGCGAAGCCGAGACCGGGTGTCATGATGTTCCGCGGCGGATAAGTCCTTGAGCCGGCTCCTTATCAGGCAGCCGGCCGTTTCGCGAGCGGCTTTGCGCTGGCGCGCCTATCCGGCCGCCAAAATGCTATCTAAAGGACCATGGTGAGCCTCCCGATTCGCATCCTCGGCATCGATCCGGGCCTCCGCCGTACCGGCTGGGGCATTATCGAGATTTCGGGCAGCCGGCTCGCTTATCTCGGCTGCGGCTCGGTGCTGACCGACGATCGGCGCGCGCTGGCCTTGCGGCTGCTTGCCATTCACGACGGGTTGATGCGCGTCGTCGACGAGTTCCGGCCCGACGAGGCGGCGGTCGAGGCGACCTTCGTCAACAAGGGCGCGCAGGCAACGCTCAAACTCGGCCAAGCCCGCGGCATCGCCATGGTGGTGCCGGCGCGGGCCGGGGTGCCGGTCGCGGAATACGCGCCGAACGTCGTGAAAAAGAGCATCGTCGGGGCCGGCCACGGCGACAAGACGCAGGTGCGGATGATGATCGGCGTGTTGTTGCCGAAGGCCGATCCGCAGTCCGACGACGCCGCCGATGCGCTCGCCATCGCCGTGACGCACGCGCATCACCGGCAAAGCCTTATGCGCAGAATGGCCATCGCATGATCGGCAAGCTCAAGGGCGTGATCGACAGCTATGGCGAGGATGCCGTCATCCTCGACGTCAACGGCGTCGGCTATCTGGTGCATTGCTCGGCGCGCACCTTGCAGGAATTGCCGCGCCCCGGCGCGCCGGCGACGCTGTCGATCGAAACCCATGTGCGCGAGGATCAGATTCGCCTGTTCGGCTTTTTGAGCGATATCGAGCGCGAGTGGTTCCGGCTGTTGCAGACCGTGCAGGGCGTCGGCACCAAGGTCGCGCTGGCGGTGCTCGGCACGCTCAAACCCGCCGATCTCGCCAGCGCCATTGCGCTGCGCGACAAGGCGATGGTGGCGCGTACGCCCGGCGTCGGGCCGAAGGTCGCCGAGCGCATCGTCACGGAATTGAAGGACAAGGCGCCGGCCTATACCGATATCGACCCGGCACTGGTGCGGCTGTCTGGCGCGCTCGACGAGAAACGGGCGCCGCAGCCGGTGACGGATGCGGTCTCGGCGTTGGTCAATCTCGGCTATGCGCCGCCGCAGGCCGCCGCCGCCATCGCGGCCGCGGCCCGCAGCGCCGGCGACGGCGCCGAGGCGACGACCTTGATACGCTTGGGTTTAAGGGAATTGGCGAAGTGAAACGGCCGGCGAAACTGAAGAAATCGGATCGGGATTTGATTGCCGCGGCGACCGCCGCGATCAAGCTGCGCTATCGCGACGATTGGCAGGAAGTCGGCGCGGCGTTGCGCACGCGCTCCGGGAAAATTTTTGCCGGGGTCAATCTCGATGCTTACCTCGGCCGCATGGCGGTCTGCGCCGAAGCGGTCGCGCTCGGCCGCGCGTTCGTCGATCTCGGCGACGACGGCATCGAAACCATCGTCGCGGTACGGCATCCGCCGCCCGGGCAAAAGGACCAGACCGTCGCCGTGGTATCGCCCTGCGGCGCCTGCCGCGAACTCATCTTCGATTACGATCCAAAGGCGCGCGTGATCGTGCCGAACGGCAAGGCGCCGGCAGTGATGCCGATCGCCGAACTGCTGCCGAACAAATATACCCGAGGGCCGGAGCGGTGAACGCCGGTCGCACCCTGGTGACCGCCGAACGCCGCGACGAAGATGTGGCGGAGGCGAGCCTGCGGCCGCAGCGGTTGGCCGAGTTCATCGGCCAAGAGCAGGCCCGCGCCAATCTCAGCGTGTTCATCGAAGCGGCGCGGGCGCGGCGCGAGCCGCTCGATCATGTACTGTTCGTCGGGCCGCCCGGGCTCGGCAAGACCACGCTGGCGCAGATCGTGGCACGCGAGCTTGGCGTCAATTTCCGCGCCACCTCGGGGCCCGTTATCGCCAAGGCTGGCGACCTCGCGGCGCTCCTCACCAATCTCGAAGAGCGCGATGTGCTCTTCATCGACGAAATCCACCGGCTCAATCCGGCGGTGGAGGAAATCCTCTATCCGGCGATGGAGGATTTTCAGCTCGACCTCATCATCGGCGAGGGCCCGGCGGCGCGCTCGGTCAAGATCGACCTCGCCAAGTTCACGCTGGTCGGCGCCACCACGCGCGCCGGGCTCCTCACCAATCCGCTGCGCGACCGTTTCGGCATTCCGGTGCGGCTAAATTTTTATACCGAGGCCGAGCTTGAACTCATCGTCAATCGCGGCGCGCGCGTGCTCGGCATCGGCATTACCGCGGACGGCGCAAACGAAATCGCGCGCCGTGCCCGCGGCACGCCGCGCATCGCCGGGCGGTTGTTGCGCCGGGTGCGCGACTTTGCCTTTGTCGCCGGCGCCGAAGCGATCGATCGCGCGGTCGCCGACAAGGCGCTCGCCGCGCTTGAAGTCGATGCCGCCGGCCTCGATGCCATGGATCGGCGCTATCTGACGACGATGGCGGTGAACTACGGCGGCGGCCCGGTCGGCGTCGAGACGCTGGCTGCCGCGCTGTCGGAACCGCGCGACGCCATCGAGGACATCATCGAGCCTTATCTGATCCAGTGCGGGCTGTTGCAGCGTACCCCGCGCGGCCGCCTGGTCACGGTGCACGGCTTCCGTCACCTCGGCTTGCCCGAGCCGTCCCGCGATCCGGCGCAGTTCGGATTGTTCGGGTCGGGAGAGGATGACTAAAGCCGTGTCCCGGACTTACGAAGGCGGCTGCCATTGCGGCCGGGTGCGTTTTCGCGTCACGGCGGATTTATCGCGCGTCACGCAATGCAATTGCTCGATCTGCGCCAAGAAGGGTTTTTTGCATCTCATCGTGCCGCCCGGCGCCTTCGTACTTTTGCGCGGCAAGGAAGCGTTGACCACCTATCGTTTTAATACCGGCACGGCGCAGCACACCTTCTGTGCGACCTGCGGCATCCATCCGTTTTACGTGCCGCGCTCCGATCCAGATAAGATCGACGTCAATGTGCGCTGTCTCGACGGTGTCGATGCGGCCGCGATAAAAATCGAAGCGTTTGATGGCGCGAACTGGGAACACGCGATGACGGAGCGGGTGCTGTGGAGATAGCACGATGACGAGCGTTTCCCTCGACGGCGAAATCCGCGATGGCCGCCATGTTCTCACGGTGCGGGTTTATTATGAGGACACCGATTTCACCGGCATCGTCTATCACGCCAATTACCTGCGCTACATGGAGCGCGGGCGGACCAATTATTTGCGTCTGATCGGGGCCGACCATCGTGCGCTGTTCGAGGCGGCGGAACAAGAAGCGCCGGGATTTGCCTTCGTGGTGCGCTCGATGAGCCTGGATTTCCTCAAGCCGGCGCGGATGGACGATGTGCTCGACGTCGTGACCGAGCCGGAGGAAGTGAAGGGCGCTTCGGCGACGGTGCGCCAGCGCGTGCTGCGCGGCGACGAACTGTTGGTCGAAGCGCGCGTGCGGGTGGCCTTCATCTCGGGCGGCCGGGCGCGGCCGATCCCGAAGCCGCTGCGCGTGGCCATGAAGGCGGACCAGGACAACTTGGCTGGCGGCGGTTAAATCCACTCTTCGTGTTCTTCGAACCGGGTCGGAAACATATTGACGTATTGCACCAGGCGCGGCCGCTGGCCGCGATTCGGGCTGGCGCCATGCGGCAGTGCCTGGTGCCAGATGATCAGGTCGCCGGCGCGGCCGCCGAGCGGCCGGGCGCCGAGGGCGTAGAGGTTTTGGGCGCGTGGATTGGCGCCGGCCGGCAGTTCATGCAGCCAGGCTTCGCCCCAGCGGTGGAAGCCCGGCACCACGGTAAAGGCGCCTTGCTCGGCCGGGGTGTCGGTCAGATAAAGGATGCCGGCGGTGCCAAAGGGAATCGGCGTCTTGACGCTGACGTCCCAGTGCAGATGCGGGCCGGGGAACTTAAAGCCGTCGCGCTCGGGCGCGCTAAAGCCGACGCGGTCGGTGGTCGACCATAGATCGGCGGTCCCCCACAGTTGCGCGAAGGCTTTATGGATGCGCGGCGAATGGCGAATGGCCGCGAAGGACGGGTGCTGAAAATACTGCACCATGATGCCGTGGTCGCTTCTTCGGTACCACGTATCCGGCTCGTCGCGCTGGGCGCCGAGATGCTTCCAGAGCGCCTCTGCCGCGGCCTCGCGTGTGGCGGCTGCCACGGCGTCGTGGACGACGACGTAGCCGTGCTCTTCCCAGAAAGCCAGGTCAGTGGCCGTGAGCACCGGTGAGCTCGCCTCAACCGCGGCAAGCACGCGGGCGCTGGTTTCCGGTGTGTTAGTATTGGCAACCGCGGCATTGATACGGGCGATGCGGTCGGCCGCGACGCCACCGGTGGTCAGAACAATCCAGCGTTCGAACTCTTGGAAGTTCGGTGCGGCGTCGGCGAGATAGCCCAACGTCTGTTCGAGCCCCAGTCCGCAGGCGTGGATAACCAGGATGTCGAGATGGCGTTCGTGGACGGTGGCCGTTTCACAAAGGCCCCGTCGCGCCGCCATGGTACGCGACCACATGCGCTTGAGCTGATAGATGCCGAGCGCGCCGGTTTCGGTCGCCGGCGCGAGTTTTGACTCCGCCCAAACGTCGTGCGGGCTCTCGATCAGGCTCATGGGTTTATTCAACTTTTGCTTTTAAACTTTGATTATTAAACGCATGGGATGTTGACCCGTCAACGCCGAAGCCCGGCATTCGACGGATTGGTCGGTGTCATGTAAAAGCTATTTACATGAGCTGGTCGAAAGACGACAAAGCCGGATCGCGCGGCTATCACCACGGTAATTTGCGGGAGGCGCTGATCCGCGCCGCCCTCGAACTGATTGGCGAAAAGGGTCCGGCCGGATTCACTTTCGCGGAAGCGGCACGACGGGCCGGCGTCAGCCCTGCCGCGCCCTATCGTCATTTTCGCGACCGCGACCAATTGATGGCCAGTGTCGCCTTGCGCGGCTTCGAGCAATTTGAGGTCGCCCTATCGCTCGCCTGGAATGACGGAAAGCCCAACGCACTCAGCGCGCTCGACCGCTTGGGTAAGGCCTATCTCGGCTTTGCCCGCAGCGAACAGCCCTATTACTCGGCCATGTTCGAAGCCGGCATTCCGTCCGACACCGATCCCGCGCTGCGGCAGGCCGGCGAGCGGGCGTTTGCTGTTTTGCGCGGAGCCGCCGAAAAACTTTGCCTGCAAATGCCGGCGCGGACCCGCCCTCCGGTCTTGATGCTGGCGCTGCATATCTGGGCGATGTCGCATGGCGTCGCCTCGCTGTTCGGGCGCGGCGATGCTGCGCGACGCCCGTTGCCGATGTCGGCCGAAGAGCTGTTGGAGGCGGGTGTGCTGGTCTATTTGCGCGGCCTTGGTCTGCCGCACGCCCCGGAGCACTCGGCTTAACTCGTTCGGTTGTCTGGCGAATGCCGCTTGCTGTGGGCCGTGTTGGGATTTCGCCAAGCGGCCCTTGACATCATAAAAAACGAATGTAAATGTTATTTACATTCACACGTGAGGTCTGCCATGGCAATCGCTGCAAAGCTCGACGAATTCGGCAAGCCGGCCTGGATCGCGCTTATGATTCTGGGCTTCGTGGCGTGGTGGCCACTGGGGCTTGTCATGCTTGCCTTCATCATCGGGAGTGGACGAATGGGCTGCTGGAACAATTACGGCATGAGCCGGTGGCAATATAAAATGGAACGCATGCAGGGCAAAATGGAGCGCATGCGCGCCAAAATGGGCGGCGCCCAGAGCGGCGGCGAATGGTGGGGCTCGCCGCCATCGAGCGGCAATCGCGCATTCGACGATTATCGGTCCGAGACGCTGCAGCGGCTAGAAGAGGAGCAGCGCGAATTCCGCGATTTCCTCGATCGGCTACGTTTTGCCAAGGACAAAACCGAATTCGATGCGTTCATGGCGGAGCGCCGCAATCGGCCGAGCGAGGCCGGCCCGCAACCGCAAAATTGAACCACGTCGAGCCTAAAAAGCGGCCGCCCGCTGTCTGCGGGCGGCCGCCGCCATTTTAGGCCGGACAGCATCCGTTGTCGGCCGTCGGCCAGGTATTAACTCCCCATTAAGCACAGTCGGGCTTCGGTAGGCGCGAAAGACCGGTATGGCGCCCTAGTTTGGACAAGTTTCGCGACTGTTTTCGGTCCGCCGGGTTCGGGGCCGGATCTTCGCGAAATTTCGGGTCTTGGTCGGCGCGCGCGAGCGGCGGCCTGTCATGACCCTTTGGTCCCGGCCCCGTGCGCCATTCCGGTCATTGTCGTCGTTACGGCCGGTCCGCCGAAAGGATGCCCCATGAACCCAGCCGACCTCGCGCCGGTCGCACCGTTGACGTCAGCCAACCTATCGCTATTTCACCTGTTCCTGCATGCCCACTGGATCGTCGAGTCGGTGATGGCGGGGCTGTTGGTGTGTTCGGTCTGGGTCTGGGCGATCGCCATCGATAAAACCTTTCTGTTCTCGCGCTTGCGCCGCTCAGGCGACCATTTCGAAGAGGCGTTCTGGTCGGGCCAGTCGCTCGAGGAACTCTATAAGTCGCTCGCCACCGAACCGGGGCATTCCACGGGCGCCTTGTTCGTGGTGGCGATGCGGGAATGGAAGCGCAGCCTCGAAGGTCACGCCCGGTCCTTTGCCGGGCTGCAAATGCGCATCGAAAAAGTCATGGATGTCGCCATCTCGCGCGAAGTGGAGCACATGGAACGGCGCCTCTTGGTATTGGCGACGGTCGGTTCCGCGGGGCCGTTTATCGGCCTGTTCGGCACCGTCGCCGGCATCATGACCAGTTTCCAGTCCATCGCCGCCTCGCAAAACACCTCGCTCGCCGTGGTCGCTCCCGGCATCGCCGAAGCGTTGTTCGCGACCGCAATCGGCCTCGTTGCCGCCATCCCGGCGACGATTTTCTATAATAAGTTCACCACCGAGGTGAACCGGCAGGCGCAACGGCTGGAGGGCTTCGCCGACGAGTTTTCGGCGATTTTGTCACGCCAGATCGACGAGCGGGGCTGAGGGGAGCGGCATGGCGGCAGGCATCGTAGTTCCGGCATCGAGCGGCCGTCGCGGGCACCGCCGGCGCGCGGTCATGAGCGAGATCAACGTGACGCCGTTCGTCGACGTCATGCTGGTGCTGCTGATCGTGTTCATGGTGTCGGCGCCGCTGCTCACGGTCGGCGTGCCGCTCGAATTGCCGCAGAGCCAAGCCAAAGCGCTGCAACAAGACAACGAGCCGCTGACGGTTTCGGTGAACGTCAGCGGTCAGGTTTTTCTGCAAAACAGCGAGATCAAGCTTGACGAACTGGTGCCAAAACTCAAGGCGATCGTCGACGCCCGCAAGAGTGACAGCAACGAACTGATCTATGTGCGCGGCGACAAGAAGGTTGACTACGGTACGATGATGCGCGTGATGGGACGAATTTCGGGCGCCGGTTACCACCGGGTGGCGCTCGTGACCGAGGTCGAGCAGGGCGGGGGATGAATCGCGGTCTGACCATATCGTGCATCGGCCATGTCGCGGCGTTGGTCTGTGGGGTTTTGGCCATCTCGGCCGCGCCGATGTCGGCGCCGCCGATGGAGACTCTGCCGGTTCAGTTCATATCCGCGACCGACTTCACCCAGTTGACACAGGGCGTCAAAAACGCGCCGCAGCTGAAAATAGACGACCCCAAGCCGCTCGCCGACAAAGTCGACGCGCTGAAAACGGTCGATCAGCTGGCCCCGAAGGTCGCCGACAAACCGGAAATTACGACCGAGACGGCCAAATCCAAGCCGACGCCGAAGCCCGATTCCAAGCCGGACCCAAAACAGGCGGACAAGCCCGATAAGCCGAAGCCGCCCGAATACAAGCCCGATCAAATTGCCGACCTGTTGAAGAAGGACGCCGCCAAGGATCCACCGAAACCGGAGGACAAACCCTCGGCGCAGAAACAGGAATCGCCAAAATTCGACGCCAACCAAGTCGCCCAGTTGCTCGACAAACGCGATCCCCAGCGCCAGGTCGCTTCCGCCCAAACCATCAACAACACCACCAGTCTTGGCGCGGCGAGCGGCGCGCAGGCCGCGCAATTGTCGCAGAGCGAAATCGACGCCTTGCGGTCGCGCCTCACGCAGTGCTGGAGCCCGCCGCCCGGCATCGACGCCAACACCAAGATCTATGTGGCGCTGCGCGTTCTGTTGAAACAGGACGGCTCGTTGGCACAGCAGCCTGTCGTGGTCGAAGGCTCGGTGTCGCCGTTGGGTCCGGCGCTGGCCGAGAGCGCCAAGCGCGCCGTGCTGCTGTGCCAGCCCTTCACCATGCTCAAGCCGGAACATTATGAGCAATGGAAAGACCTCACGCTCGACTTTAATCCCCATGAGCTGCTCGGCGGCTAACCAGGCAATTAGAACCAACATGACGATTTGGCATCTTCCCGATTTCTCCCTGACGCGCCGGCGCACGCTCGCACTCGGCATCGCCGCTGGCGGTTTGACGCTTGCGGCGCGCTACGCCGCCGCCGCGACGCGGCTCGATATTACCGAGGGCAATTTTCAGCCGCTGCCGATCGCTATTCCGAATTTTATCGGCGGCACCGCGGGCGATAACGACACCGCCAAGGGCGTGACACAGATCATCGCCGCGAACCTGCAGCGCTGCGGATTGTTCGCGCCGATCGATCCCACCGCTTATATCGAGACCATCTCAAGCGTCGACGCGGTGCCGCGGTTCCCCGATTGGCGCACCATCAATGCCCAGGCGCTGGTGACCGGGCGCATCACGCGGCAGGACGACGGGCGCCTGAAAGCGGAATTCCGGCTTTGGGACGTGCTCGCCGGCCAGCAACTCGCCGGCCAGCAATATTTCACCACGCCCGATAACTGGCGCCGCATCGCCCACATCATCTCGGACGCGATTTACGAGCGGCTCACAGGCGAAAAGGGCTATTTCGATAGCCGCGTCGTGTTTATCGACGAGACCGGCCCGGCGGAGCGGCGCATCAAGCGGCTGACCATCATGGATCAGGACGGCGCCAATGTGCGCTACCTCACCCGCGGCGACGAGCTTGTGCTGACGCCGCGGTTCTCGCCCTCGACCCAGGAAATCACCTACATGGCTTACGGTCAGGGCGATCCGCGCGTTTATCTTTTCAATATCGAGACCGGCCAGCGCGAGATCGTCGGCAACTTTCCCGGCATGAGTTTCTCGCCGCGTTTTTCGCCGGACGGTCAACGCGTCATTTTGAGCTTGCAGCAGGGCAGCAACTCCAACATTTTCGTCATGGACTTGCGCTCGAAGGCGACGACGCGTTTAACCGACACGGCGGCGATCGACACCGCGCCGTCCTATTCGCCCGACGGACAACAAATTTGCTTTGAATCCGACCGCGGCGGCCGCCAGCAAATTTATATCATGGCCTCGACCGGAGGGCAGGCCCAGCGCATCAGCTTCGGCGACGGCAGCTATTCGACCCCGGTTTGGTCGCCGCGCGGCGACTACATCGCCTTCACCCGGCAGGCCCAGGACAAGTTCGCGATCGGTGTGATGAAACCCGACGGCAGCGGCGAGCGCGTCCTTACCGAGGGCTTCCACAACGAGGGACCGACCTTCGCGCCCAATGGGCGCGTGATCATGTTTTTCCGCGACCCGGGCGGCAACGCCGGGCCCTCGCTGTTTACGATCGATGTCGCTGGACGCAACGAGCAACGGGTCCCGACGCCAAGCTATGCCTCGGATCCGGCGTGGTCGCCGCTTTTGTCGTGACAGCGCGTGGGGGCTCCACAGCTCCGCCGCATTGACGCCCTATTAACCATTGCAAAAGCTTTCCGGGCGTTCCGCACGGTGAAAGCTTCTTTGTAAGCCTGCATCAAGGTTGACGGAACCTTCGCTTAACGAAGGCGCTGCTAGACCGGGCAGGGTCCAAACATGTCCGGTCACGACGGCAGTTATGGAGGCACCGGAATGAACGTTGTGGGTTTAGTGCGCGGCGCCAAGTTTGCCGCGGTGGTCTTGGCGAGCCTTGCGATTGCGGGTTGCGCCAAGAACCAGACGGATCAGAATGCCATGGGCGCGGCCGCCTTGCCGGGCAGCCAGCAGGATTTTGTCGTCAATGTCGGCGACCGCGTGTTCTTCGAAACCGATTCCTCGGAGCTTACGGAGCAGGCGCGGGCGACGCTCGACAAGCAGGCGCAGTGGCTCAATAACTACAACCGCTACGCCTTCACGATCGAAGGCCACGCCGACGAGCGCGGCACGCGCGAATATAATATCGCGCTCGGCGCGCGGCGCGCCGAGACCGTGCGGGACTATCTGACCTCCCACGGCATCGCCGCCCAGCGCATGCATACGATCTCCTATGGCAAGGAACGGCCGGTGGCGGTGTGCAATGATATTTCCTGCTGGTCGCAGAACCGTCGCGCCGTCACCGTGCTGGATCAAAATTCGTAGCGCGCCGCGCGCTCGGCAATAAGCAAGTCGTAACGCGTCGGCGCCATCGCGGCGCCGATTGCTATTCCGAGCTGTATTTCGGTTCGCCGATCCGCAGCCCAAGCAGACCGCCACACCGCGGCATTGTTGCGCAAGCAGTCACAATTTCGACGCAGCATGGATTATGGTAGGTTTCGCCAAATCACCGAAAATGTCGAAAGCGATGACCCGCTCCATTTCCCTGCTCGCGTTCGCGTGTACGCTTTGGGCCGGTTCCGCCCATGCTCAGGTGTCGACCGCCGACCTGTTGACGCGAATTGATCGCCTTGAAGCGGAATTGCGTGAGCTCACCGGTAAGGTGGAGCAATTGCAATATCGCAATCAGCAACTTGAGCAGGAGGTGCAGCGCCTCGCACCGGCTCCGGCTGCTGCGCCACCGCAGCGGCCCGCCACGCAATATTCGCCGCCGCCCGCCGCCCAGTACACGCCACCGCCGCTGCCGCCGGCCCAGGCTCCTTCCTCGATCGTTGCGGCCGAGCCCGTCGCGCCGAACGACCAGACGCTGGCGCCGGGCCGTCGCGGCGACGCTTTTGATCCGTCGCTTAATCCGAATGCACCAGGGGTGCCGCGCACTCTTGGCGCGCCGGGTGTTGCCGCGGCCGAGCCGCCGCCGCCGGTCGCGGACGCCCCGGCCGCCGCGCCGCGCTCACGCCAGCCAGGAGCGCCGCTCAACCTGTCGACGCTCTCGGCGACCCCAAGCGATGAGGCGCGGGACGGCGAACTACCGCCACCGCCGCCGCCGAATCCGAGCGCCACCGGCGCCATGCAGGCGGCGCTGCCGCCGAGCAACACCCCCAAAGACGAATACGACCTCGCTTACGGTTATGTGCTGCACAAGGACTACGGATTGGCCGAGGACACGTTCCGCGATTTCTTGCACAAATATCCGAGCGACCGGCGGGTGCCTGAAGCACAATATTGGCTCGGCGAAAGCCTGTTCCTGGATCAGCATTATCGCGACGCCGCCGAAGCGTTCCTGGCCGTTTCGACCAAATATGAGTCGACCGCGCGGGCGCCTGACGCGCTATTGCGGCTCGGTCAGTCGCTCGCGGCTTTGGGCGAAAAGGAGGCCGCCTGCGCCTCGCTGGGCGAGGTGTTACGCAAATATCCGCGCGCGTCGCTCAGCGTGAAGCAGGGCGTGGACCGGGAACAAAAGCGTGCCCACTGCTGAACAAGCCGTTCGCGACGACGAGGCGAATGCGCTGTTCTTGGGTCTTGAAGGCTTGCCCGGCTTGGTCCTCGCCGTCTCCGGCGGCCCGGATTCGACGGCGTTGCTGGTGTTGGCGGCGCGCTGGGCGAAGCGGCTAAGACGCGCCCCCAAACTCCTTGCCGTGACTGTCGACCACGCCTTGCGGCCGGGCGCGGCGCGCGAGGCCGCGGCGGTGAAGCGGCTGGCGCGTCGCCTTGGAGTCGCCCACCGTACCCTGCGCTGGCGCGGCCCCAAACCCAAATCCGGTCTGCCGGAAAAAGCCCGCGGGGCGCGCTACAGGCTGTTGTCACAGGCGGCGTTGCGCGCCGGCTACGCGCACATCTTGACCGCGCATACGCTCGACGATCAGGCGGAAACGGTGCTGTTCCGTCTTGCCCGCGGCAGCGGCATCGGCGGGCTTTCCGCTATGGCGCGCGTGTCGCCGCTGCCGCATGGCGGCGCGGAGACGATTTTTCTGGTGCGACCGTTTCTGCGGCTTCCCAAGCTCCGGCTGATTGCGACGCTGCGGGCGGCCGACATCGCCTACAGCGACGACCCGACCAATCGCGATCCACGCTTTACGCGCGCGCGGTTGCGCAGCTTGATGCCGGCCCTGGCGCGGGAGGGACTCGATGCGCGTGGCTTGGCGCGGCTGGCGGCGCGGATGCGGCGCGCCGACTCCGCGATCGAATTCGCCGCCGGTGCCGCCCGCGCCGCGCTCGCGCCGGGACCCTGGCCGCAGCGCGGTCCGGTCGTGTTCGCGGTGGCGGCCTTCGCCGAACTGCCCGCCGAAGTCGCGCTGCGGCTCCTTGGCCGCGCCATCGCCCATACCGGGGACGAGGGACCGGTCGAACTCGCCAAACTCGAAACGCTTTATGATGCGCTGCGGGCGGCCGATTCGCGGCTGCGCCGTACGCTGGCCGGAGCGCTCGTCACGGTAGCCGGCGACCGGCTCAGCGTCGAACGGGCGCCGCCGCGGCGGGCCCCGGCGACGCGGAAACGGGGGCAAAAGCCGCTTCAAGGGGCGCTTTACGAAATAGGCTTATAATGGGTCACTTGAGGTCGGGTTCCCTTGGCAGGGCGAGGGCAGGCTCCTACATTGCCAGGGACTGAGGATGTTAAGTACTGGGGACGTGAAGCCGCCACGATTTGCGGGCACGAAATATCCTCCCGGATGTCGCCGCGCCGGGACGCCAAGGACACAAGATGAACGCCAATCTGCGCAATTTCGCCCTCTGGGTCATCATCGTCCTGCTGCTGCTCGCTTTGTTCACGCTGTTTCAGAATCCGGGCCAGCACACCACGTCGCAGGATATTTCGTTCTCGCAATTGCTGAGCGAGGTCGACAACGGCCGGGTGCGCGACGTTCTGATCCAGGGTCCTGAAATCCACGGCAGCTTTACCAACGGCTCGAGTTTCCAGACCTATGCGCCCAGCGATCCGTCGCTGGTGCAGCGGCTTTACAACAAGGGCGTGACCATCACCGCGCGGCCGCAGACCGAGAATGTGCCGTGGTTCGTGTCGCTGTTGATCTCGTGGCTGCCTTTCGTCGCGCTGATCGGGGTGTGGATATTTCTTTCGCGCCAGATGCAGGGCGCCGGCGGCAAGGCGTTGGGATTCGGCAAAAGCCGCGCCAAGCTCCTGACCGAAGCGCATGGCCGCGTCACCTTCGAGGACGTGGCCGGTGTCGACGAGGCCAAGCTCGACCTTCAAGAGATCGTCGAATTTTTGCGCGATCCGGCCAAATTCCAGCGGCTCGGCGGGCGCATCCCGCGCGGCGTCCTCCTGGTCGGTCCGCCCGGCACCGGTAAGACGCTGTTGGCGCGCGCCATCGCCGGCGAGGCCAACGTGCCGTTCTTCACCATTTCCGGCTCCGACTTCGTCGAAATGTTCGTCGGCGTCGGCGCCAGCCGGGTCCGCGACATGTTCGAGCAGGCCAAGAAGAACGCGCCCTGCATCATCTTCATCGACGAGATCGACGCGGTTGGCCGCCATCGCGGCGCTGGCCTCGGCGGCGGCAACGACGAGCGCGAGCAGACGCTCAACCAATTGCTGGTCGAAATGGACGGCTTCGAGGCCAATGAAGGCATCATCTTGATTGCCGCCACCAACCGTCCGGACGTGCTCGATCCGGCGCTGCTGCGTCCGGGCCGCTTCGACCGCCAGGTCGTGGTGCCGAATCCCGACGTGGTCGGCCGCGAGCAGATCCTCAAGGTGCATGTGCGCAAGGTGCCGCTGGCGCCCGACGTCGTGCTTAAGACCATTGCGCGGGGCACGCCGGGCTTTTCCGGCGCCGATCTGATGAACCTCGTCAACGAAGCGGCGCTGATGGCGGCGCGGCGCAACAAGCGCATGGTCACACAGGTCGAGTTCGAGGACGCCAAGGACAAAGTGATGATGGGCGCCGAGCGTAAGTCGCTGGTGATGACCGATGAGGAAAAACTCCTCACCGCCTATCACGAGGGCGGCCACGCCATCGTCGCGCTCAACGTCAAGGCGACCGATCCGGTGCACAAGGCGACCATCATTCCGCGCGGCCGTGCGCTCGGCATGGTCATGCAATTGCCGGAACGCGACAAGCTGTCAATGAGTCTGGAACAAATGACGTCGCGGCTCGCCATCATGATGGGCGGCCGGGTTGCCGAGGAACTGGTGTTTGGCCGCGAGCGGGTGACCTCGGGCGCCGCGTCCGACATCGAGCAGGCGACCAAACTGGCGCGCATGATGGTGACCCGCTGGGGCCTGTCCGAAGCGCTCGGCACGGTGGCCTATGGCGAGAACCAGGAAGAGGTGTTTCTCGGTTATTCGGTGGCGCGCCAGCAGAACATTTCGGAAGAGACCGTCAAGAAGATCGACGCCGAGATCAGGCGGCTGGTCGAGGCCGGCTATACCGAGGCGGAAAAAATCCTCACCGATAAACGCGGCGATCTCGAAACGCTCGCCAAGGGGCTGCTTGAATTCGAAACGCTGACCGGCGATGAGATCAAGGATCTTCTCCTCGGCAAGCGCCCGGTGCGCGAATCGGTGATCGAGCCGACCACGCCGCGCAACTCGACCGTGCCGACGGCCGGCGCCGGCCGCAACCGGCCGCGTCCGGAATCCGGCCCGATGGAGCCGCAACCGCAGTCGTAAGCGGGGTCCGGGAGACGATCGATGCGGGTGGCCTTGATCGCCGCTACAGTCCTCGCGCTCGTCGCAGGGCCGGCGCTGGCGCAATCCGCCAACCAGCCGGTCGCCGCGGGCAAGACGGCCGCCGCCAAGTCCACCCAACCGCTCAAACCCGCCTCGACACCGGAACTGCGTTCGGCCGCCGAATTGGCGCTGTCGTCGGATCCGGTGTTCGATGACGGCACCTATATGCGCATCAAGGAAGCGCTGCTCAGCTATGCCGCGATCCAGGTCCGTGGCGGCTGGGCGAGCCTGCCCGCCGACGCCAAGCTCGCTCCGGGATCGAGCGGTCCCGCCGTGGCGCTGTTGCGCCAGCATCTGGTCATCAGCGACGACATGTCCGAGGCGAAGTGGGCCGGCGACGCCTACGACAGCGATCTGGTCGAAGCCGTCAAGCACTTCCAATTGCGCCACGGCCTCGAAGCGACCGGCAGCGTCGGGGCGCAAACGCTGCGCGCGCTCAATGTCCCGATCGGCGACCGCATCAAACAACTCGAAGCTTCGCTGGAGCGGCTGCAAGCGATGGATTTCAGCTTTGGCGAACGCTATGTCGTGGTCAATATTCCGGCCGCCTTCGTCGAGGCGGTTTCCAATGGGAAGGTGGAGCGGCGTTACCGCGTGATTGTCGGCCAGATCGACAAGCCGTCGCCGACGCTCAGCGTCTTTATCACCGCGATCGATCTCAATCCGACCTGGACCGTGCCGCTCTCGATCACGAAGAACGAGATCATCGCCCGCATGCGCAAGGACCCCAATTATCTGAGCCGCATGCATATGCGCGTGCTCGGCGCCCATGACGAGACGATCGATCCGCAAAGCATCGATTGGGCGTCCGACCGCTCGCCCAATTTCACCGTGCGCCAGGATGCCGGCGCCTGGAACGCGCTCGGCTATCTGAAGATCGACATGCCGAACCCCTATTCGGTGTACATGCACGACACCGATACCCGCAATCTGTTCGCCGCCGACTACCGCTTCGATTCGCACGGCTGCACGCGGGTCGACAATGTGCGCGATCTCGCCGCCTGGATATTGCAAGACGGCCCGCCGGGCTGGGATCGCGCCGCGATCGATGCCGGCATCGCCTCGGGCGTCAGCAAGGTCGTCAACTTGCCGCACAAGATCCCGGTGGCCTGGGTCTATCTCACCGGGTGGGTCGAGCACGACGGCACCGTCGAATTCCGCGACGACGTCTATAAGCATGACCAAGCGCTCGATCGCACGGCGTTGGACGAAGCGGTGCGCGCCGGCGGTTTCGTCGCGCCGCTGGCGGCGAATGTGAAGCAGGATTCCAACCTCGACAGCCGGTGACGCTGTACCGAGAGTTCAGCCCTTAAACGCCGCCTTGATGGTTTCCACCGTCGCGCCGGGGGCGCGGGCCGCTGAGATGATGCGGGCCTCCTGTTTGAGCAGGCTATCGAGCGCCGCCGGCAGGGCGCCGATGGTCTCCACCGGCACCACGACCGCACCATGGCAATCGGCGTGAATGAGGTCGCCGCTTTCCACCGCCATGCCGTGAATGGTGACGGGCACGCCGAAATCGACCACATGCACATAGGCATGCGACGGCCCGATCGAGCCGGCGAGCATTTGAAAACCCTTGGCGACCTGCGGAATGTCGCGCACCGAGCCGTTGGTGATGGTGCCGAGGCAGCCCAGCGCCTTGTGCACATTGGTCTGCACCTCGCCCCAGAACGCGCCGTAGCCGGCGGGTTGATCGAGGTCTTCGATGACGGCGATGCCGGGCTGCGGCGCCGCGGCGACGTAATCGAGATAGTCCATGCGTTTTTGCATATAGCTCGCCCCGCCGACCTTGTCGCGGGCGCGCATCGTGACGGTCTTGGCGAAGCCGACCATCGGCGGCAGGTCGGGGAACGGGCAGTGCAGATGCGTGGTGGTATAGCCGGCGCCGCGGCGTTCCGGCGCCACAATCTCAAGCAGATTGCACACCGTCGGCGTATCGATTGACCGCAGAAATGCGAATTGGTTTTCTGACAACACAGCAATTCCTCCTTCAGCTCGTTATTCTAATCCCAGGCGAGCGCGACGATCACCGCCATCAGCGCCTGCATGGCGACGATCAAGGCGACACAACCACCCCAGCCCGCCGTGGTCCAGGCCAGGCCGGTGAGGAACGCACCGGCGCTGCCGCCGATATAGAAGATCGAGGCGTAAAGGCCGACTGCGGACGAGCGGCCTTCGCGCGCCGTCAAAGTGACATAGCCGGTCGAAACCGCTTGGCACAACATGCCGCAAACCGCGCACAGCGTAAGCCCGGCGATGATGAGCGCGACCGGCGCCGCCAACAACAGCAAGGCGCCGACGATCCAGAGCGCGATGGTGCCGAGCACGAAGGGGCGCCGGCCGAATAGCGCGATGGCGCGGCCCACCCACGGCACCAAGGGGCTGGAGACCAAATAGGTGAAAAACAGCGCGCCCAGCAGCGTCGGCGTAAACGAATAAGGCGGCGCCGCCAGATGGAAGCTGACATAGGTGAAGGTGCCGATGAAATTAAACAGCACGCCGAAGCCGATGGCATAGGTCGCGATCAGCCGGGGGTCGCGCAAATGCCGCAGCATCTGTTGCAGCGCGGTGACGAAGCCGCCGGAGCGGACAAAATTCCGCTCGCGCGTCAGCGTCGCCGAAACCACGATGGCCGCGGTGAGCGTGAGCAGCGCGACCACCTGGATGGCATGGCGCCAGCCGATCACGTCGGTCAAAACGCCGGGAATGAAACGGCCGCAAAAGCCGCCGATGCTGGAGCCGGATATATAGAGCCCGGCGACCCGCGCCACGTCGGCGGGCGGCCATTCGTCGCCGATATAGGCCACGGTTACAGTAAAGATCGGCGGCAGCAGCAGTCCCTGCACGAAGCGCCAGAATGTGAGTTCGGCGACGCTGCCGGAAAACGTCATGATTACGGTCGGCACCACCATGGCGAACATCGCCGCGGTGATCAGCCGCTTGCGGCCGACGACGTCGGCCAGCATGCCGGTAAATGGCGCGGTGAGCGCGATCGCCAAAGTGCCGGCGGTCATCAGCGCGCTGATTTGGCCGGGGCCGACATGAAATTCGCCGGCAAGCTCGGGCAGCAGCGCTTGCGGCGAATAAAGATTGACGAAGGCGCAAAACCCCGCCGTGGCCACGGCGAGGCTGCGGGGATCGAAGGCCATGCGGCATTATGGGCGAGGCGGTCTGCGAAAGCATCCCGCGGGGCTGGATAAACCCAAAGCCGATTAAATCTGCTTGATCGAATCGAAATTGAACGTGGAGTCGCTCGGATTCTCGCCGATCCGGATCGTGGTGTCGTTGACGAAGTGATAGGGCGGCACCGGCAGATTGTAAGGCGCCGGCACGCCGGAAAAGACCCGGCCGGCGGGATCGTATTTGGAGCCGTGACAGGGGCAGAAATAGCCGCCCGGCCAGTTCTCGACCGGCGCCGTCGCGCTCGGGCTTGGGTAAAACAGTGGAATACAGCCGAGATGGGTGCAAATGCCAACCAGCACGCCGTATTCCGGCTTGACTGAGCGGTGCCAGTTGTCGGCATAGGGCGGCTGCTGCAATTGCTCGGATTTCGGATCCGACAGCAACGCCGTCATTTGCGGCGTCTGCA
>Ga0181537_10001554_pt1 | contig 20976 bp, 17 predicted proteins | sample PEATcosm2014_Bin_39_FD_119765 | JGI IMG/M metagenome (GOLD analysis project Ga0181537, IMG submission 119765) | Peatland microbial communities from MTU Mesocosm Facility, Houghton, MI, USA - PEATcosm2014_Bin23_10_metaG | ecosystem: Environmental > Terrestrial > Soil > Wetlands > Peat | place... | reverse complement strand
TTCAAGCAGATCAGCGACGCACAGATCTTCGTGTTTGAACCGCCGGCGGTCATCGAACTCGGTAACTCCACGGGCTTCGACATGTTTCTCGAAGACCAAACCGGTGCGGGACACGAGAAGCTCCTGCAGGCGCGCAATCAGCTGTTGGGGCAGACTGCCAAGAACCCCGGCCTCATGGCGGTGCGGCCCAATGGCGAAGAGGATACACCGCAACTGCAGGTCGACATCGATCAGCGCAAGGCCGGAGCCGATGGTCTCGCGCTCGGCGACATCAACGATACCCTCGGAACGGCGTGGGGCAGCACTTACGTCAATCAATTCATCGACAAGGATCGGGTGAAGAAGGTGTTCGTCCAGGCCGATGCCGCGTTCCGGATGCTGCCCGACGATTTGAATCGCTGGTACGTGCGTAACGCCACGGGAGGGATGGTTCCCTTCTCGGCCTTTTCGACGTCGCATTGGACCTTCGGATCGCCGTTACTGGAACGCTATAACAGCACCCCGGCCGTTGAGATCTTAGGTCAGCCCTCGCCTGGCAAGAGTTCGGGCGACGCATTGAAGACCATGGAGGGGTTGGCGGCCACGCTGCCGGCCGGGTTCGGCATCGAATGGACCGGCCTTTCCTTCCAGGAGCGCTTGGCCGGTTCGCAGACGCTGCAACTTTATGCCATGTCACTGCTCGTCGTGTTCCTGGTCCTCGCTGCCCTGTACGAGAGTTGGTCGATCCCGCTCGCGGTACTGCTGGTCGTACCACTGGGTGTGCTCGGCGCACTGGTCGCGACCACGCTGCGGGGTCTCGATAACGATGTGTTTTTCCAGGTCAGTCTGTTGACGACCGTGGGCTTGTCCGCCAAGAACGCGATCCTGATCGTTGAGTTCGCCGAAAACCTCATCGCGCGAGGCGAGGAGACGGTCGCCGCCGTGCTCGACGCGGCCCATCAGCGTCTGCGCCCGATTCTGATGACCTCGATCGCGTTCGGACTCGGTACGGTGCCGCTCGCCATCTCCACTGGAGCCGGGGCGGCGAGCCGCACCGCGATCGGCACCGGGGTCATCGGCGGGATGATCACCGGAACGCTTCTCAGCATCTTTTTCGTGCCGCTGTTCTTCGTGGGAATCCGCAAAATTTTCAAGTTCCAAGCGAAATCCGCCCCCGAGGCGGCGGCGCCCGCAGCAACCCCGGCAACCGCTGCTCACGGTCCTTGAGATGCGCACGAGAGACCTTTGCATCGGCTTCGGTCTCGCAATCTGGCTGACGGGATGCGTGAGCATGGCGCCCGCCTATCATCGCGCGGAGCCGGCCGTGGCCCACGCCTGGCCGACCGGACCCGCTTACGCAACACCGGCGGAAAGCGACACGACGGCGGCGCGTCTGGGCTGGCGCCAGTTCTTTATCGATGCGAACTTAACGACGCTCATCGCCCTGACACTCGCGAATAACCTGGACTTGCGCGTCGCCGTGCTCGACATCGAGAAGGCGCGCGCGGAATTCCGGATCCAACGCGCAGCCCTCTTTCCGACGATCGACGGGAACGGTTCGGCCACGTGGGAGCGCCTACCCCCCGTCATCTCGCCGACTGGGTTGCCGTTGTCTGAACGCATATTTACCGCGTCCGTCGGCTTCAGTTCCTACGAGATCGATTTCTTCGGCCGCGTGCGCAGCCTGAAGGATCAAGCCCTGCAACAATACTTCAGCACCGAAGAGGCGCGTGCCGCCGCGCAAATCAGCCTGATCGGCGAGGTCGTGACGGCCTACTTGACGCTCGCAGCCGACTCCGAACGACTGGCGCTCGCCCGGCAAACGCTCGCAAGTCAGGGGGCTTCCTACCAGTTGACCAAACGCACCTTCGAATTGGGCCAAGCCACGCTGCTCGATCTGAAGGAAGCCGAAACACTGGTGGATTCAGCGCGGGTCGATGTGGGGACCTATCTGACCCAGGTGGCGCAGGATGAAAATGCGCTGACCTTGCTCGCGGGTACGCCCATCCCGGCGGAGGTCGTTCCTACGACCTTGCCGCAGCTCATGTCATCGATCGCCCCGTTGCCGGAGGGCATTCCTTCAACGGTCCTGCAACAACGACCCGACATCCTGGAAGCCGAACACACCTTGCGGGCGGCGAACGCCAACATAGGCGCCGCGCGCGCCGCGTTTTTCCCCAGCATCACGCTCACCGGATCGTACGGAGCGGCGAGCGGGTCCCTGGGAGATCTGTTCAAACATGGATCGCTCAATACGAGTCTGGAACCTCAAGTCACATTGCCGATCTTCGATGCGGGAGCGAACCGTGCGCGGCTCGGTGTTGCAAAAGCCGATCGCGACATCGATCTGGCGCAGTATCAGCAGGCGATCCAGACCGCATTCCGTGAAGTCGCGGACGGATTGGCGGACCGCGGAACCATCGACGAACGGCTCGCGGCGCAGTCCGCGCTGGTCGAGGCGGCAGCGGAGAGTTATCGCCTGTCGGACTCCTTGTTTCAAAGGGGCATCGACAGTTTTCTGCAGGTACTCGACTCGCAGCGTTCACTCTATACAGCGCAGCAATCGCTGATTACGTTGCATCTCGCGAAGCTCGAGAATTTGGTGACCCTCTACAAGGTATTAGGCGGAGGCGTGCTGGAGAACACGGCCAACGGACAAACGCCTGCAAGTCGCCCGTAACTCTTGGGAGATAATCCACTCGACGTCCGTATTTTGGATCATCGCTGCGCCCGCTCCCAGTTCGGGGCCACATAAAATGGCGCATCCTCCGGCGGCAACAAGCCTCTGCCCAAAATATGGTCCGCGGCCTTCTCCGCGATCATCAGCGTCGGCGCATTGAGATTGCCGGTGGTGACCTGCGGCATGATGGACGAATCCACCACGCGCAAGGCCTCGAGTCCGTGGACGCGTGTTTCCGGATCGACGACCGCGAGCGGATCTTGCGCAGCGCCCATTTTGCAGGAACACGATGGGTGATAGGCGCTCTCGACCTTCGCGCGGATGAAGGCATCGATCTCCTCGTCCGTCTGCACGTCGTTGCCGGGCTGAATCTCCCGGCCGCGATAGCGGTCGAACGCGGGTTGCGCAAAAATTTCGCGCGTCAGGCGCACGCAGGCGCGCATTTCCGTCCAGTCATCCGCCTCGCTCATGTAGTTGAACAAGATGCGCGGCTTATCGAGCGGGTTGGTCGATGCGAGACGCACCCAGCCGCGGCTCTTGCTGCGCATCGGTCCCACATGCGCCTGAAAGCCATGCTCCTGCGCCAGCGTCGAGCCGTCGTAGGCGACCGCCATGGGCAGAAAATGGTACTGGATGTCCGGGAACGGCACGCCCGGCCGGCTGCGGATGAAGCCGCAGGTTTCGAAGTGATTGGTGGCGCCCAATCCGTCTTTACGCAGCAGCCAGCGCGCGCCGATCAGTGCGCGGCTCCACGGATTGATGGACGAGTACAGAGTGATCGGTTCCTTGCAGGCCACCTGGAAATAGAATTCCAGATGATCCTGAAGATTCTCCCCGACTCCCGGCAGATCGTGAATCACCGGGATGCCGAGTGCCTGCAATTCCGCCGCGGGCCCCACGCCCGACAACTTCAGCAACTGCGGCGAATTGATGGGTCCGCCGGACAAGATCAGTTCCCGGTCAATGCGCACGCCGTAGGTCGCCCCGCCTCGCACGTATTCCACGCCCACGGCGCGCCGGCCCTCGAACACGATGCGCGTCGCGAGTGCATGGGTCAGCACTTTGAGGTTGGGGCGCCGCAGGGCCGGCCGCAGGTACGCATTGGCGGCGCTCGCCCGCCTGCCGTCCGCCACCGTCATGTCCATGCGCCCAAAGCCCTCCTGCTGAAAGCCGTTCACATCGGGGGTCGATGGATACCCCGCCTGTGCGCTTGCGCTAAGCCACGCCGCATGCAACGGATTCTCGACCGTGCCGTAGCGGGTCCCGATCTTGCCTCTGTCGCCGCGATATTCATTGCCGCCTTCCTGGCGCTTCTCGGTGCGGCGGAAATACGGCAGCACGTCCCGATACGCCCATCCGGCCGCGCCCTGCGCGTTCCATCCCTCGAAATCCTGGGGATTACCGCGGATGTAGACCAGGCCATTGATCGATGAAGATCCGCCCAACACCTTGCCGCGCGGCGTGTGCATGACGCGGCCACCCAGGTGCGGTTCCGGCTCCGTGTGATAGAACCAGTTGTATTTCGGCATGTTCATCGGGATCGACAGCGCCGAGGGCATCTGGATGAATATCGAACGGTCGGAGCCGCCATATTCGAGCAACAGCACTGTGGAACGCCCGTCCGCGCTCAATCGATCCGCCAGCACGCACCCCGCGGATCCGGCACCCACGATCACATAGTCGAAGCGCTCCTGCGCCACTTTGGCGACCGCCACAGTTAAGTCACACCCATCAGCAACGTGCGTCCATTACCGATCAGTATGGAGCGTCGACGTCGCCCATCGCGACGTAGACGCTTTTCAGCTGCGTGTAGTGCTCGAGCGCGGCGCGGCCGTTTTCGCGGCCGAGGCCGGAGAGTTTCACGCCGCCGAACGGCAACTCGACGGGTGTGACGTTGTAGTGATTGATCCAGCAGGTGCCGGCCTGCAATTGCGCGATCACCCGGTGTGCGCGCGTGAGGTCATTGGTGAACACGCCTGCGGCCAGGCCGAACTCTGTCGCGTTGGCGCGCGCGATGACCTCCGCCTCGTCCTCGAATTCCAGCACCGACATGACCGGGCCGAAAATCTCTTCGCGTACGATCGCCATGTCGTCGCGGCATTCATCGAATACGGTGGGCGCGACGAAGTAGCCGTTCGCGAGATCTTCCGTGGTCACCCGCATTCCGCCGGTGAGCACGCGCGCACCCTCTTCGCGGCCCCGCTGGATGTAAGAGAGCACTTTGTGCATGTGCTGCTCTGAGACCAAGGCGCCCACCTGCGTATCGGGATTCATGGGATCGCCGATGCGCATGGCGGCGACTCGTTTGACGAGACCATCGAGAAAGGCCCGCATGACTCTGCGATGCACGAACACCCGGGTGCCGTTCGAGCACACCTGTCCCGAGGAATAGAAATTGGCCAGCAGTGCGCCGCCGACGGCGTTGTCGAGCTTCGCGTCGTCGAAAACGATCAGCGGCGATTTGCCGCCCAATTCGAGCGTGACAGCTTTCAGGGTTTCAGCGGCATCGCGCATGACCGCCTTGCCGGTGCCGACTTCACCGGTGAGCGACACTTTGCGAATCCGCGGATGGCGCGTCAGCAAGCGGCCCGTTTCGGCAAACCCCTGGACCACTCGGAATACACCTGCGGGCAATCCGGCCTCGAGCAGTATCTCCTGCAGTTTGACTGCTGTGAACGGCGTGAGCTCGGCGGGTTTGAAGATCATGGCATTGCCGCAGGCGAGCGCTGGAGCAGCCTTCCAACAGGCGATTTGCAGCGGGTAATTCCAGGCGCCGATGCCGGCGACCACCCCTAAGGGTTCACGCCGCGTGTAGCCGAACGCCTGGCTCCCCAGATCGATATGCTCGCCGCTGAGACTCTGCGCGAGAGCGGCAAAATATTCGAAGCAGTCGGCACCGGAGGCCACATCCACGACCCGCGTCTCCTGAATGGGTTTGCCCGTATCTCGGGTTTCGAGTTCCGCAAGTTCTTGATTGCGTGAACGCAAGAGTTCGGCGGCCCGACGCAGCACCCGGGCGCGTTCGGCTCCCGTCATGGCGGCCCAGCGCACCTGACCCTTCTCCGCCGCGGCCACGGCGGCGTCGATCTGCGCCGCTCCGTCGACGGTGACATAGCCCAGCACTTGGCCCGTGGCAGGATTGATGGATGCGAATCGCTCGCCCGCAGCCGGACCGGCAGCCCGCGCACCATCTCGAGTGCTGATTGACTGGTTGTTCAATTGTGCCGCCTTCGCAAATCGCGGGCGGCGCTGGTGGACGCCCGGCAAATGTTGTGCTTAAGATCCGTAGATGTCTTTATTTAAGCGTTTATATTCAATTAACTAGGGAAGCATGGCCAATCAGACCGCGTTAAACGCCTGTTCGAGGATTCACTCGCGGGCGCAATCATGCCGCCCGGTGCGCCGCCCGGTCAAGCGCCCGGGCCTCGCGCCCTTGCTCCTGTCACTGCTCGTGTGCCTCGCACCGGCCATGGCTCCCGCCGATGCCGTGGGGAGCAATGGCGAACCGTCCACCTGCCAGACGGTGCGCTTCTCCGATGTCGGCTGGACCGACGTGACGGCGACGACGGCGCTCGTCAGCCAATTGCTGCGCTCCATCGGCTATTCACCGACGATCACCGTGCTGTCGGTTCCCGTGACGTTCGCTTCCCTGCAGAACAAGGACATCGATGTGTTCCTCGGCAATTGGATGCCGGCGCAGGAAGCCGACCGCGGCCGCTACGTCGAGGACGGTTCGGTCGTGGTGATCGGCGCGAATCTCACCGGCGCGAAGTACACGCTCGCGGTGCCTGCCTACACGCACGCCGCGGGCCTCACGGATTTCAAGGATATTCAGCGTTTCGGACCGGCCTTGAACAACTCGATCTACGGAATCGAGCCCGGCAATGACGGTAACCGGCACGTACTCGAGATGCTCAAACAGAATCAGTTTGGTCTCGGCGACTTCAAGTTGATCGAATCGAGCGAGCAAGGGATGCTGGCTCAGGTCGAGCGCGCCTACCGCGACAAGAAACCGATCGTGTTTCTGGCATGGGAGCCGCATCCCATGAACATGCGGTTCGAATTGAAGTACCTCACCGGCGGCGATGAGGCCTTTGGTCCGAATTTCGGCGGAGCGACTATTTATACCGTCACCCGCAAAGGCTATAGCGCCGAGTGTCCCAACGTGGGCCGGCTGCTGAACAACCTCAAATTCTCGCTGCGCGGCGAGAGCGAGATGATGGCGGCGATCCTGGACCGGCACGAGGCCCCCGACGTTGCGGCGACCGAATGGCTCAAAGCCAATCCGACGGCGACCAAGGCCTGGCTCGACGGCGTGCTGACCGTTGACGGGCGCCCTGCCGACGCGGCGCTCGCGCATGCGGCACCCCCGCCGCGCCCCGGCGGTTTCGAACACTGGATCGTCAGCCATAAGATTCCGGTCGGCGATGCGATGGCGGTGTCGATCGACTTCATCAAGAGGCATGGCACCTTCGTGTTCGACGGGATTTCCATCGTCATCCGCGGCATGGTCGATGGAGTGACGGCGCTATTGCGCGCCCTGCCCGCCCCGGCGCTGATCGTGGCCGCGTCGGCTCTCGCCTGGGGATTGAGGCGCTCGTGGTCGCTCACCGCCTTTGTCGCCTTGGCGCTTTTGTTCATTCTCAATCAAGGCTACTGGGTGGCGACGATCGAGACCCTCGCGCTGGTCGTGGTTGCCACGGTGACGTCGGCGGCCATCGGCGTGCCGCTGGGGATCGCGGCCGCGCACCGTCCGCGGCTGTTCGCGGCCTTGCGGCCGGCGCTCGATCTGATGCAGACGCTGCCGACCTTCGTGTACCTCATTCCGACGCTCGTGTTATTCGGGCTGGGGGTGGTGCCGGGACTGATCTCGACGGTAATCTTTGCGCTGCCCGCACCCATCCGCCTCACGCACCTGGGGATTTCCTCGGTACCGAAACCGCTCATCGAGGCGGGGGAAGCCTTCGGCGCCACGCCCATGCAGTTGCTATGGAAAGTGGAGTTGCCGAGCGCCGCCTCGACCATCGTTGCCGGACTCACCCAGTGCATCATGCTGAGCCTGTCGATGGTCGTGATCGCCGCGCTGGTGGGCGCCGGCGGACTCGGGGTGCCGGTAGTACGCGCGCTCAACTCGGTGCAGGTCGGCATGGGATTCGAAGCCGGCTTCACCATCGTGCTGCTCGCCATCATTCTGGACCGCATGAGCAGGCCTTCCGAGCGCGGAGCGTCGCGATGAACGCGGCGGTCGAATTCAAGGATGTCGACATCCTGTTCACGCAACCGGGACGCGAGGGACGTGCGAGTCTGCGCGACGCGCTGGCGGCACTCGACGCCGGCGGCACGCGCCCGGACATTCAAAACAAATACGGCGTCATCGTCGGCGTCGCGGGGGCGTCCTTGAGCGTCGCGCGCGGCGAGATCTCCGTGCTGATGGGCCTGTCGGGCTCGGGCAAGTCCACGCTGCTGCGAGCCGCCAATGGGCTCAACACCGTCACCCGCGGACACGTGCTGGTGCGCGACGGCGAATCCACCATCGACGTTGCGACCTGCGACACCTTGCAGATGCGCAAACTGCGGCGCGAACGCGTGGCCATGGTGTTTCAGCAATTCGGCTTGCTGCCGTGGCGCACGGTGCGGGAAAACGTCGGCTTCGGCCTGGAGCTTCGCGGCGAAAGCGCCGTACAGCGCAACAAAGTCGTCGACGAGAAATTGGAACTCGTCGGCTTGTCGCAGTGGGCCGAGCGCTACGTCAGCGAACTCTCCGGCGGCATGCAGCAGCGGGTGGGATTGGCGCGCGCCTTTGCGACCGATGCCGATGTGCTGTTGATGGATGAGCCGTTCTCGGCGCTCGATCCGCTGATCCGTGGCAAGCTCCAAGACGAACTTCTCACGCTGCAGGCGCGGGTCAAGAAGACCATCCTGTTCGTCAGCCACGATTTGGACGAGGCCCTGCGCTTGGGCGATCACATCACCATATTGCAAAATGGCCGGATCATTCAGACCGGAACCGCGGAGGACATCGTACTCGCGCCGGCCGATGACTACGTGGCGGAGTTCGTGCGGCACATGAATCCGCTCACCGTTCTCACCGGCAGCATGATCATGCAGCGGCGAGCGCACCTCGAGGGTGCGGACGGACTGGTGTGGCTGGACGAGCGGCGCCGCTACCAATTGTCGCTGAATGGCGCGGATCAGGCGGTCGAGGTGCGGATCGACGGCGTCGCGCAAACTCTGCGCCATATCAAGGATGACACCGACCTGACCTGCTCCGATCCTGGCCTCGCGGTGGCCCCTGGCTCACTCTCCCTGCAATCGATCATTCACTTGCGCCAGGCCACGGGGCACCCGGTGCTGCTCGCTGAGGACGGCAAAATCTTGGGTGTCTGCGGGGAGGCCGAGATTATCCGGGCGCTTGCCGGTGGGCGGCAACCGAGCGCGGCGACAAGGAGATAAGGTTCTCTCGCGATTCGAATGGACCGGAACCCATAGGGGTCCGTTTCTTGGTGTGCCCGCAACACTTCGTCCTGTAAAGGTCTGGGGCATGGTAATCGACCGATTCGAAAGCGGAAAAATCAAGGACAGCCGCATCATCATGGATACGTTAGGTCTGATGGCACGACCGAAGGCGGGACTTGACGACCCACGCTTAGCTGAGGCGCCACCCGATCAATTGCTGCGAAGCTTCGAGGGGAGATGGGATTCCATGTACGAAATTGTCGCAGCGCTATCCGCAAATTCCTCCACTGAAACGACTAACCGCCTCTTGGTGCCGGCCAGCGTGAAGGATAGAGGCGACCTTGTTACCTGAGTGACTTCGCTCCATGACAGGTGGACGCGACCACGCAACGTCAACTGCGAGACCCCCGCCTCGGTAACACGCGTCGATATGTTACGGATCTTCAACAAGACCAAGACCGAAGCACCGAAGATCGAAAAAATACCATAGGCGTTGCCAATCGCACCCAACCAGAGGCCGCCAACGATCACAAGGAAGCCCAAGATTAGCCCTTCAAACGCAAGAGGGTAGATGAGCTTCGGGGGTTCAGGCGGCGACACTGCTGGCTCCCATCCAATCATTGGCTCATCGCTGGTCTTGATGAAACGCCGCCATCCCGTGCTCCGTTTTCTTGTCGGTTCGCTATATTCGTCTACGGGCTTAACGTTGGCAATCGGGAGAGCGGAATTGACCCAAAACGGGCACTCGTCACTGTCTTCTTTACAGGCTCCCGTATATTCTGTGGCTACGATGCCGCGACTGATTGGTTTTCTGACTCTCGCCGCGTGTTTCATTGTCGCCGGCGCCTTGCTTGACGGCGGTTACCAGCGATCGACTCCCGGTGCGCTGCGGACACAAGGAACAGTCGTTGACTTCGAGCGCCGGCACTCCAGGCAAGTCTATCCAGTATTCGAGTTCAAGGACTCCGACGGCATGCTGCATAGGGTTGTGAACTCGACTCAGCAGGGCATCGCACGGTTTTCGAGGGGCGACTCGGTTCCAATCGCCTATTCGCGTATCGATCCGGAGCGGGCGCGCATCGACACGCCGTGGTTCAGTCACCGCTGGGTAATGGGTGGGATAATTGTCGGACTTGCGATTGTCATTCGCGCACTTGCCGGGGCCAACCTGAAGAGAAATTAAAGAATTCGAGCAGACTTCGCATTTAGTGCCATGGCAGCCATCCCGATATTGCGATATTGCTCATCAGTGAGCAACTCGACTGCTAGGAGGGCCCTCCCTCACTTAACTTTGACGCAGTCCTCCGTATCCGTCGCCTTACCGCTGCCATCAGCCGTGTCCGCTTCAAAATCATGCACCACGTAGTGCGTATCGCTCAGACGCTCAAATTCGCTGCGACTGACCGGCGTCATCTTTCCACTGTCAAAAATAAAGCCCCGTTCACTTAAGCGTCCCTCATGAAAACCCGCGTTTTCCCAAACCACATAACCCCAGGCCCCGACGCCGACTCCCTTGAATCGATCCGTCGTCTTGTCATACGTCGTCAGGAATTCACCGATCACCGTATCCTTAAGACGCATGTTCTCGCGCAGCACACGCTTGTCGTGGGCCCAGTCAAACTCCGTGGTAATCTGCTGATCCGGTGTGCCCGCTTGAGTCACATGGCAACTCCACCGCCCAATCATGAAGCCGTAATCGGACTCGAGTGAGTGCTGCGCCTTCGCCTCATCGGCTTGTGCAACATAAACAAAAAAATAAAGAACGGAAAAGACGGTTGTCAACGCAAAGCGCAATTGCAGTTTCATTCCCATCCTCAAAGCGGTGTTACAGCGAGGGTATAGATTAACGCAGGTAGAATGGCCGGCGCGCAAACTATCCTTAAAGCGCCCTCCGCGCCAGCCAGGGTGGGACGAACGTGGTTGGCCTGAAGGCCATGATCGACCTGATATGCCGTCTTTGATCAGACGCCCGCGAACCGCCTCGCGATCTGGCTGTGGCATCCTTATGTAATGTTTGCGTTTCGAATCCGCGGGCGACGCTGGTGGCTTGGAGCAATCGCTACTGCGCTGGTCGCAAGTGTGGCCGCGCTGTTGCTGAGATCCACGCTCGAGCACGCGGTTCGTGCGCGGATAGAGTCCGCGGCCGTGCACCATGGCGCAGTTGCGCGAATCGGGCTGGTACACATTGGTGTCTGGCCGTTGCTGCGACTGGAGGGATTCGATCTCGACCTTCGGTCTGGAGAGCGTCTGCACGCCGACATGATCGCGGCGACGTGGCCCGGCCGCCTGCGACTCACAGTTCGCGCCGCCGCTCTCGAGGGCCCGGCAGGGGTCAGGGTCAGCTTGCCGGCCACTGCCTGGGACGCGGTGGGCATTTTCGGCGACGACCTGCAACTCGCCCTGGTGGAACCACAGTCCGGCCTGTCAATTCACAAGCCGGCGGATCCGGGGGGCAGCACGTGGAACATCGAGGTACATGGGCTCGACGTCGGCCATCTGCTCGACGTGCGGCGCGACGCCCACCCTCTGCTCGATGGTGGTATCGCGGACGGCCGCGTGGATCTTCAGGTCAGTACCGATGCGCTTCGTTTTCATGTGGACATGGGCGCGCGCGGCGCGCGCTTGCGAGCGCTGACGGATAACGCCGACGACGAGCTCGAGCTCGGCGTTCCGACGGACGTGACCATAAGGTTCGATGGCGCCTGGCGCCGGGCCGGAGGCATGGTCGAGATTCCCGAGGTCCACGCGACGTTGGCCGGTGCGGCTCTGTCGGGTTCGCTCGCACTGCGCGATCTCGATACCGATCCGGTTGTCGATCTCGCACTCGGCGTGCAGCACCTGGACTTCGCGCAACTGCTGGGTGCAACCGGGGTCGCGGTGCCTGACAGCTTAGGTGTAGCGCCCGGCGACGGCCGTGACCTTGGCTCGGCCACGATCGATGTGCGTGTGCGCGGACGCCCGGCGGACCCTGCCTCGCTCTCGGTAAGCCAGAAGATTGCCTTCGAGCCGCCACGCCAGATGCCGCCGTCGATCGTGCGCCTACGCGGTGATTTCATCTTCAGCTCCCAAGACGGCTCCGCACCGCATCGCCCCATCGTCGTCTCGCCCGCATCCCCCGACTTCATCGCCCTGCGCGACGTTCCGCCGCTGTTCGTGCGCACTCTGCTGCTTTCAGAAGACGCAGGCTTCTACGGGCATCGCGGCATCGACCTGCGCGAACTACCCACCGCGCTGCTCACGAACTGGTCGCGGGGTGGCGCCGCGCGTGGCGCGTCAACCATCACCCAGCAGCTGGCCAAGAATCTGTTCCTGTCGCGCGACAAGCAGATTGGACGCAAGCTTCAGGAACTGGCGATCACGTTCTTGCTCGAGTCGGCGCTCGGCAAGAATCGTATTCTCGAGATCTACCTGAACATCATCGAATGGGGACCGGACCTGCGTGGCTTGCGTCCCGCGGCCCGCAGCTATTTCGGTCGCGAACCCCAGGCGCTGACGCCGGCCGAAATGGCATTTCTGGTCGCGATCATTCCTGGGCCGATCAAATACCAAAGCTCATTCGCGCATGGCACCCCGGGTCCTGGGCTGCGCTCACTGATCGACGAGCTGCTGGCGAAACTTCGGTCGGTGGATGCGATCGGCGAGGACGAATATCGGCAAGCGCTCGACGAACCCATCGTCGTTGCCGGCGGCAGGCCGCGCGGATGATCGGTGGCGGCGAATGAAAGCGGGCGGGCGGGGATAAGGCAAAGCCCCCTTCCAGCCATCGTGTACCCGAAGCGGCCGATTATCGGCGGAACCACCATTTGCCGTAAACGTATTTAAATATTATCATGAATATAATATAATAAGCGCTCGCAGCCAGTCCAACCGGGGAGACTCCATGAATCACGACGTCATCATATCCTGCGCCGTCACCGGCGATGACACCAAGGTCACCAAGAGCCCGCATTGCGCGGTCACGCCCGAACAAATCGCGGCGACCGCGATTGCCGCGGCGCAGGCGGGAGCGGCCATCGTCCACATTCACGTTCGCGAGCCGGAAACCGGCGCCTTCAGCATGGAAACCAGGCACTACCGCGAGGTGGTGAAGCGCATCCGGGAGAGCAAGGTCGACGTGATCGTGAATCTCACCTGCGGCATGGGTGGCTACATCGTCGTCGGTGATCACGGCTTGAAGGACACGCCGGGACCCGGCAGCGATTTTGTCAGCCAGGAAGACCGCATGCGTCATGTCATCGATATGTGCCACGAAGGTCTGTATCGGCCGGACATCGCGACGCTCGACTGCGGCAGCTTGAATTTCGGCGACGGCAACCGCGCGTATGTGTCGACGCCGAACTACCTGCGCCAGGGCGCCCAGATTTGCAAGGACTTGGGCGTCAAGCCGGAATTGGAGGTCTTCGATACCGGCAACCTGTCGTTCGTCAAGCAAATGATCAAGGAAGGTTTGCTCACCGCGCCCTCGCTGATCCAATTGTGCATGGGGATCCCGTATGGGGTACCAGCCGACGTGGGGCACCTGTTGGCCATGGTCAATGCCTTGCCGGAGAACTGCAATTGGGGCAGCTTCGCGATCAGCCGCATGCAAATGCCCTGGGTGGCGCAATCGGTGCTGCTCGGCGGCAATGTGCGCGTCGGCCTGGAGGACAATCTCTACCTGAGCAAGGGTGTGTACGCGAGCAACGCCCAGCTCGTGGAGAAGGCCCGCGGCATCGTCGAAGCGATGGGCGCGCGTGTACTCACCGCGGCGCAAGCGCGCGATAAACTGCAGCTGCACTGAGTGGCGTACCGGTGTTGGAACTTCCCGCGTATCGGGTCAGGATCGATCCAGAGTGGATCGACTATAACGGTCATTTGCGCGATGCCTACTATGGTCTCATCGCAAGCTACGCGGTAGATGAGGTGATGGATCATCTGGGCATCGATGCGGCGTATCGCGAGCGCACGCATTGCACGTTGTACTCGCTCGAAATGCATCTGCATTATCTGCACGAGGTCAAGATCTCCGATGATCTCGCAGTGACGACCCGCGTTCTGGATTTCGACCGCAAGCGCATGCACGTGGGTTGCCGGTTCGGCTGCTCGCGGGTTGCGGCGCCCGTCGCAACCGCCGAAATGATGCTGCTGCACGTCCATCAGGGCGAGAAGCCCGCGAGCACGCCGTTTCCCGACGACGTCATGGTCAAGCTCGAGGCGCTGCAGAAAGACTCCGCGTCTCGGGAGCCCTTCGGTCCCGGTTCCCGCAAGATCGAATTGAAGCGTCGCTGACGCGTGGCGCCGATGGATATTCATCGCCTGATCGCGCCGCGCAGCATTGCCTTGATCGGCGCCGGCGCGTGGACCGACGCCGTGGCCCTCGGCAATGCGGCGGTCGGCTTTTCGGGTGCGATCTGGCGGATCCACCCGACCCGCGTGTCGACGGAATCAATCACCTATTATCGCTCCGTGGCCGAGCTTCCCGGAGTGCCGGATGCCGCGTTCGTCGCGGTGCCCAGTCACGAAGCACCGAGCGTCGTCGGCGCACTCGCCGCCCGCGGCGCCGGCGGGTTCGTGTGCTTTTCGGCGGGGTTTTCCGAGACCGATACCGACGCCGGCCGGCGGCTCACACGCGAGTTGATCGACAGTGCCGGCGAACTGCCCTTCTTCGGACCCAATTGCTACGGCTTCGTGAATTTCTTCGATCGGGTTGCCATGATGCCCGATCAGATCGTGGGATCGCGCATCGACCGCGGCGTGGCATTGATCTGCCAGAGCGGCACGATCGCCCTCACCCTCATGTTCAATCATCGATCCGTGCCGATCGGCTGCTTGTTTACCGTCGGCAATCAATCGCGCTTGGCGGTCGAGGATCTCATCGAATTATTGTGCGACGACCCGCGCGTGACCGCGTTCGGTTTGTATCTGGAGGGCATCAAAGACGCCGAGCGATTTGCGCGCGCCGCGGATCGGGCGCGCACGGCCGGCAAGCCCATTGCCATCATCAAGTCCGGGCGCACGGCCGCGGCGGCGCGCACGGCGCACAGTCACACGGGCGCGCTCGCCGGGGCGGACGAAGTATTCGAGACATTCTGCCGACAGGCGGGGATGGCGCGCTGCGACACGCTGGCCACGTTGTGCGAGACGCTCAAGCTGTTTCATCTCGGCGGCCCGCTGGCGGGCCGCAGGGTGCTGATGATGGGCGCATCCGGCGGCGACATGGCGATGACGGCCGATGTGTCGCGCGACCTGGAGTTGGATTTCGCGCCTCTGCCCCCGGCCTGCGCCGCGAAGTTGCGCGAGTTGCTGACCGATCGGGTCACCATTGCCAATCCCCTCGATATTCACACCTATCTGTGGTTCGATCCGCCGGCGTTGAAGCGCGTCTTCGCGGAGGTCTTGCATGCCGGTTACGACGCCGCCGGATTCATGCTGGACAGTCCGCCGCCGCACAAGGCGGACCCCGCCGCGTATCACGCGGTGATCGATGTATTCATCGAGGCCGCCCGCGGCGCGCCGACTCGCGCCGCGCTGATCGCATCGTTGCCCGAAACGATGAGCGAAGAGGTGCGGCGGCGCTGCCTGGACGGCGGCGTGATTCCGTTGCAGGGACTGCGCGAAGGGCTCGAGGCGCTGGCCTTAGGAGGCGCTGTCGGCGCCGCATGGCGCGCCGGACCCACGGTGCGATTGCAGCTTCCCCTTGCGCCCCTTGCGCACGCGTCTGCGCCGACAGCGATTTACACGCTGGGTGAACATGAGGGCAAGGCGGCCCTGGCCGGCTGCGGCGTCAGCGTTCCCCAGGGTCGGCTCGTCGTCGCCTCGCGGGCAGCCGAAACCGCCGCCGCCGTGGGATTTCCGGTCGTCATCAAGGCCTCCGGTGCACACCTCGAGCATAAGACCGAAGTCGGCGGGGTGGCGCTCAACGTGCGCACCGAAGCGGACGCACAAAGCGCCGCCATCCGATTGTCTACGCTGTCGGACACTCTGCTGGTCGAGGAAATGTGCACTGACGGCGTCGCGGAAATTCTCATCGGAATCATCGTCGATCCTCAGTTCGGCCAGGTGCTGGTCCTGGGTTCCGGCGGCGTGTTCACGGAGATCCTCTCGGACAGCATCAGCCTGCTGCCTCCCTGGACCCCTGAATCCATCGCCGCCGCGCTCGAGCGGCTGACGGTTGCGCGAGTTTTCCGCGGATATCGCGGCAAACCGGCCGCCGATGTCGACGCCCTGGTTCGCGCCATCGTGGGCGTGGCGCGCTATGCGTCGCAGAATGTGGCGACGCTGATCGAATTGGATGTGAATCCGGTCATCGTGCGCCCGCAGGGCAAAGGCGCGGTCGCAGTGGACACGATGATCCGCCTGAAAAAGGCAACTGAATGAGTGACGAGTCCGTATAAGGAGGTTGTATGCCGGATGGAATCAACACCGTCGAAGATGGCGCGATTCTCGAAGTGACCATCGATCGGCCCAAGGCGAATGCCATCGATCTGGCTGCCAGTCGGCGACTGAATCAGATCTTCACGTCCTTTCGAGACGATCCGAAGCTCCGGATTGCGATCATCACGGGCGCGGGCAGCCGATTTTTCTCGCCCGGATGGGACTTGAAGGCGGCGGCGGCGGGCGAGGAATCGGACTCGGACTGGGGCGTCGGCGGCTTTGCCGGCCTGAATTACCCACGAAATCTCAACAAGCCCATCATCGCGGCGGTCAACGGCATCGCGTGCGGCGGAGGTTTCGAGGTGGTGCTCGGCACCGACATCATCGTGATGGAGGAACACGCGAAATTTGCCCTACCTGAAATCAATGTCGGCGTGATGCCGGACGCCGGTACGATCAAGCTGCGGCGCCGCATTCCCTACCACGTGGCGGTGGAGTTCCTGCTCACCGGCCGCTGGATGGATGCGACCGAGGCCAAGCACTGGGGGCTCGCCAATCATGTCGTGCCCACGGGCCAGTCGATGGCCAAAGCGCGTGAAATCGCGCAGCAGCTGGTGGCCGGCCCCCCCCTGCTGTTTCCGGCCATCAAGCAATTGCTGCGGCACACCGAGATGATCCCGGAACACCAGGCCTTCGAATTACACGACTCGCTCGATGCAGTGCAGCGAGTGGTTCGATCGGATGACTTGAAGGAAGGCGCCCGCGCGTTCAGCGAAAAACGCAAACCGCGCTGGAGCGGGCGATGATCGCGATCACGTCGCCCTTCAGACGAAGCCTTACGGCGGGCTGCTCGCGCGCGGCGGCCGCGCACCGATGACCTTGAGCGCTAAGCGCCATGCCGCAGCCTGTGGGGCGGGCGCAGGAGGATCGTAGGGCGCCAGCGGCGGTCTTTCCGGACTCGGCGGGGTCGGCACGTTTTCGTTGCGCAGCATCACTGACTCCTTCAGCGGATTCCTGGGGGCATTATGTCGTGCCCATGGGGTCGGAGCGGTCGGCGAATGGCGACGGCTCGTGTAGGACTTATCAGACGGGCGGGTGCTATTGCGCGTGAAATCAGAGCGCGAGATACGGCCAATTGGCGGCGACGGCGTCTTCGCGCCCGGCGGCCGCGAGCAAATCTTTTGCGGGCTTGGTCACAGGCGAACCCGCTTCCTTCCACGCGCCGTGCTCAACCTCTTTGCGGAGCCGCCGCAACTGCGCTTGCGCGCGGCCCAGCGTGTCGCTCAAATCGAGCAGCCACGTGAGCGCACGCGTGTCGTCCAATTCTCGTTCGACGTACCGCAATTGCGCGCCAAGCGTGCGCAGCTTGTGGCCGCGATACCGCGCGATGCCGCCGGCGACCAAGCTGAGGACGCGGTCCTGCACGATCCGAAAAAGGCTCGTGCCGCGTTGATAGCTCAAGTAGGGATGGGCGCGCAGTCTGCCGGTCGCGATGCTCGCCGTTCGCCAGCAAGCGACGGCGGTGCGTGAGAACACCGAGTTGGCTTCGCGGGAATCCGCATCCAGAGCGAGCGCAAATTGGCGGGTTCGCAAAGCGGCATCCCGTAGGCGCCGTAGTCGCAGTACTTCAGCGTCGATCACCGTCGTCCCCTTTTATTGATCATACCGTCCATAACGCGCGACGGTCCCAGACCGCCTACATCGGGTCGATATAATTATTCTCAAGCACATACTGACACGTCTGTAGGACGAAGACTCATACGCGTGCGAGGGAACGCTCGCCAAACTCTCATGATGTTAAGTGCATCACTGAGTTTTCGAAGAAATGTCAAATGACGCGCCGCTTATGCCCCAACGTCGTGCATCGATGACGGGCATCGGCGACGTGCATCAATGAGGTGCATCAATCGTGCGCCGCAGCCATGATCAGCCGCCGAGAGGCCGGAGCAGGCTGCGCGAAATGATGTGGCGCTGGACTTCGCTGGTACCGTCCCATATGCGTTCGATGCGCGCATCGCGCCAGATACGCTCGAGCGGCAGGTCGCTCATCAGTCCCATGCCGCCGTGAATCTGCAGCGCTTCATCGGCGACCATCGCAAGCATTTCGGTGGCTTTCACCTTCGCCATCGCCATATCCATATCGGTGTCGATTTTTTGATCGCGCTTCCAGGCAGCTTCCAGCACCAGGAGTTCCGCGGCGCGCAATTCGATCGCCATGTCGGCGAGCTTGAAGCTCACGCCCTGAAACTTGCCGATCTGCTGACCGAATTGGACGCGATCGACCGCCCATTGCGTCGACAGTTCCAGTGCACGTTCCGCGCGGCCGAGGCATGTGGCGGCCACTTGCAGGCGCGTGCTCCCGAGCCACGTGTTCGCCACATCGAAGCCGCGATGCAACTCGCCGAGAATCGCCGTCCGAGGTACGCGGCAGTTGTTGAACTCCAAAATGCTGTTGGTGTATCCGCGGTGCGATACGTTCTTGTAGCCGGGACGCACTTCGAAACCGGCGTGTCCCATGTCGATCAAGAAGGCCGTCATCGTCTTGCGCGTGCCGTGCGCCGTGCTCTCCTCGCCGCTAGCGGCAAACAGGATCACGTAATCCGAGTGGTCCGCGTGACTGATGAAATGCTTGGTGCCGTTGATGACGAAATCATCACCTGACGCAACGGCCGTGGTCTTCATGCCGCGCAGATCCGACCCGGCGCCGGGTTCGGTCATGGCCAGGCATTCGGTGCGCTCGCCGCGCACGGTGGGCAGCAAGTACCGCTCTCGCTGTTCCCCTTCGCAGGCGAGCAAGATATTCGACGGCCGGCCGACACACGAATAATGCAGGGCATAATTGGTGCGACCCAATTCCTTTTCATACAGAACCCAGGTGACGGTATCCAAACCCGCTCCGCCGACCTCGGCCGGCATGTTGGCGGCGTACAATCCGGCGTCGATGGCTTTCGCCTTCAACTCGCGGTGCAGATCCTCGCGCAGCACGCCGCTCTCTTCGACTTCCTGCTCGTAAGGATAGAGCTCGTTTTGCACGAACTCCCGCGTGGTCTTGATGATCATCTGCTGTTCGTCGTTGAGCGAAAAATCCATGGTCGATTCCCCCAGGCTTAGCCGGCTCGCCTTGCGTCTTTCACGCGCGCCCATTCCCGCAGCAAGTCCAATTGCAGCCGCAGTTGTTCCAGTTGCATGGCCGCGGGCCAATCCCGCGGACTGGTGACCGCGCTCGCTGTCAGACCGTTCATGAAGGTCACCACGGAACGCAGCACCTGATCGCGCGCATCCTGCGGCCAGTCGCGCCATTCGGGCCAATATTCGGCGAAACAGCGGGCGAACAGGCGCATGTACTGTCGGTGCACCCACGCGTTCAGCCGCTTGAGCTTCTTGTCGGCGGACACCTGACCCCAGAACGCCATCCAGAACGCGCACTCGGTGAATCGTTGCGCATCGACCGGCAGCGCTTCGGACAGCACGTTCAAGAGATTCGCCTCCCGGCTCTCGCGCTCACGCGTCAGCCGTTGTTCGATTCGCAGCAGCATCAAGCGAAGTGCGGCCAGAATGATCGCCTGCTTCGAATCGTAGTAGTGCGCCACCATCCCCGTCGTGTAACCCGCCGCACGCGCTATGCGTGCCACCGTGGCGCGTTCGAAGCCGTAGTCGGCGACCACCTGGCATGCGACCTGGGCGATGTCGTCGCGTCGCTGCGCGTGATCGACGATTTTCGGCATGGCGAGCTAAGGACGCCCGATCGAACGACCCGCCTCGCGCGGCCGGTCCAATCCCGACTGGGCACTGCGGATCGATTCGAGTTTGGCATGGACCTTCGCGTCCATGGTCGATGCCTTCGCGCCAACGGTGTCGACGTGCAGATGCATCTGTTCGCCGGTGGCGATCGGCGCGTCATCGCGTCCGCGATGCAGACGATGAAACACATGGAGGCGCTTGTCGTCCAGTCCAAGCACTTGCGTGGTGACGTACAGCGGCTCGCCCGCTTTGGCCTCGCCCAGGTGTTTGACGTGGCTTTCAACCGTATAGAACACCCTGCCGGTGTCGCGGTAGGCCTCATCGACACCGACCTGCCGATACAGCGCATCCATCGCATCACCGAAGACCTGGCCGTAGCGGAAGTCGGACATATGGCGGTTGTAGTCCACCCATTCCGGCCGCACCACGGTATCGAGCAGGCGCAGCGGCTGCTTGGACCCGGCCGAACCGGTCGCAGGCGACCGCGCGGCGTTCGCTGCGGCGGCATCTTCGTAGAGCCGCTCCTCGAGCGAGCGCAACGTCGCGCCCGCGCCGATATTGTACTGACGCAGCACCTGTTGGATCGCGACCAGATAGTCGTCGCGCAGACGCTCCAGCTCTCGAATGGAGCGCCCTGCGGCTTGCGCTTGGGTCCCCTCCACCATCCGGTCGATCAAAGTCTCGGTAAGTTCCGGCGCTTCGAGCTTGGTCCATGGCCACTTGAGACAGGGACCGAACTGCGCCAGCATGTGCCGCATGCCGCTCTC
>Ga0181537_10001552_pt1 | contig 20983 bp, 18 predicted proteins | sample PEATcosm2014_Bin_39_FD_119765 | JGI IMG/M metagenome (GOLD analysis project Ga0181537, IMG submission 119765) | Peatland microbial communities from MTU Mesocosm Facility, Houghton, MI, USA - PEATcosm2014_Bin23_10_metaG | ecosystem: Environmental > Terrestrial > Soil > Wetlands > Peat | place... | reverse complement strand
GGGCTCAAGACCAACGTCACGGACCGCTACCTTCCCGTCATCGTGCTGACGGCGCAGCCCGGCCACAAGCTGCGCGCGCTGCAGGCCGGCGCCAAGGATTTCATCAGCAAGCCGTTCGACCTGGTCGAAGTCAGGACGCGCATCCACAACATGCTGGAAGTGCGCCTGCTGTACAGGGAACTCGACAATTACAGCAAGCTGCTGGAACAGACCGTGCAGGAGCGCACCGCCGAGCTGCGCGAGAGCGAAGCCCGCTATCGCAGCCTGACCGAGCTCGCGTCTGATTGGTATTGGGAGCAGGACGAGGCCGGCAACTTCAGCAAAGTGTCCGGCCCGGTGCTGGACATGCTCGGAATCCGGGTTGACTCCTTCGCTGACGGAACAAATGAAAAGGTGTCGGGCTGGAACGAGGCGGAGCGCGAATTGCTGCAGGAAAAGATCGCGGCCCGGCAACCGTTCCTCGACTTCGTATTCAACCGGGTGAATGCCGACGGCAGCAAGCAGCAGTTCCAGGTAAGCGGAGAGCCGATGTTCAACCAGGCGAACCGTTTTGTCGGGTATCGCGGAATTGGACAGGAAATTACGGCGGAACAATGGCAGCCGCAGTCGAGAACGCAGCGATGCCAATAACACATAGTCCGAGCCAAAATCACCTGCTCGCCTCGCTGCCCAAAGCGGAATTCGAGCGCCTGTCCGCCCATCTCGAGCTGGTCCCGATGCCGCTAGGCAGCTATCTTTACGAACCTGGCGCGCAGCTCCAGCACGCCTATTTTCCTACCACCGCAATCGTTTCGCTGCACTACGTGATGGAATCCGGGGCCACCGCCGAAATCGCGGGAGTGGGCAACGAGGGCATGGTCGGAGTATCGCTGTTCATGGGCGGCGGCACCACGCCGAGCTCGGCCGTGGTGCATACCGGCGGTCACGGCTATCGGCTGCCGGGAAGGCTGCTGAAAGAGGAATTCAATCGCGCGGGCCTGGTGCAGGGATTGCTGCTGCGCTATACCCAGGCGCTCATCACCCAGATCAACCAGACCGCGGCCTGCAACCGGCATCATTCGATCGAGCAGCAGTTTTGCCGCTGGTTGCTGTTGACCCTCGACCGCCTGCCTTCCAACGAATTGACCACGACGCAGGAATTGGTCGCCAGCATGCTCGGCGTGCGCCGGGAGGGAATCACCGCGGTCGCCGGAGAGTTGCAGCGCGCCGGTATCATCCATTATCGCCGTGGGCACATTTCAGTGCTCGAGCGGGACGGTCTGGATGCGCGCGTCTGCGAGTGCTACCAGGTAGTCAAGATAGAGTTGGCGCGCCTGCTGAATGACGTCCAGTACCGCCAGGAAACTCGTTCCGCTGAATTGGGATTGGCCTCCGCCCAGGCAGCCTGACCCCGCCGGCGTTGGACCTGGCTCAGCGCGAACGCGGTCCGGCGATGGGCAAAAAAGGGTCGCCAAGGGGAATGTCAGACAGCAGCCGGTCGAACTCCTTCTTGACCACCGCATAGCATTCGCAAACCTCCTGCTCCAGCTTTGGCCGGTCGAGCACCGTGATCCGGCCGCGCGCATAGCTGATCAAGCCCTCGCGCTGCAGATTCCCCGCGGCCGCCGTGACACCCTCGCGGCGCACGCCGAGCATGTTGGCAATGAGTTCCTGCGTCATGATCAGCTCGTTGCCCGACAGCCGGTCGAGACTCAACAACAGCCAGCGGCACAATTGCTGTTCCACCGAATGATGCCGGTTGCACACCGCGGTCTGCGACATTTGCGTGATCAGCGCCTGGGTATAGCGCAGCAGCAGGCGCATCACGGGCCCGGCGCGGTCGAATTCCTGCCGCAGCAATGCTGCCTGCAGCCGGTAACCGTGCCCGGCGCTTTGCACCACCGCGCGGCTCGGCGTGGTCTCGCCCCCCATGAAAAGGGAAACGCCCAGGATTCCCTCGTTGCCGACGACGGCAATTTCAGCCGAGGCCCCGTCCTCCATCACGTAGAGCAGGGAAACGATGGACGTGATGGGGAAATAAACATGTTTCAGGTGCCCCCCAGACTCGTAAAGCGCCTCGCCGAGCGGCATGGCGACGAGTTCCAGGTGTCCGGACAGGCGCTCGAACTCGGCTGCCGGCAACGCGGCAAGTAGATGATTCTGCTGTGGGTAGTGATCTGCTGCCATGGGCGCCCCGCTTCAATTTTGCACGGGTGGTTGCACCAGCGCGGCTGAAGCTGGCATTCCATGGTATCACGACCGAACCTCGCTAAGTACTGTAGCGCACATAGCGCAGCCGAGGCGCTGGGAATTGGTCGAGGCGCGATTCACCGTTATGTGCGTAAGCGAACTGTTTTGTCCCGTTAGGAGGCGGAATGTGTTGTTTTCTTCGTAACAACAACATAGGCTCCATCATGAAAATCAATCTCGCAGCAAGCTGCTTCATCCTTGGGTCGTTGCTGGCCCCGGTCGCGGCACATGCCGCCGACGGCGACAGCGACCGCGCGCATCCGATGACCTTCGTCAAGGATTCGATCATTACCACCAAGATCAAGACCAACCTCGCCGACGACAAGTTCAAGACACTCGCGCGTATCTCGGTCGATACCGACGATCACGGCGCCGTATACCTGAGTGGCCGCGTCAAAAGCGCACAGCAAGCCGACAGGGCGGTCGCTATCGCGCGTGCAACCGAAGGCGTGACTTCGGTCACCAGTCATCTCAAGGTCAGCAAAGACGACTAGGCCCTGCCACCAGGCAGGCCGCACGGTCAGCTGTAACGCGCGGAACTTGCGCGGGGCACGGCCCCGGTTCCAACGGAATCGGGGCCGTTTGCTATCCATATGCAACAAAAGCGAGACCGCGGCCAGCGCAGCGTTAAAGCTCCCGGTCGAGCGGCAACAACGACAACAACCTGACCTCGGTTCGCTGCTTGTCGGTGCGCGCCGGTTCAACGGTGTAGTCGATCGGATCCTTTCCTTCCTGCGTGTGCCAAACGAGGGTGGGGGCGGAGCCGGCATCGCGCGGGCGCAATGACAAGGCATAGGCGTTGACCGGCAGCACCATGGCGTCGAACCTTGCCGCCATTTGTTGAGCGAGTGCGGGACTGTCGATGATGAGGCCGATCTCGGTGTTGAGATGCATCGAGCGCTGGTCGAAATTCATCGAGCCGATGAATAGCCGTTTGCGGTCGAAAATGAACATTTTCGCGTGCAGCGAATAGTTGCCGTAGCGCGAAATGGCCGCGGTTTCGCCGCTGCCCTTGGTGTTGCCCAGCAGCGAACGAATTTCGAAAAGCTCGACGCCTTCATTCAGCAGCGGCTCGCGGTAGCGCATGTAGCCCGCCTGTGCCGCCAGCACCGTCGTCGCTTCCAGCGAACTGGTCAGCACGCGAATCCGTACCCCTCGCTGGTGCAGGTCGTGGAACATCTGCATGCCCTCGCTCCCCGGGATCAGGTAGGGCGTGACCATCAGCAACTCGGATTGCACGCCAGTCACGGCGTCGGCAACGGCGCGATGCATCAGCCTGCCCACCATTTCGCCGGCTTCCACTTTCTTCTTGTCCGGGCTGTCGGCAATCAGCTGCGCGTGCGCCCATACCAGCGGGAGGCGGCCGGCGAGGATGCCATTGAACGGCTCGCCGGTCGCGACCCGTTTTACGTAGTCGACGCCGTCCGCTTTCAACTGCTTGTCCTCGTCCTTCAATTCTTCGCGATGCGCGCTCAACGCAGCGCGTGTCGGCTTTGCGGTGTTCAGCGCCTGTATCGGTATCGACAGGCCGTTATTCCAGAATTCGTCGAAAGTCGACGACATCTGACGCGTGATGGGGCCGGCGGAAAACATATCGTCGTCGGCGAACTGGGAATCGGGGTCGATCTGGAAGTATTGGTCGCCGATATTGCGGCCGCCAATAAGCGCGATCGCGTTGTCGACGACCAGCAGCTTGTTATGCATCCGGTAGTCGAGCCGCGACTTATTGAGCGCGAACTCGGCCGCGCGATGCAGCTCGCTATGTCCGCGATAGGCAAACGGGTTGAATATCCGGATGTCGATAGTCCGGTGCGCCTGCAAAGCGGCGATCTGCTCGTCGCCGGTCCCGGTCTCGCCGTCGTCGATCAACACCCGCACCCTCACCCCCCGGTCCGCCGCGCGCATCAGGGCGAAAGTAAGCTGGCGGCCGGTCTCGTCGCCTTTGAAGATAAAATACTGCAGATCGAGCGTGCGCTCGGCGGCGTTAATCATCTGCATGCGCATCAGGAAACCGTCGGCGCCAACCGGGATGAAGCGAAACCCCGAATTGCCGCCGTGCTCGCTTGCCGCGTCGCCGAACTGACGGCCCAGGCGCGTCTCCTCTGGATGTGCGAGCGCCGACGACGCGGTTCTTGGAAAGTCCGAGCCAGGAGGAAGCGAGGCGCAGCCACCCAGCAACGCAGCGGCGAGCGCGACCAGCCGGCAAAGCAAACCAACACGCATCCTTGTTCTCCAGCGGGTGTTCGTCGTTCGGAATGTTTCAGCGATGCCCGTTTGGAGCGAACCTGCGGGTTCGAGGCAAAGGCGCGGGATATGGCGATGATATGGCGCCGATTATCCGGCGCCGCGTTCCCGGGTCTGTGCCCCAGCGAACATAACGCCCAACACGCGCCGCCCGTGAAGCGCGGATTGCGCACCGGCGTGGCCGTTACTGCGGGCGACGATGTTCAGAACATACGTCGTGCTATATTTGCCGGCCATGGACTCACGCTCCGCCTTTGCCGCGCGCCGCCGGTTCCTGAAGTTCCTGGCCGCGAGCCCTTACGTCGCGTCGCTCGGCGGTGTGACGGCATTCCTGCAGCAAAGCGGCCATGCCGAGGCGCTGTTTCCCGAAGCCGCACATCTCCTCGACAGTCCGGCTGACGCACTGACGGTTTTCGACTTCGAAGACACCGCGCGTTCCAAAGTGATGCAGGGCCATTGGGCGTACATGGCAAGCGGTGTCGACGCGGATGCGACGTTGCGCGCCAATCGCGAGGCGTTCGGCCAGGTGCAGTTGCGCCCGCGCCGGTTGCGCGACGCCACCAAAGTGGATATGCGCGTCGACTGGTTCGGCGCCAGCTACGCGAGCCCGGTTTTCCTGTGTCCGACCGGCGGCGAAAGAAACATCCATCCCGACGGCGAGCTGGCCGTTGCGCGGGCCGCCAGGGCGCGCGACAGCATGCAGATGCTGTCGACTTCGACCTCGATCGGAGTCGAGGAAGTCAATCAAGCCCGCGGACAGCCGGTGTGGTTCCAGCTCTACGCGCCGAGCTCGTGGGACGCCTGCGCGCAGCTGCTGCGGCGCGTCGAAAAATCCGGGGTCACGGTAATCGCCCTCACCGTCGACAACACCACCGGGCGCTTCAGCGAATCGTATTTGCGCAACCGTCCCAAGGACTTGAAACAATGCGGCGCCTGTCACAATGGCGATCCCGGCGACCGCGATTTTCCCATGCTGCGCGGCATCGAGATGAAAGGTGTGAAACGACAGAACCCGGCGATGGACTGGGCATTTGTAGATCGCATCCGCGCCTACTGGAAGGGCAAGTTCATCATCAAGGGCATCGACACCCACGAGGACGCGCGACTCTGCCTCGAGCACGGCCTCGATGGCATCCTCGTATCCAACCATGGCGGGCGTTCGACTGACACCGGGCGTGCCGCCCTCGAAGCATTGCCCGAAGTGGTGGCGGAAGTCGGCGATCGCATTCCGGTCTTCGTCGATGGCGGCGTGCGCCGCGGCACCGACGTATTCAAGGCGTTAGCGCTCGGCGCCAAAGGCGTTGGAATCGGCCGGCCCTTCCTGTGGGGGCTGGGGGCGTTCGGCCAGCCCGGTGTCGACCGCGTGCTCGAAATCATGCAGGCCGAGCTGAAGCTCGCAATGGGTAACTGCGGCACCCGCACGGTCGCCGACATCACCCGCGCCTACGTCGCCACCCCGCACTGGAACCTGAATCCGGCGCGCTGAGATCCGGCAGCCCCGGTTCCGCCCTCCACCCCGATACGAACGGATACAAATTCGCGCAGGCCGCGGTGCACCGCCGCCGCTAAAATGCGTTTACAGGTCATGACTAACGGAGAAACGACATGACGAAAAATGCAATGAAAATGACGCGCGTCGCAGCTGGTATTGCGGCGGCGCTGATGTTGGCGGGTTTGCTGCCCGGCACGGCCGGCGCACAGGAGCGGGAGCGGCGCGAGTTTCGCGAGCCCTACCATACCCCGCATATGGTGTACGACGACCGCTATCATCACGGACACTATTATCCGGCCTTCGGTTACCGGGTTGCGGCGCTGCCGCCCGGATATCTCTCGGTGAGTTTCGGACCGCGCCATTTATTTTTCCACGGCGGCGTGTGGTACGAGCCGCGGGGCGGCGCGTACTTTGTGGTAAGGCCGCCTTTCGGCGTCGTCATCCCCGTGCTGCCGCTGGGCTACACCACGGTGATGATTGCGGGCGTGCCTTATTACTATGCGAACGACGTGTATTACACGCAAGGTCCGGGCGGCTATGCAGTCGCGGCGCCGCCCGCCGGCGCGCAATACGCCGAAATGCCCTCCTCGCCACCCGATTCGCCACCGGGGCCGCCGCCCTATTCGCCGCCGCCTCCTCCCGGGCCTTCGGCGAATCCCGGTGCGCCGCCCGCGGGTACCGGCATGTGGTACTACTGCGATTCGGCAAAAGGCTACTACCCTTACGCGCAGCAGTGCCCGGAGGGCTGGCGTTCGGTGCAACCCCCGCCGCGCTGATAGCGAACGCGGCAGCGCGGGGCAGAGCCTGAAAGTTAGCTCGGGCTCGCCCCGTCGTCCAGGCGCAAGCTCACGTATGACCCCGGCGCGTCTTCGAGCACCTTGAGCGCGTGGTCGCCGGGCTTGCACGCGGGCACGCGCTCGCCCGGGTTGAGTTTGTCGATCCAGGGCTTCCAGTCGCTCCACCACGAGCCTTCGTGCTTTGTCGCGGCCTGCAGCCAGGCTTCGGCATCCTCGGCTTTTTTGCGATTGGTGAAGTAGCCGTACTTGCGGTCCACCGGCGGGTTGATCACGCCGGCGATGTGGCCGGAGCCGCCGAGCACGAAGCGCACCGGGCCCGAGAACAATTTACTGCCGCTGTAGCAGGCCCGCCACGGCGCAATGTGGTCTTCGACGGTGGATAAGAAATACGCTGGCACTTTGATTTTCGACAAGTCGATCGGCGTGCCCAGCAGGGAAATTCCGCCCGGTTCCTTGAGCAGGTTCTTCTGGTACATGTTGCGCAGATAGAAGCTGTGCATCCTGTAGGGCATGCGCGTGGAATCGGAATTCCAGTACAGCAGATCGAAAGGAAACGGTTCCCTGCCCAGCAGATAATTATTGATGACGAACGACCAGATGAGATCGTTCGCGCGCAGCATGTTGAAAGTGCTCGCCATTTCCGAGCCTTCGAGGTAACCGCGCTTCTCCATGCGCTGCTCGAGGTTCCTGATCTGCGATTCGTCGAGAAAGACTTCGAGGTCGCCCACGCCGCGAAAGTCGAGCAGGCTCGCAAAAAAAGTCGCGCTCGCGATGCGCGCGTCGTTTTTGGCCGCGAGGTAGGCGAGCGTCGCCGCAAGCAGGGTGCCACCCAGGCAGTAACCGATGGCGTCGATTTCACTTTCTCCAGTGGCAAGCTCGATCGCCGACAGCGCCGCGAGCGGCCCTTCCGCCATGTAATCGTCGAAAGTCTTTTCCGCGTAACGCGCGTCCGGGTTGGCCCAGGAAATCACGAATACCGTGTGCCCTTGTTCGGCCGCCCACTTGATGAATGAATTCTTCGGCCGCAGGTCGAGGATGTAGTACTTGTTGATCCACGGCGGAATAATGAGCAGCGGCTTGCGGAAAACGGTTTCGGTCGCAGGCTCGTATTGCAGGAGTTGCATGAGATCGTTCTGGAACACTACCTTGCCCGGCGTAGTGGCGACGTTCTCGCCGAGCTTGAACGCCTTGGTGTCGGTCATGCGAATGCGCAGGCTGCCTTCGCCCGCTTCCAGGTCGTCGAGTAGCGCGCCAAAACCCTTGACCAGATTCTGTCCGCCCGATTTGACGGTTTCCCTGAGCGCATCGGGGTTGGTCAGCAGAAAATTGGTCGGCGCCATGGCGTCGATCGCCTGGCGCGTGAAGAAGCCGACTTTCCTCCGGGTATCCTTGTCCAGCCCCTCGACACTGTCCACCGCATCGTGGATGCGGTGCGCCGCAATCAGGTAGGACTGCTTGATGAAGTCGAACAGGAAGTTGTTCTGCCAGTCCTCAGACCTGAAGCGCTTGTCGCCCACCGCAGGCTCGGCCACCGGCTTGGGTGTGAGTCCCCATAGCTTCAGCATCGTGCCCTGCCACAGCGCGGCGTAGTCCAGCATCATGTTCAGTTGCGCGGTCGCGAGCTTTGCCGGGTCCGCAAGCAGCTTGGCCGACATTTCCTGAAACGCCTTAACGATGCCGAATTCGTCGTTGGCCATCGATTCCTGTTCTTCCGCCTGGCGCCCGAGAAATTCGGCGAACAGTTTCGCCGCGCGCTGCGCAGCTTCCGCGTAGGACTCGACAAGCGCGGTGCCGGGTACGGAAGGATCTTCGGGCTTGGTCATTGTTTTGGACGGCGCTAGTGGGCAACAGCGAAGCGGATGACGCCATCGCCGTCGACGATGCGCGCGAGCCGGTCTTCGGCTTCGAGGTAATGCAGGTGCGCGATGGATTCGCCCATGGCGAAAAAAATCTGGTGCATGTCCAACTCGCGGCGAAACAGCACCGGCAGCAAGTCGCAGGCGTGCCGCGGCTCCTCGCACGCGGCCGCCACTTCGGCGAGGCGGTCGCGATGATGATTATGCAACTGCGCCGCGCGTTTGCGCAGGCCGCGAAACGGCAGGCCGTGCGAGGGCAGCACAAAGGTGTCGGCGGGAAGCTCGCTGTAACGCGTGACTGAATCCAGAAACAGCCGCAGCGGGTTGCCCATGGGATCGGCGGGCCACACGCCGACGTTGGTCGAGATCGACGGCAATATCATGTCGCCCGATATCAGCACGTTGAGTTCACTGCAATACAACGCAGCGTGCTCGGGCGCGTGGCCGTAGCCCATGATGGCGCGCCACTCGCGGCCGCCGATGCTGATGAGATTGCCGTGCATGATGCGCCGGTAATTTTGCGGCAAATCCGGCACGCCGGTGGCGTAGGAGGTGCTGCGCTTGCGCACGCTTTCCAGCCTGTCGTTGTCGATGCCGTTCGCGCGAAACAATTCCACCAGCGGCTCGCGCCCGAACGGCCCGAGCGAGGAGCGCGCCGCGTGGGCGGTGAGAAATTCGCCCTGCGGTGTCCACAGTGCAACGCCGAAGCGTTGCGTGAGCCAGTGCGCAAGCCCCATGTGGTCCGGATGGAAATGCGTGGCGATGACCCGTTTCACCGTGCGGCCGTTAAGTCGCTCCGCAAAAATCTGCTCCCACAGCGCACGAGTCTCGTTCGAGCCGAAGCCGCAATCGACGATGGTGTAACCATCGCCGTCGTCCAGCAGCCAAAGGTTGATGTGATTGAGCGCGAACGGCAGCGGCATGCGCAGCCAATGTACGCCGGGCGCCAGTTCCAGGGTGGAACCGGGCGCGGGGGGGTCCTGGTGGGGGAATTCGAGCTCGCGAAGCAGCGGGTTCATAGGACTGCGGTGCGCTATAATTGACGTGGTTGACGCAGTGCGGAAAGCCGCACGGCAGGATGCGAAAAAACCGTTGGGCAGGATTCGATTAGAGCAAATTTTCCTGAAACAATCAATGAGTTGTCATTGACTATGCCGTCCAGAGCCGAAGCCGTGAGCGCCGCAAGCTATACCATCACTGAACTCGCGAACGAGTTTGCGATCACCCAGCGCGCCATCCGGTTTTACGAAGACCAGGGCCTGCTGCATCCCCAGCGCAGGGGCCGCACCCGCGTTTATCTGCCGGGCGACCGTGTGCGCCTCAAACTCACTTTGCGCGGGAAGAGATTGGGCTTCAGCCTGTCCGAGATTCGCGACATGTTCGAGCTGTACGAAGCCCAGCACGACGAGAAGCCGCAACTGCAGCGCTTCCTTGCCCTGCTCGCGCAACGCCGCGCGCAACTCGAGCAGCAGCGCGAGGACATCGAAGCCGTGCTGGCGGAAATCCAGGCATATGAGCGCCAGTGCCGGCAGCGCCTTGCGGCGAATACGGCGGGGGCGGCGAAGAACGCCGAAGCCGCGGACAAGACCCGAGGCCGGGCAAAAATTTTGACTGCGGATTGACGTTTACGTAAACGACAACTATTGATAGAGGCGCAGTCGCGCTGCGCTCGCAAACGCCGGCGGTTCGACGCGCCGGCAACGGAAGGAGGCTTACATGCACCCCTCTCTTAATTACGCGCACGGCGAAACCATCGAATTGCTGCGCGCCAGCGTGCGCGCCTTCGTCGAGCAGGAACTCGCGCCGCGCGCCGGCGAAATCGACCGCAGCAACCAGTTTCCGATGGACCTGTGGAAAAAACTCGGCGACATGGGTTTGCTGGGTATCACGGTCGAGGAAGAATACGGCGGCAGCAGCATGGGTTACCTCGCGCATGTTGTGGCGATGGAAGAAATCTCGCGCGGCTCGGCGTCGGTCGGCCTGTCGTATGGCGCGCATTCGAACCTGTGCGTAAACCAGCTGCGAAGGAACGGGACGCCTTCGCAAAAGGCCAAATATCTGCCCAAGCTGGTCTCGGGCGAGCACGTGGGCGCGCTCGCCATGTCGGAGCCGAATTCAGGCTCGGACGTGGTGAGCATGAAGCTGCGCGCCGAAAAAAAGGGCGGCCATTTTGTGTTGAACGGCAACAAAATGTGGATCACCAACGGTCCCGACGCCGACACCCTGGTGGTCTACGCCAAGACCGATCCCGTCGCCGGTCCGCGGGGAATCACCGCGTTTCTCATCGAAAAGGGCTTCAAAGGATTTTCGACCGCGCAGAAACTCGACAAGCTCGGCATGCGCGGCTCGAATACCTGCGAGCTGGTGTTCCAGGATTGCGAAGTGCCGGAAGAAAATATTCTCGGCGGCCTCAACAAGGGCGTGCACGTATTGATGAGCGGACTCGATTACGAGCGCGCGGTGCTGGCCGGCGGCCCGCTTGGGATCATGCAGGCATGCATGGACGTGGTGCTGCCCTACGTGCATGAGCGCCAGCAGTTCGGGCAGCCGATCGGCGAATTCCAGCTCATGCAGGGCAAGCTTGCAGATATGTATACGACGCTCGCTGCCTGCCGCGCCTATGTGTATTCGGTGGGCCAGGCTTGCGATCGCGGCGAAACCACGCGCATGGACGCCGCGGGCGCGATCCTCTACGCCGCCGAGAAAGCGACCTGGATGGCGGGCGAGGCGATCCAGGCTTTGGGCGGCAACGGCTACGTCAACGAATATCCGACTGGCCGCCTGTGGCGCGACGCCAAGCTCTATGAAATCGGCGCCGGCACTTCCGAAATCCGCCGTATGCTGATCGGCAGGGAATTATTCAACGCAACGCGCTGAGTCTGTGTCGACTGAAGGTCGGCAGCTCAGGATGAATTAAGGAACCACCATGTCCAAGGATCCAGTCGTAATTGTTGCCATTACCCGCACGCCGATGGGCGCGTTCCAGGGCGAACTATCCAGCCTCACCGCTTCGCAGTTGGGCGCGGTCGCGATCAAGGCCGCGGTATCGCGGGCCGGGCTGAAACCCGACCAGATCGAGGAGGTCATCATGGGCTGCGTGCTGCCGGCGGGCCAGGGTCAGGCTCCTGCGCGCCAGGCTTCGATTGCCGCGGGACTACCCTTATCCACGGGCTGCACCACGGTCAACAAGATGTGCGGCTCCGGCATGAAGGCGGCAATGTTCGCCAACGACACGCTGCTCGCGGGAAGCAATCAAATCATGGTGGCCGGCGGCATGGAGAGTATGACCATGGCGCCCTACTTGTTGCCGAAAGCGCGCGGCGGCTACCGCATGGGTCACGGCGTGGTGCAGGATCACATGTTCCTCGACGGACTGGAAGACGCCTACGACAAGGGCCGTCTGATGGGAACCTTTGCGGAAGATTGTGCGGCCAAGTTCCAGTTCAGCCGCGAGGAACAGGACAAATTCGCGGTGGCTTCGCTCACCCGCGCACAGGCTGCCAACACCGACGGTTCCTTCGCCTGGGAAATTGCCCCGGTGGTGGTGGCCGGGAAAAAAGGCGACACCGAAATCAGCAAGGACGAATCGCCGTTCAAGGCCAACCTGGAAAAAATTCCGACGCTGAAACCCGCGTTTCGCAAGGACGGCACAGTGACCGCGGCCAACTCGAGCTCGATTTCCGACGGCGCTGCCGCCATGGTGTTGATGCGGCGCTCGACCGCCGACAAGCTCGGTATCAAGCCGGTCGCTGTCATCGTCGACCATGCCACGCACGCGCAGGAACCCGGCTGGTTCACCACCGCGCCGGTCGGTGCCATTAGCAATCTGTTTGCCAAGACCGGCTGGGAAGCGGGTGAGGTCGATCTCTATGAAGTCAACGAAGCCTTTGCCGTGGTGGCAATGGCGGCGATGCATGAGCACAAACTGCCGCACGAGAAAGTCAACGTGCACGGCGGCGCCTGCGCGCTGGGCCACCCCATCGGCGCGTCCGGCGCGCGCATCGTCGCCACGCTCATCGGCGCCTTGCGCAAGCGGGGTCAAAAGCGCGGCGTGGCCACTTTGTGTATCGGCGGCGGCGAAGCGACCGCAATGGCAGTAGAACTTGTTTGACGCTACGAACCGACAGGAGCGCGCACCATGCTTGAACTGCAACAGGCGAGAAAAATGGCGGAACACTGGTGCGACGCCTGGAACCGGCGCGATCTCGATGCGATCATGCAGCACTACAGCGACGACGTCGCCCTGAATTCCCCATTTGTGGTCGAAAGCCTGGGCAATGCCGATGGCTGGGTGCGCGGCAAGGACAACCTGCGCTCGTACTTCACGGCCGGTTTGAAGAAACCTGATCTTCACTTCGAACTGGTCGACGTATTGCTGGGCGTGCACGCCGTCACCATTTTGTACCGGCGCGAAACCGGCAGCCTGGTCGCGGACGTGATCGAGCTCGATTCCAGCCGCCGCGGCAGCCGCATCCACGCCTGTTACGCCATGCCCTATTCCGCGCCTGCATGATCCTGACACCGGAGCAGGAAATGATACGCGATGCGGTGCGCGAGTTTGCGCAAAACCGCCTTGCGCCGTTTGCCGCCGAATGGGATCGCAGCAGCCATTTTCCGAAGGAGGCGCTGGCGGAACTCGCCGGCCTCGGCGTATTCGGCGTCACGGTACCGGAGCAGTGGGGTGGCGCCGGGCTGGACGCGGTTTCGCTGGCCCTGGTGATGGAGGAAATCGCGGCCGGCGACGGCGCGACTTCGACCATTATCAGCGTCAATAACTCCGTGGTATGCGGACCGATTCTCGCTTACGGCAGCGACGCGCAAAAAGAGAAATTTCTGAAGCCGCTGGCAAGCGGCAAGTGGTTGGGTTGTTTCTGTCTTACCGAACCGCACACCGGTTCCGACGCCTCCGCCATCAGCCTGCGGGCGAAGCGCGACGGCGACGACTATGTGCTAAACGGCGTCAAGCAGTTCATTACGTCAGGGAAAAACGCCGACATTGCGATTGTGTTCGCGGTGACCGACAAGGCCGCCGGCAAGAAGGGCATCAGCTGTTTTATCGTGCCGACGGCAACGCCGGGCTATCGCGTGGCCCGCGTCGAGGAAAAAATGGGCCAGCATGCCTCCGACACGGTGCAGATTGCGTTCGAGGATTGCCGGGTGCCGGCGGCGAACCTGCTGGGGAGCGAGGGCGAGGGCTATCGCATCGCGCTCTCCAACCTCGAAGGAGGGCGCATCGGCGTTGCCGCGCAAGCAGTCGGCATGGCGCGGTCGGCGTTCGAGGCCGCGTTACAATACGCCCAGCAACGTGAAGCGTTCGGCAGACCCATTATCGAGCATCAGGCGGTGAATTTCCGCCTGGCCGACATGGCGACAAGAATCGAGGCCGCGCGGCAGATGGTATGGCATGCCGCGAGCCTGCGCGACGCGGGCCGGCCCTGTCTGAAAGAAGCGTCGATGGCCAAGCTGTTCGCGTCCGAAATGGCGGAGACCGTATGTTCGGACGCAATCCAGATTCACGGCGGCTATGGTTATGTCGCGGATTTTCCGGTCGAACGCATTTACCGCGACGTGCGCGTAACCCAGATCTACGAAGGCGCCAGCGACATTCAGCGGCTGGTGATCGGCCGCGCTATCGCCAACGCCTGAGCACGCCCGACTCCCAACTCCCGACTCTTTGCGGCTCGCGGCACTAATACGACGGAGGAGACCATGACAGCGCCGATCGATTTCTACTTCGATTTTTCCTCGCCCTACGGCTATCTCGCCAGCACGCGCATCGATGCGCTCGCGGCAAAGCACGGGCGCAGTGTGACCTGGCGTCCGATTCTGCTCGGCGTGACTTTCAAAGTAACGGGCGGCGCGCCGCTGCCGATGGTGCCGCTGAAAGGCGATTATTCGCGCCGGGATTTCGTCCGCAGCGCAGGGTTTTACGGCATTCCCTATAAAACACCGACTGCGTTTCCGGTATCCACTCAATCGCCGGCGCGCGCATTCTATTGGCTCGACGCGGAGGATCCGGCTGCCGCGAAACGGCTCGCGTCCGCGCTGTTCCACGCCTATTTTGTCGATGACATCAATATTTCCAATCCTGCCGATACCATTGCGGTCGCCGCGAAACAGGGTCTCGACGCCGCCAAAGTGGAAGCGGCGATCAACAATCCGGCCATCAAGGACAAGCTCAAGACAGAAGTCGAGCAGTCGATCGCCAAGGGTGTGTTCGGTTCGCCCTATGTCGTAATCGACGGCGAAGCGTTCTGGGGCATGGACCGGCTCGACCAGATCGACAAGTGGCTGGCGACCGGTGGCTGGTAGGGAAACGATGGCGTGCGTGTGAGTCGACACGCGAGATCATGAAGAACCATTAGCCGCAAACCGTTCGATCAGCGCTAACTTATGCACACACTCAAAACAAAAGTCGCCGTGCGCTCCGAGGAATTCAAGGCCAACGCCGAAGCGATGGCGAAACTCGTTTCGGACCTCAGGGAAAAAATCGCCAAAGTGGAACTGGGCGGCGGCGAGGACGCAAGAAAAAAGCACACCGATCGCGGCAAGCTGTTGCCGCGCGAGCGCGTACGCAACCTGCTCGATCCCGGCTCGCCGTTCCTGGAATTCTCGCAGCTCGCCGCGCTCGGCATGTACAACGACGACGCGCCCTGCGCCGGCATCATCACGGGCATTGGCAGTGTAAGCGGCACCGAATGCGTCGTCGTCGCCAACGACGCGACGGTGAAAGGCGGCACGTATTTTCCGATCACGGTAAAAAAACACGTGCGCGCGCAGGAGATCGCCGCCGCCAACAACCTGCCCTGCATTTATCTGGTGGATTCCGGCGGCGCCAACCTGCCGACCTGGGACGAAGTGTTCCCGGACCGCGATCACTTCGGCCGGATTTTCTATAACCAGGCTAACCTGTCGGCCGCGAATATTCCGCAGATCGCGGTGGTGATGGGCTCCTGCACCGCGGGCGGCGCCTATGTGCCGGCGATGTCGGACGAGGCCATTATCGTCAAGGGCCAGGGCACGATCTTCCTGGGCGGCCCGCCGCTGGTAAAAGCCGCGACCGGCGAAGTGGTGACGCCGGAGGAACTCGGCGGCGCCGAAGTGCATACCCGCCAGTCGGGTGTCGCCGATCACTACGCGTTGAACGACCTGCACGCGCTCAGCATTGCGCGCGGGATCGTCGCCAACCTCAATCGGGTGAAAAACGTCGGCCTCGCGTTGCGCGAGCCGCGCGAGCCCCTGTTTCACGCGGAAGAACTGGAAGGCGTGATTCCCGCCGACACGCGCCGGCCTTTCGACATCCGGGAAGTCATCGCGCGCCTGGTCGATGCCAGCGAATTCGACGAATTCAAGCAAAACTACGGCACCACCATCGTCACCGGCTTTGCCCACCTCTACGGCTATCCGCTGGGCATCGTCGCCAACAACGGCATCCTGTATTCGGAATCCGCGCGCAAGGCCGCGCACTTCATCGAGCTTTGTTCGCAGCGCGGCATTCCGCTGCTGTTTCTGCAAAACATCACCGGCTTCATGGTCGGCAAGAAATATGAAGCGGGCGGCATCGCCAGCGACGGCGCCAAGATGGTGACGGCGGTAGCGACCAGCCGCGTGCCGAAATTTACCGTCATCATCGGCGGCAGCTACGGCGCCGGCAACTACGCCATGTGCGGCCGCGCCTACAGCCCGCGCTTCTTGTGGATGTGGCCCAACGCGCGCATCTCGGTGATGGGCGGACCGCAGGCAGCCTCGGTGCTGGCGACGGTGAAGCGCGACGGCATCGAAGCCAAGGGCGGCAAGTGGAGCGACGCGGAAGAGGCCGCGTTCAGGCAACCCATCCTCGAGCAGTACGACCGCCAGGGCCATCCCTATTACGCGAGCGCAAGGCTGTGGGATGACGGCGTGATCGCACCCGCCGATACCCGCCGCACCCTGGGTCTTGCGCTGTCGGCGGCGCTCAATGCGCCGATCGAGCCAACACGCTTCGGCGTGTTTCGCATGTGAGCATGGATTCGATTTACATCAACGACGAACACATCGCGCTGCGCGACCAGCTCGCGCGTTTTCTAGCGCGCGAAGTCGAGCCGCACGCCGCGGCCTGGGAAGAAGCCGGCATGGTGCCGCGCGAGATCCTGCGCAAAATGGGCGCGGCCGGGTTTCTCGGCATCATGTTTCCGGTCGAATACGGCGGCGCCGGCGCGGATGCGCTGACCAACGTGGTATTTGCCGAAGCACTCTCGCAGTCGACTTTCGGCGGCTTCATCGTCACGGTGCTGGTGCACACTGACATGGCGGGGCCGCACCTGGTGCATGCGGGCTCGTCCGCGCAGCTTGAACGGTACTTGCCGAAAATGTGCAGGGGCGAGCTCATCAGCGCCATCGCGATTACCGAACCCGGCGCCGGTTCCGACGTCGCCGCGATCCGCACCCGGGCAACGCAGGACGGCAGTGACTGGGTGCTGAACGGCAGCAAAATGTTCATCACCAACGGCGTGCACGCCGATCTCTATTTTGTCGCCGCGCGCAGCGACCGCGACGCCAAGGGCGCGGGCGGCATTTCGATGTTCGTGATGGAAAAAGGCACGCCCGGGTTTCGCGTCGGCCGCGCCTTGAAAAAGAGCGGCTGGCTGTGCTCGGACACCGCGGAACTCGTGTTCGAAGACTGCCGCATTCCGGCTGCCAACCTGCTGGGCGTGGAGAATCGTGGCTTCTACGCCATCATGCGCAATTTCCAGACCGAACGCATCGCGCTCTCGGCGATGGCAGTGGGACATGCGCAGCAGGCCATCCGGCTTACCATCGATCATGCGATGAATCGCAAGGCATTCGGCGCGCCGCTCATCGACAAGCAGACCATCCGCCAGCGTCTCGCCATGCTCGAAGCCAAGACCGCTGCAGCGCGCAGTTTTCTTTATCACTGCGCCTGGAGAATGGATCAGACGCGCGGTGAAGAGCGGAGCGGGCACAATGCGCGCAGCGCCGAGGTCACGCGCGAGGTGTCGATGCTGAAGGCGCTCACCGGCGAACTCGTCAACGAAGTGCTCTATACCTGCCAGCAGTTTCACGGCGGCATGGGCTACATGCGCGAAACGCCGATCGAGCGCCTGTGGCGCGATGCGCGCATCCTCGCCATCGGCGGCGGCGCCTCGGAAGTCATGCTGGACGAAGTCGCGAAGCGTTTCGTGACTGCGTAGCGTGGCAACAGTGAAAAAAACCAAATACACCTGCATCGAGCTGCAAATCAAGGACGGCATCGCGCTCCTGATGCTGAACCGGCCCGAAGTGCATAACGCATTCAACGAAGTGATGATCGCCGAGCTCACGCAGGCGTTTTCCGCGATCGACGGCGACGCCGCGGTGCGCGTCATGATCCTCGGCGCGCACGGCGCAAGTTTTTGCGCGGGCGCCGACCTTAACTGGATGAAAAAAATGTCCGGTTACAGCTTCGAGCAAAATTACAGCGACGCGCAGGCGCTGGCCGGCATGCTGCACACGCTCTACACCATGAAGAAGCCGACCATCGCGAGGGTGCACGGCGCGGTGTTCGCGGGCGGCATGGGCCTGGTCGCCGCCTGCGATATCGCGGTGGCGGTGCAGGATGTCGAATTCTGCCTGTCGGAAGCGAAGCTCGGCTTGTCGCCGGCGACCATCAGCCCCTACGTCATCGCGGCCATGGGCGAGCGCCACGCCCGGCGTTATTTTTTGACCGCCGAGCGTTTCAACGCGGCCGAGGCGTTTCGCATCGGCTTCGTGCACGACATCGTGCTGGCTGAAGAACTCGATGCCAAAATAAACGGCTTGCTTAAACACCTGGCGGCCACCGGCCCCAACGCGGTGGCCGCGTGCAAGGAATTGATACGCGCGGTGGCGAAGGCCAAGCTCGATGCCGACCTCATCAGCGATACCGCGACGCGCATCGCCACCATCCGCGCTACTGAAGAGGGGCGCGAAGGCATTCGCTCGTTCCTGGAGAAGCGCAAACCGGCGTGGGTTACTCCCAAGGACACGCCGGACAAACCGAAGCGGGCATCGAAACAAGCGAAATGAAGCAGGCTCAATGTTCAACAAAATCCTGATCGCCAATCGCGGCGAAATCGCCTGCCGCGTGGCCAAGACCGCGCGGCGCATGGGCATTGCCACTGTCGCGGTGTATTCCGACGCTGACGCCAATGCGCGCCACGTGACGCTATGCGATGAAGCCCGGAACATCGGGCCGCCGCCGGCGCGCGAGAGCTATCTCAACGGCGCGCGCATTCTCGAAGTTGCGAAGGCGGCGGGCGCGCAGGCGATCCACCCCGGCTATGGATTTTTGTCGGAAAACGCGGAATTCGCCGAAGCCTGCGAAAAAGCCGGAATCGTTTTCATCGGCCCTCCCGCATCGGCCATCCGCGCCATGGGTTCGAAAAGCGCCGCCAAGGCCATCATGGCCAAGGCCAAGGTGCCGCTGGTGCCTGGCTATCACGGCGATGACCAGGACCCGGCGCTGCTCAGGCGCGAGGCTGACAAAATCGGCTACCCGGTGCTGATCAAAGCTTCCGCCGGTGGTGGCGGCAAAGGCATGCGCGTGGTCGAACGCGGTGAAGACTTCGCATCCGCGCTCGCGAGCTGCCAGCGCGAAGCCCAGTCTTCGTTCAACGACGCGCGCGTGCTGCTGGAAAAATACCTCACGCGCCCGCGCCATATCGAAATCCAGGTATTCGCCGACCAGCACGGCGGCTGCGTGTACCTGTTCGAGCGCGACTGCTCGGTGCAGCGCCGGCATCAGAAAGTGCTCGAAGAGGCGCCCGCGCCCGGCATGCGGCCACAGCAGCGAAAAGCCATGGGCGAAGCCGCCGTTGCGGCGGCGCAGGCCATCGACTACGTGGGCGCGGGCACGGTCGAGTTCATTGCCGATCAGTCGGGCCAATTCTGTTTCATGGAAATGAACACCCGGTTGCAGGTCGAGCATCCCGTCACCGAAATGATTACCGGCCAGGATCTGGTCGAATGGCAGTTAAGGGTGGCAATGGGTGAGCGGCTGCCGCTCGGGCAGGACGAACTTGAAATCGATGGTCACGCCATCGAAGCCCGCATTTATGCCGAAGACCCGGATCGTAATTTTCTGCCTTCCATCGGCAGTTTGCTGCACCTGCGGACCCCAGTCGAATCGCGGCATGTGCGGGTGGATACGGGCGTGCGGCAGGGTGACGAGATATCGATGTATTACGACCCGATGATCGCCAAGCTCATCGTGTGGGATCAGGACCGCGACACTGCGCTGTCGCGGATGCACGCGGCGCTGGCGCAATACGAGGTTGTAGGCGTGACCACCAATATCGCATTTCTCGGCCGTGTAGTCGCGTCAAAGGCGTTTTCCGGCGCCGACCTCGATACCGGTCTTATCGAGCGTTCGCGCGGCGAATTGTTTCCGCCAGCGGCGCCGACCCCGCCCGACGTGCTGGCGCTCGCCGCCATGGCCGAACTCGTGCGCGAGCAGGAAGCCGCTGCCGCGCGCGCCGCGAAGTCGGCCGATCCTCATTCGCCCTGGACCGTCTGCGATGGCTGGCGCCTCAATCAGGATAATTTCCACGTGTTTAATTTTGTGCAGGGCGGCGCCGAGCCGCTGCGCCACGCGGTGGTGGTGCATTACCGCGATCGCGCGATGGAAATCGAAATCGGCGGCCGGACGCTCGCGTTGTCGGGAACCATGAATCACGGCGGCAGCATTCGCGGTGCGCTCGCCGACCGCCATATCGAAGGCCGCGTCATCAAAACCGGCCGTACCCTCGACGTGTTCCTCGATGGCGCGCACCATGTGCTGACGCTGGATGCGGCCGATCTCGCCGAACTCGACGCGGCCGCTGCCGGCAACCTCGCTTCCCCGATGCCCGGCAAGGTAATCGCGCTCATCGCCAAGGTTGGCGACAGCGTCGAGCGCGGGGCGCCGCTTTTGATACTCGAAGCCATGAAAATGGAGCACACCATCGCCGCCCCGGCGGCGGGTGTGGTCAAGGCTTTTCTGTTTGCGGCCGGCGATCAGGTCGAAGAAGGTGTGGAATTAGTCAAATTCGAACCGCTTTCCCAGTAGTACTGCGGCAAAAACTGGGGCAGAATTTCACCAACATGCAATTACCGCGCAAAGTCAAAATCGTCGAAGTCGGTCCGCGCGACGGCCTGCAAAACGAGCCCGGCACGGTGCCCGCTTCGATCAAGATCGAGCTTATCGACCGCCTGTCCGATTCCGGTCTGCAGGCGATCGAGGCGACGGCCTTCGTCTCGCCGAAGTGGGTGCCGCAAATGGCGGACAACGCCGAAGTCATGCAAGGCATTCAGCGCAAACCCGGTGTCGCCTATCCCGTTCTGGTGCCGAACCTCAAGGGTTTTGAAGC
>Ga0181537_10001551_pt1 | contig 20984 bp, 18 predicted proteins | sample PEATcosm2014_Bin_39_FD_119765 | JGI IMG/M metagenome (GOLD analysis project Ga0181537, IMG submission 119765) | Peatland microbial communities from MTU Mesocosm Facility, Houghton, MI, USA - PEATcosm2014_Bin23_10_metaG | ecosystem: Environmental > Terrestrial > Soil > Wetlands > Peat | place... | reverse complement strand
CGCCAGTACACGCATTACATCGAGCTCATGCAGGACCTGCAGCTCGAGCTGGCCGGGGAATACCTGGTCATGGCGGCGACCCTGGCCGAAATCAAATCGCGCATGCTGCTGCCGCGGCCACCCGGGGCCGGCGACCTGGGCGAGGAAGACCCGCGTGCCGAGCTGGTGCGGCGCCTGCAGGAATACGAGCGTTTCAAGCGCGCCGCGGCCGACATCGACCTGATCCCGCGCCTGGAGCGCGATGTGTGGCAGGCCAGCGCCGAGCTGCGCGACCGCCCGGCGGTGCGCGCCGTGCCGCAGGTGACGCTGCAGGAAATGCTGGCGGCCTTCAACGAGGTGGCCCAGCGCGCCGAGATGTTCGCGCACCACCATGTGCAGCGCGAGCCGCTGTCGGTGCGCGAGCGCATGAGCAATATCCTGGCCGCACTGGAGCAGGGCAGCTTCATAGAATTCTCGCGGCTGTTCACGGCCGATGAAGGCCGCGCCGGCGTCACGGTGGCCTTCATCGCGATCCTGGAACTGGTGCGCGAAGGGCTGATCGAATTCACGCAGACCGAGCCGTACGCGCCGCTGCACGTGCGCAGCGCCTCTCCACACCGTACACTTCATCTGGTCGCCGACAACGATCCAGTCGATGAGGAACTGCCCTCATGAGCGAATCGGACATCAGGAATATCATCGAAGCGGCGCTGCTGGCGGCTGGCCGGTCGCTGAGCCTGGCCGAGATCGCGCAGCTGTTCGAGGACAGGGGACGACCGCCTCCCTCGGCGCTGCGTGAGGCGATCGAGTCGCTGAGCCAGGATTACGCCTGCCGGCCGATCGAAATCCAGGAGACCGCGGCGGGCTTTCGCATCCAGGTGCGCCGCCAGTACGCGGCCGCCGTGGCAAAGCTATGGCCAGAGCGGCCGCAGCGCTATTCGCGCGCGCTGCTGGAGACGCTGGCGCTGATTGCCTATCGCCAGCCCATCACGCGGGCGGAGATCGAGGCGGTGCGCGGGGTGGCGGTCAATTCCAGCATCATCGGCACGCTGCTGGAGCGGCAGTGGATCCGCGTGGTGGGCCATCGCGATCTGCCCGGCCGGCCCGAGCTGCTCGGCACCACGCGTGACTTCCTCGATTACTTCGGTCTCAAGAGCCTGGATAGCCTGCCGCCCCTGGCGCAGCTGCGCTCGCTGGGAGAGATCGATCCGCAGTTCGAGCTGCCTGTGGGCAGTGAGGACGAGCCTGCTACCGCGAATCTTGCCGTCGTCGCAGGCTCAACCGATGGCAGCGGTGACAGCAGCGATGATGACTTCGGCGACTCCGAGCTCAATGCCGAGGCGGATTCGGCCGATGCCGACGACGATCAGGCGCAGCCGCGCTCTTCAGGCCTGGTAGCCGCCCCCGCCGACGACACGGATTGACGCGGATGGCCGCCTCGCACGGAGCGCGCCCCGGCGAGGCCGAGCGGGTGCAGAAAGTGCTCGCGCAGTTGGGGCTGGCCTCGCGGCGCGAAGCGGAGAGCTGGATCCGCGCCGGCCGCCTCACCGTCAACGGCAAGCCGGCCGAGCTTGGGATGCGCGTGATCCCCCAGGATCAGATCAAGCTCGACGGGCGACTGATCCGCCGACAACCGGCCGCGAAGGCCGACACCCCTGTGTTCATTTGCCATCGCTCGCCCGGAGAGCCGCTGCTGCCGGTGCGGGGTGCCGATGCGGCCGGTGCGGGTGCGGCGATCGACAGCCTTGCCTCGCGCCTGCCGCGCCGCGCGGGGCGGCGCTTCATCAGCGTGAGTCCCTTGCCGCTGGTCGATGGCGGCCTGGAACTGCTGACGGCCGATGGGGCCGCGGCGGCGCGGCTGCAGCGCGCGATGCGCGGCCTGGAGATGGAATTCAGCCTGCGGGTGCGCGGCGAGCTCACCCCGGAACAGGAAGAGTCGATCCGTGGCGGGATGCTGGATCGTGGCAGCGCGATCCGGATCGTGCTGCTCGAGCCCGCCGGCGGGGAGGGCAGCAATCGCTGGTATCGGCTGATCGCGGCCGGCTGCAGCGGCAATGACATCCGCCAGCTCTGCGAGCGCTCGGCGGTGACGCTGGTGCGCATGCTGCGCACGCGCGTCGGCTCATTGAGCCTGCCACGCACCCTGCCGCGCAGCCACTTTCGGCCGCTGCTGGACGCAGAGCTCGCTAGCCTGCTTGGCAATCCAGGCTCTGCCCGCTGACACCGCGGCTCGCGGCGCTCAGTAACCAGAGATAGGGAGGCAGCACTGCCTCGGGCCGCGGCAGCGTGCCCGGATCTTCAGCCGGGTAGGCCTGCGCACGCATGCGTGTGCGAACCGGACCGGGGTTGAGCACGTTGACGCGCACCCGTCCCTCGGTGGCCAACTCATCGGCCAGCGTGCGGCTGAGCGCCTCGATGCCGCTCTTGGAGGCGGCGTAGGCGCCCCAGTAGGCGCGCGGCCGGCGGCCGACGCCGCTGCCGGTGAACACGATCGAGGCATCCGTGGAGGCCCGCAGCGCAGGCAACAGCACCTGCGTCAGCGCGAAGGCCGCCGTCAGGTTGACGTGCAGCACGCGCACCCAGGTCGGCACATCGTACTGATCGATGGGCGTCAGCGTGCCGAGAATGCCCGCGTTGTGCACCAACCCGTCGAGTCGGCCGTAGCGGCGCTGCAGCGCATCGGCCAGCGCGTCGTAGTCGCGCGCAATGGCGCGCTCGAGATTCAGGGGCGCGATGCTTGCTTCGGCGCGCCCGAGTGCTGCGATCAGCGCATGTACCTGCTCGAGCTTCGACACCGTGCGTCCGATCAGGATCAGCTCGGCCCCGCATCCCGCGGCCGCCAATGCCAGCGCACGCCCGATGCCATCGCCCGCGCCGGTGATCGCGATCACGCGCCCGGCCAGCGCATCGGGGCCGGGCTCGAAGCGCCGATAGGTGTCGGCGGCCGGCGCCGCGGTCTTCATGGGCTCGGCGCTCATGGAGTCTCTTCCTCCCCGGATGCGCGCAGCGAGCGCACGGGCTGCTCGATCGGCTCGGGACCTGCCAGCGGATCGGCGGTACTGACGCCGAGTTCGCCGAATTTGCGCGCTCCCGGCAGCACCTGGCGCTCGAGCGAGCCCACGGCACTGTTGTACGCATCCACCGCGCCGCCGAGCTGGCGGCCCATCCTGCCGATGTGATTCGCAAACGTTGCCAGTCGGCGGTGCAGCTCCTGCCCGAGATCGCGGATCTGGGCGGCGTTTTCCGCCACCGCCGCCTGGCGCCAGCCATAGGCCACGGCCTTGAGCAGCGCAATCAGTGTCGAAGGCGTGGCGACGATGACGCCGGTGCGCAGTGCATCGTCGAGCAGGTCCGGCCGCTCGGCCAGTGCGCTGCTCAGGAATTGATCACCGGGCAGGAACAGCACGACGAATTCGGGACTGCGCGGCAGCTGCGACCAGTAGCTTTTCGATGCCAGCTCGCGCACGCGTTCGGCAACCTGCTGCGCATGACGCACCAGCGCCGCGGCGCGCGCTTCCTCGGTCGGCGCTTCGATGGCTTCCAGATACGCATCGAGCGGTGTCTTGGCATCGATCACAAGCTCGCGCCCTTCGGGCATGCGCACCACCAGGTCGGGCCGCTGTGCGCCCGCACCGCTGCCGATCACGGGCTGTTCCTCAAAATCGCAGTGCGCCGACAGTCCCGCCAGTTCCACCACGCGCCGCAGCGTCAGCTCGCCCCAGCGGCCGCGCACTTCCGGTCGGCGCAGCGCCGTGACCAGATTGCGCGTCTCGCGCTGCAGCGCCGATTGTCCGAGCGCCAGCGACTCGATCTGCGTGCGCAGTGTGCTGTAGGAATCGCGCCGCTCGCGCTCCATGGCGGCCGCCTGCGCCTCGGTCTTCTCGATCGCGCCGCGCAGTGGCTCGATCAGCGCGGTGAAGGCCATTTCCCGCTCGCGCAGCAAACCCTGGATATCGGCCTGCTCGCGGCCGAAGGATTCGCGTGCGAGCTTCAGAAACAGATCCATGTTGTCGCGCAGCGCGGTACTCGCAAGTTCCTGCACGCCGGCCCGCAGCCGTGCCTCGGAGCGGGTGAACGCGCGCCATAGCACCGCGGTGGCGATGCCCAGCAGCAGCAAACACCCTAAGGCTGCGTACGCGAGATCGGCGGACGTCATGGCAGTCTCAGGAGGCGGAGCCGGCGCGCGCGAGGCCGACCCAGTCGAGCAACTCGAGTGGGGAATCGATCCAGCCGCTGGCCGGCCACTCGGCGGCGCGCTCGGCCGGGCCGATATAGCCGTAAGTCGCCACCAGCGCGGTCATCTGCGCGGCGCGCGCCGCCTGCACATCGCGCAGCGCATCGCCCAGGTACAGGCAACGCTCGGGATCGACCGCGATGCGCCGCGCCGCGGTGATGAGCGGCAGCGGATCGGGTTTGCTGACCGGCAGGCTGTCGCCCGACAGTACGCAGCCGGCACGCTCGTACAGTCCCAGCTCCCGCAACAACGGTTCCGTGAGCCAGCCGGGTTTGTTGGTGATGACACCCCATGGAATGCGATTGCGCTCGAGTGCCGCGAGTACTTCTTCGAATCCCGGAAACAGCCGCGTTTCTACCGCGATGTGCTCGCGATACTGCTCCAGGAAGCGGTTCTGCAGCGAGGCGAGCTTAAGAGGGTCGCTGTCCGGAAATGCGACTCGCAGCAGCGCCGCCGAGCCATGTGAGACCTGCAGCCGCAGATCCGCGAAGGGCAGGGGCGGCAGCTGATCGCCGGCGCGCATCTGGTTGGCGATGCGCGCCATGTCCGGCGCGGTGTCGAGCAGCGTGCCGTCGAGGTCGAGCAGCACCGCGGCCAGTGGTGTCGCGTGCCCCAAGCGCCGTTCAACCGCCGCGCTGGAAGTGCGCCAGGTAGTTGACGCCGGCATCGGCGCTCAGGCGCGCAGTGCGCGCGAAGGGATTGAAGGCGATGCCGCTGATATCGCGCAGTTCCAGTCCCTGGGCGCGCGCCAGCCGCGCGAGTTCGGCCGGCCGCAGCAGCCGCGCATACTCGTGCGTGCCGCGCGGAATGAGATTGAGCACGTACTCGGCACCGACAATGGCCATCAGGAAGGAGCGCAGATTGCGATTGATGGTCGATACGAACAGATCCCCGCCAGGCCGCAGCAATGTTGCCAGCTGCGCCATCAGCGCCGCCGGATCGTCCACATGTTCGATCAGCTCCATGCAGGCAACGGCATCGAAGCCGCCGGCATCGCTCGCTGCCAGCTGCCCGGCCGAGCACACGCGATAGTCGATCGTCAGCTGGCTTTCATGCGCATGCAGCTGCGCCACCTCGATCATGGCCGGTGCCAGATCGATGCCGCACACCCGCGCGCCGCGGCGCACGAGCGCCTCGGCCAGCAGCCCGCCGCCGCAGCCCACATCGGCGAGGCGGCGCTGTGACAGCTCGGTTCGCTGCGCGATGTAGTCCACGCGCACCGGGTTGAGCGCGTGCAGCGGATGGAATGCGCCACGCGGATCCCAGAATTCATGCGCCAGCGCATCGAATTTCTGCACCTCGGTGGACAGCCCCGTGGATGACCCTGTAGATGGCCCTGTAGATGACGACAGCGCGGCGTTGGCTAAGCTCATGGCGGCAGTATAGCCGCGTGTACGGAGGCGCTGCTGCGCGGGCTGCCGGAGTGCCACCAGGCTGCTCCCACAGCCCCGGAAAAGTGCAGCCCTGTGCTATAATTTCCGGCTAGAAATTCGCCATTGCAGCTTACGACAAGCCCCGACACGAGTGACCGAAATAGCCCGCGAAATCGTCTCCGTCACCCTCGAAGAGGAGATGCGGAAATCCTATCTCGACTATGCGATGAGCGTCATCGTAGGGCGGGCTTTGCCCGACGTGCGCGATGGCCTCAAGCCGGTGCACCGGCGTGTGCTGCATGCGATGCGCGAGCTCGGCAACGACTATAACCGCGCCTATAAAAAATCCGCGCGCGTGGTCGGCGATGTGATCGGCAAGTACCACCCGCACGGCGATGTGGCGGTGTACGACACCATCGTGCGCATGGCGCAGCCCTTCTCGCTGCGCTACCTGCTGATCGACGGACAGGGAAATTTCGGCTCGGTGGATGGCGATCCGCCCGCGGCCATGCGCTACACCGAAGTGCGCATGTCGAAGCTGGCACACGAGCTGCTGGTCGATATCGATAAGGAAACGGTCGACTTCGTCCCCAACTACGACGAGTCCGAGCACGAGCCATCCATACTGCCGACGCGCGTGCCGAATCTGCTGGTCAACGGCTCCTCGGGCATCGCGGTCGGCATGGCCACCAACATCCCGCCGCACAACCTGAACGAGATCATCAACGCCTGCCTGGCGCTGCTGGACGATCCGGCCATTTCGCTGGCCGGGCTGATGCAGCACGTGCCCGGACCGGACTTTCCCACCGCCGCCATCATCAATGGCGCGCAGGAAATCGCCACCGCCTACAAGACCGGCCGCGGGCGCCTGTCGATCCGTGCGCGGACGAACTTCGAGGAAATAGACGAACGCGGCCGCCAGGCCATCATCGTTACGGAGCTGCCCTACCAGGTCAACAAAGCACGCCTGCTGGAGCGCATCGTCGAGCTGGTACGGAACAAGGATATCGATGGCATCGCGGAACTGCGCGATGAGTCCGACAAGGACGGCATGCGCGTGGTCATCGAGCTCAAGCGCGGTGAAGTGGCCGAGATCGTGCTGAACAATCTCTACGCCCAGACCCCCATGGAAACCGTGTTCGGCATCAACATGGTGGCGCTGATCGACGGCCAGCCCAAGCTGCTGTCGTTGCGCGAAATGCTGGATGCCTTCCTGCGTCATCGGCGGGAAGTGGTCACGCGACGGACCGTGTACGAGTTGCGGCGCGCCCGCGAACGCGCCCACGTGCTCGAGGGCCTGGCAGTGGCGCTGGCCAACATCGATGAGGTCATTGCGCTGATCAAGGTCTCACCGACGCCCATAGAGGCGCGCACGGCCATGCTGGCACGCCCGTGGCCGCCGGGCATCGTGCCCGACCTGCTCGCGCGCGCAGGCGAGGTTTCCACGCGCACCGAGAGCATGGGACTCGAGGGCGGATTGACCGCGGACGGCTATCGCTTCAGCGAGATCCAGGCGCAGGCGGTGCTCGACATGCGCCTGCACCGCCTCACCGGCCTCGAGCAGGACAAGATCGTCGAGGAGTTCCAGGGCCTGCTGCGCGAGATCGTCGACCTGTCGGACATTCTGACGCGGCCGGAACGGCTGATCGAGGTGGTGCGCGGCGAACTGATCGAGGTACGCGAAAATTACGGCGATGCGCGCCGCACCGAGATCAGCCTGGATCATCTGAATCTCAGCACCGAGGATCTGATCGAGCCGCAGGACGTGGCGGTGACGCTCTCGCACGCCGGCTACGCCAAGGCGCAGCCGGTGTCCGACTACCAGGCGCAGCGGCGCGGCGGTCGCGGCAAATCGGCCACAGCCGTCAAGGACGAGGACTTCATTGAAAAGTTTTTCGTGGCGCACACGCATGACACGCTGTTGTGTTTCTCCAATCGCGGCAAGGTCTACTGGCTGCGCGTGTTCGAGCTGCCGCAGGCCGGGCGCGGTTCGCGCGGCAAGCCGATCAACAACCTGCTGCCGCTGGAGGAAGGCGAGAAAATCAACGCCGTGCTGCCGGTCAAACAGTTCGATGAGCAGCACTTCGTCTTTATGGCCACCAGCAGCGGCACCGTCAAGAAGACTCCGCTCACTGCATTTTCACGGCCGCGTACCAGCGGCATCATCGGACTGGACCTGCGCGGCGATGACACGCTGGTCGGCGTCGCACTCACCGACGGCACCTGCGACATCCTGCTGTGCACCAGCGGGGGCAAGGCGATCCGCTTCCACGAGGAGGAGGTTCGGCCCATGGGTCGCGAAGCTACCGGCGTGCGCGGCGTCCGGCTCGGCGAGGGCCAGCGCCTGATTGCGCTACTGGTGCTGGGCGAGGGCCATGTGCTCACGGCCTCGGAGAACGGCTATGGCAAGCTCACCCCGCTCGATGATTTCCCCAGTCACGGCCGCGGCGGCCAGGGTGTGATCGCGCTGCAGACCACGGATCGCAACGGCGCCACGGTGGCGGCGCTGCAAGTGCGCGCCGATCATGAACTGATGCTGATCAGCTCCACCGGCACGCTGGTGCGAACACCGGTGGCAGACATTTCGGTGGTCGGCCGCAATACCCAGGGCGTGCGCCTGATCCGTCTGGCGGAGGGCGAGCGCCTCACGGGTGTGGAGCGTGTCGAGGGCCTGGATGCCGCCGACGATGCCGCCCAGCCTGACAGCGCCGGCAGTTCCTCCGAGCCTCTCAATCCCGCCTAGGCCAATTCAAGGATCGAGTGCAGGCTGTGGATGTCCGAGCGCAGAAACCATTCCTCAAAATGCGTGATGTGTCCGTTCGATTCCCGAAACTGGCTGACGACGTGCAGTAGCGGCGTGCCGATCGCGACGCTGAGGCGTTCTGCCTGCTGCTGGTCTGCCAGCATGGCGCCATAGAACTGGTGCGCAATCGAAAATGACGCGCCGAGGTTGGCGAGCGCCACCACCGTCGCACGGTTGCCGACGGCCGCGCGCGTGAGCTTCCTGCTCCACTTGGCCGAGACGTAGGCGGCCACCAGCGCATAGGGTTTGCCGCGCGAGGATCGCGCCCGTTCGATGTGCAGCGCCGTGGGACCGAAGTCCGGCGCCAGCTTGAGCAGCCGTGGCGGTGTCGGCAGCTGCCGATACTGCAGCAGCCGCGTGGTGGTAGTGGATTCCAGCGCACGCGCGCTGTCGATAAAACTGCTCTGACTGAACTGTGTACGCTCTCCATCCGGCGATACCTTCGCATAGGTGCCGCTGCCATGCCGGCGCACGATGCGATCTTCCTGTTGCAGCCGATGCAGTGCGCGCCGCACGGTGGAGCGCGAGAGACGGAAACTGCGCATCAGATCCGGTTCGCTCGGCAGCGCATCGCCGGCGGCGTAGGTGCCATCGCGCAGGGAATTGGAGAGCGCCAGGTACAGTTCGTAATAGCGCGCGAGACCGGTTTTCTGGCCGCTGGCCGCGCGCCCACGCTTGGCACGCGGCGATTGTACCGCGGCCCGTGTGCCCGACTTTGTTTTCGCTCCCATCGATCGGCGATCCCATCCCCCAACTGGACTGGCGAGACTAGCCGCCGATAATGCAGGGCGCAACCGTCGACGCGAAGCCGCTCGCGACCCTTCTGCTAGAGTAAGAGCTCGCAGGTGCATTCACGTCAACTCGAGGATCTTCGTGTGCGGGTGTTCAATTTTTCGGCCGGTCCCGCTGTGCTTCCGCTCGAAGTGCTGCAGCAGGTGCGCGATGAGTTGCTCGACTGGAACGGCAGCGGCATGTCGGTCATGGAGGTCTCCCATCGCAGCAAAGCCTTCCTGGCCGTCGCGCGCGACGTCGAAACGGATCTGCGCGCGCTGCTGAATATTCCCGATCGCTACCGGGTGTTATTCCTGCAGGGCGGCGCCACGGGTCAGTTCTCGGCCATTCCGATGAATCTCGCGGCCGCCGACAGTATCGTCGACTACGTCAATACCGGTGCCTGGTCAAAGAAAGCGCTCGGTGAAGCGCGGCACTACTGCCGCGTCAATGTGGCGGCTGACGCCGCGGCCAGTCACTACACTGATGTGCCGCCGCAGAGCCAATGGCAGTTGAGCAGCGGCGCCGCCTATCTTCATTACACTTCGAACGAAACCATCGGCGGCGTGGAGTTCCCCTTCGTGCCGGAGAGCCCGGCGCCGCTGGTCGCCGATATGTCGTCCACGCTGCTGTCGCGGCCGATCGAGGTCGAACGTTTTGGGCTGATCTACGCCGGCGCGCAAAAGAACATCGGCCCGGCGGGCCTGTGCCTGGTGATCGTGCGCGAAGACCTGCTCGGCCGCGCGCGAGCGGGCACCCCCGCGGTCTGGGACTTCAAGGCCATGGCCGATGAGGGCTCGATGCTCAACACGCCGCCGACGTTTGCCTGGTATTGCGCCGGGCTGGTGTTCAAATGGCTGCGCCGGCTCGGGGGCCTCGCCGCCATGGCGGAACTCAACCGCGCCAAGGCCGAACTGCTCTATCGCACCATCGACGAGTCGCGCTTCTATCGCAATCCGGTGGCGCCCGCGTGCCGCTCGTGGATGAACGTGCCGTTCACGCTCGCCCAGCCGGCGCTGGATGCGGCGTTTCTCTCGGACGCGCGTGCCGCCGGGCTGGTCAATCTCGAGGGCCATCGTTCAGTCGGGGGTATGCGCGCCAGCCTATACAATGCGATGCCGCTCGAGGGCGTTACGGCGCTGACGGAATTCATGCGCCAGTTCGAGCGCCGTCACGCCCCGGGATAGTGCCAAGGACAGTCGATGGGTTATCGGATACTGACGCTCAACAACATCAGCGTGCGCGGGCTGGAACGGCTGCCGCGGGATCGCTACGAGGTCGCTTCACAGATTGGTGAACCGCACGCGGTACTGCTGCGATCGGCCGACATGCACTCGATGCCGATCCCCGCGTCGGTGCTGGCGGTGGCGCGCGCCGGGGCCGGCACCAACAATATTCCGGTCGCGGCGCTGTCGCGTCGCGGCGTGCCGGTGTTCAACGCGCCGGGCGCCAATGCCAATGCCGTCAAGGAACTGGTGCTGGCGGGGCTGTTCCTGGCGGCGCGAAATATCTGCCAGGCCTGGGCGTTCGCACGCGAACTCAGCGGCGCGGACGAAGCCATCGATGCCGCGGTCGAGAAGGGCAAGAGCCGCTACGCCGGATTCGAATTGCCGGGGCGCACGCTTGGCGTGATCGGCCTGGGCGCGGTCGGTGTGCAGGTCTGTAACAGCGCCGAGGCGCTGGGCATGAAGGTGCTCGGCTACGACCCGCAGATCACCGTGCAACGCGCCTGGCAGCTGTCCTCCTCCGTGCAGCAGGCGCTCTCGCTGGATGATCTGTTTGCTCGCGCGGACCTAATCAGCGTGCACGTGCCGCTGCTGCCGGCCACGCGCGGACTGGTGAATGCACAGCGCCTGGGTCTGATGCGGCCCGGCGGCGTGATCCTGAATTTTGCGCGCGCCCCCATTGTGGTGGAGAGCGAGGTGGTGGCGGCGCTGGACAGCGGTCATCTGCACGCCTATATCTGCGATTTCCCCACCCTGGCGCTCAAGAATCACGCGCGCGCCATTACGCTGCCGCACCTGGGCGCATCGACGCTGGAAGCCGAGGATAATTGCGCGGTCATGGCTGCAGAAACGCTGCGCGAATTTCTCGAACACGGCAATATCCGCAACTGCGTGAACTTTCCCGAGGCAGTGCTGCCACGCAGCCCCGGTTCGCAGCGTATCGCCATCGCCAACAGCAACATTCCGAACATGGTCGGTCAGATCTCAACTTGTCTTGCCAGCGCCGGCCTCAACATCGCCGAGCTGCTGAACCGCTCGCTCGGCGAATTCGCCATTACGCTGCTCGACGCCGAGGGTCCGGCCGATGCGAGGCTGCTCGCGCGTCTGCGCGGCATCGAGGGAGTGCTGTCGGCCCGGCTCGTGCAACCGCTGGATTGAGGCCTTGATGAAGCCACGTCGTTCCGCCAGGAAATCTGAAAAAAATAAGAATGATCTCAGTGACTTGAGATCAAAAATTGATTCAGTGGATGAGAAGCTGCATGCGTTGATGAGCCAGCGGGCGCAGCTGGCGCGGCAGGCCGGCATCTCCAAGCACGCCGATGGCCACACGGTCGATTTTTATCGCCCCGAGCGCGAGGCGGAAGTGCTGCGCCTGGCGCTAGCGCGCAACCAGGGTCCGCTGCGCAACGAAGAGATCGTGCGGCTGTTCCGCGAGATCATGTCCGCCTGCCTGGCACAGGAGGAACCGCTCAAAGTGGCCTTCCTGGGGCCGGAGGGCACCTTCACGCAGGCGGCCGTGCTCAAGCACTTCGGTCACTCGGTGCGCGCGCTGGCGCTGCCGACCGTCGATGAGGTGTTCCAGGAAGTGGAATCCGGCACCGCCGATTTCGGTGTGGTCGCCATCGAGAACTCCAGCGAGGGCACGATCACCAATACGCTGGATCGATTCCTCGCCACGGCGCTGCACATCTGCGGCGAAGTCGAACTGCATATTCACCACTGCCTGATGGGCAAGATGGATTCGCTGGAACAGGTGGTGCGCGTGTGCTCGCACAGCCAGGCGCTGGCGCAGTGCCGCGGTTGGCTCAGCGAGCATCTGCCGGAAGTCGAACGGGTACCCGTGGCGAGCAATGCCGAGGGCGCGCGCCGCGCGCGTGACGAGCAGGGCACCGCGGCGATCGCAGGCGATACGGCGGCCGAGGTCTACGGGTTGAAACTGCTGGCGCGCGAGATCGAGGATCGTTCCGACAACACCACGCGCTTCCTGGTGCTGGGTCGCAAGATCCTGCGCCCGAGCGGCTGCGATCGCACTACGCTGCTGCTGTCCGTGGGCGACACGCAGTCTGCCGGCGCGCTGCAGCGGCTGCTCGAGCCGTTCGCGCGCTTCGGCATCAGCATGACCCGCATCGAGTCGCGCCCGTCACGGCGCCGTAAATGGGATTACGTGTTCTTCATCGACATCGAGGGCCACGCCGAGGACGCCCGGGTGCGCAAGGCACTGGCGGTGCTCAAGCGTCGCGCCTCGCTGTTTCGGGTGCTGGGATCGTACCCGCGGGCGGTGTTGTAACCGATGAGCTCGAAACGCAATCCGGGCCATCTGGCCGTGGAATCGGTGCGCGGCCTGGCGCCGTACGTCCCCGGTAAACCCGCCGCCGAACTCGAGCGGGAACTTGGATTAAGCGATGTCGCGAAACTCGCCTCCAATGAGAATCCCTACGGGCCGAGCCCGCGTTCGCTGGCAGCGATGCAGGCGGCGCTCGCGCAGATCTGGCTCTACCCTGACGGCGCCAGCCACGAGCTCAAACAGCAGCTGGCGGCACATCTGAAAGTCGATCCGGTGCAGCTCACGGTCGGCAACGGCTCAAACGAGCTGCTGGTGCTGCTGGCCGAGGCGTTTTTGACGCCCGCACACAGTGCAGTGTTCTCGCAGTACGGTTTTGCGATCTATCGCATCGTGACCCAGGCTACCGGGGCGCGCTGTATCGAGGTGCCGGCGTTGGCTCGCGACAGCGCCATGCCGCTCGGACACGACCTGTCGGCGATGGCGGCGGCGATTCGTGAGGACACGCGGCTGGTGTTCGTCGCCAATCCGAATAACCCCACCGGTACCTGGGCGCAGACCGCCGAGGTCAAGTCGCTGCTCGAGCGCGCGCCGGCCTCCAGCCTGGTAGTGCTCGATGAGGCCTATTTCGAATACGGCCGCGAGCGCGGATCCCAGGACGGGGTTCGCTGGCTGTCCGATCATCCAAACCTCGTGGTGGTTCGCACTTTCTCCAAGGCCTACGGACTGGCCGGCGCACGCGTGGGCTACGCGGTCTCGCATCCGGAAGTTGCCGAGACGCTCAATCGGCTGCGGCCGGCATTCAACGTCAACTCGGTGGCGCAGGCCGGGGCGGCGGCGGCGCTGACCGATCAGCCCCATATGCGCCAGACCGTGCTCGTGACCCTGCGCGAGCTCGCGCGCGTCGAGGCGGCGCTGCGTGCGCTCGGGCTGTGGTGCGCGCCCTCGGCCTGCAATTTTCTGCTGGTGCACCTGGGCACGCAGGCGCAACGCATCTATGAGGGTTTGCTGCAAGTGGGATTGATCGTGCGTCCGGTCGGCGGCTACGGACTGGGCGAATACCTGCGCGTGTCGATCGGTATGCCGGCCGAAAACGATCGACTGCTGCGTGAGCTGCCCGCGCTATTGCAATGAGCGTCAGCGCGACTCGATATCTCGCGCGGCCGGCGCGCCTGATCCAGGGGTCGCTGCGCGTGCCGGGCGACAAATCCATATCACATCGGGCGTTGATGCTCGGCGCCATCGCCGAGGGCAGCACCCGGATTTCAGGATTTCTCGCCAGCGAGGATTGCCTGGCGACCCTCGCGGCGCTGCGCTCGCTCGGCGTCACGATCGAGAGGCCCGCTGAAACCGATGTGCGCGTGGCCGGTGTCGGGCGTGCGGGGCTGCGTGCGCCGCCGGCGGCGCTGGACATGGGCAATGCCGGCACGGCCATGCGACTGTCCATGGGGCTGCTCTCGGGGCAGTCGTTCGACAGCACGCTGATCGGCGACAGTTCCCTCATGCGACGGCCGATGGAACGCGTGGCGCAGCCGCTGCGGTCCATGGGCGCGCGCATCGATACCCGCGACGGACGTCCGCCGGTAGCGATTCACGGCGGCTCGCGACTGATCGCCATCGACTACCGCATGCCGATCGCCAGCGCACAGGTGAAATCCGCGCTGCTGCTGGCCGCGCTTTACGCCGAGGGCACCAGCCGCATCACCGAGCCCGCACCCACGCGCGATCACACCGAGCGCATGCTGCGAGGCTTCGGCGTGGCGGTGGAGCGCGAGCAGGGCTGCATCAGTGTTGCAGGGGGCGCGCGCCTGACCGGATCGAGCATCGCGGTGCCCGGGGATTTCTCATCCGCTGCCTTCTTCATCGTCGCCGGATGTCTCGCGGCCTCGCGCGGCGTCGTGATCCGCGGCGTCGGCGTCAATGAGACGCGCACCGGGCTGCTCGATATGCTCGCGCTCATGGGTGCCGATATCCAGCTGGAGTCGCGCGAAGAGGCCGGGCCGGAACCGATCGCGGACATCCATGTCCGCGCCAGCGAGCTGCGCGGCATCCGGGTACCCGAACACCTGGTGCCGCTCTCGATCGATGAGTTCCCGGTGTTCTTCATCGCGGCGGCCGCGGCACGCGGCGAGACGCTCGTGACCGGGGCCTCGGAGTTGCGGGTCAAAGAGAGCGACCGACTCGCGGTCATGGCCGCGGGCTTAGGCCAGCTCGGCATCGAATGCGAACTGCTGCCCGACGGCATCCGCATCCAGGGCGGTGGGATCGGCGGCGGCCGCATCCACAGTCACGGCGATCACCGCATCGCGATGGCTTTTGCGATCGCGAGCCTGGTGGCGCGCGAACCCATCGAGATTGAGGACGTCGCCAATGTCGCCACGTCCTTTCCGGGCTTTCCGGCACTGGCCCGCCAGGCCGGCCTGGATCTGGCGGAGGGCGCATGAGCAGCGCTGCGCCCCGCTCGCACCCGCCGGTGGTGACCATCGATGGCCCCAGCGGTTCGGGCAAGGGCACTGTCAGCCGATTGCTGGCGCTTCGCAGCAACTGGCATCTGCTCGACAGCGGCGCTCTCTACCGCCTCGTGGCGCTGGCCGGCAGCCTGTCGGGCATCGCAGCCTCGGATGTGGCTGCGCACGCGCGCATCGCCAGCAGCATGCGCGTCGAATTCTCCAGCGACGCCTCGGGCGCGGAGCGCGTGCTGCTCGATGGGCGCGAGGTCACCGGCGCGCTTCGCACCGAGGTGGCCGGTGCCGGGGCCTCCCGGGTGGCAGCCTGGACGCCTGTGCGCGATGCCCTGCTGGCACGTCAGCGCGCGTTTGCCGAGCCCCCTGGCCTGATCGCCGACGGCCGGGATATGGGCACGGTGGTTTTCCCGAATGCCGTCCTTAAAATCTTCCTGACGGCAACGCCTGCGGAAAGGGCCCTGCGGCGCTATAAGCAGTTGAAAGACAAGGATTCCAGTGTTAGTCTTGCGGCCCTTTCGCTCGACATCGCGGAGCGCGACCGCCAGGATATGACACGGTCCGTCGCGCCGCTCGTGCCGGCTGCAGATGCGATCGTTCTGGACTCGACGGCCATGGACGCCGACGGGGTGACGGACGAGATCTATTCGCACGGCCGCGCGCGGCAGCTTTGGTAGCGAAGCGGGGGATTCGAGTCGATGGAGTCGAAGGTTGGGGCTGCAGGATGCGGCGCCCTCATAATGTCTGACCCGCGGAGCCGGAGGCGCTGCGGAGGGAAAAGCCCGGCGACGGGCGAGAGAGTCTATGAACGAGCCCATGCACGAAAGTTTCAGCGAGATGTTCGAACAGAGCCTGGCGAATCAGCGTATTCGGCCGGGCATGATTTTGACAGGACTGGTGATCGATGTCGGTCCCGACGTCGTCATCGTCAACGTCGGCCTCAAGTCCGAGGCCGTCATACCGCTCGATCAATTCAAGAATGAACGCGGTGAAATCGAAGTCAAAGCCGGCGAGTCGGTTGAGGTAGCGCTCGATTCGGTCGAGGACGGCACCGGCGAAACGCGCCTGTCGCGCGAGAAGGCCAAGCGCGCCCGAACCTGGACGCGCCTCGAGACCGCATTCAATGCCGGGGAAATCGTCACCGGCATCATCTCCGGCCGCGTCAAAGGCGGCTTCACGGTCGAGATCGATCACGTGCGCGCCTTTCTGCCAGGCTCGCTGGTCGATGTGCGACCCGTCCGGGACACCGCCTATCTCGAGGGCAAGCCGCTCGAGTTCAAGGTCATCAAGCTCGACCAGAAGCGCAACAACGTGGTGGTCTCGCGCCGCGCGGTCGTAGAGCAGGAATTCTCCGCCGAGCGCAGCGCCCTGATGGACAACCTGCAGGAAGGCGCGGTGGTGCGCGGTTCGGTCAAGAACCTGACCGACTACGGTGCGTTCGTGGATCTGGGCGGCATCGACGGATTGCTGCACATCACCGACATGGCCTGGAAGCGCGTCAAGCACCCTTCTGAGGTCGTCAAGGTGGGCGATGAGATCGACGTGCGCATTCTCAAGTTCGACCGTGAGCGCTCGCGCGTCTCGCTGGGCCTGAAGCAGCTCGGCGCGGATCCGTGGGAGAACATTGCGCGACGCTACCCGCCGAACACGCGCGTGTTCGGCAAGGTGACCAACATCGCCGATTACGGTGCCTTCGTCGAGATCGAGGACGGTGTCGAGGGCCTGGTGCACGTCTCGGAAATGGACTGGACCAACAAGAACGTCAATCCTGCCAAGGTCGTGCATACCGGTCAGGAAGTCGAGGTCATGGTGCTCGACGTCGATGAGGAACGCCGGCGCATTTCGCTGGGCCTCAAGCAGTGCAAGGCCAACCCGTGGAAGGAGTTCGCCGAGAATCACAATCGCGGCGACAAGGTGTCGGGCCAGATCAAATCGATCACCGACTTCGGCATCTTCATCGGCCTGCCGGGCAACATCGATGGCCTGGTGCATCTCTCGGATATTTCCTGGGATCTGACCGGCGAAGAGGCGGTGCGCAATTACCAGAAGGGTCAGCAGGTCGAGGCCATGGTGCTATCGATAGACCCGGAACGGGAACGCATTTCGCTCGGCATCAAGCAGCTTGCCAAGGATCCGTTCTCGGCCTTCATCGCCGAGAATCCCAAGGGCAGCATCATCAAGGGCGTGGTCAAGGAAGTGGACGCGCGCGGCGCGGTCATCGACCTCGGCAATGGCATCGATGGTCAGCTGCGTGCCTCCGAACTTGGACGCGACCGCATCGACGATGCGCGCGCGGTGCTGAAGGTGGGTGATGAGATCGAATCCAAATTCATCGGAGTCGATCGCAAAACGCGCACCATCTCCTTGTCGATCAAGGCCAAGGAAGTGCATGAAGAGGCCGAGGCGGTTCAGAGTTACCGATCCGATGCGCCGACGACCGGCACCAGCCTTGGGGACTTGCTCAAGGAGCAGATCAACGCACCCGAGCGCGGCTGAGCGCATCCATCGGGCGGGGAGGCGCTATGACGAAGTCGGAATTGATCGAGATCATCACGGCGAAGCAGAAGCATCTGCCAGCGAAGGACGTCGAACTGGCGCTCAAGCAGATGCTCGAGATCATGAGCGATTCGCTTTCGCAGGGCGATCGTATCGAGATCCGTGGATTTGGCAGCTTCTCGCTGCATTTCCGTCCGCCGCGCCAGGGACGCAATCCAAAGACCGGCGAGGCCGTAGCGCTCGCCGGCAAGTATGTGCCGCACTTCAAGCCGGGCAAGGATCTGCGCGAACGCGTCAACAGCGGCGCGGATCGACCCATCCGCGACTGACTTCAAGGATCGTGACAAGTGGCAGCGAAACCGATTCGTACGGCTGTTTTTCCCGTGGCTGGGCGCGGCACCCGTTTTTTGCCCGCCACCAAGGCCTCGCCGAAGGAGATGCTGCCCATCGTTGATAAGCCCCTGATCCAGTACGCGGTGGAGGAGGCGATCGCTGCCGGCGCGGAACGCCTGGTGTTCATCACCGGTAGCTCCAAGCGCGCCATCGAGGATCACTTCGACACCGATGAGGAGCTCGAGAAGCTGCTCGAGTCCCAGGGCAAGACCGCGCTCGCCGATGAAGTGCGCAGCGTGCTGCCCGGCAAGGCCACCTGCATCTATATCCGCCAGCCCTCGCCGCTGGGGCTGGGCCACGCGGTGCTCTGCGCCCGTCCAGCCGTGGGCGATGAGCCCTTCTTCGTGCACCTGGCCGACGATCTGATCGACGCCAGGATTCCCTGCCTCAAGCAGATGGCCGGCGTCTACGAGCAGCATGGCGGCAGCGTGCTGGGCGTGGAGGAAGTGCCGCGCACCGACACTGACAAGTACGGCATCGTCCAGGTCGATGCGGGCGAAGGTCCGGTGAACCGGATCCGCAGCATCGTCGAGAAACCCAAGCCCAATGTGGCGCCCTCGACGCTCGCGGTCGTGGGCCGCTATGTGCTCACCGCCTCGATCTTCGATGAACTCGAGCAGATTGGACAGGGCGCCGGCGGGGAGATCCAGCTCACGGACGGCATCGCGCGGCTGCTGCAGCGCGAGCCGGTGTACGCCTACCGCTTCGACGGCCGTCGCTTCGATTGCGGCAACAAACTCGGCTATCTGCAGGCCACCGTCGAGTACGGGCTGATGCACGAGTCGGTCGGGCCGGGTTTCCGCAAATACCTGCGCGAGGTCAGCTCGCGCCTGTAGCCCGTTGGGGGCAGCAGCCGATCGCGCCTGCTGCCAATCGCGTTAGCCCGCGCGTGACCTTCGTCACACTGCGCGCAATGCCCGGTTCACTCGCAAGCTGCTGAAGCGACAATAGAAACCGGCACGCCCCGCGACCGCAACGCAGTCGGCGCCGGCTTCAAGAAACCCATGTTTGTGCCGATACACGGAGTTGGAACGCTTCAACCGGTAGTGGCTGCGCATGTTATCGATCATCGGCTCCATTCTCGTCCTCGGAAGCGTGCTCGGCAGCTTCGTCATGGAGGGCGGCAGCCTTCTGCTGCTATGGCATCCGAGCGAATTCATCATCATCCTGGGAGCAGCACTCGGCGCCTTCCTGACCAGCAACACCATGAAGGTCGTCAAAAGCGCCTTCGGTGCCGCGATCGGGCTGCTCAAGGGTTCGCGCTACGGGCGATCCGATTACCTGGACCTGCTCAAGCTGCTGTATGACATCCTGGTAAAGATCCGCAAGTCCGGCATGCTCGCGATCGAGGCGGACATCGAGGCGCCCGGGAAGAGCAAGCTGTTCACCGAGTATCCGCGCATCATGGCGGATCATCACATGATCGAATTCATCACCGACTGTCTGCGCCTGATCGTCGGTGGCAATCTGGATCCCAACGAGCTCGAGAGCCTGCTCGAGTACGAACTCGAGACGCATCACAAGGAAGCCGCGGAGCCCGGGCACGCCATTCAGAAAGTGGCCGATGCACTGCCGGGTTTCGGCATCGTCGCGGCGGTGCTCGGCATCGTCAACACCATGGCCTCCATCAAAGGGGCCGATACGGCCACCATCGGCGAGAAGGTCGGCGCGGCGCTGGTCGGTACCTTCCTCGGCATCCTGGTCGCATACGGCTTCGTCGGTCCGATCGCCGCGGCGGTTGAGAACCGCGCACACGATGAGGGCAAGGCATTCGAAGTCGTCAAGATGGCGCTGGTGGCGAGCGTGCGCGGCTATGCGCCGCCCGTGGCCGTCGAGTTTGCGCGCAAACTGCTCTGGTCGGACGTGCGCCCGAGCTTCGCGGATCTGGAGGCGCATCTGAAGGGTAGGAAGAAGGAAGCGCCGAAGCAGGGCGTCGCGGCATGAGTGCGGCGGGCGCGGGTGGCGGCAAGGAACTGCGCCCGATCATCATCAAGAAAATCAAGAAGCAGGCAGCCAGGCATCACGGCGGCGCCTGGAAAGTAGCCTACGCCGACTTCGTCACCGCCATGATGGCCTTCTTCATGGTGATGTGGCTGGTGTCATCGGTGACCAAGGAGCAGCGGGCCGCGATCCTCGAGTACTTCAACAATCCGAGCATGGAGCAGGGCAAATCAGTCAAGGCCTCGCCCGGCCAGATGGGTCCGGGCGGCGCCAGCACCAGCGTCATCAACATGGGCGGCGGCCTGGATGCGCGCCATTCGGTCAGTCCAATGTCGACCGGTGTGGGGACCCCCGTGAACAGCAATGCACCGCCGATGCCGACGCCGGCGGCGACGCAGATTCCGACCTCCGAGGAGGCTGCGCGCAGGCTCACCGAGGCGGCCGATCACAAAAAGCTCGAATCGCTGATGCAGGAGCTGCGGCAGGCGATCGACATGAGCCAGGCGCTCAAACCGTTCAAGGACCAGCTGCTGCTGGATATCACCCCCGAAGGTCTGCGCATCCAGATCGTCGATGCGCAGAACCGGCCGATGTTCGATCTGGGCAGCGCCAAGCTCAAGGACTACACCGGCCAGATACTGCATGAGCTGGCGCCTTACCTGGGCAGCGTGCCCAATCGCATCAGCGTCTCCGGTCACACGGATACCACACCCTATGCCGCGGCCAAGGGCGAGACCAACTGGGATCTGTCCGCCGATCGGGCCAATGCCGCGCGCCGCGCGCTCGAGAGCGGCGGGCTGTCGACCGAGAAGATCGCGCGCGTGGTGGGTCTGTCCTCGTCAGTGCTGTTCGACAAGGAAAATCCGCGCAATCCGATCAATCGCCGCATCAGCATCATCGTCATGACGCAGCAGGCGGAGGAAGCAGCCGAGAAGAGCGACGCGGTGGCGCCGCAAGCCGCGGCGGATGCTCCCACTGCCGGCACCGCGGCGCAATCCACGGCGGAAGCCGCCGCTGCGACTGCG
>Ga0181537_10001548_pt1 | contig 21010 bp, 16 predicted proteins | sample PEATcosm2014_Bin_39_FD_119765 | JGI IMG/M metagenome (GOLD analysis project Ga0181537, IMG submission 119765) | Peatland microbial communities from MTU Mesocosm Facility, Houghton, MI, USA - PEATcosm2014_Bin23_10_metaG | ecosystem: Environmental > Terrestrial > Soil > Wetlands > Peat | place... | reverse complement strand
TTGTTCTCGGTGCTCTCGACCTTCTGAACGGCCCGGCCGAACAGCGGTTCGAAGGCCGAGCTCAACGCCATGTCCACTTCCGCCATGGAAACCATCAAACCGAGATCCGCAAGCGAAGTGACGCCATGGCGCGCATCGGCGACGCCGCAAGGCACGATGCCGGAGAAATGCGACAGATCCGGCTCGACGTTGAGCGAAAATCCGTGCAGCGTCACCCATTGCCGCACGCGAATCCCGATTGCCGCGATCTTGTCCTCGAAACCGTTGCCCTTGTCCGGCCGCCGCACCCAGACGCCGACGCGGTCGTCACGCCGCTCGCCGCGCACGTCGAAGGCGGCCAACGCCCGGATGATCCATTCTTCGATGGTGGCGACGAAGCGGCGCACGTCTGGCGCGCGGCGCTTCAGATCCAGCATGACGTAACCGACTCGCTGGCCAGGACCGTGATAGGTGAATTGGCCGCCGCGCCCGACGGCGTGGACCGGAAACCGCGCCTCGATCAGTTCGGCCGGCCGAGCCGAAGTGCCGGCGGTGTAGAGGGAAGGATGTTCGAGCAGCCAGACCAGTTCGTCCGCCTCTCCCCGCGCGATGGCTTCGGCCCGCGCGGTCATGGCGGCAAGCGCGGCGTCATAGGCTACCGGCCTGTCGCTGGTCTCCCACTCAACCGGCAAAGCGCTGTCCGGTGGCAAAAGCCCGATGGTCTCGTCGCCGCGCGTGTTAACCCCCTCGTAACCATGGCGGGGTGAAACATACCCTAGACAAGGTCAATGCCGCCAAAGCCGAAACGGGGGGCTCTATGGCAACACTGAACGACGTTTCGATCGATATCGCGGTGGTTTTGGGTACCAGCGCCATGCCGATCCACCAGGTACTGCGACTCGGCCGCGGCGCCATTATCGAGCTCGATGCTTCCGAAGAGGACGAGGTCAGCATCCTCGCCAATAACATGCCGGTGGCCAAAGGGACTGTCATTGTCAGCGGCAACAAGATCGCCGTCGAGGTCAAGCATTTGCTGCCGCGCAGCGTCGGCTAGGCCTAACCCGGCGCCTCCACGACCTGACCAGCGTTTGTCCCCCCATCGGCCTTGTCCGGCCATAGCCTAGCTGTTACATCCGCGCCTCGCGTCAGGGGCTTAGCGTTTGGCGCGCATCCACCCCACATGCGGCCGTGGCGGAATTGGTAGACGCACTAGCTTGAGGTGCTAGCGGGGCAACCCGTGGAGGTTCGAGTCCTCTCGGCCGCACCAGCCTGAGCTCAGCGAGCTCGGCAAGCCATCAAAACTTGTGAGAGCTTTTAACCGCGGTGGCTGTCGGCGCTGGCGCGCACGCGAGCCGGCCGAGCCGGATGGCGTTCCGGCCACAGGTGCTCATGCTCTTCGGAGCCGGCGACTTCGGGTTTGCGTAGAGAGCCTCTTCGCGCATGCGGCTCGGGAGGCGGCGCGCTCAGGCTGGGCGGCTGCGGCCATTGCATATCGGTACCGTTGTCGGCGGTGAAGCCGGTATCGGGATCGAAGGTTGCGACGTCAGGAGCCGGTAGCGCGACGGAATCGCTGGTGGCGCCATCGGTCGCTTGCGGCCAAGCCGGGGTCGGGCCGTTGCCATCCATGCCGGCGCCGATGGCGAGTTCACCCGGCAATGCCGAGGCCAGGATGCGAGCCGCCGGTTTGTGGACCATCGCCGTCTCGTAGGCAGCCGACGGTACCACATTAACGATGCGGAAGCCGTTGTCCTTGAGTTGCTGGAGTAAGTTCGGCAAGGCCGCGACCGTTTTTGGATGGATGTCGTGCAGGAGCAAAATGCCCTTACCGAGCCCTTTGAGGCGGCTTATCGCCAGCGAGGTGATGAGCGCGGGCGTGATATTGCGGTGCCAGTCGTCGGCCAGCGTATCGGTGCTGAAAACGATCAACCCGCGCGCCGCAGCTTCGCTTTCGATCATGTCGGAGCGTTCGAGGCCGGGAACGCGAAAGAACGGCGACAGAAAGCGCGTATCGCCGCCGAGCGCGCTGGCGACATCGGATATGCCGCCGTCCATTTCCATTCGCAGCCGGTCGGGCGACAAATGGTCGAAACCGGTGGGGTGGTGATCGCTGTGCGTGCCGATGGTGTGGCCTTCCGCATAAATGCGCCGCACCACCGCCGGGAACGACACCGCCATTTCGCCGACCAGAAAATAAGTCGCCTTGACGCATTGCGAAGCAAGGATATCGAGGATTTGGATCGAATAAGGCGGCAGCGGTCCATCGTCGAAGGTCAGAACGACTTCGTGATCGTTAAGCGGCAGGCTGTCGGGATATTGCATGTGGCCGAGCCGCTTATATTCGCTCGGATCGATCGCGATGACGCGGCTGGTGCCGAGCGCGTTGGGATTTCCTGGACACGATGAGGCCACGTTCTGCGCTTGGGTCGGCCCGAACGCGTTAGCCTCGTCTTCGGTTTGGTCTTTTGTCTGATCGGTTGAGGGTTTCTGCGCGTCGCTCTGAGCCGGGATTTTTGCCTGATCTTTTGCGTGATCTGGCGCGTCGGTTGGAGCGACAGTCTTCGCGCCCTTGGCTTGATCCTTCAACTGATCCTTGGCTTGGTCCTTGTCCTTCGACTGATCTTTGGCTTCGTCCTTGACCCGATCCTTGTCCCTGGCTTGATCTTTAGCTTGAGTCTGCGTCTGGTTCGGCGCAGCCGTTTTCGCCGGACTTTTGGATTCAACCTGAACACCGCTCTGGATCGGGGTCTTCGTTTGCGTATTGGCCCGGATATTGGTCCGGTAATGGATCGGGTATCGAACCACATGTTTGGGCTGGGTTTGGCTGTCATCCGACGGCGCAACTTGGTCGCTCGCCGAGTCTTCCCGCGCCAAAGCGGCCGCAAGCGGTAGAGCGACCGCTGTCGCGAGAGCCGCGGTTAGCAAACCTGCCCTGAACTTTCGCATCCCACCCTCGGAACCCCGACTTTTCCGGGGACCGCCAACCCTTGGTCCAATTGTAGGAATCGGCTTGGTTAACGCGACGTGAACGGCGGCCCTTTATGGCGCGGCCGCCCTGTTGATAACTAGTGCCGAAATGTCACGGGGGTCGGAATTCAAACGGTGCGGGCGCCTTTGCCTGCCGTTAATCCAGTCCGCTTACCTTGCGCTTAGTGGTTGGTGTGAGGCGTTAGGGATGAAAGCCGCTGTAGCAGGCCCGAGGCACTGGGCACGGCGGCGATCGAGCGGGCCGTCGGGCTCGCCTATGCCCGGCTGGACGGTCGCGCGCGCCGGCACAATCTTGCTTCTGGTTCTGGCCCTTGCCGCGCTGGCCTGCGCCGCCTCGGGTTTTGTCAGCACTACGCGCGATGACAGCCGGCTCACCGCCGCCCGCCACACAGCCTTGCAGACCGCGCTCGGCGAACTTCACGCCGTATTCGGCGACGCGCAGCATTTCGACGCCGCCCAGGTCGCTCTGATCCAGCGCCGCAGCGGGCTCGACGATCTTCGGTTCGACGCCGATCTCACCGCCGATGTCGGGCGGGAAACCCAACCGCTGCTCGACGCGCAAGGCCGTATTGCCGGCTGGTTTAGTTGGGCGCCCGACCGCGGCTTCATCCGCACCATGTATTGGCTGTGGGGGTTGGCTGGCGCGGCCGGGCTTGCGCTCGCTCTCGCCGCATTTTTTGCAGTCCGTGCCACGCGGCGGCTCGGCGCCTGGTCGGCCCGCAATGTCGAGACCATCCGCAAATTGACGACGCAGGATATGCTCACCGGCCTGCCCAACCGGCGCAGCACGCTTGAACGCCTCGACGAGACCCTCGAGGCGCGCCGTTACCGCCACATAGCCTTCGTCCTGCTCGACATCGACGGTTTCCACGACATCAACGACACGCTCGGCCGTGCCGGTGGCGACACCATGCTCGCCCTTATCGCCGAGCGGCTCAAATCCGGCCTGCCGGCTACGGCAACGCTTGGACGCTTCGAGGACGATGAGTTCGCGGTCGTGCTCGCCGGCGACGATGCGCAATGTGGACTCGAACTCGCCAGCGAGATTTCCGCTGCGCTCGCCGAGCCGATCTTCATGGATCAGATGTGGCAGATCAGCGTCGGTATCGGCTTGGCGCAGGTCCCGGAGGACGGAACCACCGGCGACGAACTGGCCCGGCACGCGGAATTGGCGCTGCGCGCCGCCAAGCACGCCGGCCGCGGCTCGGTGCGGCGCTTCGCGCCGCAGATCCATCAGGAGCATGCCGAACGCCACTTCTTCCTGCGCGAGCTTGAATTGGCGATCGACGAAAAGGCTTTCGACGTGCACTACCAGCCGGTGGTGGCCGCCGAAGGCGGCGGCATTGTCGGCGTCGAGGCGCTGGCGCGCTGGACCCATCCGACGCGCGGGCCGATCGCGCCGTCGGTATTCATTCCGCTCGCCGAGCAAAGCGGACTGATGAACCGGCTTGGCGAGATCGTGCTGCGGCAAGCGCTTGCCGATGCCGCGCGCTGGCCGAATCTGTTCGTGTCGGTCAATCTGTCGCCGGTGCAGATGCGCACCCGCGGCCTGGTCGAACTGATGCGGGCGTTGATCGCCGAAACCGGAGTGAAAGCGTCGCACATCGTTCTCGAAGTGACCGAAGGCATCCTTATCGACAATCCGGAGGAAACCCAGGCCATGCTCGAAGCGTTGCGGGCGCTCGGCGTCGCCACCGCGCTCGACGATTTCGGCGCCGGCTATTCGAGCCTGAACTACCTGCAAAAGTTTCCGTTCGACCGGCTCAAGATCGACCGCGCCTTCGTCGCTTCGATGGGTACGTCCGGCACTACCGGCGCCATCATACAGTCGATCGTTACGCTCGGCCATGCGCTCGGCATGAAGGTGCTTGCCGAAGGCGTCGAAACCAACGAGCAACGCGTGCTGTTGCGGCTTGCCGGTTGCGACGAAATGCAGGGCTTTCTGTTCGCCAAGGCTTGCCCCGCCGAAGCGATCGACAAGATTTTGGCGCGGCCGGCACGACGCCACGGACAGGCGGCATCCTGACAGGCTCGCGGCGAGCCGCTATCTATAAAGTCGATCTCGCGCGGCCCCGGGAGGAGCGCGCCATGCTTTCAAACAACCTACCCGGTCTCGATTTCGGCCTCGGCGGCGATGTTGACATGCTGCGCGACAGCGTGCGCAATTTCGCCAAGGACAAAATTGCGCCCTATGCCGACGAAATCGACCGCTCGAACAGCTTTCCACGCCAGCTTTGGCCGCAGCTCGGCGCATTGGGACTTCTGGGCATCACGGTCGAGGAAGAATTGGGCGGGGCAGGGCTCGGCTATCTCGCCCATTGCGTGGCGATGGAGGAGATTTCGCGCGCTTCGGCGGCGGTCGGCCTGTCCTACGGCGCGCATTCGAACCTGTGCGTCAATCAAATCCGGCGCAACGGCGACGACGCGCAGAAGCGGCGCTATCTGCCGAAGCTGATTTCCGGCGATCATGTCGGGGCTTTAGCGATGTCGGAGCCGGGTGCCGGCTCCGACGTGGTGTCGATGCGCACCCGGGCCGACAGAAAGGGCGACCGTTTCGTGCTCAATGGCACCAAAATGTGGATCACCAACGGGCCGGTCGCCGACACGCTCGTGGTCTATGCCAAGACCGACCGCACCGCCGGCGCGCGCGGCATCACCGCTTTCATCGTCGAAAAGGATTTTAAGGGCTTTTCCACCGGCAAGAAGCTCGACAAGCTCGGCATGCGGGGCTCCGACACCAGCGAGATTATTTTTGAGGATTGCGAAGTGCCGCGCGAAAACGTGCTCGGCGTGATCGGCAACGGCGTCAACGTGCTGATGTCGGGCCTCGACTACGAGCGTACCGTGTTGGCGGCCGGCCCGATCGGGTTGATGCAGTCCTGCCTCGACATTGTCCTGCCCTACGTCCACCAGCGCACGCAATTCGGCCAGCCGATCGGTCGCTTCCAACTCATCCAGGCCAAGCTTGCCGACATGTATGTGACGCTCAATGCGTCTAAGGCTTACGTCTATGCCGTGGCCAAGGCCTGCGATCGCGGCGAGACAACGCGCGAAGACGCTGCCGGTGCCATTCTTTACACCGCGGAACGCGCGACCTGGATGGCGCTCGAAACCATCCAGTGTCTCGGCGGCAACGGCTATATCAACGAATTTCCGGCCGGGCGGCTGTTGCGCGACGCCAAGCTTTACGAGATCGGCGCCGGCACCAGCGAAATCCGCCGCATGCTGATCGGGCGCGAGATTTTTGAAAAGACGAGATGATCAATCATCTTGACAAGTATCATTTTATACGTCATATATATTGATACTATAATGTGGAGGCTGCCATGCAGCTCGATCAAGCGCGGATGCGCAAGTTAACAGAAGGGTTGGCCTCAAAGTCCGAGAAGATGCGGGCTCTGGCAAAGGCCGGCTATAAACGCGGCGCGATCGCCAACTTCCTTGGCACTCGGTATCAATTTGTCCGCAACGTATTGGTGCAGGACGAGGCTCGCGAGGCCAAGAAGGCGGCCGCCACGGCGTCCGGCGACACCCAATTAGCTCCGACTAAACTGCGGCTAGGCCCTGATGGCCGCGTACTCATTCCAGCAGCATTTCGCGAGGCGTTGGGTCTTTCTGACGGCGACACTCTCATCGCGTCCATCGACGATGGCGAGCTCAATCTTTTGACGCGTCAGGCCGCGATACGTAGAGCGCAAGCGATTGTGCGCCAATTTGTGCCGGAGGGCGTAAACTTAGTCGACGAACTGATCGAAGACCGGCGCCGCGAAGTCGAACGCGAACAACAGAATGGCTAGCGTTGTTCTGGATTCGTCGGCGATCCTCTGCATTCTCAACGATGAGCCGGGCACTGAGTTCGTCGATGCTATGCTCGATGACGCCGTCGTTTCGACCGTGAACTATGCTGAGGTCGTCACAAAGCTTGTCGAACGCGGTAGCACGGCCGCACAAGCGCAATCGGCGCTGCGGTCGATCGCTTTGACGACGGTCGATTTTGATATTCCCCTGGCGCGCCGAACGGGCACGTTGCGAGCCGAAACGAGAAAACGCGGGCTTTCGCTCGGCGATCGGGCTTGTCTGGCTCTGGCAGAACGAGAAGGCGTGCCAGCAATGACTGGTGACCGCAATTGGGTCGGCGCAGTTTCGGGTATTGAAATTCGCCTCTTTCGCTGACTCATCGCACGCTCGCAGTATTGTTCACCCCAACCGCCGATCAAACTCCAGCACCGCGTTGAGCAAAACCTGCGCGCCGGCGGCGCATTCCTCGAAACTCGAGGATTCCGCCTCGTTGTGCGAAATGCCGCCGCGGCAAGGTACGAAGATCATCGTCGTCGGTGCCACACGCGAAACGTAGCAGGAATCGTGTCCGGCGCCGGAAATCATGTCGCGCGAGGCGAAGCCGGATTTTTGCGCGCCGATGCGCACGCAATCGATAAGCTGCGGGTCGAATGCGATCGGCGGCGATTCCCATATCCGCGCCTCTTCATAAGTGAGCCCCATCGGCACGAGAATCTCGGCGAGCGCGGCGCGCAATTCCGTCTCCATGGCGTCGAGCACCTTGTCGTGCGGATGGCGGAAGTCGATCGTGAAGAAAACCTCTCCGGGAATGACGTTGCGGCTGTTCGGCCGGTTCTCGATCAGTCCGACGGTGCCGACGGCGTCTGCATGGTTGCGTGCAACGGCGTCGATGCGCTCGATCATGTGCGCGGCGCCGAGGAGCGCATTCTTGCGCAACCCCATCGGCGTCGTGCCGGTATGAGCCTCCTGGCCGGTGATCGTCACTTCGTACCAGCGGATGCCGCGCACGCCCTGCACCACGCCGATCATGCGGCCTTCGGCTTCGAGGATCGGGCCTTGCTCGATATGCAATTCGAAGTGGCCTGAGAATTTACGCGCGCCGGCCCGCTCGATGCCGCGATAGCCAACGCGTTCGAGTTCCGCGCCAAATGTTTTGCCGTCGCGATCCGTGCGTGAATAGGCAAAATCCCGTGACAGGGCACCGCTGAAGACTCCCGAAGCGAGCATGGCCGGCGCAAAGCGCGCGCCTTCTTCATTGGTCCAGTTGACCACCTCGATCGGCACGTTGGTTTCGTAGCCCGCGGCGCACAGCGTGCGCAGCGCCTCGAGCGCGGCCAGAACGCCAAGAACGCCGTCGAACTTGCCGCCGGTCGGCTGGGTGTCGAGATGCGAGCCCATGGCAATCGGCGGCAGGGCACGGTTCTTACCTGGTCGGCGCGCGAACATGTTGCCCATGTCGTCGACCGCAACCGTACAGCCGAGCGCCTCGCACTGCGCCTTGAACCAGTCGCGCACCTGGCGGTCGAGGTCGGTCAGTGTGAGCCGGCACAGGCCGCCTTTCGGCGTCGCGCCGATCTTTGCGGTTTCCATGAGGGAATCCCAAAGCCGCTGGCCATTGATCCGGAGGTTCTGGATTTGCAGGTTCTGCACCGTCGAAAACTCCGCTTGCCGGAACGAGAATGCAGTTCGTGTTCGCCGTCAATTCTTAGGCCGATACGCAGCCCTGTTGCCTAGGGCAGCGGCCTATTAGGCCATTGGCCTCGTCTTTTGGCTCAGTAAGGCGGCTTGCGGCTTACTAACTCATTGAATCCACGACGAATCAGCTATGATGGTGACAGCCGAAATGCCGGGCAACCGCCGGAGCGAGCGCCATGCTGCGCGTGCGATTGAAAGCGGACGGACGACTGGTCGAAGTTCTGCCCGACGGCAGCGAGCGTGATATTCCCACCGATCCCCGGTCGATAGCGACCGCGGCGCATAACGCAGCGCGAGCCTCTGGCACCCGTGATGGCAGCCGCGATCTCGATGCCAGCTATGCCCGTAACGTGCGGGGCCGCACCGGCCTGACCCAAGCCGCCTTCGCCGCTCGCATCGGCGTGCCGGTCGAGACGGTGCGCAATTGGGAGCAGGGCAAGCGGTCGCCGCGCGGACCGGCCCGCGCACTGCTCAAAGTCCTCGAACAGGCGCCCGAGGCAGCTTTCGCCGTACTCGGCAAGGCGCGCTGACCGCGTCCAACGGAATGGCGCGGTGGCATCGGCATTGGGCTTTAAACGCGCCGCACAATCGCCGATGCTTGGTCGCGAAAGCGCTCCGAAAGGAAAACCAATGACGGCGATCGGACCAGTCCCGAGCGTCGAGGCCAACGGCGCCAGGATTCCGCTGGTCGGGCTCGGCACCTGGGAATTGCGCGGCCGCGCTTGTGCGCGGGCCGTCGAACAGGCGTTGCGGCTCGGTTACCGTCATATCGATACGGCGGAGATGTACGACAACGAGCGCGAAGTCGGCGAGGGCCTGCACGCGTCGGGCGTCAAACGCAGCGACGTTTTTGTGACTACGAAAATCTGGCCCTCGCATTTCGCGCCGCGGGCGTTGGAACGCGCCGCGCACGATTGCCTGGTGCGGCTGCGCTTAAGCGATGTTGATCTGCTTCTGCTGCACTGGCCCAATCCGCAGATCCCGCTCGCCGAAACGCTCGGTGCTCTGTGCAAGGTCAAAACCGACGGCCTGACCCGTCATATCGGCATTTCCAATTTCACAGTGGCGCAGATCGAGGAGGCGACGAAGATCGCGACCGAGCCGCTGGTATGCGATCAGGTGGAATGCCATCCGTTCCTCGATCAGTCGAAGGTGCATGCGGCCTGCCGGGCGCATGGCATGGCGATGGTCGCATATAGTCCGATCGCGCGCGGCAACGCCAAGAACGACCAGCTGTTGACGCGGATCGGCGCGGCACATGACAAGACGGCGGCGCAGATCTCCCTGCGCTATCTCGTGCAGCAGAACATTGTCGTTATTCCGCGCACCAGCAAGCGCGACCGGCTTGCGGAGAATATGGCGCTGTTCGATTTTGCGCTGAGCAAAGAAGAAATGTCCGAGATTTTCGGTCTTGCGCATCGCGACGGCCGGATCGTCGACTGGGCTTTTTCCGGCCGTTCGAAGTGGGATTAGAGCATGATCCCGAAAAGTGGATACCGGTTTTCGGAAAAGATCATGCTCAAAAAAAGAGCTAGCGCGCGCCGTCTTCAGGCCGCCCGACTTTCCGCTGCGATCGCACGCCTCATGAATTCGGCAAAGACCAGCGCGATTTCTTCTTCGTAAGCGCCCCATTCCGGAAATGGAATGAGCGGGACGTCCTGATCCTCGATAGGCAAGCCATGCAGCGTGCTGCCGGGGATCAGCCGGTGCGCGGTGAGCCCGCTGGCGCTTGAATGGGTATTGTCGTTGCCGGGGACGACCAGCGTCGGCACCGCAATGGATCGCAGTTGCTCGGAGGTCACCCCCATGACCGGATGATGGGCTCCGGCGACGAATATGTCGTTCCAGCGCGTGAGCACGTCGATAAATTGCTGCGCCGGCAATTTTGCCAGGTATTCGCCATTGCGGGGATTAGCTGCGATGCGCTCCTGCCATGCCTCCGTGGCGCGGATCGCGTCCATGCCGCCCTCTTTGGCGGCGCGGATGAACTGGCCGTAGTACTGCTCCGGCAAGCGCGCCGCGGCGAAGGGGCCGCCGGTGACGCGCAGCAACAGCAACCCACGTACCGCTTGCGGATATTTCAGGTAGAACAAGATCGAGGTCCGCGCGCCGGCCGAAGAGCCGCTGAAAAACGCCGGCAGCGCGTTCTGCTCCGACATCAAGGCGTGGATATCGCGGGTCCAGATGATCTCCTCGCCGTCGTTGCCTTCGAGCAAAATGTCGGAAGCGCCGGTGTTGCGGCGGTCGTGCAGCATGACGCGATAATCGTAGCGCGCGATCTTCTCGGCAAGCGGCACGAACTCGTCGTGTCCGCGTCGGCCGCCGGTGGTCATCACCAGCCACGGATATTTGTCATTGGCACGGTCACCGACCGTGCGCCAATTGATGTTCACGCCGTTAATTCGGCTGACAGGCATGTCCCCGGCTCCTCCCGTTACGGAGGGCAGTTCAACACATCCCCGGCAATGGGCAAAGCGGGTAGGCCGTGCCGCAGTTCAGAACTCGACGTCGAGCTCTTCGAGTTCGTCGGGCTCGGCTTTTGCCGCGGCGATCCATTCCTGCATGAAGGGATACGCCATGATTGTCTTGCAATAGGCTTGCGCCGGCGCGTCAACCGCGACGTCATAGGTCACGAAGCGCGAGCACACCGGCGCATACATGGCGTCGGCTACGCACGGCTTTTTGCCGAACAGATAGGGACCTTTGTACTGCGCGAGGCACTCGCGCCAGATCGCGGTAATGCGTTCGATGTCGGCGCGCGCGCCCGCCCAGGACTTGAAGCCAGGGAAATGCGCCTTGATGTTCATCGGCAGCGCCGAGCGCAGATTGGAGAAGCCGGAATGCATTTCGCCGCAGATCGAGCGGCAATGCGCGCGCTGGCCCTGATCGGCCGGCAACAGGCCCGCCTCGGGGCTGATCTCGTGCAGGTATTCGGCGATAGCCAGCGTGTCCCAAACCTTCATGCCGTCATGAACCAGGCAGGGCACCAGGAACGAGGGCGACAGCAGCAGCAATTCGGCGCGGGTGGAAGGGTCGTCGGTCGAGACGTGCTCTTCCTTGAAATCCAGATTTGCCATTTTGCATAGCAACCAGCCGCGTAGCGACCAGGAGCCGTAATTTTTGCTGGCGATGGTGAGTGTAGCCTTGGACATCCGCCCCTTCTCTTCCGAAATCTAGCCTAATTCAAAGGCTTACGGGAGCGCGAGATCCCCCTCGTGCCGTTGCCCGTTTCAGCATCGTCTGGCGTAGCATTGTCCCCGCTCCCGATTGTGCAGGATGTTCATATTCTTGTCGCAGCGCAACAAAAAATGCACTAGCCTTCCTGCGGTTGGGGGTCGAGATGCGCCGCCGTCTTCGCGGCCATCAGGCGCCCGTGGACACTGAACCGCCTCGGGATGCTGTACCTCGCTTACCAGTTACAATCCGACATCATGACGCCGGTCCGAACCTGGGCCAGCATGGCGGCCAGTTCCGGCGGCCCGCCGTTCCTGTCCGACCACCCGACGATGCGTAACCTCACGGCGGTCTATGAGCTGATCGCGCGCGCCGGCCTGACCCATACCCGTCCGCCCTTCGGCATCGACTCGATCATGGTCGGCAATCGTGAAGTGCCGGTGCACGAAGAGGCCGCCCACACCACGCCGTTCGGCACGCTCCTGCACTTCAAGAAGGATATCGCTACCACACAGCCGCGGGTGTTGCTGGTGGCGCCGCTATCGGGACATTTTGCGACGCTGTTGCGCGCCACCGTGCGCACGATGCTGCCGGATCACGATGTTTTCATCACCGATTGGCACAATGCGCGCGACGCGCCGCTTACCGCCGGGCGCTTCGGCGTCGACGAATACACCGACCATCTGGTCAAGTTCCTGGAGGTGATGGGGCCGGGCTCGCATGTGCTGGCGGTGTGCCAGCCTTGTGTCGCCGTGCTCGCCGCGGTTTCGGTAATGGCGCAATCCGGCAATCCGGCGCAGCCGCGCTCAATGACGCTGATGGCGGGCCCGATTGACACCAGGGTCAATCCGACCAAGGTCAACGAACTCGCCAAGAAGCGTACTATCGAATGGTTCGAGCGTACGCTCACCGCGTCGGTGCCGCTGCGTTATCCCGGCGCGTTCCGCCGCGTCTATCCGGGCTTCGTGCAGCTGGTTGCCTTCATGAGCATGAACGTCGAACGCCACGTGAAGGCGCATAAGGAGCTTTACGAAAATCTGGCAAACGGCGAACTGGAGAAGGCGGCGGTGACCAAGGCCTTCTATGACGAATATTTCGCTGTGCTCGATCTCACCGCCGAGTTTTATCTGGAAACGGTGCAGCTGATATTCCAGGACCACGCACTGCCGCTCGGCAAGCTCGAATGGCACGGCCAGAAGGTCGATCCGACCGCGATCCGTAAGACCATGCTGCTCACGGTCGAAGGCGAGCGCGACGACATCTGTGCCGTCGGCCAGACTGTTGCCGCGCACGAATTGTGCAGCAAGCTGCGGCCGTACCTGAAACGCCATCACATGCAGGCCGGCGTCGGCCATTATGGCGTGTTCTCCGGCAAACGCTGGGAGAACCAGATCTATCCGATTTTGAAGAATGTGATTTTGTCGAGCGATTAGCGCATCGCGGCGGCGATATTGCCGCCATCGACCGTGGTGACGTCGGCGGTGGTTTTCAAAGCCAGCGCGTGGTGCAAGAAGGCTTGTGCAACGTCGTCGGCGGTGACTTCGCGCGCGAGCAGATTGCCGCTCATGTAATCCTTTTCGCTCAAGCCGCGCGCTTTCGAACGCGATGCAATCATGTCAGTGGTGAGCAGCCCCGAACGAATGCGGTCGGCATTGACTGCATTGGCGCGGATGCCGTCGGCGCCGTAATCGAGCGCGTATTGCCGCATCAGCGCGAGCTCGGCGGCTTTCGGTATGCCGTACGGCCCGAAATTCGGCCCCGGATTGACCGCCTGCTTCGACACGTTGAACAGAAGACAGCCGCCGGTGCGCTGCGCTAGCATGATTTTCACCGCGGCCTGCGCCACGCGCTGGTGGCCGTAGAAATTAAGCTCAAAGCTCTTGCGCATGATGTCTTCGGGAACTTCGCCGATGCGGCCCTGCCAGGCGGCGCCGGCATTCGAAATCACGACGTCGACGCCGCCGAAATTTTTCACCGTTTTGTCGAACGCCGTGCGCACAGACTCGGCGTCGGTCACATCGCAGGCAGTTGGCAGCGCAGTCGGGCCGATCTTCTCCGCTTGCTCTTCGGCGGCAGCAAAATTCACGTCGAGCAGCGCCACCTCGGCGCCGGCTGCGGCAAAAGCTTTCGCCGTTGCCGCGCCGATGGCACCGCCGGCGCCGGTGACGGCGGCGATCTGACCCGACAGCGGCAATTCCCGACGCGCGCCGAGCTTGGCCTGTTCAAGCGGCCAATATTCGCAATCGAACATGTCGGCCTCGGAAATTGACTCGAACTTCCCGATCGCTTCGGCGTCGGCGACGCCTTCGATCCACGCCTCGGCGATATCGGCAGCGACGACGGCGTCTGCTTTGGAGCGGCCGAGACCGAACAGGCCGAGGCCGGGCACCAAGACGACGCGGGGCAGGGGATCAAGCTCGTGTTTGATGCCGCCGACGCGTTTATTGTTGCGGGCGAAATAGTCGTGATAGCGCCCGGCGAATTGGCACGACCGCTCGCGCGTGACGCGCGTAAATTCGTCGAGCTTGCCGTTTGCCGGCGCCGGCAAGACCAGCGGCCAGTTCTTGGTGCGGATGGTGTGATCGGGCGTGATGACGCCCAATTGGCTCAAGCGATCCAGATCCTTGGCATTGACGAAATTCAGCACGGCTTCGCCGCTGCGGAATTCGAGCACGAAGCGCCGCCACGCGCCTTCGACCGCCACGTCTTTCTCGCTGCACGCGCCGCGCACGATCGGCGCAACATGGGCTTCGCGGGCGATGTCGTGCGTTGGCGCCGCGACGGCCACCGTCTTGCGCTCTTTCGCGATAAATTCTTCGGCGAACGTCACCATCTCGATCATGCGTTCGTAAGCTTCGCGCGCGCTTTCACCGAAGGTGACGATGCCGTGCTTGCTCAAAATGAGGCCGTCGCCCGGTTTTTCTCGTTCAAAAACTTCGATCGCCTTTTTGGCAAGGCCAAAACCCGGCATCATATAGGGCACGAAGGCGAGGCGGCCGCGGAAAACCTCTTTGCACTTTTTCTCGCCGTCCGGCTGATCGATCACACTCAAAACCGCGGTAGCGTGGGTATGGTCGATGAATCTCTGCGGCAGGAACGCATGCAGCATCATTTCGACCGAAGGATTGGGCGCGATCGGATCGAGAAGATTGGCGCGCTCGATGCCGACCAGTTCGGCGTCGCCGATCGAGTCGAGCGCGCGCAATTTGCGCATCGGGCCAAGCCGCACGGCGACGAAACCCTCGGGGCCGATCCTGGCCATGTCGGAGCCGGAGGATTTCACCCGCAGCACTTCGGCCTCCTCACCGAGGAGGTCGCGCATCCGCATTTTCAGCGACGTGTTGCCGCCGCCGTGCAGGACGAGTTTCGGGTCGCGGCCTAACAGCCGGGTCGTATAGACGCGCAGCGCCAGGTCCCGGTCGATGCCCGCCTTGGCCCCGGCAGCGACGGCCGCCTCGGCATCACGATCGACCCAGCCGCTGCGCATAGCGCATCAGCTGCCGGCAGAGCGGCGCGACCACCACCCCGAACGGCGCGGCAGACTGCTCTCGGCGGCATCGCCGGAGTCGATAACCACCGGCTCGGATGCAGGCGGAGCGGACGCCGCCGGAGCCGGTGCCGGCGGGGCGTCACCACCCGAGATGGGTGCCCGCTCGCGCACGGTCGACCGACGCCGCGGCTCTTCAGGCGCTACCGGTCGCGGTGCCTCAGCGGCAACGGGTGCCTGCGGCACGGCGCGCGGTGCAGCATCGAGATCGTCGACGGGCTCCTTGAGATCGGGCCCGGGCGCCCGCGCTGCGGTCGGTTCTTCGGCGTCAGCGAATTGTTGCGGCTGCTCTGGGCCATGGTCGTTGCCGGCATGCATGCCGTCGCCATTGCGATGGCGGTTACGCCGCCCACCGCGGCGTCCCCGCCGCCGCCGTCCGCCGTCACGGCGTGGTTCGCCACCATGCGGTCCACCTTCGTGCGGTTGCGGTGCAGGCTCACCGTCATGAGGCTGCTCAGGCGAATCGTGTGCGGCTTCGGCGGCGAATTCGTCAGCCGCATCCGCCATCGGCAACGGATCGTGGTGGTGTTCGTTCTCGTGGTCATGCTGCGGCTGACCCTGGAAGCCTTCACCGCCGTTGCGGCCGCCGCGCCGTCCGCGCCTTCGCCGCCGCCGGCGCCCGCCTTCGCCCTGATGCTCTGAGGATGCCGCCGCGGCGGGTGCCGTACTCGGCGCCTCGGTATCGACATCCTCGCCTTCAATCGCTTCGAAGTCTTCGAGCGCGTCGTCCTCGTCGAGCGGTTCAACGGCGGCCTGAGCGCGCTCGGCGATCGCTTTCGCCGCCTCGGCCGTATGCACCAGTTCGCCGCGGTCGATTACGAAGGACTGCGGCGCCCGCACCGATTCATCGGCGCTGATCGTAATGGTGATGGCAAAGCGCTCTTCCAGGCTGCGTAAGTGTGCGCGCTTCTGATTGAGGATGTACAGCGCGACATCGGGGCGTGTGCGCGCGATGAGATTATGCGTGGCGCCTTTGATGAGCAGCTCCTCAAGCGCGCGCAAGAGCTGCAACGCCAGCGACGACACTGAGCGGACATGACCACTGCCGCCGCAATAGGGGCATTTCTCGGTAGAGCTTTCGAGCACGCTGGTGCGGATGCGCTGGCGTGACATCTCGAGGAGGCCGAAATGCGAAATGCGGCCGACCTGGATGCGGGCGCGGTCGTGCTTGAGACATTCCTTGAGCCGGCGCTCGACGGAGCGGTTATTGCGCTTCTCATCCATGTCGATGAAATCGATGACGATCAGTCCGGCGAGGTCGCGCAATCGCAGTTGCCGCGCAATCTCGTCGGAGGCTTCCAGATTGGTTTTCAGCGCAGTGTCTTCGATATGATGCTCGCGCGTGGCTCGGCCCGAATTGACGTCGATGGCGACCAAGGCCTCGGCCTGGTTGAGCACGATGTAACCGCCCGAGCGCAATTGCACGGTCGGCGAGAACATGGCGTCGAGCTGATTTTCAACGCCGTAACGCGACAGCAGCGGCTGCGTGTCGGAATAGGGTTTTACATTGCCGGCGTGGCTCGGCATGAGCATGTGCATGAAATCCCGGGCCTCGCGATAGGCCTCGGGACCTGCGACGATCACCTCATCGATGTCCTTGGAGTAGAGATCGCGGATCGAACGCTTGACCAGCGAGCCTTCTTCGTAGACGAGCTTCGGCGCGGTGGATTTGAGCGTGAGATCGCGCACCGTTTCCCAGAGCCGCAGCAGATATTCGAAATCGCGCTTGATCTCGATTTTGGTGCGGCTCGCACCGGCCGTGCGCAGGATCACGCCCATGCCTTCGGGCACTTCGAGTTCGGCCGCCGCCTCTTTGAGCCGCGCGCGGTCTTCGGCGCTGGTGATCTTGCGGCTGATGCCGCCGCCGCGGGCGGTATTGGGCATCAGCACGCAATAACGTCCGGCGAGCGACAGGTAGGTCGTCAGCGCTGCGCCCTTGGTGCCGCGCTCTTCCTTGACCACCTGCACCAGCATGACCTGCCGGCGCTTGATCACTTCTTGGATTTTGTACTGCCGCCGGTAGCGCGGTGCGCGATCGGGGACTTCCTCGAGCGCGTCGGCGCCGCCGACGGATTCCACGACTTCTTCGGCGTGCTCTTCGTCTTCGCCGTTCCCGTGGCCGTGGCTTTCGATCACCGTTGCGGTTTCGCCGTTCTCGGCGGGGACGATGGTAGTCACCTGCTCGATGTCGGCAGCGTCGGCTTCGCCGTGATCGTCGCTTTCGCTTGTCGCGGGTTCGAGGGCGGTTTCCGGACCATGGCTGCTCTCGGCATCGTCGGCTGAAGCGTCGACCGATTGGTCCGGCTCAAGTCCGGCGTCCGGCTCGTCGATAGCGCTTGGCTCGGCGCCCTGGCCGGCCGCCGTTGCGGCCGCTTCGGATTCGGTGCCCGTGGCTTCAGCCGTGGGCTCTGCCGAGGTCGCTTCGTCCGACAAGCGTTCGGCGGGTTCGCCGTGCATCACTTCATCACGGCGGGAGGCCTGCCTCCCGCCATGGCGGCGATGCCGCCGCGAGCGCCGATCGACCTCGTCGTCGGCGGCGCGCTGCGCACGCTCTTCCTCGTCGATTAGCGCCTGCCGGTCGGCGACCGGGATTTGATAATAGTCCGGATGAATTTCGCTGAACGCGAGGAAGCCGTGGCGGTTGCCGCCGTAATCGACGAACGCGGCTTGCAGCGACGGCTCAACGCGCGTCACCTTCGCCAGATAGATATTGCCTCTTAATTGCTTACGCTGCGCGGACTCAAAGTCGAATTCCTCGACGCGATTGCCGCGTAAGACGACCACCCGGGTCTCCTCGGGATGGGTCGCGTCGATGAGCATTTTGTTTGCCATTGTCTAATCTCGTGAGGGCCAGCATGCCGACATGCTCCGCGCCGCATCGGCGCGGGAGGAGGGCATGGACCCGATTTTCGGTGAATGGGACGGATCGGAAATCGCGAGGACGATAAGTGGGCAGGGCGCGCGCCGCATGAACGCTGCCGTGCCGATTGAAAGGTGTCTCGCCCTGTCGAACTGAAACTTGCGCCTCGGACATGAACTCCAAACCGCTATGAGGCGGCAGCGCTCGGCGCGGCCGCAATTTCGCTAGATGCCCACGGCATGGCGCGACACTGTTCCAGCGGCTTCATCCGCCGCTGGCACGCGCACCGCGCACGAGGTTCCGGCTGTCCTCATCTTGGAGGGCATCGGCTTTATCGGCGCCATATTTGTCGGGAACATGTGCCAACAACATATGGTACCGGAGCGGCTCAAAAGCCACATCCGCCTTGCTCCCAATTGCTTTCCTCTTTGAGGGAGCCAGCCTGGCGGAAAGTCCTTCGGCAAGCGTTTGCCGGATGCCCTAACGCGACACAACCGGAGTCTGTCACCGTCAGCACACTCTTCATAAGGCCGCAGACGGCAAATTGGCAAGTCGCCTGTTCGATTTGGCCGGGATTGGTAAGCAGTTCGGGGTGCTCCGCGGCCGGCTCGGGTGAGGCTTAAGTTTCGGTTAACCGTGCGTCCCTAATGGAGTAAGAGGGGCCAGATGGGGTGCAGACCGATGCCTGTCCGAGCCATGTGCTGGGCCTTGCTCGGCACCCTCGTTTCCGGGGCGGCATTGGCAGCCCAGCCCACGCCAAGCGCGCAAAACTCCGACTCATTTCCGATGGCGACCGACGTCCGTCTTGGCGGCGACGAGACGCAGACGCGCTTCGTCATGGATATCGACCGCAAGATCGATCTCCACGTCTTTACCCTTGCCGACCCCTACCGCGTCGTCCTCGACATACCGGAAACGACGTTTCAACTGCCGCCGCATGCCGGGGAGAACGGCCGTGGCCTGATCAAGGCATTCCGTTTCGGGCTCGTCATGCCGGGCGGCTCGCGAATGGTCTTCGACGTCACCAAACCGGTGCGGGTCGACAAGGCATTCGTCGTCGATCCGGCGGACGGCGCGCCGGCGCGGCTGGTGCTCGACCTCGTCGCCACCGATCGCGACAGCTTCATGCGCAAGGTTGCGCTTGATCAAAAAGCCGCCAGCGCCGCGCCGCCGCCTTCCAATCAGCCGCCAGCCCAGTCGAGCGATCCGCGGCCGCTGATCGTGGTGGATCCGGGCCACGGTGGCCTCGATACCGGTACCAAGGCGCCGAGCGGCGAACTGGAGAAGGATATTGTGCTCGACTTCGCCAAACGACTGCGCGCGCGGATCGAAAAATCGGGCAAATACCGCGCGCTGATGACCCGCGCCGACGATACATTCATTCCGCTCGCCGATCGCGTCGAGATCGCGCGCAATGCCGCCGCGGCTTTGTTCATCTCGATCCATGCCGATTCATTGCCGCACAAGGAAGGCGATGCCGAGGGTGCGACCGTCTATACGCTTTCGGATACGCCGTCCGACCCGCAAGCCGCACAGCTCGCCGAACAGGAGAACCGCGTCGATGTCATCGCCGGCGTCGATCTTAAGGATCAACCGGACGACGTCGCCGGCATCCTGCTCGATCTGGCGCAGCGCGAAACCAAGACCTATTCGGTGCAGTTCGCGCACAAGCTAGTCACCGAGATGAAGGAAGCGACCCGGCTCTATAAGCAGCCGATTAAATCGGCGGGGTTCCGGGTGCTGCGCGCACCGGATGTACCCTCCGTGCTGGTCGAGCTCGGCTATGTGTCGAACAAGCAGGACTTGCAATCGCTGCTGTCCGAGAGCTGGCGCGACCACACCGCGGACGCTATGGCCCGCGCGGTCGACGACTATTTTTCGTCCCATGTTGCCGCCGGCGCCAATAGCCGCGCCAACTGAGTCCGGGTGCGGTCTTCGGACACGCCGGCGGCCTCAGTTTGAACAAAAACCCGAGCGAACGAGGCGAATGAAACGAGGGATCGAGGAACATCTGGCGGCGCGCGGTCAATGCTGCCACACTGCGTTGCACTGCAGCGTGACGCGGCTCGATTCTTCAAGGCTTGAGACTTTGCTTGGCACTTTCATGACAAGGCGCCGCCGGGCGCGCGGCGGAACACTCGCAATGCAATTGGTGTCGCGGTGAAACTGATCCTGCGATTTTTGGGCTTCCTGTTCGCGGTCGGCACGCTGTTCTTCGTCGTCGGCGTCGCCGGGGTCGCGGGCCTATTGTGGCATTATTCCAAGGACTTGCCGGACTATACGCAGTTACAGGATTACGAACCGCCGGTGATGACACGGGTGCACGCTGCAGATGGCTCGCTGCTCGCCGAATACGCCAAGGAGCGACGGCTCTATCTGCCGATCCAAGCGATACCGAAGCTCGTTACCAATGCTTTCGTCGCCGCAGAAGACAAGAATTTCTATCAGCACCCCGGCGTCGACTTCCAAGGCATCATGCGGGCCGGCCTGCTGTACGTCGAAAATTACGGCAGCGGCCGCCGCCCGCAGGGCGCCTCGACCATCACGCAGCAGGTCGCCAAGAACTTTCTCCTGACCAACCAGGTGTCGTTCGAGCGCAAGATCAAGGAAGCGCTGCTCGCGCTGCGCATCGAGCGCACCTATTCGAAGCAGAAAATCCTCGAACTGTATCTCAATGAAATCTATCTCGGTTACGGTGCCTATGGCGTGGCGGCCGCGTCGCTCCTCTACTTCGACAAATCGGTGCACGAGCTGACCATCCCGGAGGCGGCTTATCTTGCCGCGTTGCCGAAGGGGCCGAACAATTACAATCCGTTCCGTCGTCACGACGAAGCCGTCGCACGAAGGAATTACGTCATCGATCGCATGGCGGAGGACGGCTACATTACCGCTGCCGACGCCGACGCCGCGAAGAAATCGCCGCTCACCGTCAACATCCGGCCGACCACCGAGCAGGTGTTTTCCGCCGAATA
>Ga0181537_10001547_pt1 | contig 21017 bp, 20 predicted proteins | sample PEATcosm2014_Bin_39_FD_119765 | JGI IMG/M metagenome (GOLD analysis project Ga0181537, IMG submission 119765) | Peatland microbial communities from MTU Mesocosm Facility, Houghton, MI, USA - PEATcosm2014_Bin23_10_metaG | ecosystem: Environmental > Terrestrial > Soil > Wetlands > Peat | place... | reverse complement strand
GCAAAATCCGAAGGCCTTCGGACCGGTGATCAAGCGCGCCAAGGAAGCCGGCGTGGTTCTGGTCGCGTTCGACAACATTCTCGACACCGAGGATGCCATCGACGTCGACGTCGACCAGAAGGGCCTCGGCGTGTTGTGGGCCAATTGGCTGATCGGCCATATCCCCAACGGAGGCAAGATCCTTGAAGTGCGAGGGGTCGCTGGCACGTCGGTCGACACCGACCGCCACAACGGCATCCACGAGACGCTCGACAAATCGGGCAAGAAGTGGGACGTGGTCGAAGTCGTCGGCAAGTGGGACGATCCGACCGCGCAGAAGGCGACCGCCGATGCCATTGCCGTGCACAAGCATTTCGACGGCATCACCGCGCAAGGCGGCGACACCGGCGTGGTGCAGGCGATGATCGACGCCAAGCATCCCTTCGTTCCGTTCGGTGGCGAAACCGAGAACGGTTTCCGCAAGTTCTGCGGCAAGTTCTCGGCCGATGGGCTGAAGTGTTCGTCCGCGGGCACGGGCCCCGGCCAGGTCGCCGTCGCCATGAAAACCGCAATCGACGCGCTCCACGGCGACGTGATTCCGCAGTCGGTCAAGCTGCCGCTCGCCATCGTCGAAGATCCCGACTTCAAGGACGGCGTGAACTACTATTCCGACCAGTCCGACAATTTCTTCGTCGGCAATGCGTTCCCCACCTGCGGCATCAATTTCACCGCGCAGGAGATCATGGGCAAGTCGGAGAAGAACGAGTAAGGATCGACACCTCAGCGCACGAAACGATGAGCGCCGCGGGTTCATGCCCGCGGCGCTTTTATCGGATGAGGTGAGGAATTGGTCGCGGTACCGTTGTTTCAGATGGAAGGCGTCTCCAAATCCTACGGAGGCGTCCGGGCCTTGGAGAAGGCCGGCCTGATCGTCGAGGCCGGCCGTGTCCATGCCGTCCTCGGCGAAAATGGCGCCGGTAAATCGACGCTCATCAAGGTCATGGCCGGCGTGGTCGAGCCGGACGAAGGCAAAATGCTGTTCGAGGGCCGCACGGTGACATTCGCCTCGCCGGCCGCGGCCAACCGGGCCGGCATCGCCTGCATCTTCCAGGAACTGTCGCTGATCCCGCATCTGTCGGTGGCCGACAATATTTCGATCGCCGATCCGCCCATGCGTTTGGGCATGATCGACCACAAGCGCCAGCGCGCGATCGCCGAGGAGGCGCTGGCACGCGCCGGCGCCGAGGACATTCATCCCCTGGCGCCGGTCAAGGATCTGCCGCTGTCGCGCCGGCAGATGGTCGAGATCGCCAAGGCGCTGGCCCGCCGGCCGCGCATCCTGATTCTCGACGAAGCGACCTCGGCGTTGACGGCAGCAGACGTGTCCAAGGTCTTCGAGGTGCTCAAGCGACTGCGCTCGGAAGGCTTGGCGCTGCTCTATATCTCGCATCGCATGCACGAGATCGCCGAGCTGGCCGACGAGTGCACGGTGTTTCGCAACGGCCGCAATGTCGCCACCTACCGCGCCGGCACCAAGACCGATGCCGAAGTGGTGGAAATGATGATCGGCCGCGAATACAGCCACGTGTTCCCGCCCAAGCCGACCTCGGTGGCCGACGCGAAGGTCCCCGTCATCGAAGTGCGCAATCTCGCCTGGACCGATCGATTGAAGAACATCTCGCTGACGGCGCGGCCGGGCGAGGTGGTCGGCCTCGGCGGCCTCGATGGCCAAGGTCAACGCGAACTGCTGCTGGCGATGTTCGGCGTGCTCAAGGGCGTGACCGGCGAGGTGCTGATCGACGGCAAGCGGGTCAACATCACCAGCCCGCGGATGGCGAAGGGTCCGAAGATCGGCATGGCGCTGATCCCCGAGGATCGCAAGACCGAGGGGCTGATGCTGCCGATGACGGTCGGCGAGAATCTTTCCTTCGCCGCGCTCGATCTGTTCTCGCGCGGCGGGGTCATCGATCGCACCGCCGAGCGCGCCGCGATCGACCGCATGATGCAGCTCCTGTCGGTCCGCGCCGCCAGCACCGCGATCCCGGTCGGCGCCTTGTCGGGCGGCAACCAGCAGAAGGTGGTGATCGCCAAATGGCTGATGGTCGAGCCGCGCATCATTCTGCTCAACGATCCGACCCGCGGCATCGATGTCGGCACCAAGCAGGAAATGTATCAGTTGCTGCGCCGACTCGCCGATTCGGGAGCCGCGATCATCTTCTATTCCACCGATTACGACGAGCTGATCGGCTGTTGCGACCGAGTCGTGGTGCTCTACGACGGCGCGATCAAGCGCGTGCTGGTGGGCGCCGAGATCACCGAGCGCGCACTGGTGGCGAGCGCGCTCAACATCGCCACCGAAGAGGGGGCCGGCCTGCTGCCGGTTGCGAACGCGTGAGCGATTGGCGATACCGGTTCAGCGAACACAAGGGCACGCTGCTGGCGGTCGCCATCTTCGTCCTCATGTTCACCATCTATCTGGTCTACCACCCCGCCATCACCAGCAACGGATTCACGGCAAAAGCGGTCACCAATGTCGTCAACACCGCTGCCAACAAAGGCGTGCTGCTGGCCCTGGTCGCCGTGGCTCAGACGATGGTCGTGATCACCTCGGGCATCGATCTGTCCGTGGGCATGATCTTCATCCTGTGCAATTGCCTGGCCTCGGCCATCGTCGTCGGCTCGGCATGGCAGACGGCCTTGGGCATCGCCGGCGTGCTCGCCACAGGGCTGCTGTGCGGCGCGATCAACGGGCTCGTCGTGATCTTCGGGCGATTGCAGCCGATCGTGACGACCATCGCCACCGGGGCGATCTATTTCGGGATCGCGCTGGCGCTGCGGCCCAATCCGGACGTGGCCGCCGATTTCAACGGCGACATCGGCGACGCTATGATGGGCAAGCTGCCGCTGGGCATTCCGGTCAGCATCGTCGCGCTGCTGGTCATCGTGGTGGTCATTTGGATTCCGTTCCGGCGTTCCGCCATCGGCCGCACCGCCTATGCCGTCGGCTCGTCGGAAGTGGCCGCCTTCATGTCGGGCCTGCGTATCCGTCGCGCCAAGTTCGTGGCCTACACTCTGTCCGGCCTGCTGTCAGGGATGGGCGGGCTCTACCTCACCTTCACCACGGCGTCGGGGGAGGCCTCGCTGGCCAACGGCAACACCTACACGCTCTATTCGATCGCCGCGGTGGTGCTGGGCGGCGTGTCGCTGTTCGGCGGATCGGGCAGCGCCATCGGGGCCATCTTCGGCGCGCTTGCCTTCCGCGCCATCGGCGATCTGCTGTTCGACTTCAACATCGAGCCGCTGTGGCAGTCGCTGTTCCAGGGGATCGTACTGCTGGTGTCGGTGTGCATCGGCGCGGCCCAGCTGGTGCGGGTGCGCAACCGGCTCGACCTGTTCGGATGAAGCCGGGATGAGCGCCGGCGAGGCAACGACCGTATCCGCGCGCCTGCCCAGGCTGCTGCGCCGCATCGATCCCGCGGTGGCGACCGCCTATGCCTGCATCGTGGTCTTGCTGCTGCTGGGCGATCTCTACAATGCGAGCTTCCTGTCGCCGGAATATCTGCTGCAGCAGCTCAAGGTAGCATCGTTCCTGGGCGTCATCGCCACCGGCATGATGATCGTGATCCTGCTGGGCCAGATCGACCTGTCGGTGCCCTGGGTGGTGGCGGTGGGCGGCATGATGTCGGCCTCGGCGACGGCCTATGGACCGGTCGGCGAAGCGCTGGCGATCCCCTTCGGGCTGCTGTGCGGCATCGCGCTGGGTTTCCTCAACGGCATCGGCGTGGCTTACTTGCGCATTCCCTCGATGATCATCACGCTCGCCATCAATGCCGTCGCGCAGGGGCTGATGGTGGTTCATACCGGCGGCTTCTCGCCGCAGGATTCCGCCTCGGCCGCCATGCGTTTCATCGCCACCGGCGACACACTGTTGGGCATCCCCAATGCGCTGATCGTCTGGGGCGTAGTCGGCGCGGCTGCCATCTTCCTGTTCACGCGCACCACCTTCGGGCGCGCGCTCTACGCCATCGGCAACCGCGAGCGGGCCGCCTATCTTTCCGGTTTCAACACCCAGCGCGTGGTGCTGTTCGCCTTCGCGATCTCGGGCGGCCTATCGGCCTTCGGCGGCGTGCTGCTGGCGGGTTATGCCAGCAAAGCCGCGCAGGCGATGGGCGACCCCTACCTGCTTCCATCAATCGCCGCGGTGGTTTTGGGCGGAACATCGATCCTGGGCGGCCGCGGCTCCTATTCCGGCACCATCGCCGGAGTCATCCTGATCACCCTGCTGCAGTCGATCCTGTCGGTCATGCAGATGCCCGAGGCCGGCCGCCAGATCATCTATGGCGCGGTCATCATCCTGATGATGCTGGTCTACGGTCGCGGGCGGCGCGTCGGCGCCTAGGTCCCGATTTCCTTGTCGGCCAGGGCGAGGTGGCGCAGCAGCGCCATCAGCCGCCGGTCGCGCCAGCGTTGCCGGTTGGCGAGTTCCTCTTTCGGCAGGCGCTGCCGCCGCTGCCCATCGACTTGTTCGGCCAGCGCGCCGGCCCACTTCGGCGGTTCCGTCTGCGAGAGCGCGATGCTGCGCAGCGCGCCTTCGTAGCGGGCGACGTAGTCGGTGACGCCGCCCGGGGCGTTGAGGTCGATCGTTTCGAACGGGCCCATCAACGCCCAGCGCAGCCCCAATCCCTTGCGGATGCCGGTATCGATATCCTCGACGCCCGCGAAGCCGCCCGCGACCAGGCGGAACGCTTCCTGCAGCAGCGCCGCCTGCAGCCGGTTCATGATGAAGCCCTCGATCTCCTTGCCCATCACCATCGGCGCCTGACCGATCCGCACCATCAGCATGCGCGTGCGTTCGATGGTGGCCGGCTCGGTCCAGGGCGCGGGAACCAGCTCGACCGCGGGCACCAGGAACGGCGGATTGATCGGATGCACGATCAGGCAGCGGCCGCGGCCTTTCAGCGCTTCGGTGAATTTGGAGGCGGTGATCGCCGAACTGGAACTGGCGAGCACGGTGTCGGGCGCGGCGATGGCGTCCAGCTGGGCGAAGATCGCGCGCTTGGTCTCGACGTTCTCGGGGCCGTTCTCCTGGACATGCGACGCCTCGGCCAGGGCCTCGGCGATGGTGCGGACCGGCGCGATGCGCCGTTTCACCACCGCGGCGGTCTGGTTGTTGAGCAGCCCGCCCTTTTCGAGATCGACCAGCAGCGTGCCGATCGTCTCGAGCGATTGCTTGAGCGCGGCCACCTCGGTGTCGTACATCGCGACCTCGTAACCGCCCCGCGCGAAGGTGATCGCCCAGGACCGGCCGATCAGCCCCGCACCGACGATCGCGATTTTCTTGGCCATGGTTCCGCCTCCCGATTGGGCACCGAATATAGCGGGATCGCGGCCGCGACCCCAACGCCCGAATTCATTGCCGAGCGCTCGCCGATGCGGCAGTTTGTGGGTCCAACAAAGCGCATAGGGGCTCAGGGAGGCGTCATGAAGGTCTTGATCACCGGCGGCACGGGTTTCTTGGGCTCGCAACTGGCCAAGCGCATCCTGGCGCTGGGCTCGCTCACGGGCCGCTCGGGCAAGCAGGAGCCCATCGACGAGATGGTACTGTTCGACGTCGCGCTCCCGGCCACCCCGATTCCCGGGCTCGAAGACAAGCGCATCAAGATCAAGGCCGGCGATATCGCCGACAAGAAAACCGTGGCGGCGCTGATCGACCGCGACGACATTTCCGTGTTTCATCTCGCCTCGATCGTCAGCGGCCATGGCGAGAAGGATTTCGACCTCGCCATGCGCGTCAATCTCGACGGGCATCTCCATCTGCTCGAGGCGCTGCGCGCGAGGCCCGGCAAGCCGCACATCGTGTTCGCGAGTTCGGCCGCCGTGTTCGGCGGCCCCGGCATGCCCAAGTCGGTCGGCGACACCACCAAGCAGCTGCCGCAGACCACCTACGGCATGACCAAGGCGATGGGCGAGATGCTGATCAACGAGTACACCCGCAAGGGATTCGTCGACGGCCGCTCGGCGCGCCTGCCGACCGTCATCGTGCGTCCCGGCAAGCCCAACGCGGCGGCCTCATCGGCCTTCAGCGGCGTGATCCGCGAGCCCTTGGCCGGAGTCGATTTCGAGATGCCGATCCCGGCCGAAGCCCAACACCCGATGGCCTGCTACCGCACGGTGGTGGAATGCTTCGTGAAGCTCCACGAGCTCGAGGGCGAGGCGATCGGCGCCGACCGCACGGTCAGCCTGCCGGCGCTCAACCTGACCGTCGCGCAGTTGATCGAAAGCCTCAAGCGGGTGGCGGGCAATCGCCATCTCGGTGCGATCACCTTCAAGGAAGATCCGTTCGTGATGAAGATCGTGCGGGGCTGGCCGAGCCAGGCCTCGGCCGAGCGCGCGCTGCAGTTGGGCCTGCCCAAGGATGCGGGCGTCGACTCGATCATCAAGGCCTATATCGAGGATTTCGCGCCGGCGCCGGCCTGACGGCCTGCCACCTCACACGCTCCCTTTGCGTTCCACCACCAGGATGCGGGCGGCGCCTTGGGGATGGGCGACATGCTCGTCGCCGGGTTCGGCGAAGCAGGCGTCGCCGGCATTGAGGTGCGTGGCGTGTTCGCCGCTCGCGTCGCGCCAACGCATCTCCACCGCGCCCGCCAGTACCAGGAACACCTCCGCGCCGTCATTGGTGTGCCAGCGATAAGGCTGGTCGGTCCAATGGACCTTCACCGTCGCGCCCTCGACCTCGCCGAGCGATTTTGCATCCCAAGCTTGGGCGCCGGTGAACGCGTCGAGCGATTTGTGGAAACGCACGGCGCGGCTCCCGTTCAACGCAGTTGCTTGTAGAACATCGTCGTCTCGTCGAGACGTCCGTCAGGCGTGAAGGCGTGCCCGGGAACCCTGCCGTATTCGATCCAGCCGCAGCTGCGATAGAGAAAGTCGCCGGCATGGCCGGTTTGCGTGTCGAGCAGCAACAGAGTGCGGCCGGCGCTGCGGGCGGCCTCTTCTGCCGCCGCCAAGATGCGCTTTCCCACGCCGCGGCGTCGCGTCGACGAATGAACCAGCATCTTGCCGATTTCGGCGCGATGCGGCGCGTTGGGTTGATGCGCGAAGGTCAGCACCGCCGTCGCCACCAGCCGCGCATTGTGTTCGGCGACGAAGAGCTGTCGCTCGCCTTGGACGATGCCGGGGAGCTGGCCGCGCCAAAATGCCCTGCCCTCTTCGCGCGAGAATCCGGCCATGAAATTGACCGACGCACCGTGCGCGACCGCGTCCACCAGGATATCGGCGAGTTCGTCGATGCGCGCTTCGGCCTCTGCGGCAGCCAGCGCGCGGATCGTAATCTCGTTCGGTCCATTCATCGGTATCGGCCCATTGCCCGTCAGCCTATCATGGACATCGAGGAACATCGAAGTGGAGGGCAACGCGTGATCGCGGTCGATTGGGGCACCAGCCAGCTGCGCGCCTACCGGCTCGACGAGGCGGGCGCGGTGATCGAGGCGCGCGAACGGCCCGAGGGTATTCTCGCGGTGCCGCCCGGTGGATTTCCGGCCGCGCTCGATGCCATCGTCGCGGGTTGGGAAAGCGCCGCCGGCCGGGTTGTGATGAGCGGGATGGTCGGCAGCCGGCAGGGCTGGCTCGAAATCCCCTATGTCGAATGCCCGGCCGACACGGCTTCCATCGCACGCGGCGTGCGGCCGGTGGAATGGCGGAAGGGTGCCACGGCGCTGATCTGCCCCGGCCTGGTCTGCCGCGGAAGCGACGGCGTCCCCGACGTAATGCGCGGGGAGGAAGTGCAGGTGATGGGCGCGCTCACGCTCGAAGCCGGCACCGGATTCGGCTCGATCCTGATGGCGGGAACGCATTCGAAGCATGTGCGGGTCGAAAGCGGCGCGATCACCGGGTTCGAGACGCACATGACCGGTGAGGTCTTCGCCGTGCTCAAGGCCCATAGCATCCTCGGGCGCATGATCGAAGACGGACCGGCCGACGACTACGCATTCGCTCGCGGTGTCGCCCGTTCGGGCGAGGGCAGCGGCTTGTTGCATCATTTGTTCGGCGTGCGGACCAGGGTTTTGGTGGGCGAGATGCAGGCCCGATCAGTCTCCGACTATCTGTCGGGCCTTTTGATCGGCCACACGCTGCGCGCCGCCGCGCCGGCCCCGCCCGTGCTGGTGATGGGCGCGCCCCTCGTCGCCGAGCGATATCGGCGGGCCTGCCGCCAGCTGGGCATCGACGCCCGAACCCTGGCCTCCGAGCGGGCCACCATCGCCGGCCTGGTCGCCATCGACCGACTATTGACGACAAAAGCCGCGTAACGACCCCCTTCCGGCTGCACGCTTGAACCAGTGGTTCTAATTGATATTATATTGGTATGAAACCAGGCCCGATCTTTTGTGTCGATGGCGGAGGAAGCAAGAGTCGCGCCCGCTTGATCGATTCGGCGGGCACGATCCTGGCCGAAGCCACGGACGGTCCCTGCAATCCCACCACGGGTGTGGCGCGCGCCGTCCAAAGCATCGCCGGACTTTGGCAAAGCTGCGCCGCGGCGGCGGGGCGACGTGTCGCCTCAGCCCAAGTCACGTTGGCGATCGGCGCGGCCGGTCTTTACGTCCCGTCCTCGCGTGCCCGACTGCTCGAAGCGCTGCCGCCGTTCGGCACCGTCGTTACCATGTCGGATGGCTACGCGGCCCTGATCGGCGCCGGCGGCGGCAAGCCTTGCGCGTTGATGATCGTGGGCACGGGGGTGGCCGGCCATCGTCTGTGGGCCGACGGAACTTCGGTGCAACGCGATGCCTGGGGCTGGGTCGCGGGCGATCGCGGCAGCGGCGCCTGGCTCGGCCGCCACGCACTGCGCCACGCGCTGGCGGTGATCGACGGTGTCGCGCCCCGTGATCGGCTGGACGATCAAGTGTTCGATGCCGTCGGCGGACGCTCGGCGATGAGCGAGTGGATCGTCGGCGTGGGCCCGGACCGGCTCGCGACCCTGGCGCCTCTGGTGATTGCCGCGGCCGTCGCCGGGGTGCCCCGCGCCATCGCGATCCGCGACCGCGCCATCGATCATCTCGCGGATTTGGCCGGCGTGCTCGATATCGGGCCGAATGACAAATTGTACGCGTTCGGCGGATTGGCCGATTCCTTCGCGCCGCTGCTGACCAAGCGGATCGCCCATCCGGTTACCGTGCCCCAATCGGACGCGATGGCCGGATGCTATCTGGTCGCGACCGGCCGAGCGCCGGCCGAACGGATCCGCGAATCGGCCCAGGAACCGGCGCTATGAGCGATCTCGTCGGATTCGTGCGATCGCGCCTCGAGGAAAGCCCGCACGGCCCGCGCAGCGCCATGCTGGCGCGCGCGCTCGAGGAAGCGGTGCGGACCGGCGTCGTCGGCGCGGGCGACGCGCTGCCGGCCGAGCGCGGTCTGTGCGAAGCGTTGGGCGTGTCGCGCACCACGTTGCGCCACGCCTTCCACATTCTGGGCGACGCCGGGCTTTTGGATCGCCGGCTGGGCGCGGGAACCTTCGTGTCGCGGATGGCGTCGCCTCCGGTCGGGGTGCTGCGCGGCTTCACCGAGGACATGGCCAGCCGCGGCATGGAAGCTTCGTCGCGCGTGCTGCGGCTGTTGCGCGGCGTGGTCAGCCCCGACGAGGCCTTCCATATGGGCCTCTCGCCGCTGACTTCGGTGATCCGCCTCGATCGCATCCGACTGGCCGACGGCGAACCGATGTCGATCGAATATGTCGTGGCGCCGCTGGCCGCCGTGCCCCCGGACTATGACGGAACCGGCTCGCTCTATGCCGCGATGTCCCGCACGGGATCGAGCCCGACGCGCATGTTGCAGCGGCTGCGCGCCGAACTGGCGACCGAACTGCAAAGCGACCAGCTCGGCTGCGCCACCGGCGCCGCCCTGCTGGCGATCCAGCGCTTGAGTTTTGCGGCCGATGGGCGCGCCATCGAATATACGCGCTCGCTCTATCGCGGCGACCGCTACTACACGGTGGCGGAGCTGTCGGTATGAGCAGGGAGTCCGAACCGGCCGGGTCGATCCTCACGCCCGCCGGTTGGGTTGCCGGTCATGTGAGCGTGTCCAAGGGCCGCATTGGCACCGTCCACGGCAAGCTGCTGGGCCACGGCGCCGCGCCCGAGCCGCCCTTCATCGTGCCGGGTTTCATCGATCTGCACGTCCATGGGGGGCTCGGCGCCGAATGCATGGACGGCGAGGATCAGGTGCGCCGCACGCTGCGCTATCACGCGTCCCATGGCACGGTGGCGATGACGCCCACCACCGTCACGGCGCCGGTCGAGAAAATCGAGTCGGCCTTGGCCGATATCGCCGCCGTGACCAAGCGTCGCGCACCGGGCGAAGCGGCGTCGCTCGGCGCCCATATCGAAGGCCCCTTCATCAATCCCGGCCGATTGGGCGCGCAAGGACCCTTCGCCCGCGATGGCGACGCGGCCTTGGCATTGAATTGGGCGACGCGCTTTCCCATCAAGGTGGCGACTGTCGCGCCCGAAATCCCCGACGGATTTGATGTAATCCGCACGCTGGCCGAGCATCGCTGCCGTGTCCAGGTGGGCCACACGCTGGCCAGCCCGGATCAGGTGGGCGTGGCTTTTGCCTGCGGATGCACCGGGTTCACCCATCTGTTCAACGCGATGACGGGCGTCAATCATCGCGATCCGGGCGTCGCCACCTGGGCGCTGGCGCATGGCGAATATGCCGAGATCATTTGCGATCTCAACCATATCCATCCCCAGGTGATCCTGATGGCGCGGCGTGCGATTCCCAAACTCTATACGGTCACCGACGCGTCGGCCGCGGCCGGAATGCCCGATGGCGAGTACCGTCTGGGCGAATTGCGCGTCTTCAAGCGAGGATTGAAGGTCACGCTCGAAGACAAGGTCACGCTCGCCAGCAGCGTGATCACCTTGGCCGACGCGGTCCGCAATCTCGTCTCGATCGGGGTTCCGCTGGCGGAAGCCGTGGCGATGGCCTCGACCCGGCCGGCAGACTATCTCGGACTGGCCGAATTGGGACGTATCGTGCCCGGGGCGCGGGCCTCGGTGGTCGAACTCGATAGTGCGCTCGCCGTAAAATCGGTCTGGATCGAGGGAGAGGCGATCGATGTCGCAGCTTGAAGACGAGATCGCCGAGATTCCGGATCGCCTGATGGACGTCGCCGACGCCAATCGCGCGCCCTTGGCCGATGCCGGCCGTCGCTTCGCTTCCGAACCGCCGCCCGCGATATTCACCATCGCGCGCGGCACCTCCGATGCGGTCGCGGCCTATGCGGCCTATCGCTTGACGCAGGCGCTTCAGATTCCCGTCGGTTCCTTCGCGCCGTCCCTGGCCACGCTCGACGGCGTGCGGCCCAATGCCGCGGGCATTTGGACGCTGGCGATCTCGCAGTCGGGCCGCAGTCCCGATCTGGTCGCGGCGCAAGAGGCGTTCGCGGGAACGGGCTTGCGGATCGCGCTGGTCAACGATCTCGAATCGCCTTTGGCCCTGGGCGCGGAAATCGTGCTCAACCAGGCGGCGGGGGAGGAGCGGTCGGTCGCGGCGACCAAGTCCTTCGCCTGTTCGCTGATGATCGTCGATCTCATGGCCGAGGCGTTGGCCGGGCGCGAGAAAGGGGCCTACGCGCGCTGCGAGCTGGTCAGCCGCGCGGTGGCCGAGGCGATGCGCGCCGGCGTCGATCTCGCGCCGCTCGACCAGGCGGTCAATGCCTATGTCATCGGCCGCGGCCCAAGCCTGCCGGTGGCCGAGGAAGCCGCGCTCAAGCTCAAGGAGACGTGCGGACTTCACGCCGAGGCGATCAGCGCGGCCGAGGTGATGCACGGTCCGCGCGCCATCGCCGGGCGCAATATGCCTGTCCTCGGCTTCGCTGGACCCGGCGCCGCCGGCCGGTCGGTCGTCGATGCGCTCAAGGAATTGGCGCTGCAGGGCTCACCCACACGGCTGGTCACGGCGGAAGGCCTGGCCGAGGAGATCGCCGCGGCCGCGCCGGTCCCCATGATCGCCGCGTTCTATGCCGCCCTGCCCGGACTAGCGCGCCGGCGCGGTCGCGATCCCGACCGGCCCCCGTCTTTGACCAAGGTCACCTTGACCCATTGAACCCGGTGCTAGAAAGATATGGCTTGCCCAAGCCTTTCGATGCGGTATCATTTTGGTATGTTCGGCGCCGGCAGGTTCCCTGGGGAGCAAGCGCGCGCGTTTTGACGGACCTTCCATGTCCATTTGCTGTTCTGTCCTAGAGGGGAGACTATTTCGATGAAGAGAACGCTTTTGCTGGCGGCCAGTGCGGCCGCGATTCTCGCCGGTTCGGCCATCGCGGCATCGGCTGCGACCGAGATCACGATCGAGAGCTGGCGCAACGACGATCTGTCGATCTGGCAGGACCAGATCATCCCGGCCTTCGAAAAGGCCAATCCCGACATCAAGGTGACCTTTACCCCGTCTGCGCCGGCCGACTACAACGCGGCGCTGAACGCCAAGCTCGACGCGGGCACCGCCGGCGACATCATCACCTGCCGTCCGTTCGACGCCTCGCTCGAACTGTTCAAGAAGGGGCAGCTCGCCGATCTCACCAGCCTGCCGGGCATGGATAAATATGCGCCCGTGGCCAAGGCGGCTTGGTCGACCGACGACGGCAAGGCCACTTTCTGCGTGCCGATGGCCTCGGTCATCCACGGTTTCATCTACAACAAGGAAGCCTTCAAGAAGGCCGGCATCGCCTCCGAGCCCAAGACGGTGGCCGAATTCTACGCCGACCTCGACAAGATCAAGAAAGATGGAACCTACGTGCCAATGGCGATGGGCACCAAGGACCAGTGGGAAGCGGCCACGATGGGCTACGAAAACATCGGTCCCAATGACTGGCACGGCGAAGATGGCCGCCTGGCGGTAATCAAAGGCACCGAGAAGCTGACCGATCCGGCATTCGTGGAACCGTTCAAGGAACTCGCCAAGTGGGGTCCCTATCTCGGCGACGGCTACAAGGCCCAGTCGTATCCCGACAGCCAGAACATGTTTACTCTGGGCCGCGCCGCCATCTACCCGGCCGGTTCGTGGGAAATCTCGGGCTTCCGCAAGGACGCCAAATTCGAGATGGGCGTGTTCCCGCCGCCGGTCGAGAAGGAAGGCGACACCTGCTACATCTCGGACCATGTCGACATCGCGGTTGGGCTCAACCCGAAGAGCAAGAACGCCGACGCCGCCAAGAAGTTCCTGGCCTGGGTGGCGACCGCCGAGTTCGCCGGTCTCTATTCCAACGCACTGCCTGGCTTCTTCCCGCTCTACAATGGCGAGGTGGCGCAAAAGGATCCGCTGGCGCAGGATTTCGTCAGCTGGCGCGGCAAGTGCAAGTCGACGATTCGCATGTCGTATCAAATCCTCTCGCGCGGCGCCAAGCCCAACCTGGAAGACCAGCTCTGGGTCGAATCGGCCAACGTGATCAACGGCACCGACACGCCCGATGCGGCCGCCAAGAAACTGCAGGACGGCCTCGCGAGCTGGTACGACCCGCAGAAAGGCAAGTAAGCGGCGAATCTGAGTCGTTCGCAATGCAGGTACCCCTCACCCTAACCCTCTCCCGCAGGAGGAGAGGGAATAGGATGCCACTTCCCCCTCTCCCCTTGTGGGAGAAGGCCGGGGTGAGGGGGACTTTCTTCGAAGGCATCACCTTCCGGTGACCACGCCCACCGCACCGGCGCGCCGACCCGTTCGCTGGCACATCGCCATACTGCTGGCGCCGGCGGCCATCGTCTACACGGTGGTCATGATCGTCCCGTTGATCGAGAGCCTTCGCCTGTCGTTCTTCACCAAAAGCCCCGACCAGATCGTCAGCTTCGTGGGCATCGACAACTGGACGCGGCTGTTCGCCGACCCGAACTGGTCCGGCACCTTTTGGAACGCGCTGCTCAACAACTTCCGCTATTTCATCATCGTGATGGTGGTGCAGAATCCGATCGGCATCGGATTGGCCGCGCTGCTCTCGCTGCCGCGGCTGCCGGGTCGGACCTTCTACCGCACCGCCTTCTTCATGCCGACCATGCTGTCGTTCGTCATCGTCGGCTTCGTGTGGAAGTTGATCCTGAGTCCGTCCTGGGGTGTGTCGCGGTCGCTGTTGCATGCGGTCGGCCTCGGCTCGCTGTTCGCGCCCTGGCTGGGATTGCCGAGCGCGGCGCTGCCCGCGCTGTCGCTGATCACCGTTTGGCAGTTCGTCGGCATTCCGATGATGCTGACCTATGCGGCGCTGCTGGCCATTCCCGACGAGCTGCTCGAAGCCGCTTCGCTCGACGGGCTGACCGGCTTCGCCCAGTTCTTCAAGATCAAGCTGCCGCTGATCTGGCCGACCATCGGGATCATTTCGATCCTGACCTTCGTCGGCAACTTCAATGCGTTCGATCTGATCTATGTGAGCCAGGGCGCGCTCGCCGCACCGAATTTCGCGACCGACATTCTCGGCACGTTCCTCTACCGCACGTTCTTCGGCAATCAGCTCGTGCTCGGCAATCCCTATATGGGCGCGACCATCGCCGGTGTGATGTTCCTGATCATCCTCGCCGGCGTCATGCTGTATCTGTTCGGCGTCCAGCGGCGCCTGACCTACTACCAGCTCTGAGGCGGGGGCGAGAAGACGATGCCCAGCGCCCGCCGCCACCTGGCCGGAGAAGCAACCGCCCACGCGATCCTGATCATCTATACCGTGATCGCGCTCGCGCCGGTCATCCTGGTGGTCATGAACTCGTTCAAGTCGCGCGCCAGCATTTTCGGACAGCCGCTGGTGCCGCCGGGGCCCGCGACATTCAGCCTGATCGGCTATGCGACCGTGTTCAAGCGCGGCAATTTTCCGCACTATTTCGAGAACAGCCTGATCGTGACGATCGTGTCGCTGCTGATGATCGTGGTGTTCGGCGCGATGGCGGCCTTCGCGCTTTCGGAATATCGATTCCGTTTCAACCGTCTCACCGGGCTCTACCTGGCGCTGGGGATCATGATCCCGATCCGGCTGGGCACCGTGGCGATCCTCAAGATCATGGTCGGGCTAGGGCTGGCCGACACGCTGCTGTCGCTGATCCTGGTCTACACGGCGCAGGGCCTACCCCTGGCCATCTACGTCCTGTCCGAGTTCATGCGCCAGGTGTCGGACGATCTCAAGAACGCGGCCCGCATCGACGGGCTTTCGGAATACGTGATCCTGTTCCGGCTGGTGATGCCGGTGGTGCGCCCGGCCATCGCCACCATCACCGTCTTCACCATGGTGCCGATCTGGAACGATTTGTGGTTCCCGCTGGTGCTGGCGCCGGGCGAGGCGACCAAGACGGTGACATTGGGCGCGCAAAGCTTCATCGGCCAGTTCGTGGTCGATTGGAATGCGGTCCTGGCGTCGCTGACGCTGGCCATCATTCCGGTCCTGGTGCTCTACATCCTATTCTCGCGTCAATTGATGCGCGGCCTCACGGCGGGGGCGATAAAGTGACCGTGCACCATGAGTAAACTGATCATCGACGGCGTTTCGAAGCGTTTCGGCACGACCGAGGTGCTCAAGAAGATCGACCTCGAAGTCGCCAATGGCGAGTTCGTGGTGATCGTCGGTCCGTCGGGCTGCGGCAAGTCGACCTTGCTGCGCATCGTCGCCGGCCTCGAGGATCAGACCGCCGGCCGCATCCTGATCGGGGATCGCGATGTCAGCTTGATGCCGCCCTCGAAGCGCGGCGTCGCCATGGTGTTCCAAAGTTACGCCCTTTATCCGCACCTCACTGTCGAGGGCAACATGACGCTCGGCCTGCGCCAGGCGCGCACGCCCAAGGAGACCATCGCCCAGCGGTTGGCCGAGGCGGTGCGTATCCTCGAACTCGATCCCTATCTCAAGCGCAAGCCGGCGCAGCTGTCGGGCGGCCAGCGCCAGCGCGTCGCCATCGGCCGGGCCATCGTGCGCCAGCCCGAAGTCTTCCTGTTCGACGAACCGCTGTCCAATCTCGATGCCGCCTTGCGCGGCCAGGTGCGGATCGAGATCGCCGATCTGCACCGCCGCCTGGGCGCGACCATGGTCTATGTCACCCACGACCAGATCGAGGCGATGACGCTGGCCGACCGCATCGTCGTGCTCAACGACGGGATCGTGCAGCAGATCGGCACGCCGTCTGACCTCTATCGCCGGCCCGCCAACACCTTCGTCGCCACGTTCATCGGCTCGCCGCGAATGAATGTCCTGGCCGGTCGCGGCGCGGGCAGCCGGGTCGAGCTCGACGAGGCCGGGTCGCTGCCGACCGATATCGTGGTGCAGGGGCCGGTGACCGTGGGCGTGCGACCCAACGGGTTCGACGTGTCGGCCGACATCGCCGAAGGGCTGGTCGGATCGCTGATGGGCGAGGAATATCTCGGCGCCGAATCCTACCTGCATGTGAAAATGGGCAATGGCGGGCTCGCCGTCGTCCAAGTCCATCCCGACCATGGCTGGAAGATCGGACAAAAGCTGGCGCTGCGCCTGCGCCCCGGCAATCTCCATCTATTCGACGGCCAAACCGGCAAACGCCTCGAGCGCTGAGCCGATTCCCTCGTATTCCCGATTCTCGGATTCGCCCGTTCAGGCTAGCATGACGACCGGACCGGCGGCATCGACCGCCTAATCGGGGGATCGGTCGCCGCAGTGCTCTTCAACAGCTACGTCTTCCTGTTTCTGTTCCTGCCGGTCACATTGGCGATCTATTTCGTCGCCGGCCGCTGGTCACGCCGATTGGCCGTGCTGTGGATGGCGATGGCGTCGCTCGGTTTCTACGCCTGGTGGAATCCGCCCTATGTCGGCTTGCTGCTGGGCTCGATCCTGTTCAATTATGCGATCGGGCTGATGCTGGTGCGCCTGTCGGGTGCGACTTCGCGGCGCGGTTTGCTGGCGGTCGCCGTCGCGGCCAATCTCGCGCTGTTGGGCTATTTCAAATACGCCAACTTCTTCGTCGCCAACGCGCGGATCCTGTTCGACACGCATTGGCAACTGGCGCCGATCCTGCTGCCGCTGGGCATCTCGTTCTTCACCTTCACGCAGATCACCTTCCTGGTCGATACGGCGCGGGGCCAGGCCAAGGAAGTCGACTTCGTTCGGTATCTCCTGTTCGTCACCTACTTCCCGCACCTGATCGCCGGGCCAATCCTGCACCACAGCGAGATGATGCCGCAGTTCGCGCGCGCCGACATCGCGCGCTTCTCGTCGCGCCGCGTCGCGCTGGGAATTTCGATCTTCGCCATCGGGCTGGTGAAGAAAGTGGTGCTGGCCGACGGCATCGCCGGCCATGCCTCGCCGATGTTCGACGCGGCCGCCCATGGCGTCGCGCCCTCCGCCATCGCGGCCTGGAGCGGGGCGCTGGCCTACACGCTGCAGCTCTATTTCGACTTCTCGGGATACACCGACATGGCGATCGGCCTGGCGCGGATGATCGGCGTGCGCCTGCCGCTCAATTTCGACTCGCCCTACAAGTCGCTCAGCATCATCGCGTTCTGGCGTCGCTGGCACATGACTTTGAGCCGGTTCCTGCGCGACTATGTCTACTTCGCGCTGGGCGGCAATCGGCGCGGGGCGGCGCGCCGCTATATCAACCTGATGGCGACCATGCTGCTGGGCGGGCTCTGGCATGGCGCCGGTTGGACCTTCATCCTTTGGGGCGCGCTGCACGGCGGTTATCTTCTCGTCAATCATGCCTGGAATGCCTTGGTGGGTGTTCCCGAGGCTCCTGGACGAGCCCGGCGCCTGGCCGCTGGGTTGCTGACCTTCCTTGCCGTGGTCGTGGCCTGGGTTCTGTTTCGGGCCGCGGACATCGATGCCGCGGGTCGGGTGTTGGCCGGGATGATCGGGCGACACGGAGCGCTGCCGGAGGACATGGACAAGGCGCAATGGTCGAGCATGACGACCGGCTGGTGCTGGATCGGCGCGCTGCTCGCGATTGTCTGGCTCGCGCCCAATACCCAGGAGATATTCCGCCGCTACCGGCTGGAGCGCGCCGCGCAATGGCGGCCGCGGCTCGCCCTGGTGCCGATGCTCGCCCTGCGATGGCGGCTGTCCGCCGCGTGGGCCTGCGTGATGGCGCTGGGCATCGGTATCGCCGTGCTGCGCATGTCGCGGCCGACGGAATTCATCTACTTCCAGTTCTGAGATGAATTATCTGCGCATTTTCTTTGCCGTTTTGGCCGCACTGTTCGCGATCGTCGCTTGCTTCAATGCGCTGGTCGATCCGTTCGACGTGTTCGGCGCACCGATCCATGCGCGCTTCAACGATGTGAAGTCGCCGGGCAACGAACGCTTCTACAAGCCCCTGCAGCTGTCCGCGCGCGCACCAAAAACGGTCTTTCTCGGCAGTTCGCGCGTGATGATCGCGCTCGATCCCGACGCGGTGCCGGCGCTCGACGCCTACAATATGGGAATCTCCGCCGCCACCATTGTCGAAGAGATGGCTTTCGCCCGCCACGCGATGGCGGACGCTCCGGTCAAGCTGCTCCTGCTCGGGCTCGACTTCGTCGACTTCAACGACCATGTGGAAGCCTCCGAGGCGTCGCGCATCGGACAACTCGGCCCTTACCTGATCCCCCGGTCGCTGCCCCAGCTGTTGATCTCCGAGCAGGCGTTGGTGCGCAGCCGCGGCACCGTCTTTGAATCGCGGCGCGGCGCCGAGAACGACCATCGGCGCAATGGATTCGTTGTCTATCCCCTCCGCGCGACGATGGAACCCGTCCGAACCCGGGAATTGCATGTCGAGGTGCAGCGCTACCTGCGGCTGAATCATGAAATCACCGAGTTCGGCCGGTCCATGGCCGATCTCGACTTGCTGTTGCAGGAGGCCGGCACGAAGGGGGTCCGCGTCATCGCCTTCGTTCCACCCTCGCACGCGGTACTGATGCATACGCTGTGGGTCGACGGCTCGGCCGATCTGTACGAAGGCTGGCTTCGAGCACTGACCGCCGTGTGCGCCAAACACGACGCGCCGCTCTGGGATTTCTCGGGGTTTCATCCTCTCACAACGGCGCCTGTGGCCGAGAGCTTCGGCACATTTTACGACGGCAGCCATGCGTTGCCGTCGGTCGGCAATCAGATGCTGTTGGCCATGACCGCCGGCCGGTCGGAGCCCGGAATTGGGGAACGCCTCTCGGCCGCCAACATCGACGCGCATCTCCAGGCGCTGCGAAGCGGCCACGATGCTTGGCTCGACGGCCATGGTTCCGAGTGGAGCGACCTGCTCCAGCAATTGGGCGCGAGCCCGGCTTCGCTGCAACCGGAAGGATTGCCCTAGCCGAATCGGGCGCGGCTTTACGTCGCGAACCGTACGTTCATGGCGCGCAGCCGCCGCGACATCACGCGCATCACCTGGATCGCGAAGGCCGGGGTCTCGTCGACCAGGGCCTCGAAGTTGGGCCGGTCGACGATGATGACTTCGGCCGCGGTCACCGCGCGTGCGGAAGCGCTGCGGTCGTCGTCATCGACGACGCCCATCTCGCCCAGAATGCCGCCTGGACCCACGGTTTCGAGCACGAGGTCGCCGTCGATGATCTGGAGCTGTCCCGAGCGGACGATGAACATCGTCGTGCCCGGGTCGCCTTTCGCAAACAAGGTATCGCCCGCATGCAATGGCACGAACGCATTGTCGCGACCGGTGATCGTCAGAAAGTCGAATTCGCCAATCACCGGTCGCAGTCCATATAGATTTCAGGCCCAGCCCAGTACGGCCAGCGCCAGGATGACGCAGCCGATCACGCCGGCAAACCAAGCCAAGGTTCGGATCACGGCTACGCCGGCCAGGTAGGTGATAGCATGGACGACGCGCGCCACGAAGAAGATGATCGCGCCCCAGCCGACGGTTTGCGGGTTGGCATGAGTGACTTCGGCCAGGATCGACAGCGGCGCGAACAGCAAAAGATTCTCGATGAGATTGACCTTGGCGCGCTGGATGCGCCCGCCCATTAGGCCGACGTCCACGGGTTTGTCGCGCGCACTCAAATTGTAGGAAACGCCGGCGACGCTGTTCAATTGAGCCGCCTGGATCAGTTGGAAAAGCAGCAAGAGCGCCAGGCTCAGAACCAGCATCGCGATATTTGTCGTCATCGTTGTTTCCCTCCGCTTCGTTGATCGGTTCCGCCGGCATTGGACGCGCATCTGGCGGGCCAACGAATTGACATTATAGCGGGCCCGCCGGTCCAGTCGAATGGCATCGCCAAGTCGTATCGGACCGCATACCATCGCGCGACCGCACTGCTACCGCGAGTTACGGCAAATATGCGTTCCCTTTTGCGGGAGGCCTTACTCGGCCGCGTCGTCGCTGGGCGCGGGTTGATCCGGAATCGGTAGCGCTGCCGTTCACATCCGATAATAGTCGCGGAACCAGGTGACGAGGCGCGGAATCCCGACATCGATCGAGGTGCGCGGCATGAAGCCGAGGTCGCGCGTGCTGGCTTCGATGTCGGCATAGGTTTCCGGCACGTCGCCATCCTGCATTGGCGCGAATTTGATGCGGGCCTTCTTGCCGCAGGCATGCTCGATCACCCCGATGAAGCGCATCAGCGGCTCGCTCGAATGATTGCCCAGATTGTAAATCCGGTGCGGCGCCCCGTCGCCTGACGGCGGATGATCGAGCGCCGCCACGATGCCGTCGACGATGTCGTCGACATAGGTGAAGTCGCGCTTCATCTCGCCCTGGTTGTAGACCGTGATCTCCTCGCCGGTGAGAATGGCGCGCGCGAAGATCATCGCCGACATGTCGGGCCGACCCCAGGGCCCGTAGACCGTGAAGAAGCGCAAGCCTGTCGCCGGAATGCGGTAGAGATGGCTGTAGGAATAGGCCATGCCCTCGTTGGCCTTCTTGGTTGCGCCATAAAGCGCCAGCGGTCGGTCGGCCGGATCCTCGATCGCGAAAGGAAGCTTGGTGTTGGCGCCGTAAACCGAGGATGAACTGGCATAGACCAGATGGGCCAGACGGGGCAGCCCGCGCGCCAGTTCGAGGATCTCGAGAAACCCGGTGAGGTTGGCGTGGACATAGTCGCGCGGATGCTTCAGCGAATGACGCACG
>Ga0181537_10001545_pt1 | contig 21020 bp, 23 predicted proteins | sample PEATcosm2014_Bin_39_FD_119765 | JGI IMG/M metagenome (GOLD analysis project Ga0181537, IMG submission 119765) | Peatland microbial communities from MTU Mesocosm Facility, Houghton, MI, USA - PEATcosm2014_Bin23_10_metaG | ecosystem: Environmental > Terrestrial > Soil > Wetlands > Peat | place... | reverse complement strand
CCAGTTAGGTTGGAACGGCAAACCCTGCGCCTCAAACAGCTTCCGGTAGTGCTCCACAACCTCATCCGGCCGCGCGTCGGTCAAATAACTCGATTGCGCAAACGAGTCGCTCGAATACACCGCTGGATTTGTTCCCGGATAACTTACAAGCCACGCCGGAAGCTGAAACACCGCCTGCGAACATGCCGGAGTCAACGCAACGAGGCTAGTCAAAGTAGAAAGAATAAAGACCGGTATCACCAGACCACGACGCGTGCACACAGAGGGTACTCTCCTGTCCTTGTGCCATTTCAGCCAATCTACATCCTATCCCACCGCTTCGCAAAACAATCCCCCGCCATCTCCTCCCAAGCCCGGCGCGTGGCAGCGGCCCAATCCACAAAAGTCCTGGCTGGGCTTCCCGTCGAATAATTCACCAATGAGCAAGTTCCCGGCCATAATGGTCCTCCCGGCGGCTCTTGGAAATCCAGTTGAATCCGCGCGTCAAGGCCGCCTTTGCCCTGTTGCAATCCCTGATACCTAAACGCTTTTCAAAACCAGCCCGCGATAGATTGACCCTATATATTCACTACAATGGAGACCCCGGCCATACCCTTCCCAAACTCCCATAGTGTCCACGTCTCGCGCTCCGCGAGCTGCACTCTTGAAGCGAGGCTCCGCACCTCCATCCGGCTCATCGGCCTCTCTACGCTGCTTCTCTTCCCGGCCGCGTCCATCATCGCTCAGCAGCCAACACCCCAACCTCCGCAGCCCATCTCCCTGGCCGACGCCGCACAGCGCGGCCAGGCCATCTTCCAGCAATCGGGCTTCACCGGCATGGTCCTCGTCGTCGTCCGCAATCGCGAAGTCCTCATCAAAGGCTACGGCGAGACCGCCCCAGGCAGTGGCCGCGCTCCCGACGCTCACTCTGAAATCCGTCTCTGTTCCCTCTCCAAGGTCTTCGCCACCAACCTGCTCGCCCAGCTGGCCGCCGAAAGCAAAGTCTCCATCACCGACCCGCTCCAGCGTTACGCCCCGCCCCGCGCGCGCGTCCCCGAAGGCCCCAAATACACCCCCATCACTCTGCTCGACCTCGCCACGCACACCTCCGGTCTTGCCCGCGAGGTCAGCGCCTATCCCCGCAAGACTCCCCACTTCACCTTCCCCAGCCACGCCGTCCGCTGGGCCTGGCTTCCGAAGCAAGTCATCAAGACCCCTCCCGGCACGGTCGCCCTCTATTCCAATGTGGGTTTCGATTTCCTCGGCGACGCCCTCGCCTCCGCCGCCGGCATGTCTTACGCCCAGCTACTCCACGACCGCATCCTCCAACCCCTCGGCATGTGGGACACAACCCTCTACCCCTCGCCCGAGCAATGCAACCGCCTGCTTATGACCGCCGACGATCAGGGCCCCTGCACCTCCACTGAAGCCTCCGGCGCCAGCGGCGGCATCTATTCCACGCCCACTGACATGGTCAAGTTCCTCCAATACCTGCTCCAGCTTCCCGGCTCCCCAGCCCAGCCCGCCGGCCTCTTCTCCATCTACCTCAAGCCCGAACAGCTCAAGTCCGTGCAAGGCCTCAGTCATGCCGGCGACCCAACCGGCATCGGCCTCGCATGGATTCAACTCGGCGACCCCGCAACTCCATCCGTAGTCCTGCAGAAAACCGGCGGCGGCGGTGGCTTCACTACCTACATCGCCCTCAACCCAGGCCGCCAGACCGCCGTCTTCCTCGCCCTCACGCAGGGCAAGCACGACTGGCAAAACAATCCCTTTGAAGAGTCCAACGCCCTCCTCGCCGATCTGGCCGGCGTTCCCCCCGTCCCACTCAAAGTCCACCCAGCGCTTTCGCCCAAACGCCGCCCCTCGCCGCCCGCGAAACCACACTCCAAACGCCGTCGCCCCACACCATCTGTGAGAAACTAAAAGAGCCAAGTCTTCCGGGCACTCGGGTGCCCATGCGAGATATGCCCGGGTGGCCCAGGTCTCGTTTTTGAGACCTGGGAACGCACACAGCGCGCCCAACCAGAATCAATCCAACTTAATCCGGCCGCCCGCAGCCGATACCAAACTGCGGCCCATACTTAAGGAACCAGACCAACAATGCTCTCCGTCTCCAACGTCTCCATGCGCTACGGCGCCAAAATTCTCTTCGAGGAAGTCTCCGTCAGCTTTGTCTCTGGCCGCCGCTACGGCCTCACCGGCCCCAACGGCTCCGGCAAATCGACTTTCATGAAAGTCCTCACCGGCGAACTCGATGCGCAAAAAGGCAACGTCGTCCGCCCGCGCAAATTCGGCGTCCTACGCCAGGACCAGTTCGCCTTCGATGCCTATCGCGTCATCGACACCGTAATCATGGGCAACAAGCCCCTCTGGGCCGCCCTTGAAGAGCGCGACCGCATCTACGAGAAGCCCGAGCTATCAGACGAAGACGGCATGAGGCTGGGCGAGCTCGAAGGCGTCATCGGCGACGAAGACGGCTACACCGCTGAAGCCGATGCCGCCATCCTCCTCGACGGCCTCGACATTCCCGAAGACATCCACGAGCGCAAAATGGGCGAAATCCAGGGCGGCCAGAAAGTCCGCGTCCTCCTCGCCCAGGCCCTCTTCGGCAAGCCTGAAGCCCTGCTCCTTGACGAGCCCACCAACTACCTCGATCTCGACTCCATTCACTGGCTCCAGGACTTCCTCCTCGGCTACAACGGTACCCTCATCTGCATCTCCCACGACCGCCACTTCCTCAACTCCGTCACCACCCACACCGCCGACATCGATTACCAGACCATCATCATTTACACCGGCGGCTACGACGACATGGTCATGGCCAAGACTCAGATCCGTTCCACCCTCGAGTCGCAAATCTCGCAGCGCGAAAAGAAGATCGCCCAGCTCAACGACTTCATCGCCCGCTTTGCCGCCGGCACCCGTTCCTCGCAGGTCACCAGCCGCCGCAAAGAAGTCGAGCGCCTCCAGACCAACGAGCTGGCCCGCTCCAACATCCAGCGCCCCTTCATCAAGTTCGACCAGGCCCGCCCCAGCGGCAAGCACGTCCTCGAGTTCAAGCACGTCACCAAGCTCTACGGCGACCTCAAGGTCATCGATGGCTTCACAGCCAACTGCATCCGCGGCGAAAAAATCTGTCTCATGGGCCGCAACGGCGCAGGCAAAACCACGCTCATCAAATCCCTGCTAGCCAACTATCCCGGCCTGTCCGAGCCCGGCTTCACCCTCGACTCCGGCAACGTTTTCTGGGGCCACGAAGCCCAGATCGGTTACTTCCCCCAGGACGTAGGCGCACTTATCGATCACGGCCTCAGCGTTGCCGAGTGGCTCCATCGCTGGAAGCCCGACGCTCACTCCGAAGAAATCCGCGGCATCCTGGGCCAGATGTTATTCTCGGGCGAAGAAGGCGAGAAACCAACCAAAGCTCTAAGTGGCGGCGAGCAAGCCAGGTTATACTTCTGCAAGTTAATCCTTACCAAGCCCAACATACTAATCTTCGACGAGCCAACCAACCATCTCGACTTAGAAGCCATCAACGCCTTAAACATAGCTCTGCAGCGTTACGAAGGCACAGTCCTGTTAGTAACTCACGACCACGACTTGATAGACGAAGTGGCCACCAGGCTATGGAACTTCAAGCAGGACAGCATAGAAGACTTCCAAGGCCCCTACGCCGAGTGGAAAGGCAAGCACAACTAGTCGGCCCGAGGCTCAGTGCCAGGGTACGGCCTCAGCCGCATCGCAATTAGCCAGGAACAGGTGCCTGGTTCTCGCCCCGATGACGACTAGAGGACCGTGCGGCGAGAATCATCCTGTCAAGAGCTTTAGTGACGGCGAATTCTGATGTTCGTAGCCGCCTGGCACAAAACTCCACCAGTATTACGAAGAGTTTTTTGCAAGAATTGGGAGTATCGTCGTTCCTATTAATAGAGGTGTGAGTGATGCGAACACGAATCCAAATTGCATTAGCACTGTTGGTGGCCCTTGCCCCGCTTGGCGCCGAAGCGCAGATAACATCAAACGTTGTTGAGCGCGTCTTAAACGTGCGTATCAGCGCTGGTACTGATCACGGGGGCACCGCGACCGCGTTTACTTTGGATGTCGACGGACGCGAGTATCTGATAACGGCGAAACATGTCGTCAAGGACCTCAAGGACAAAGACAAGATTGACGTCTTTACTAACGATGCCTGGACGCCACTCGCGGTGGATATCTTCCGTTGCGATGACCCAGTTGACATCGCTGTCCTCATACCGCCGCACCAGTTAACAGTAGATTTTGCCCTCCCATTCGACAAAACAAATATTCGCTTTGGAGCCGACGCCTATTTCCTCGGCTTTCCCTACGGAATCCAGACTACTGCTCTAGGGGTGAACGGACCATATCCGCTCGCGATCATAAAGCGGGGCACGTTTTCCGGCCAAGTTGAGCTTAACAAAACCCGAAAGGCAACTGTGATTCTTCTGGACGGCTATAACAATCCCGGGTTTTCCGGCGGCCCGATCGTATATCGCGACTTCGACCAACCTGGATATGTCATGAAACTGGCGGGAGTCGTTTCAGGCTTTATCCCCGAAGTCGTCCCCACCATGAAGGAGCATAATATTGCATCGCCGTCAAATGCCGCATCTGGCTCGAAGTCGCAGCCGTGGCGGATCGTAAAAAGGAGCAACGGCACCTATTTCGAATATGTGGAAAGCGGCACATATGTTGCGCTGAATACTGGTATCGTTAGAGGATTCTTCATAGATCCAGCGATAGACCTAATTCGCCAGCATCCAATTGGACCAGTAGTAAAGGATCTTCCCGGCAATAATCCGGGGAAATAGGAGGCGGGCTCCCCAGGTCTCGCTTATGAGACTCGCAATTCCTCTCACTTGAAAAACATTGCAAAAATGGTATAATCACTCGATGCGATGGTCCGTCGGATTTCTCGATGAAGAAACAAAGAAGAGATCATATATTCTGGGCCGAACAACACAAGAAGTATACCGAGTCGGCTGAATGGAATGAGCTCCGCCGCACTATGCCGGGGAAGCGAAAATGCGCCGCCTGCGCTTCGACAGCTGAGCTTAATCTCCATCACATGTTCTATCCCGATGACCTTTTCCAGACGAAGCATTGTCATTGCTGTTGGCTTTGCCGTACCTGCCATCTCGCTTTCCATCGGCGGGTCAAAGGAACGCTGTCGCACCCAGAGAAAACATGGGTCGAACTGCGCAAACACACAAGAAAAGTTGTTCTCAGGGAACTAAAGAAGCCAACGATTCTGAAGCCGGCGATCCAGAAGCCTCAACAATTTCCAAAAGTGAAAGCCTTAAGCAGCTTTTCGGGAATCGTCGTGATCCCACCGAGCGCACTCAGGACTGTCCCTCTCGATATCCATGCCAGCTCTCAACCCAGCGAGATTAGCCAATTCCGCAAGGCCAAGGAGGTCGAATGAAACAGAAATTCATCCCCGTAGAAGAGTCTTTCAAACAGTGGAAGAAGGACCCAAAGTACGTTGCCGCCTATGACGCTCTTGAAGCCGAGTTCGCCCTCGCATCAGCCATGATCAAGGCCCGCGCCGACGCGGATATGACGCAGCAACAGGTAGCCGAGGCCATGGGCACAACCCAAGCCGTAGTCGCACGCCTCGAAAGCGGCAAGGTTTTGCCATCCACGCGTACATTGGAACGCTTCGCCAAAGCCACGAGAACCCGTCTGCAAATCAGCTTCGCCCGCGCAACCCTGCGCAGAGAGGCAATCCATTAAGAATCGGAGCCGTCTATGAACAAGCCGTTAAAGCCAATCCCTAAGTTCTCCAGCGAAGCCGAGGAGCGCGCCTTCTGGGAGTCGCCCAGGAACGACAGCACGGAGTATGTCGATTGGACCAAGGCCAGGTTGGCGACCTTCCCCAAGCTGCGCCCGTCCACTGAAACCATCTCTCTGCGCATGCCGGAAGACGTTCTGAACACCATTCGCAACCACGCGCGCAAGCTTGACGTCCCCTACCAGTCCCTCATCAAGCTTTGGGTCGCCGAAAAGGCAGCCGAGCTCACCCAATCTTCCCGAAACACCCAACGCGGCGCAAGATAATCAAAGGCCCGCATAAGACAAAGGCCCCCACGCGAACGCTCAGACGATCAACCCCATGCGAGCCTCCCGCGAGTGTCTGCCCCATCACTCATGGCGCAGAGGCCTACTTCCTAACAACCTCGACCCGCCGGTTCTGCGACCGCCCCAGCTCCGTATCATTGCTAGCCACCGGCTTGCCCGCCCCAAACCCCTGCGTAGTCAGCCGCGCCGCACTTACACCCGCCGTAACCAGATAACCCTTCACCGCAGCAGCCCGCTTCTCTGACAGCGTCTGGTTATGCGCGTCCCCGCCCACGTTATCCGTGTACCCTTCAATTCCAAAGCTCCACAAAGGCTGCGCCTTTGCCGCAGCCACCAGCGAATCCAACGTAGGCTTCGACTCGTCTTTCAAATGGTCGGAATCGGTATCGAACAGAATACCGTACAGCCGCGCGCGTCCCTCGCTCTTCAGTTGATCCACCACGCCGTTCCCGGCCCCCGGCTTCCAATACGGACAGAAACCAACCTGCTTGGAAACACGCTGTCCCTCCCATCTTCCGGATGGGTGCCCGTTCATGTTGCGGTCGTACCACCAATAGCCGGTAAAGGATTGTCCGTCGTCGGCAAACACCACGATCGCCGGCCCGCTTTCGCGTTTGCCACCGTCGGCGTCAGCTTCCGACCACGTGAACCGCAACACTCGACCGTCAAATCCGCCGTTCTCTATCAAGCCATACTTATGCTCGTAGCAGCCGCTCACAGTCGACCCCGTCTGCTGCATGTGGAATTTCCCGTAGCTCGAAGAGAAGGCGCCAGAGTTATCCGGCAGCACTCGCTTCGCCAACGGTTTTCCATAGGCGTAGACATCCATAATCTCCATGTACTTCGGATCGCCCCAGTTATTTATCGCGGTCAGGCGCAGATAGCGCCCCGTCGCCGGCGTCTTCAACACAAACTTCTGATGGTCCTTCACCTTCGCCAGCGTCGGCGTTGCAATCACTGTGTATGGCCCACTCTTGCTGTCGGAGATCTCAACCTTCACATCCTTGGCTCCGCGCTCAGGGTTCTCCACCTGCGCCATATTGAAGGCAAGGCTCGAAATCTCGCTCTTCTCTGCCAGTTCAAACACAAAGACCTTCGGCGTCAGGTCGCCATCCTTTGTAGCCCACCCCGTGTCTGGAAACTCATCCAGCAACACCTCAGGCGACCACTGGCCGCTGTCAGAGTACGACGGCGGCGCCACAACCACTAGCGCCCCCGCACCCCACGACAACAGATTCGTTTCATCTGCTCCGCTCTTCGCCTGTGCAGGCAGCTTGAATGGAAGGAAAAGGACCGCGCAAACCAGCACAACCCAGAGGGAAGTCTTGAACATTTTCATTGAGTCCTCGCGAGCCACTGAGTCTACCGTCCGCGATAACTCAGGTCAAGACTCTCGCTTTACCCCAACCCCAACGCCGTAGGATGCTTCGGCTGATACAACCCAACCTCCCCACCGCCCGGCAATTTCACCCTCGTAATCGATCCCCAACGCTGTTCACTTACCTCCGAGCAGTGCACGCCCTTCCCCGCAAGCCTCTCCATCTCCGCCTTCAGGTCGTCGCAAAGCAGGTAGAGTTCATGCGCCCCATTCGTCTCCGCCGGATGCAAAGCAACTTCCGCCGGTGGCAGAGCAAAAATAAGCCACCCGTGCCCCGCGTCCACATATTGAAAGCCGAGAACATCCCGTAAAAATGCCCGGTCAGCCTCGGCGTCCTTGCTGTAAACAATCACGTGCGCCCCAAAAATCATTTCTTCCTCCAATCCGAGTCCAACAGAACTTTCCCATCCAGAAATGCCCGCACCCGGCTCGAAACCGCCTCCGCGTCGCAGCCCATAATCAAGTGCGCGCAGCTCCCGTGCGATACATAAACCGGCGCACCCATCGCATGTGCCCAGTCCAGCGCCGGCTGCGGATTCACCAGGTGATCCTCCGCCGCCACAATCACCAGGAACCGCGCCTTCGTCGCTCTCGCCGACTCGCTAAGTGTTTTATCTCCAATCACATCCTGCGTCATAATCGCGCGCAGTTGCCACAGCCGGTCATTCGCGTCAATCGCCTGCCGCGCCTCCGCCTGCGCTATAAATTCGTCCAGTTTCGCCCGCGGTGTCGTCTCATTCCGGAACTCCGGCGTCGTCACCACAAGGTTCCCAAACAGGTTCGCCAGCGCCAGTTGCGGCTCTTCGGTATAGGCCCCATTCTTGTACGCCGGATCGCCCACAATCGTCTCCACCATGATCCGTTTCACCTGCAAATCGTAAGTGGTCAGCCGCGGTGTCCCCAATATAGGCACCGCCAAATCAACAACTTCCGGATACATCGTTGCCCAAACAAACGCCTGTTCTCCTCCCATTGAAAGCCCCACCACCGCGTGCAGATGCTTCAGCCCCAGCACCTCCGTCACCACGCGATACTCCGCCTCCACCGCATCCCGCAATGTAAATGCGGGAAAAGCTGTCCCATGCTGCGTCCTGCTGTTCGACGGCGACGACGAAACCCCATCCCCAATCGCATCAATCGCAACTCCGAAAAACTTCCCCGTATCGACCAGGTGCTGCGGCGAACTCCCGTCGCCAAAGTACTGAATCAATTCATCTGAACGTCCATAGAGCCACGTAGGCATCAGCACTGCATTGTCTCGCGCCGCATTCAGCTTCCCAAACGTCCGGTATCCCACCCGGCAGTTCTCAATCGTCCGCCCGCTCGCCAGCACGCACCGCCCCAGTTCCGCAATTTGCAGCTCCCCGTCAGCGGCACGTGCCTGCGCACCCGTTAGCGCAATCACCGCCATCATCATCCATAGCCCGATTCGGAACAGTACGTTACGAGTTCTCAACGAATAATCTTCGACATCGAAGGTTTTGCGTTCACGCAATATAGCCAGTGGCACAATTAAATTCATGCACACAGTTTAGGCGCTTTCCCTGGTTCAAGCTCAGGCCCCGAACTGCCGCAGATGGTGGTCTAAGTGCAGATACCCCCAGCGCATCCATTCCGCATGCGACATCCGCCCAAGAATCGGATGCTCCGGAAACGCAAATGTCGGTGGCAGTCCCTCAAACTGCTCCACCAGCGCCAGCAGCCTGCGCAGATCGCTCCCGATCTCAGCAGGCGGAGTTCCACCTTTTCCCGCCTCGCATTCAGGAATCGTTTTTATCCCATGCGGCCACTTCATCGGACCCCACAGTCCAGCCCATTTCATCGCGCTGCGCATAAACCAGTTGCTGGCGGAAGCGGTCTTCCGCTCGCCCATTGCCACCTGCAGCGCGTCGCTCGAGTGGCAAATCATCTCGGCAACGCTCATCTTGCCCCAGCGCCGCCGGCTCCCCTGTCCAATCGCGCGCAAACGCCGCGCAATCTCTTCCCGATCCGTCGCGTTCGCCAGTGTTTTCATGCGCCCTGGCGCCAATTCTAGCTCAGAACCAAAGTCATTCCCGAAGACATCTGCAGTTGACACTCACCTGTCTCCGGCGTGTAATAGACATAGCTGGTTGTGGTGAAGGAGTTCACCCTTAACCGCTGTCCTCAAGCACACATACAGGACAGATGATGACTCCTGACAGGGAATCCTGTCGCGGAGTCATTTCCCGGCGCGATCCCCTTAAAACCTGAAGGTCGCAAGGTCACCAGATGCCAAAGGCTCATTCTCGACACGCCTGAAGCTTTGGTGCCAGTGCGCGCCGTTGCTTGCTGTATAACCGGAACCTGTATAACAAAAAAAAGGAGAGATGCATTGCAGAAATATCTGCTCATCGCCATTGGCGGCGCGCTCGGTTCCATCGCGCGCTATTGGGTTGGTTCCACCATCGCCGGCCGCATCGGTATCAAATTCCCCTACGGCACCCTCATCGTCAATCTCACCGCCTGCATCGTCATCGGCTTCTCCCTCACCTACATGGGCCGCCGCGCCGACCTAAACCCAGCCTGGCGATTCCTCATCCCCATCGGCTTCATTGGCGCATACTCCACCTTCTCCACGTACGAATGGGAAACCCTCTCCTCCATCCGCTCCGGCGCATTTATCCTCGCCGCGGTCTATGCCGTCGGCAGCCTCATCCTCGGCCTCATCGCCGTCTGGGGCGGCTCCTGGCTCGCAGATGCCATCTCTTGATCCGCCGATGCGCGGCCCCTATTCAGCCGACGTAAACGGCGAAGCCGGCAGCCCCGCTCCATTAAACAGGTTGCACTGCGGAACGTTGGCCCACCCGTACCGTACAAACCTGGGCTCCGTCACCGTATCGCTGGTCACCACCACTGTATTGCCGTCGATCTTCGCAGTCGCGGGCACAAACTTCCCATCCATCCCCGCAACTTCAAACCCTGTTAAATCCCCGTCCTTCGCCACCAACCCCTTCGCGTGATGATCGAACCAGACGCGAATCGCGCTTCCCTCCGGCGTCGCTTGCCGGAACATCGGCCCTGAGTAGCTCACATCCTCGCCATACGCAAGCGCCCGCGCCGCCAGCGCCAGCCTCTGCCCAACATCCAACTTGTCTTTCGGATGCACATCGTCCGGGTTTCCAATGTCGATCGTCACAGCCATCGCCGTATTGCGCAGTTCCAGCGTCTTTAACTGCTGCTCGCGCAGTTCAGCCCAGCCCTCGCTCCCATTCGATTTGAAACTCGATATCTGCACGAACAGGAATGGAAAATCTCCCACGCCCCACTCATGCCGCCAGTCCTCGATCATCGTGCTGAACACCCGCTTGTAAAGCGGCGCTCTCGCCAACGCGCTGTTGCTCTCGCCCTGGTACCAGATCACCCCGCAAATCGGAAACGGCGTCAGCGGCGCAATCATCCCGTTCCACAGCATGCCCGGCCCCCAGCTCTTCAGTTGCGGATGCCAGGGAAACTGCGGCGCAGGCGTGCCCGCGGCCTTCGCCTCATCGCGCTGCCGCTGCTCGTCCTTATCCCGCAGCAACGCGGTCTCCTCGCGCTCCGTCATCTTGCCCCACTCAACAAACACCGGCGCCAGCGCCGCATCCTCGCCCAGCGCCTCCATGCGCGTCCACGCCTCGGCCAGCGTGCCACCCCAGGTCGAATCGATCACACCCACCGGCACATGTTCCCGCTGCTCAACCTCCCGTGCAAAGTACCACGCCACAGCGGAGAAATCCCTCGCAGTCTCCGGTGTCGATGCCGTCCAGCCCTCCCAAACATCGGTGTCGATATCGTCTTTGGGATACTCAATCGCCTGCTTCTTCACAATCAGCATTCGAATGTTCGGAATGCCCGCCTTGGGCAAATCCTCGGCCGCCGTGGTCGCTCCGCCAAACGCACCACCCATCGAAAACTCCATATTCGACTGCCCCGACGCCACCCAAACATCGCCCACCAGAACATCGCTCAGGGTGATCGTCTTAGTCGTCATCGCGATATCGCCCGCTGTTACCGGGATGGCAGGCACACTCTTAACCGTCATTTCAAACGGGCCGCCGGCCGTTCCCGGCTTAAGATAAATGCTCCAGCGTCCCAGTTCTCCAGCCGTTGTCGAGCGTGTCTCGCCGCGGAAACTAACAGTCACCGTCTCCCCACGGTCCGCCCATCCCCACACGTGCACCGGCAAGTCGCGTTGCACCACCATGTGGCTCGCCAGAATCTTCGGCAACCTGACTTCCCCCCTCGCAGCCACACCGGGAATCAAGACAATCAACAGCAGCATTCGCAGTCTCAATTTGAGATCCTCGCCGATTTAAGAATGCCGGAATCCGCTTCGCCCCGTCTTCGAGCGGCATCTTCCGGAAAACAAAACCTATCAGAGTCGCCGCCCATCCGTCAGTTTCTCCGCCTTTACAACCCGGAGATCTCCGCGACATTTCCCCGCGGCCGGCCTCTCAGCCACTCAGCCCCGCATTGACAAACCCCGCCAGCCACGGGCAATATCGTCGCAGCGCCGACAACCAGGCCCCGTCGCAGCTGACATCGGAACTGCAGGAATGCAGTCTACCCGTGCACATCCCTGGGCCGAAATGAAATGAGGGCCTTTCATGAGCAAGACCTCGTCGCAAAACTTTAAGAACCATGGCCGCATCGATCCGCCATATCACATGGTTCTTGGCACAATCTTGGCTGTCAACCTTTACATGGTCGGCCTATTCGCATTCAAGCATCCCAGCGTCTTCTCCTGGTGGCTTGTCATCCTCTCCATCGCCGCATGGATCCCCGTCCTCAAACTGCGTCTTTATGCCCTCAAGGTCCAGGATCGCGTAATCCGCCTCGAGGAACGACTCCGCCTGCAGGCCCTCGCTCCGGCCGAATGGCACGCGCAGATTTACAAGCTCTCTGAAGATCAGTTGATCGGGCTCCGCTTCGCTTCCGACGACGAAGTCGTCGAACTGGCCAAGCAGGCTCTTGAACACAATCTGAATCGCAAACAGATCAAAGAACGCATCAAGAGTTGGCGTCCCGACTACTTCCGCGTCTGAATTGCCGGCTCTTCCGCTCCACAAACAATAGAGCGGTTCCATGATTGGTGTACCCCAGAACTCCGTGCCCCGTTCTTGCGACTTTTTTCTGTCGCAAGGGCGGGAGACCACCAACGCTGGCTACAGTATTTCTGATTCCGGTCTAAAGCCGCATACACGGGCGGCTTTAGTCTGCTTCCCCGGTCCATCCAGTGAACCCTACTCCACGTTGCTCACCTTCCCGTTGGTGAAGGTCACCTTCATGTCCTTGTAGTAGTAGATTTCCTTTGCTCCCAGCTTTGCGATCCTCGTCGGCTGCCCGAAGCCCGCCGTCACCTGATCCTTAGTCTGGCCTAATGCAATGGTCGGCGGTGGTGCATCAGCAGGTGGAGGCGGCGGCGCAATGGCCGGCATCGATGCCGGTGCGGACGCCGGCGTGGTCCCTCCGGCCTGCCCGTTCTGTGACGCCAACGTCAATACCTCCGCGATCGTTTGCAGAAAGCTATCGACAGGTGGGAAGACCTTCTTGTCCGGAAATGCCACTTTCAGCGTCCCATAGTACCGGACATTGTTGTACGCATCGCTATAGAGTTCGAACGCAACGCTTTCGTTTTCCACCACAATCCGGGTAACCCAGCACTTCTCCTCGGGCACAAATCGCCGCTGCGGAGTGCGCGGGTTGGCCATCAACATTGTTGTGCCAATACCCTGTGTGATCTTTCCACTCTTATACGTGCTGGTCGGCGGTACCGCGGTATTCGTGCTGAACATCACGAACCCCGGCATGTGAAGCACCACCACATCTCCGGCAGTAACAATATCCGATCGGTCCGCTGTCGTTGTGGTCAACTTGAATTGCGCGTTCAACTTCTGCTGAAGCGCTGCCGGGCTGCCAGACTGAGCTTCCACCACCGCACAAAAAACCAATGCAAGTGCTGTAAGCACATAACGGCCTGCCCTCCGCATCTGTGTCATATGCCTCTCGCCCTTGGGTTTTTTGGGGGATAGCACGAACGAATAAGAATCTAACCGATGCCCCGTATGGAGTCAAGCAACGAATCCTCCGTGCGACTGGTCATGCTACCGGTCAATTGGTCACAAGAAGCTTCCAAACTTTGTGTAGGCAATCGATCCTTCAACTTCACCCCTGCCGCTGATTTCAAAGGATCATTCCTTCGACAAATCTCCTCCCTTGTTCGATGCGTCCTCCCCGGTTTGAGCCGCCTCATCGATATTTGCTTCTCCGTTTACCTTCGCCAACCCCTCCGCATCCAGCCCGTGTTCATGTCGATAATGTTCCACCGGCATCTTCCCATCCCACCATGCCCAGTTCATCGGATACACATCTGGATCGAAGAACACCTGGTAGAAGTGCCAAACCACAATCGCCAGCGTAGCCAGTATCGCCTCGTAAAAGTGCACCGCGGTCGCCACATCCACCCACCACCGCGCCAGCAAATCCCCAACCCACACTTTCGCCCAGATCATAACACCGGTCACACCCATCAGCCCGGTTCCCCACACCAGCGCCCAGTACTCCGCTTTCTCCGCGTAGTTGAACCGCCCGAACTTCGGCCTGATTTTGCTCAACCCCAGGTAGTAAAGCATCGTTCCCCACGCGTCAAACGCATCTTTGGGTCTCGGTGCCAGGTCCACAATCAATCGCCGCCCTTCCCTCCAAGCAATCAAATAGAAGGCGTGATAAATCCCCGCGCCAATCAGAATCACGCCGGCCACGCGATGAATAATGCTGCGCCAGTGCTCGCCCATTCCCAGCGCCTCGGCGATCCACGAGTTCGGAAACTTCAATGCGAATCCCGTAACCACCAGCACAATAAAACTCGTCAGCAAAATCAAATGTTGCCAGCGCTGATTCGCCGTCATGCGAACCATCATCGGGTTCTGCATCTTCCGCTTCGCCACCGCTTTGCTGCGCCAGATGATTGCGTTATGCAGGAACATCGCGCCAATCACCACCGCAATCAGCACTATGTACATCAGCCGCACCCACATCACCACCAGCGAGCCAATGTCCTTCGGATGAACCCCATCCTCCAGATGAACCCGTGTCTGAGTAAACTTCTGCGTCACTCCCTTGTGGCATTGGCCGCAGGTCGCTTCAAGATTCGCGTGATTGATCGTCGAGCGCGGGTCGCTCGATGGCAGAATATTGTGCACTCCGTGGCAGCTCGAGCAGTTGGCTGCAACCACCGAACCGCCCTCGGCCGCCAGCCCGTGATAGCTGTCGAAGTAACTCGTCACCCGGTTGCCCGGCACGCCAAACTCCTGCGAAAGCCGCACTCCCTCATGGCAACGCGCGCACGTATCCCGCGAAATGTTCTGTTCCGATGCCGCCGACTTGGGATCCATATGCGACTTGATCGAGTGGATTCCATGGCAGTCCGTGCACACCGGCGCTTGCCCGTTTCCCTTCGCAAGCGCCTCCCCGTGAATGCTCTGCATGAACGTCGTCTTGATCGCCGCGTGGCAAGTCCCGCACGTCGCCGGAACATTGAACTTGTAGATCGGCGACTTGGCGTCGTTTGCCGGAAGAATCTCGTGCGACCCGTGGCAATCCGTGCACACCGCGGCCTTCGTTGACCCCTTCTCCACCGCCCGCCCATGCACGCTCTCCTGGTACGAAATGAACGGCTGCGCGCTCACGCCATTCGACTCCATCAGAAACTTCTGTCCATGGCATCTGCCGCAGGTCGCCGGAATATTCGCGTGATTCACCGTCGATTTCGCATCGTCGGCGCCCAGAATCTCATGCGCATTTCCATGGCAGTCCTCGCAACCGGCTGCAGGCCCCTTGCCGCCGGCGCTCGCCTTCGCATGCGTGCTGTGCGAGTAAGCCGTCTGTGCGTCCGCATGGCACTCGGCGCACGTTACCTTCAAGGGCGTCGTCTCATGCGCCAGGCTCTTCACGTCTTTGTGGCAGTCCACGCACGCAAACATCGACCCATGGATCGAGTGCTTCAGCTTGCCCGGATCCACATACAGGCTCACTGTCTTGCCACTCTCTTGCGTAGTCAAAGTGGAATCGGAGTGGCACGCCAGGCAATCGCTGTCTTTCGGCTTCTGCTCTGCATACGCCGATCCGGCAACAAAAAGCAGCATCATACTCGCTGCAACAATCACAACCGTACGAGCAAGTTTCACGCCACCAAGCAGATGCTTTCGTCAACCACAAGCGCAGTGACTGGAGTCACAAGGCTCTAGCGGAAACATCCGCACGTCCCCACGCGAAGTGCTCAGCTCTCGGCGATTTGCACCTCTGGGCGCGCTTTGCACCTCTGGGCGCGCTTTGCATCTCTGGGCGCTTTGTATCTCTGGACGCTTTGTATCTCTGGGCGCTTTGCACCTCCGGGCGCGCTTTGCATCTCTGGGCGCTTTGTATCCCTGGGCGCTTTGCACCTCCGGGCGCGCTTTGCATCTCTGGGCGCTTTGCACCTCCGGGCGCGCTTTGTATCCCTGGACGCTTTGTATCTTGGGCGCGCTTTGTATCAGGGTGCGACTTCAGTCGCGCCGCTATCGCCTTCTGGAGGAGTCTGGGCTTTAGCCCCTGCCGTCTTCTCAGCAGCCAAATATGCATAGCAATATGGATATCTCCAAGCAGAATCAGCCAGCCCCGCTTTCACCGGATTCCCGGCAATGTAATTCTGACACCTTAGAAAGTGCTGCTCCTCATTAATCCGTACTTCTGAAAATCCTCGCTGCCAGACCTCCCCCAAATACCCAAATTCTCTCTTCAATCGGAATGAGAATCGCCCTTTGATCAGTTGCATCGCCTTTTCAACGGACATGTCGGCGTTGAGCTTCACAAGCAGATGCACATGGTCCGGCATGACAACAAAGTCACGCAGCCGGAACTCGCGCGCCGCCACACCTGAACGCAAAACTTCAATGAAAAGCTTCGCGTTTCGTTCAGACTGAAACAGTCGACGCCCCAAGCTCGTCTTCGTCGTAACGAAGAATGTGCGCTCGGAACTAAGAATTTCGCCCGAGCGCGTTCTACGAGGCGGTGTCGTCATGGCAGAGGCTAAAGCCCACACTCTGGTAGCGCGGTATCGACGACGCTAAGCCACACCCTGATACAAAGCTCGAGTCCGCTCCGAGAGGATAAATGACCTATCCATAATGCCTCGCGATACCCCACGCATGACCGCTCCTGCTCAGTTCGCTGCATCATCAGCTGAAGTATGCGCTCAGCGTAAGCACCAGCAGCGTTAGCCCAATCAGGATCGCTGTGAACCCAATCACCCGCGCAAAGTTGATCCACCATCGCGCCGGCGCCGGCCCAACCCGCGACTCCAGCTTCCCTTCCTTCACCAGCTTCTCGAACTCCTCCGGCCGCTTGTGTTTGAACTCCTCTTCACTCTCCACGCCCGTAAAAATCACCATGTCCATCGGGAACGTGTCCGGCCGCAAATGTGTGTTCACAAAGTGAATCGAGAAAATGAACAGGATCGCCAGCAATCCCTCTTCACTGTGCACCACCAGCACTGCATTCAGCGCCCACCCCGGCAGAAAGCGCGCAAAAAACGGCGCGAACCACATAGCGTACCCTGAGAACCCGATGATCATCATTCCCCAGAACACCGCCCAGTAGTCGAATTTCTCCCAGTACGCGTAGCGCCCGAATTTCGGCCGCTTACCCAGTCCCACAAACCACCGCATGTGCCCCACCAGGTCAGTCACGTCCTTCCAGTTGGCCACCATCGAGTTCGGCCCCCAGAAGACACCAAAATCGCGATTCACAATGCCACGCATGAAGATGTCCTTCAGGTGAATCAGGAACGCGACCGTCAGCACCAGCGCGCACAGCTTGTGAAAGAAGATGATCGCGCCGAATCCGCCCACTCCCGAGGCAAACTGCCGCGCCCAGAAACTCTGGCTGAAGCGCATCGGCAGCCCCGTTGCCGCAAGGCCCAGGAAAGTGCTGAAAAGCACCCCATGCATCCATCTCTGCGCCGCGGTAAAGCGCGAAAAGTATCGCTTCTCACCGGTACCATTATCCGTGCTGACGATTGCCGCTAGCTCTTTATCAGGCATGATCCCCTCCTTCTGTCGACTTTCTCTTCACCTGTTCAAGGCGCTGGCGAATCAGCCACAGGATGGTATGTATTAGGAAAAATGTAAGCACGCTCACCAACAGCAGATTCATGAAAAGCCCAATGAAGTAAAGGGCCGGATTCAGCTTCCGGTTATGCGCATTGGCGTGCGGTTGATACTGCACAAAGCTGGCGTTGGCGCCCGCATGGCACCTCCCGCACGTCTTCACCAGGTTCGCCTTGTTCACCGGCGAACGCGGATCGGAAGCAGGCAGAATCTCGTGTGCCCCATGGCAGTCCCAGCAGCGCGCCGTCTCCACATACCCGCCCAGCGAGCCAAGTTGCGAGTGGAAGGTGTCCCGGTACGTGGAAAACTTTTCCTTGTGGCATGATCCGCAGATCGGCGTCGATTGCGTGCGGAACGCGGCTTCCGTCGGCTGCACAATCGCGTGCGCCGTGTGGCAATCCGAGCAGACCGGAGCGTCCAGCTTCCCAGCCGCAACAGCCTTCCCATGCACTCCCAGTTTGTAGTCCGCTGTGATGCCCGCGTGGCACTTTCCGCACGTATCTGGAACATTTGCCTTGTACGTCGCGCTCTTCGGATCCTTGTGGCTCAGGATGTGATGCGATCCGTGGCAGGTCTGGCAATTTGCCGCCACCAGCAACCCTTCCTTGCTCAGCGCGAAACCATGAATCGAGTCAATGTACGACGGATAGATGCTCGGCAGCCCATGCTTCTGTCCCATTCCGTCATTGCTGTGACATGTCCCGCACGTCTTCGGAACATTCAGCGGATAAACCGCCGACTTCGGATCGCTCTTGGGATAAATCGAGTGCGCATCTCCATGGCAGCTTGTGCAAGGATGATCCGCGCCATCCGCGTGCACGCTTCCCACCAGTCCCGACGCTTCGTCCGCATGACACGTTGCGCATTTCACCGGCGCTACGTGGTCCGGATGCGGATATCCCTTGATGTCAGAATGGCAATTGCCGCATTCCAGGCTGCCGTGAATGCTCGCGTGAAACTTCTGTCCATCCACGCTGATGCTATGCCCGGAACCATCCTGCATCCCCGCATCCCCATGGCATGACAGGCAATCCGTTGTCTGCGCAAACCCTGGCCCAGCGGCTGTCCAAAGCAAACACGCCAATAAGGCCGGCGCAAAAGAGAAAACGGCTTTCATGTTGTCTCCCGGCAATTCTCTGCCGCACTCGAAATCCGGGGGAGAAGGCTCTGCGGCCTTCCCCACCAGGTTCACCGTGTACGGTCAGGATTTGCTTCGTGGGCTCCCTACTTCTGAAGCGTGCGAATGTATCCAATCACGTCCTTGATCTGGGCGTCGGTCAGCTTGTCCTTGTAAGCGGGCATCTTACCTTTTCCGTTCGTGGTTGAAGCGGTCAACTCCGCGTCGGTCAACTTCACCTGCGACGGATCCTTGAACGAAAGTACCTTGAAGTTCTTCGCCGTCGGTGTAGTGGCCAGTCCGTCTGCGCCATGGCACATCGCGCACTTTGCTTTGAAGGTGTCGGCACCGGGAACCTGCGCAAATGCGCTTCCCGCGAATGAAATTGCTAGAAGAATGAAAGCTGCATTTCTAAGTTTCTTGTTCATCGTTCTGCTCCGTGGGCCGTTCAACGGCCGATACAGCACAGCTATAGGTGATATGCCGATAGCTATATCGCCGTATGTGACACGGTTCACAGTTCTGACGCAGATATGAACATTTATTCCCGCTGAGAGGAAGAGAAATCACTTCACTTATCCGCCCTGACCCCGCCAATTAACTCGGCAAAGTGATCTGGCTCACACAATCTTCCCCTATTGCCTCGACGAACAACCGCATTGCGCCATTCCGAGTACAATTACCAGCGCAGGAAGGAGATCAAATGCATTCGCAACAAGGATTACCTTCGATAGCTGCGAAACAGTTTGGAACTGAATTCTCGAAAGACACACCTTCAGAGACTAACGGGCGAGATTCCGCGGCCGCATGGCTCGGTCTCATCGTCTCACTTGGCCTGGTGGGCTGGTTTATCGGTGCGGCCGTGCAGCGCATGCTGTTCCCGTAGCCCGGCGCAGCAGGGTACGGATCCACTCTGGCCCCTTCCCCAGCTAGCATTCCGAGGTCACGGCCAGCTCGTAACATAAGGCAACGCCAGCATAGTACACAGTGCCAGCGTCTTCATCGCGATCGCCGATAGCGCTGCGAGCCTTCCGCGAGCGACTGCCGCACCGCGGATGCCTATATCTTCAGCACTGCCGGAAGCGAAAGCGTCTCCATGATTGCCTTCATCGCTTCCTCATCGTTTCCAATCTTCGCCAGCAGCTTTTTCTTCAGCTCATCGCGTTGGGCATAAAGACGCAGCGGTTCCGGCGGATTGTGCAGCAAATCTTTCCCCACCAGCGCTCGCACAATAAAGGGCATGTACGAGGAATAGTCGCCCTGCATGCTCACCGTTTGCGTCGTGTACGTGTCCGGATTCACCTTCCCCCACGATACCGCTTCAGCCGGCGGGCACGACGACAAGCTCCCGTCCGTCACCGGAGAGGAAACAATCTGAACATCGTAATCGTAGCCCCGAATATCTCCAAGGAAGAATATCTGCGACAGCGTCGGCTCCGGCTGCAGCGAGTAGTTCTTCGGCACGCCGCCCCCCAGAATCAGAATCGCAAACGACTTCGCCGCCGAGTCGAACAATCCCCAGTGATGATAGGCGCAGCTTTCAAACACATCTTCGTGAAGATCGTAATCGAAGCCATAGTGAATCTTGCCCATCCGCGCAAGCGCCCACAGCTTCACTGAATTCAGGAACAGGCTGCCGTCCGCAGGCGCTCCAATAAACACCGGCAATTCAAGCTCCGCGCACGTGCTCAGCAACCCCGGCTTAATGCCCAGCGCCTTTTCCCGCAAGGCAAATTGTTTGCCTAAAAGATAATTGCGCTCTGTGGTCGTCATCTTTTTTTGGAACTCGGGCCTCTGCAATATCTCGGTGGCCACAGCGTCCTGGTCGAACAGCACCTGCTCATCGAACCCAGTATCGGCAACACGAATCACGCCTCCCTCCCGCAGTGCCCCATCGTCGCCCCACATATCCACTTCGCGGATCGGCCGCTCATCCGTCTTCCGCAGGCAATCGTGTCCGTCGTGATAGCAAATCGCGTCCGTAACCGTGATATACGCAGTGTTCGCAGCCTTGATCAGCGGAATGAGCCACGCGCGGTGCTGATCGGAAACGGTAATCGGCCCGGCGCACGTAACAACCAGCGGAATTCGTTTTTCGATTACCGCCCGCATCGCGTCATACACGCGCCGCAGATAAGCCCCGCCGAACGCCGGAAGAGAAGCCGAAAACACCTCATTCAAATCCTGGCATTCCGTCACCGGCTTCCCCGTCACCGCCCCGCCCATCAGCCCATCATTCGAACACTTCGCCATATCTTCAGAAACCCCCATCTAAGCTTAAATCAGTATCCAACATCCT
>Ga0181537_10001544_pt1 | contig 21023 bp, 20 predicted proteins | sample PEATcosm2014_Bin_39_FD_119765 | JGI IMG/M metagenome (GOLD analysis project Ga0181537, IMG submission 119765) | Peatland microbial communities from MTU Mesocosm Facility, Houghton, MI, USA - PEATcosm2014_Bin23_10_metaG | ecosystem: Environmental > Terrestrial > Soil > Wetlands > Peat | place... | reverse complement strand
GCGCGTTGAACGCGATCGTCAGATCTTCGCCGGTTTGCTCGACCTCGAGCTCTTCGAACGCATTCCCCGCGACGTCGGAGTTCGCGGTGATAATCAGATTCTGATTGGTGACTTGCATCTTCACCATGCTGGCGCGGTCGCCGGCAACGAGCTCTGCACGCCGGAGCGCTCCGATCAGCGCGCTCGTATTGACGGTCGTCGAGCGGTCGAACTTCGCGGGAATGACTTGCTGATAATTCGGGTACTGCCCGTCGACGAGGCGCACCACGATCGTTACTTCGCCCGCCGCCAGTGAGAGCTGATTCCCTTGCGTACCGAGTGCCGTGAGCGTGACGCTTTCGGCGTTGCCGAGATTGCGAGCAGCTTCAGCCAGTGCACGTGACGGGACGATAAATTTGAGCGGGCTCCCTTTGTGCGGTTCATCCAGCGTCGTCTGCCACTTCGCGAGCCGGTAGCCGTCTGTCGCAACCATCGTGAGTGCCGAGCCTTCGAGCTCGAGCAACGTCCCCATCAGGACCGCTCCGCGTGCTTCCTCGCTGGATGCAGCGAAGATCGTCGAATTGACGCCCTCGCGAAATCGCTTTGCCGGAAGGGTGAAAGTCGCGCCTTTTTGCGAGGGCGGAAGCGGCGGATACTCGTCGGCAGGGAGTGCGTGAAAATCGTAATTCGAACGCTCGACCTTAACGCTGGCGCGTGTTGGTGTGCCGCTGAGCTCCAGCATCCCGGCCGGTAAGTTCCCGAGGTACCCGCTGAACAGCTTGGCCGGAATCGTCACCGCACCGGCTTCTTGAACCTCGGCTGGAAACGCGTGTTCGAGCGTTAACTCCAAGTCCGTTGCGCGAACCCGGATCTGCCCTTCATCGCTCGTCAGCAAGACATTCGACAGAATCGGCACCGTCGTGTGCGCGTTCACGATCTTGCTCGCCGCGCCGACCGCGGACGCGATGTCCTTAGTGCTACAAGTAAACTTCACTATCCACCGTCAGCGCGTCCTACGTTTATTATAAGAGTATATATAAGAGTCGAAGTACTAGCAGTAATACGGTGAAACGTGTGGAGAACGTCGGCGCGCTTGATAGGACGGGGGTTTGCGCGCGCGGATGGTTGTGGACGGGGAAGCTCGCGCCTCCACAGTTTCGTCGGCGTTACGTGCGCCAGAGTGTTATCCACCCCGCTGGGCTCGCCCTGTGTAGGCAGCGGTGGATGCGAAAAGGGCCCCTTTTACTCGCTTTGGACCAGCGCCATCAGGCTGCGAACCTTGTTGCGATAGACCTCGTCCCGCTGCATTAACTCTTTGACCTTGTCGCGGGCGTACATGATCGTCGTGTGATCTTTCTTACCGAATTCACGGGCGATGTGCGGCAGGCTGCAATCCGTGAGCTCGCACGCGAGATACATCGCGATCTGCCGCGGAACGGTGAGACGCTGATCGCGCCGCTGGTTGTCCATCTCCTTGACCGTAAGCCCGTGCGAGCGCGCGACGCGCTCTTTTATCAAGCTGATCGTGATGCGCCGCAGCGGTGCTTGCGCGATCTGATTCTTGAGGACTTCCGATGCCAGATCGACCGTAATCGGCGATTTGGTCAGCGATGCAAAGGCAACCACGCGAATCAGCGCGCCTTCGAGCTCGCGGATGTTCGACGGGATGACTTTTGCGATGAACATGCTGACTTCGTTGGGAACCGGAACTTTTTCGCTCTCGGCCTTCTTGCGGAGGATCGCTTCGCGCGTTTCCAGATCAGGCGGCTGAATGTCGGTGAGCAAACCCCATTCGAATCGGGAGCGCAGACGGCTTTCCAGCGTTTGGATCTCTTTGGGCGGTCTGTCGCTCGAGATGACCAGCTGCCGCAGCGCTTCGTGCAGCGAGTTGAAGGTGTGAAAGAACTCCTCTTGCGTTTGCTCTTTGCCTTCGAGGAATTGAATGTCGTCGATCAACAGGACGTCAACGTGCCGGTATCGGTTACGGAACTCGACCGTCTGATTGTTTTTGATCGCAATGATGAATTCGTTGGTGAACTTTTCGCTCGAGACGTAGACGATGTTCGCATTTGGATTCGATGCGAGTACGCGATGACCGATCGCGTGCATGAGATGCGTCTTGCCTAATCCCACGCCGCCGTATAAGAAGAGCGGATTGTAGGCGCGGGCCGGCGAGTCGGCTACGGCTTGTGCAGCTGCGTGCGCAAACCGGTTGCTGTTTCCGACGACGAATTCTTCGAAGGTGTAGCGCGGATTGAGGTTCCCCGGGCGGATTTCGTCGGCGCCGGGTTGACGCGGAGTCGCGACGGCAGGGACTGCAGGCGACGCTAGGGGTTGATCCTGCGGTTCCGGCTCGTTTGCGACCACGAATTTCACCTCGATTTCGTAACCGAGCAACTCCCGCAAAGCCTCGATGATGGGGCCGCGGAGTCGCCCTTCCACCCAGTCACGCGCAAACGGAGTTGCTACGGCAAGCGTTAGCTCGCTGCCGGTGACGTTCAGCGGGCGCATGGGACGTAGCCACGTCTCGTAGACCGGCTTGGAATATCTCGGCTCGAGGGCCGAAAGCACCGAGGACCATAGCTCGGCGCCGGTAATGCCGCGATCGACGAGTGAACTCATCCGAATATCTCAACCGCCATTTGGTTTGATGCGTCCGAGCTGACGGCACTGTGAAGGAGCAAACTGCTAAATCAGGCCGCTCGGAGTAGGCGGTAGCGTTAGCGGCCGTAGGAGTGACTCCTGCGCAAAAACCCGAAAATCTTATCCACTTATCCACAGCCTTAATGTACGCGAAAATCCCTTATTTTTTGGGCTTTTTTGCAACTTGTGGACGCAACGCCGGATGACCCGATGGGGCAAAAACGCTCGCTCTTGCGGGGCTTTGTTAGGTACGGGCACCCATGTTCTCCACAGCGTTGTCCACAGGTGTGGACAGACGGCGAAAAGCTCTCATTTCCACCCCGGAACTTGACCGGGGCGGCGCTTCGCCGGTATAATCGCACGCTGTTATTCCACACCCCGAGGAGTCATCGTGAAGCGGACCTTCCAGCCCCACAACAGGCGGCGCAAGCGAGTACACGGTTTCTTGTCTCGCATGGCGACCAAGAATGGCCGGCGCGTTATCGCTGCCCGGCGCAAAAAGGGCCGTAAGCGGCTCTCCGCTTAGGCACGTACCAGAGCCTACGCGGAAGTGAGTTCGCCCGTCTTCGACGGCGCGGACGCCGCGCACAAGGTACCCACGTGAGCGTTCTCGCAGCGCCGAGCCCTCCGGGCGAGCGCCCGCGACTGGCTGTGGTCACGCCCAAAGGCTTCGGTGACGCCGTCGACCGTAATCGCGCGCGCCGCCGTCTGCGCGCCGCTTTTGCAGGGATCGAGCCGCCGCCCAAAGGGCTGGACTTGATCCTCACCGCACGCAGCTCGGCCCGAACGATCGAGTTCAAGTTGCTCTGTGAGGACCTGCGGGCAACGCTGGGTCGTCTGTGAAGACGGCAGCCTTGCTCATCTTGCGAGCGTACCGGGCGGTCGTCTCGCCACTCTTACCGACGTCGTGCCGCTACTTTCCGACTTGCTCGCAGTACGCGTATGAGGCTATAGAGAAGCACGGCCTGTTGCGGGGATCGCGCCTCGCCGCGCTGCGTCTCCTCCGCTGTCATCCGGGACACCCCGGCGGGGTCGATCCCGTACCCTAGCCCTCCGAAAGGCCGTTTCTTGCTGCTCTTGCTGGCGTTCGCAAATCCGCTGGATCCGATTGTGAAGGCCCTCTCCGATGTTCTGGTTCTTCTCAATGGCGTAACGCACAGCTTGGGCTGGAGTTTGGTCATCTTCGCGTTGCTCGTCAAACTCGTGCTGTGGCCGCTTTCACAAATGCAGTTCAAGTCGATGGCCGAGATGCAGCGCATTGCGCCGCAAGTCAAGAAGCTGCAAGCGCAATACAAGGGCGACCCGCAAAAAATGAATACGGAAGTGATGGCGCTCTACAAAGAGCACGGCGTCAATCCGGCCGCGGGCTGCTTGCCGCTATTGATTCAGCTGCCGATTCTCTTCAGCTTGTATCGCGCGATCACGGCGCTGAACGACGAGTTCGCAAAACAAGGTTGGCTTTGGATCGGTTCGGTCGACGGTTGGCTTCAACGCATAGCACCGGCATTTCACGACTGGCTCGCGATGACGTTGCCGCCGTTCAAGCAAGTCGTAAGTGCGTGCCCGAACGTGTTGGCGTGGGGACAATCCTGCGATCTGATTCCAGCGCCCGACAAGCCGCCGGTGGACTACCACGCGCAATATCAGCTCGTTTCGCACTACGTGTTTGCGATGAATCTCTCGCAATCCGACCTCATTTTGCTTGCGCTGTACGTCATTTCGATGTACTTCAGCGTGCGCTACGGGACCGCGCCGTCGGCCGATCCGGCACAAGCGCAACAGCAACGGATCATGGCCTTCGTTTCGCCGGTCATCATCGCGTGGGTTGGCCGCTCGTGGCCGTCGGCACTGATCCTGTATTGGTTCTTCTTCAACGCGTTTTCAATGGGCCAGTCGATGTTGCTGTTGCGGAAATACGGCATGTACAACAAGGCGGCGGCTGCTACTGCATCCGGCGACGGCGATGCAAAAAACGTAACACCACGTGAGGGTACGAGCCGCCCGAACGGGAAACTGACGGGCTCAAAAGGTGAGAGTGCGACCGCGCCTCGCAAGAAGCGCTCGCGACGTTAAGGACGAGAAATGGACGAAGATCTACAAAACGATTCGAATCGCGAAGACGCACCAGGCGCACGTCCGTATGGACGGCGCCGTCGCGGCGGCCGCAGCCACGGACCGGGACCGGGACCACGCACCAGTAACGGCACCGATGCTCCGCGCGCTCCAGCACCACCGCCGCGCGATCCAGCTATGCCCGAACCCGAAGAGGTCAAGCCGGCGCGCGAGCTGCTCGAGCAAATCCTCGAGAAGATGGGTATCGAGAGCGCCGAGGTAGCCTACATCCCGCGCACCGAGGGCGAGTATCTCGAAGTCCGCGGAGCCGATCTCGCAAATCTGATCGGCCGGCACGGCAACACGCTCGAAGCGCTCAACCTGATCTTCAACAACATCTTGAACGTGGGCGTGCGCAATGCGCGTCATTACTACACGATCGATGCCGAAGGCTATCGTGCCCGTCGCGCCGATCAGCTCAAGACGATCGCGTTGCAGACGCTCGAACGCACGATTCGCGAAAAGCGTCCGATCAAGTTGGAGCCGATGCTCCCCTCTGAGCGAAAGATCATCCACCTTGCGCTTGCGGATAGCCCGTTCGTGCAGACGGAATCCGAGGGCGTCGAGCCGGAACGGCGGGTCGTCGTCTCACCAAAATAGAGACGATCGCCGCGATCGCGACGCCGCCGGGACGCGGCGCGGTCGCAATCGTACGCATCAGCGGCGAGGGCGTTCTTGCGATTGCTGCGCGTGTTTTCCGCGCGCACGTTGCGCTAGAGCCGCGCGTCGCGACGCTCGGCGACGTCATCGACGAACATGGTGCGGCGGTCGATCAAGGCTTGGCGCTGTACTTCCCGGCACCGAATTCGTACACGGGTGACGACGTTCTCGAGCTGCACGTGCACGGTTCGCCGGTGGTCGCACGCGAGACGCTGACATCCGTGCTTGCCGCCGGCGCGCGCCTAGCAGCGCCCGGCGAATTCACGCGCCGCGCATTCTTGAACGGAAAGCTCGACTTGTCGGCGGCTGAGGCCGTGGCGGATTTGATCGATGCGGAATCGCGCAGCGCGGCGCGCGCGGCGCGCGCACGTTTGGCCGGCGGCTTACACGCACGCGTGGCGGCGGTGCGCAAAGAACTCGCGACGATCTTGGAAGAGCTAGCCGCAACGCTCGATTTTCCCGATGAGGTCGTCGAACCACCGCGCGAGCGTCTCCGGGACGAGCTGCAACGGATTTGCGGCTATTTAGAGGGGATGGCCGGCAGTTGGGAGATCGGGCGTTTGGTGCGCGAAGGCCCTAGCGTCGCGATCGTCGGGCCGCCCAACGCCGGGAAATCATCGCTCCTCAATGCGTTGCTCGGTGACGAGCGCGCGCTCGTTTCGGATCACGCCGGGACGACGCGCGACACGATCGAGGAGTCGTTCGGCGTCGGGGGGATTCGAGTACGCCTCATCGACACGGCCGGAATTCGCGAGCACGCCGATCAGCTCGAAGCCGCCGGGATTGCGCGCACCGAGCGGACGCTCGACGAGGCGCGGCTTGCGCTCGTGGTGGTCGACGGATCGCGCGAGCTAGCGCCGGATGAAGTCGTCTTGCTCGCGCGCACGCGCACGAAGACGCGCATCGTGATCTTCAACAAACGCGACTTGGGCAGCGCCGGGTACGACGCGCGCGAGCGCAACGAAAAGGACGCGCTGTTCGTCAGCGTGCTCGATCCCGGCGACGTCGCGAAGATTCGCGAGGCGATTCGGCGCGCATTCGACGTCGATCATAACGTCGATCTCGAACGTCCCCACTTAGCCACGGCGCGACAAGCCGACTGCGTGCTCGCCGCCCAGCGGGCCGTGTTGCGCGCGGCGCAAACGCTAACGGACGGTCAACCCATCGACTTGGTTACGCCGGATCTCGTCGAAGCGTACGCAGCACTCGGTGAGCTGACCGGGGACGCCGTCACGGAGGAAATCCTCGACGGCATTTTCGCACGCTTCTGCATTGGAAAATGACCGGTGAAACTTCAACCTCTGGCCCCGCGTAGGAACGCGAGGAGATAAACGTGGACCACGGCAGCGCGCAGGCACTCATTTACATCCTCGTCGTCGGAGCGATCGTCTATTTTCGTTTGCTGCGACCGGTACGCCTCAGCGCGGCCCGCTTGTGGGTCGGCCCCGCGCTGCTGGTGATCTTGACCATATTCTTGGTGTGGGAATCGGTCGAGGGTCATGCATCGCTGCCGATCGTCGCCGGCGCGATCGTGCTCGGATTTGTCCTCGGCTTTCCGCTTGGACTCTTGCGTGGGAAACATACGAAAGTTCAGAAGACGAGCAATCCGCGCGTGCTGATCGTGCAGCCTTCGATTATTCCGCTTGCGATCTGGGGCGTCGCGTTCGTCGTCCGATTTGGGATTCGGTATTTCTTGCCGCAGGCGGGACCGGCCGCGTTCGAAGCCAGTGACGGCGCGCTCGCATTCGCCGTCGGTTCGATCATCGGCGCGCGTTACGTGATCGCGCAGCACTTTCGCGAGCTGGCTGCAGCATGAACGAGCGCGTCCTGTACGAGCATCGTCAAGTCGGCTGGATTACCGTCATCGTGCTCTTCGTGATCGCCGTGCTGATTTGCGGTGCGGCCGCTATGACTGCGCCGTCAGAGCGAACGCTTTCGTTTAGCCTCGTCCCGATTTTGATGGTCGTAGCAGCCCTTTTCTCGACGCTGACGGTTCGCGTGACGAGCCTGCGCGTGATGTGGTACTTCGGTGTTTCGGGCATCGGCCGTAGCGTCGCGCTCGCCGAGATCACGTCGATTCGCGCCATCAAGACCAGCATTTTCGAAGGTTGGGGAATTCATTTGACCTGGCACGGATGGCTGTGGAACGTCGCCGGATTCAACGCCGTGCAAATCATCCTGCGCAGCGGGACGCGGTTCGCCGTCGGAACGCCCAACCCACAAGCCGTCATCGATGCGGTACAATCCGCACGTGGCGATACATGATCACAGCGGCGTAATCGTCGTCGGCGGCGGGCATGCGGGGCTGGAAGCAGCTCTTGCAAGCGCACGCCTCGGCGTCGAGACGCTGCTCGTCACCGGCGATCCGGCGAAGATCTGCACCTTGCCGTGTAATCCGAGCGTCGGCGGCAGCGCGAAGGGACAGCTCGTTCGCGAGATCGACGCACTGGGCGGCGAGATGGGGCTGCTCATCGATGCCACGTCGCTGCACGTCCGCTGGCTCAACGAAAGCAAAGGCGCCGCGGTCCGCGCGCTGCGCGCGCAGGCTGACAAGCCCGCCTACGCCCGGCGTGCCCGTGAGCATCTCGAGCAGCAAGCGAATCTGACGATCGTGCCGGCGATGGTCGAGGGAATCGAAGTTGAAGCCGGCGCGGTCACCGGCGTCCGAACAGCGGACGGCAACGTACTGCGCGCACGTTCCGTCGTGCTGGCGACCGGGACGTTCCTCGGCGGCAAGACGTTTCGCGGCGATGACGTGAAGGCCGAAGGCCGCTTCGGCGAGGCTCCGGCGATCGGGCTTTCCGCAAGCCTGGCGGCGCTCGGATTCCCGCTGCGCCGGCTCAAGACCGGAACGCCGCCGCGCATCGACAAGACGACCGTCCGCACCGGCGTCATGAACGCGCAGCCACCGAGTCCGATCCCGCTGCCGTTCAGCTATCGAAGCCGCGCAGAATTTGCCGGTCCGCAGCTGCCGTGCTGGATCACGACGACCAGCGAAATCACGCACGCCCTGGTGCGCGAGAATCTGCATCGCTCGCCGCTGTATGGGCTCGATCTGATTCGCGGTATCGGCCCCCGGTATTGCCCGTCAATCGAAGACAAAGTCATCAAATTTGCGCAGAATCCGTCGCACCAGATATTCATCGAACCCGAAGGTTGGGACGAGCCGACATATTACGTCGGCGGTTTCTCGACGTCGCTGCCGGCCGACGTGCAGATCGAAATGCTGCGCACGTTACCGGGCCTCGAAAACTGCGTGATGCTGCGCGCCGGCTATGCCGTCGAATATGATTTTGTCGATCCGACCGAGCTGCACGCATCGCTCGAAACGCGCCGGGTCGAGGGACTTTTCCACTGCGGCCAGCTCAACGGTACCTCGGGCTACGAAGAGGCGGCGGCGCAAGGGCTGATGGCCGGTATCAATGCAGCGCGGCGTGTCCAAGGCAAGCCCGCGTTCGTGCTGACGCGCACGGACTCGTACATTGGGACGATGATCGACGACCTGACGACCAAGGGAGTCGACGAGCCGTACCGGATGCTGACCTCACGTGCCGAGCATCGCGTCCTCTTGCGCCACGATAACGCCGACACGCGCCTCACGCCGCACGGCCGCGAGCTGGGGCTGGTCGGTGATGCGACGTGGGAAGATTTCGTTGAAAGACGCACGTCGCTCGCCGCGACGATCGCGCGCGCAGAGCATACACGGCTGCCGGCAGAGCGCATCGGCGATGCGACGTTCGAGCGCGGCGCAACGGTTGCCGACGCCTTGCGGCGTCCCGAGATCGTGGCATCGGACGTCGCGAATCTTTTGAATGCGGGCGCCGATGAAATCGTGGAACGCGCCGCGATCGAGATCAAGCTCGCCGGTTACGTACGCCGTCAAGAGCTGGCAATCGAGCGTGCGCAGCGCGCGCACGGCGATCCGATTCCGGGCGATTTCGGCTACGAGTCGATTCGCGCGCTGTCGCACGAAGCGCGTGAAAAACTCATACGCCATAAGCCAGAAACGATCGGCGCCGCAGCCCGAATCCCGGGCGTAACGCCCGCAGACGTCGCCATTCTCTCCTTGTTCGTTCACCGGCATCGCAAGGAGCGCGTCGCGGCTCTGTGAGTGATGTCGCGAACGCGCTCGCGCGGTACGGCACGCCGCCGGAAGCGCTCGAGCGGCTCGCGCGTTATGGTGAGCTTCTCCTACTGCGTAACCGGGATTTCAATCTTACGGGCGCGCGCGATGCCGACGCGATCGCGGCGCACATCGCGGACGCGTTGACGCTCTTGCCGCTCGTGCACGACGCCGGTGACCTGATCGACATTGGAACCGGCGGTGGACTTCCTGCGATCCCGCTTGCGATCGCGCGCGGCATGCGCGTCACGCTCGTGGATGCGACCGCGAAGAAAATCGCCTTTGTTTCCAGCGCAATCGCCGAGCTTGGCATCGACGGCGAAGCGATCGCCGCGCGTGCGGAAACGCTCGCACGCGATGCACGCTACCGCGAGCGATTTACGTACGCAACCGCGCGCGCAGTCGCATCGGCACAGGCCGTCGTCGAGCTGACGTTGCCGTTTTTGGCTCCCGGCGGCCGTGCGCTCTTGCAGCGTGGGATGCCGGTCGACGGCGAACGTAAAGTGGCACGGGAAACAGCGCTTGCCTTGGGTGGCGAGGTAACCGAAGATTTGCCCCTGGAAGGCGAACGTCGTATCCTGGTCGTCACCAAACGAACGCCCACGCCGGAACGCTTCCCGCGCCGCGTCGGCCTAGCCCAAAAACGGCCCCTGTTTTCGTGAAGCACGCACTCGACGAATCGCTCGCAGCCTGGTTACCGCCGGGCTCGTTGTATTCGGTCGGCGGACGCGTCCGCGACGAGCTGCGCGCCGAGATCGAGGGCGTCCCCGATGGCTCGAAAGACAACGACTACGTCGTGCTCGGGGTGCCGCAGGACGAGCTGATCGCGCGCCTGGAGCCGCACGGGAAAGTCGATCGCGTCGGCGCTGCGTTCTCGGTCATCAAATTCACATCGGATATCGGGAATGCCGATCTGGCGTTACCTCGCCGGGAAGTCTCGACGGGGAGCGGCCATCGAGATTTTGCAGTTGAGTCCTCGCCGGCAATCTCGCTCGAAGTCGATTTGGCGCGCCGGGATTTCCGCATGAACATGATGGCGCGCGCGTTGCCGTCCGGGAAACTCGTCGATCCCTACGGCGGTGCTGAGGATATTCGGGCGCGCCGCATCGACATCGTGCGCGATGTGACGTTCGAGGAAGATCCGCTGCGCATGTTTCGTGCCGCGCAATTCGCGGCGCGTTTTCGCTACGCGCTCTCGCCCGACGCAATCCGGGCGATGCGAGCGGCCGCGCACCTGGCGGGGACGGTCTCCACCGAGCGGATCACAGACGAGTTCTTCAAGCTGCTCGGCGCCGAGCGTCCGTCGATCGGCTTTGCCCTGCTCGCCGAGACCGGTGTGCTCGAGCACGTGTGGCCCGAGCTGCTCGAAGGCGACGGCGTCTCGCAAAATCGCTGGCATCGCTTCGATGTGTGGCGCCATTCCTTGGCGACGCTCGATGCGGTTCCGCCGGGCGATCCCGTCCTGCGGCTCGCGGCGCTGCTGCACGACGTCGCAAAGCCGCGGACCAAAGATGGGCCGCACTTCTACCGCCACGAGATGACGGGCGAAGCGATGTCACGGGAAATGCTCGAGCGGCTGCGCTTCCCCGCGCAGACGACTGACGACGTTGCAGCGCTCGTGCGCCACCACATGTACGTCGCCGACCCGGAATTGGCGCCGGCGACGCTGCGCCGTTTCATCCGGCGCGTCGGATCGGAGCATCTCTCTGGGCTGTTCGCGCTGCGGCATGCCGACGTTGTGGGAAGTGGTCTGCCGGATCGGGGCGGCAACGACGTCTTCGAAGCCCGCGTCTGGGACGTGCTCTCGGAGCAGCCTCCCATGACGGTCAAAGACCTCGCGGTAACGGGGAACGACGTGATCCAGGTACTGATCGCGGAAAACGTTCTGCCGCCCGACTCGAAAGGCGGTCCCGAGGTCGGCGATGTCTTACAGCGTTTGCTCGACGCCGTTACCGAGCATCCGGAGCGCAATAAGCGCGAGCTTCTTCTCGAGATCGCCCGTAACGCGATCGCCGACATCTTGACGCGTTGAATCCGCGCGATGTTCCCCGGGGAACATTCGGCCTCGAAACGAACGGCGCCACCGAGGGAATGGGTCGCACAGTCGCGGTTGTCAATCAAAAAGGCGGGGTCGGTAAGAGTACCACCGCAGTCAATTTAGGCGCTTGCCTTGCATTGCTTGGTAAGCGTGTTTTACTCGTGGACATCGACCCGCAGGGCAATGCGACGACCGGTCTCGGGATCGATAAGCGCGGAATTGAGAATGATTCCTATGCGCTGCTCCTCGATGAGATCCCAGCGACCTCGGCAATCATCGCGACCGACGTCGAGAACCTCTCCATCATCCCCGCAACGGCAAATCTGGCCGGTGCCGAGGTCGAGCTGGTCTCGGCGCTGGCTCGGGAAAGCCGGTTACGCCAAGCGCTTGCTAATGTCGTTGACCGATACGACTATATCTTCGTCGACTGTCCGCCCTCGCTCGGCTTGTTGACGATCAACGCGCTGGTCGCGGCCGATCAGATGATCATCCCGATTCAAGCCGAGTTCTACGCACTCGAAGGTCTCTCGCAGCTTACGGCTATCGTCAAACGCGTGAAAGAAGCACTCAATCCCCGCTTAGAAATTCTTGGCGTGCTCGTAACCATGTACGATGGCCGAACGCGGCTTGCGGTCGAAGTTGTCGACGAAGTATTGCGATATTTTCCCGAGCAAGTCTTTAAAACGCAAATACCGCGCAACATTCGGCTCTCCGAAGCGCCCTCGTTCGGCAAACCTGTCGTCTTGTTCGACGTGCGGAGCCGCGGCGCACAAGCCTATCTCGATCTCGCGCGTGAAGTCGCCGCGCTCGAGACTGTTTCATAATGGCGCGGCGCGGTTTAGGACGCGGGCTCGGTGCGCTGCTTGGCGACGCGCAGCCGGTCGAGCGCGAACGTGCAGGTGGCGCAAACGAAATCCCGATCGACGCGATCGTCCCGAATCCGCATCAGCCGCGCACGACCTTCGATTCCGAAGCGCTCGAACAGCTCAAAGGCTCGATTCAAACATTCGGCGTTCTCGTGCCGATTCTGGTGCGCAAGCGCGGCGATCGCTACGAATTGATCGCGGGCGAACGGCGCTGGCGCGCGGCGGCAGCTGCGGGATTGCGAACGATACCAGCGATCCTGCGCGATGCCCAGGATCAACAGAGCCTCGAGCTTGCGATGATCGAGAATCTGCAGCGTGAGGATCTCGATGCGCTCGAAGAAGCGATGGGTTATCAGCATCTCATCGATGACTATGGGTTCACGCAAGAGCGTGTCGCCGAACGTGTCGGACGTGCACGTCCGTCGGTTGCGAATGCGTTACGCTTGCTCTCGCTGGCCGGACCGATTCAAGCGCTGATTCGCGCGCGTCAGCTTTCGCCCGGGCATGCGAAAGCGCTCTTGTCGTTTCCGGAAAAAGACCGCGTGACGATTGCGGAGCGGGCGGCGCGCGAAGGCATTTCGGTGCGCGTTCTCGAGCGGTTGGCGCAACGGCTTGCTGCCCCACCGAAAAAGCGCGCGCCGGCGGGCGTCGACGATTTGAACGACGTCGCGGATCAATTGCGGCACCGTCTTGGTTCGCGCATTACGTTCGTGCGCGCGAAGAAGGGCGGCCGCATCGAGATCCGCTTCACGGACGAATCCGATCTCATCCGCATCGTCGACATATTACTCGGCCAGACATGAAGCGTAGCGTGCTCGCGACCCTAGTCGCGATGCTCGCTTTTGGGCTCGCGCGGTCCGCCGATGCCGCGCCGAGCGGTCCCGCAGCCGACGTTGCGCTGGCGTACGCTCGCGCCGTCGGCAGCGGCGATTACAACCGGGCGTACGGCATGCTGACTTCGAGAATGCAACGCTACTTTGGAGGCGTCAACAACTACGCGTCCGTCTTCAAAGCCGAACGCTTTGGTGCGACGGATCCGAAGGTGCTGCGCGTCGAGCGCACGGGAAGCGCACAGATCGTGATCTTGCGCGAGCAGATCAGCTACTTGAATCATGGGACCCAAAGTGAAGGGCGCGGCCGGCTTGGACTGCGCTACGCGATCGTTCGCGAAGGCAACGCGTACCGCGTCGACGACCAAGGCCATCCGTACCGGTCCTACATTCCCAGCGGCGCCGCGATCGACCGCAACGGCGTGAAAATCATCGTGCGCGAGCTGGCGTTTTATCCGCGCCGCATCGAGCTCGCGCTCACCTTCGAGAACGACGGCAACGCGTTCATCACGTTCTTGCCGTACGGACGCACGATATTGCGCGATGAGACGAGCATTTTTCGACCGCTCGATACACGCAATTGGTTATTGACCGATCGTCAGCTTTTTCTCGGCTTGCGACTTGCACCGGATGCGCGCTACACCGGACAAATCGACTTTCTGACGTCCGGCCGTCTCGACGATCGTGCGCGCACATACGTACTGACGGTTGCGCCCGCGGTGCCTGAGGGCGCAGATCAACCGATTGAATTCGTCTTGCCGCCGATTGCGATTCCCGCTTCCTAAATGACGACGCAGCTTTCCGGCATCTACGCGATCGTCGATGCAGCCGAGGGCGACATCCTCGCGCAGCTCGATCGGGTCTTGGCGGGCGGAATACGGATCGTGCAATACCGCAGCAAAACGGGGATCGATCGCGACGTGCTGGTCCGCGCCGTCCGCCGCGCACACGCCGCGGGCGGGCTGCTGATCGTCAACGACGACGTGGAGCTGCTGGACGCCGCCGACGGCGTCCACCTCGGGCAAGAAGATCTCGCGTCGCTCGACGCGTACGCCCTGCGCGAACGCGCACGCGACAAGATCGTTGGGATCTCGTGTCCGGACGTGGCCAGCGCGCAGGCAGCGGTCGTGCTGGGCGCCGACTACATCGGCGTCGGTGCGATGTACGCGACCGGGACGAAGCACGACGCCGGCGAGCCCATCGGGCCGCAGCGTATTCGCGCAGCGGTCGAAGCCGTACGGATACCGGTTGTCGCGATCGGCGGCATCACGCTCGCACGCATCCCTGAAGTGCGGGCAACGGGGGCCGCGATGGCTGCCGTCATCACGGCGATCTCGCGCGCCTCGGACCCCACCGGAGCGGCTCGGGCCCTGGTTGACGCATGGGCGCGCTGACGCTCTGTTCGATCGGAACGACGCACCCGTGGAACATCGCCGGCGTCGGCCTGGACGCGCGCGTCGCGCAGCGTCTCGAGGCGCGGCACGTCGTCGTCGTCGCGGGTGTGAGCGCGCAAGGCGGCGGTGAGCGGACGTCCGCGGCCGTCGGTCCGGAGCTGATCGGCGCGCAAATCCGCACGGCGCGGGATCTCGCGCCCGACGCGTACCGGATCGGCGCGCTCTTGGATGCGCGGAGCGCTCTGGCGGTCGCGACGGCGCTGGAAGGCGTGACTGCGCCGGTCGTCTGCGATCCCGTCGTGGCAAGCAGCGACGGTCTGGTCTTCGCCGACGACGCGACGCTTGAAACGTTACGCAAGCGGCTCTTCCCGTTGTGCACGCTCGTGACGCCGAATCTCGCGGAAGCATCACGGCTGTGCGGCTTTCCCGTGAACGATCGCGCGACGATGGCCGGCGCGGCGCATACACTGGTCGAGCGGGATCATGCGCGCGGTGCGCTCGTTACCGGCGGGCATCTCGAGGATGAAGCGAGCGACGTACTCTATGCGGACGGAAAAACGACGACGTTCGAGGGGACGCGACTGGCGGGCGGGATGCGTGGAACCGGCTGCGCCCTTGCAGCCGCGACCGCAATTTATCTTGCGCGCGGCGAGAATCTCGTTGATGCAATTACTGCCGCGCGAGCGCTGGTGCGCGACGCAATTGCGAACGCTGCGACTTTAAACGGGGAACGGGTATGGCCGTACTGATGCGCGAACGGGCGCGAAATCCATGAGGGTCATGTCAGGAATGCGCTCGACCGGCCGTTTGCATATCGGCCACTTGGTCGGGGCGCTCACGAATTGGGCGGAGCTGTCGCGAAGCGCAGATGCATATTTCGAGATTGCAGATCTGCACGCATACACAACGCTTTTTCAGCATCCGGAAGAAATTCGTGCAGCCCGTGAAGACATGGTGCGCGATTGGATTGCCGCAGGCGTCGATCCCGAGAAATCAACGATCTTTCTACAGTCCGCAGTTCCGGAAATCAGCGAGCTGCACGTGCTGCTCTCGATGGTGACGCCGGTCTCGTGGCTCGAGCGGACGCCGACGTATAAGGAACAAATCGAAGCGCTCGGCGGCGACATCGCGACGTACGGCTTTCTCGGCTATCCACTCTTGCAGTTATGCGACATCGCGGTTTTTCGTGGAGAAAAGGTTCCGGTTGGGCGCGATCAAGTCGCGCATCTCGAGCTCGCGCGCGAGATCGTGCGCCGCTTCAACCGCTACTACGGCGCCACGCTGGTCGAGCCGCAGGCGTTGCTCACTGAATTTCCAGCCGTACCCGGCACCGACGGCCGCAAGATGTCAAAATCCTACGGCAACACGATCGACCTCGCCGACGACGAAGAGACGACCACGAAAAAAGTCCGCTCGATGTTCACCGATCCGGAGAAGGTCCGGCGCAACGATCCCGGACGTCCCGAGATATGTCCGGTCTACGCGTTACACCAAATCGTCAACGACGTGCGCGCGCCCTGGATCGCCGAGAATTGCCGTTCGGGGGCGCTGGGCTGCGTGGATTGTAAGGGCGAACTCGCCGAAAAGCTCAACGCTTATCTGCGACCGCTTCGCGAACGTCGCGACTCCATCGACGACGCGACGATCGATAAAATCATCAAAGAAGGTACGGAAAAAGCGCGCACCGTCGCAAGCCAAACGCTCGGCGACGTGAAGCGAGCAATGAAGTTACTCTAAATGAAACTGCTTTAGGCGTTAAATTTCGGAAGCGTTTCGCGGATGCGCGCGAGCGCGATGCGAATGTTTTCGATCGAGTTCGCGTACGAAAAGCGGATGTAGCCGCGTCCGGCGTCACCGAAGCACGAACCGCCTAGACCCGCGACGCCGCCTTCGTCGAGCAGGAAGGTTGCGAGCTTGCGATCGTCGTGCGTGATTTCTTGCACGTTGACGAACGCATAGAATGCGCCTTCGGGCGACTTGCAGTGCATGCCCGGGATCTCGTTGATGCCGTTGATGATCTCGTCGCGCCGCTTGCGGAACGTCTCGGTCATCTCGAGCACGGGTTCGTCCGGACCGTTCAGTGCGGCGATACCGGCGCGTTGCACGAACGTCGCGACGCACGAGAACGTGTTGTTGTTGAAGAGCGAAACGGTACGCGCGAGCTCTTCGGGCATGATGCCGTAGCCCAGACGCCAGCCCGTCATCGCGTACGCCTTCGAGAATCCGTCGATGATGACGCTGCGTTCGCGCATCCCGTCGAGCTGCGCGAGCGATACGAACGTGCTGCCGTACAGCGTGCGGCAATAGATCTCGTCGGAGATCACGATGAAGCCCCACTTGTGCGCGAGGTCGGCCACGACTTGGAAATCTTCGAGGCCGAGAACGCCGCCCGTGGGATTGTGCGGCGAGTTCAGCACCACGACTTTCGTGCGGTTATTGACCTTCGCCGAGAGCTCGTCGAGATCGAGCCGCCAGTCTTTCGATTCGAGCAGTTTGACGGGCACGAGATTGGCCTGCAGATATGACGCGCAGGATGCGTACGCCGGATAGCTCGGGTCGGCGGCGACCATCTCGTCGCCCGGATCGAGCAACGCGGAAAGCGTGTTCCAAATGATCGGCTTAGCGCCCGGTCCCACGACGACGTTCTCGCGCTTCCACGGCTCGACGCCGCGCAGCTTCGCAGCGAACGACGCGATCGCGTCGCGCAGCTCCGGGATTCCCGCCGACGGCGTGTAGTGCGAGTAATTCTGTTCGATTGCCGCAATGCCGGCTCGCTTGATATGCTCCGGCGTATCGAAATCGGGTTCGCCGATCTCGAGATGCACGACGCTGCGTCCTTGCGCTTCAAGCTCGCGCGCGCGTGCAAGAACCTCGAACGCGGCTTCACTTCCGAGACGATCGACTGCTTCGCAAAGCAGACCGGCATGGTACGCAGCAAGTGTTGTCATGCCGCCCAAATTCTCCGGATGAAAGTACCCCGCCTTTGCCGCACCGCGCCACGCAAATTTTGATCGGAGGGCGCGCAGCGAAACGACCGAACGGCCCGCCAGCGAGATAGGAGGCGGCATGCTCGACTTGGATGCAGCTCTCGAAAATCGGTCGCCGCAAGCCGGCGAACGCACAGTCTTACGCGTTCGCGTCAGCAACGCCGGTGCAGACTTTACCGGCGATGCACGCGTGCGAATTTCCGCGCCGGCGTCAGTCACGCTTGTTGCGCCCTCGCCGTTCGCGCAGCGAAGCGTGAATCGCGACGAGGTTACGTTCGTGATTCCATCGCCGCTGCGCGCGGAAACGCGCGAGCTCGACGTCGAGGTATACGCGCTTTATGCTGATGATGCTGAGATCGCGGTACGACTCGAATGCGACGGGGTGCTGCGCGAAGCATCCGTGCGCTGCGTGGTGCGCGCAGCTGCGGCCTTCGCATCCGATGCGAACAGTCTCGAGTTCTTCGAAAACGAAGCCGATGCAGGCGCGACGGTCTGCGGCCGCGCGATCGTGACCAACACCGGATATGCGCGCGCAACGATCGTCGCGTTTCGCGCAGAGGGCGATTTGCTCGACGTCGCGTTCGACGCGGAGACGCCGTTCGTCATCGAACGCGGGACGCGCCGGATCGTCGGCGTGCGCGCGCGCGTTCCGGCGACGGCAGCCGACGGTTCGCAACAGATGCTCCATGCGTTCTGCGTCACCGAGGAGGGCATTTGCGCGCTGGGCGGCGCGCACGTCGTCGCCACCAGCCGGCCACGCCTCGAAGGCTCGATCGAACCCTGCGAATATCCTGACATTGTTGTTGGATCCGGCGAGCGCGTTGACTGGCGCATGTATCTCATGAACGCCGGCGGCGCTGACGCCGACCTGACGCTCGCGTTGCACGTCTCGGGCGGCTTCTATCAGGTGGGAAGCTCGCGGCTCGACGGCGCTCGGGTGCTTGACGCGGGAGGCGCATCGCCGCTGTGGTCGCGTGACGGCATCCGCATCGAAGGTCTACGCGCGGGCAGCGGGTTGTGCCTCGAGTTCGCAACGCTCGCTGATGCCGGCGCAAGGATGTACGTTCTGGCGCGTGTACGCTGCGAGGGGCGCGAGACGCTGTTCGAATCACCCGCGATTCCGCTTACGGATCGGACCGAGGCTGCGTCCTTTCCGTTTAGGCTGCACGGCGTAGCCGCGCGTCGCGAGGGCGCGCCGGCTCTCGAAATGGCGGAAGCGCCGCCGGCGCCGCGCATGTATCGCTCGCATGCGGCGTTATTCGAGCCGCCGGCTGCGACTTATCTCGGCAGCCTCGATGGTTTGATGCGGCACCTCTGGGCGCTGGCCGTCTTGTGCGCCGATTCGTGCGACGATCCGGACTTCCAGCCGCAGCTTTCGCTCAACCGGATCGCGCTGCGCAGCGTGTTCGATCGCCTCGCGATCAAATTGCGGATGCCGCACTATCCCGTCCGCGCGGACGACATCCTCGATCCGGCCTCCCAGGATGCACTCGCTGCGTGCGGGATACACGGCGATTCGATCGGCCTGCGTTTGGCGCGTGCCGCGCAGCTGGTCGCGCCGGAACGGGAAGAGTATCCCGAGCTTGGCGCATATCGCGACGCGTTGCGCGCGACCCTCGAGGGTCTGCGCGATGACGCGCTGATCGATGCACTCGTCGTCACGCAGCCCGAACTCGATGCATGCCTCGACGCGGTCGTGGAACGCGAGACCCGAGTCCGCGTATGATCGTGAAGATCATATTCGTCCCATCGCTGTTCGTCATCATCGGATTGGCGTTGCTCGGCATCGCGATGCTTGGCCCATCGCGACGTGAGATGAAGCAGGTAAGCAGGCCGGCCGCGGCGAGCGAACGGATTCGCGAGCTCGAGCGACTTGCACGCGGGCCCGCAGCAGCGCATGCACTTCGCGGTGCGCTCGCAGACCCCGATCCCCGGGTTTGCGAGGTCGCAGCAATCCTGTTGCGGGATTGCAAGACGTAGCACAAGCGGGTCCCCGCTTGGAGGCGATGACACCCAGCAAAGGGAAGCGCCGCAACGTGGAAAGCGTCGAACCGACCGCGGTCGATTCGGGCGAAAAGCCGAGAGCCGCGGGTGGCATACCAGACTTCGCAAAAGACGCCGCCACGATCGCAGAGTATGACGCTGCAAAAGCGCGCTTTGAGCGGTCGGAGATTTCGCATGCCGAAAGCGCGGTCCGCGCGTCGTACACGCGCAAGCGCGCCGGCGTACTAGCTGAGATCGCTGCCGCCGCTAACGCGCTCGAAGAACGGAAGAAGATCGCGGAGCGCAATTTGAAGGCGTACGCGGAATCCTATCCGCGTCACGTTCGCGGGAATCAGATCGAGCGTCCAGGTTTCTTTGAGTGGCTGTTCAGCTTCGGTGGCGCGTCACGGCTCTATAACTCTGCGGCACGTTCATCGCAAGACGTTGTCAACGCGCAAGCCACGTACCGCCGCCGGCAGCGGTGGGAAGAAGAGCTTGAAAACTGGTTGCGCCGGTCGATCCATCGCGTCACGGTTGAATTGAAGGAACGCGCCGGTTCGCAAGAGTGGCTCGATAAGTTCCACTCGCGTCCCGAGGTCGCCGACCTGTGGCGGCGCGTACAAGATATTCGCGGAGATCGTGATGCCTACGGGCAGCGCCTGGCGAGCGGCGATGTCTCGCCGATCGAACAGCGCGACCGTTACATCGGCGAGAACAAGATCGTCCCGCTGCGTCCGCCGTTCGACGGCATGATGATCGACGACATCATGAATTTCGGCGACATCTCGATCTGGCTGTTCCAGGATCTGCAAACGAACCGGTACTGGCTGCCATACGATCGCCGTCTGGAAAATCTGATCGATTCGGTATTCGACACGTATCGTCTCGTGGACGATCTGAAAGCGAAGTTCAATCGTTCCGAAGACGGCCGCCGCTTTACCCCGCTCGATCATTATCTGCGCCGCCTGCGCGATGAAACCGATGCGCGCGTCGAGTGGCGTAAGCGCACGACCAATCTGCGCACGCAAAAAGACGTCGCACGCGATTCACCCATCGAAGAAGCCGAGGACAAAAAAGTCCTCGACCTTCTCGCCTCGCTCGCATCTACGAGCCCACAAGACGGTGGCGGTTAGCCCAACCCGGGCCGCCGACTCGTAACATTTCCCCTCCGGAACGTTCGCTTTTTCCATCCTGGAAAAAGCTGCTCGCGCACTTTTTCCTATCGCCATCCATGGCTCCGGAAAAAGCTGCAGCGTCCGTCGGGAAAACGTCAACGAGTCGCCGACCCTCGTTGCTCGCTTGCAAAAAACTGTACTGAAAGCGCGGCGCGGATGCGGTGACGTTTCCGAGCGGGGGCTGTGAGGGCCGAGCGGAGCCAGGATGGCGAGAGCGAGGCCGAACGCAGTAG
>Ga0181537_10001541_pt1 | contig 21044 bp, 16 predicted proteins | sample PEATcosm2014_Bin_39_FD_119765 | JGI IMG/M metagenome (GOLD analysis project Ga0181537, IMG submission 119765) | Peatland microbial communities from MTU Mesocosm Facility, Houghton, MI, USA - PEATcosm2014_Bin23_10_metaG | ecosystem: Environmental > Terrestrial > Soil > Wetlands > Peat | place... | reverse complement strand
GGCCGACCAGCGGATTGCCATCCGGTGCGAAGGTAAAAGGCCCGTTGACGGCTTTGCGTATTCCTACCTGACCCAGCGCCGGGAAATGGCGGAAGCCGACCTCGAAGTAGGGGGCGAGGCGTGCGAAGTCGTCCGCCAGCAGCTGCATCGCGAAGTCGTCAGGGGTCTTGAGCGGCGCCCAGACTACGCCGTGCGGTTCGTAGGTGCCGATCAGCGCGCCACCTCGTTCCTGACGCATGTAGATCTCACCGGCATAGTCGGTCGTGTTGACGATTTCCTTGTCACGACCCTTGAGCTCCGGAATATCTTCAGTGATCAGGTAGTGATGCTCCATCGCCAATACCGGCAGTTCGATCCCGACCATGTGCCCGATCTCGCGCGCCCACAGCCCTGCGCAGTTGACGACGTGCTCGGCATGCACGTTGCCCTTGTCGGTGACTACGTCCCATGAGCCATCGCTGCGCGGTGACAGCGACAGAACGCGCGTGAATCGCTCCACCGAGGCACCCAGGAGCCGTGCTGCCTTGACATAGGCCTGCGTGGTGCCCGAGGGATCGCAATGCCCGCCATCGGCCCGCCACAGTGCGCCGATGAAATGCTGTGTGTCGATCAGGGGGTTCAAGCGCTTGGCTTCATCTAGCGAAATCATCTCGGTTTCCATGCCGAGGTAGCGCGCGCGCGAGCAGATGAGCTTTAAGCTGTCGAGCTCGCCCTGCGTCGCTGCCAGCATCAGCCCGCCATTCGGGTGCAGTCCGCAGGATTGTCCAGATCGGGCCTCGATTTCGCGATACAGGTCGATGGTGTACTTCTGCAACCGCGATATGTTGGCCTCGCCATTGAACGTGTGCATGCCACCGGCCGCATGCCAGGTCGAGCCCGAGGTCAGCTCGCTTTTCTCGAGCAGCAGCACGTCGCTCCAGCCGATCTTGGCGAGGTGGTAAAGGGCGCTGGCGCCGACAACACCGCCGCCGATGATGACCGCTCGGGCAGAGGACTTCATGAAAACTGCTCTCCGGATAATGCTGCCAACGGAACCGCGCCCGTCTGGCTGATTCCAAACGGCGCGCCGGTGGCGGCGAGCCATTCGGCAAAATGCCGTGCCGTAGTCGCCGGTGTCAACAGCAGGCGCGCGGCCGGCAACTGGACAATTATTACCGCCACCTGGGCAATGGCGGTCGCGGCCACATGCCCGGCTGGGAACACGCTCGGGTGTAAGTCGAGCCGGCAACCGCGGACCAGCACTTCGGCGCTGTCGGCACCGGCCAGGTAGAAAACCGCGAGCCCGCTGGATAATTCGATTGCTGCGGCAGTGCCAGCGCAGGCATCCTGCCACGCGGCGTGCGCCAGACCCGGCGTTGCCGGCGGGCTCAACAGCAGCCAGCGTTCGGGCCGGGTCGAAATTGCCAGTTGCCCGCCGCACACCTTAGCCCGCCCAAACGCCGGCAGTGCCAGACCGCGGCGCCCGGCAACAGCCGCAAGATCCGCGGATCGGCCGCGGCGTGCAGCCAGCTCGATGATATCGGTTGCGCAGGGCCCGAAGCGCACGCGCGTGCCGTCGCCGGCCGCCGCATGCTGCTCAAGCGCGGACACGGAGATTCTCCGGATCGAGCATATGCGGACTGACGATATCAATCGGCACGGTTTCGCCGTGGATCAGGGAGCGGGCGATGAGCTGCTGCCCGATCCGCGCGCGCCCGCCGGCCAGAAGCGCGAGGCCAACCCAGCCTTCGCGCCCGACCGACGGTGTGGAGGAGGTGATGTAGCCGAGGCTGGTGGCGTCTGTCTCGCGCAGCACCAGGTGCGCCCCGTTGCGCAAACGAAGCGCCGGGTCGGCCGGTCGCACACCGACCAGCTGCAGCCGATCCGGCGCCGACAGTCCGGAACGTTGCGAGAGCATCCTGCCGACGAAGTCCCCCTGTTTCTTGAGCATGCGCTGCATGCCGAGGTCATCGGCGCTGGTGTTGCCGTTGAGTTCCGCGCCGGTTACGTGGCCCTTCTCGATACGCAAGGTATTGAGTGCATCCAGGCCGTAGGGAGTGATTCCAAATATCTTCCCGGCCTCGAGAAGGGCCAGCCATACCGACTGTGCCTGGGACGCGGGCACGGCCACTTCGTAAGCCAGTTCACCGGAAAATGAAATGCGGAACAGCCGCCCAGCACAGCCCGCGAACCGCGCCTCGGCGGCGCCCATGAATGGAAAGGCCTCGTTGGCGACCTCGACACCTGATACGACTGCGGCGAGCACCTCGCGCGAGCGCGGCCCGGCCAGGGCGAACTGCGCCCACTGGTCGCCAACGTCGGTCAGCAGCACATCGAGCATCGGGCAGTTTGCCTGCAGCTGGAACTCGAGGTGTTCCAAAATGGCCGCGCTGTTGGCGGTCGTGGTGGTAAGCAGAAATTGCTCCGGCCCGAACCGCGATACGGTGCCGTCGTCGAGCATCATGCCGTCCTCGCGCAGCATGATGCCGTAGCGGGCCCGGCCGACTGCAAGCGACGAGATGCTGTTGGCGTAGACGAAATCGAGGAAGCGGCCGGCATCGGCGCCCTGGACTTCGATCTTGCCGAGCGTCGACACGTCGCTGATGCCGACTGAGCGGCGCACGGCCCGGGCCTCGTTGAGCACCGGGTCCCACCCGGTCTGCTTTGAATACACGAGTGGCCGCAGCCAGAGGCCGACCGAGACGAAGGTAGCCCCGGCGCCTTCGTGCCAGGGGTGCAGTGGCAGCCGCCGCTTGGGTTTGAAATGCTCGCGGACTTCCATGCCGGCGAGGGCCGCAAAGGGTACCGGTTGCAGGTAAGGTCGCGGTTGCGGTTGCCCGACCCCGGACAGCGCCACGCCGCGTGCTGCCGCCAGTACAGCGCTGCCGACCAGGCCGCCGATGCGCCCCTGATCCGTCGCCATACTGTGCGTCGTGTACCGCTTCATATGCTCGACGTGCTCGTAGCCCTCTTGGCGCGCCAGCCGGACGTCAGCGGTGGTGACATCGTGCTGCAGATCGACGAAGGCCTTTCCGCGACCGGGAATTTCCCAGAGCGCTGCTATCGGGGTGCCCTCCAGCTCCACGGGCAGCTCAGGCGCTGGGGAGAGGGTTCCCAGGCTCCTACCGAAATTCTTGGCGATCGCCGCAGCCGCCTGCTCGCCGTCTTGCGCCGCGGCCGCGAGCCCGAAGCAGCCGCGCGCCGCACCCACCACGTACCCGATCGCTGGATCAAGTGCCGGTGTAAAGGCGGCGATGCCTGGCTGCCACACCAGCGCTGCGCCAAGCTGGCTGGCGAGTGCGCTGGCAGGTGAATAGCCTCCCGACATCAGCAGGCCATCGGCTTCGATAGTACGGCGATTGCGCCCGTCAGCATCCGCGACCCGCAGCGCGCGGACGCAACGGCGCCCGGCAACCCCGGCGATGACGGCATTGCTATGTACCTCGATGCCACGCGCACGGGCGCGCTCTGCCGCCTTAGATGCCGGTCGCACATCGATGACGCCGGCACAACGCACTCCAGCGTCCGCAAGGGCAAAGGCGGCCTCATAGGCTTCGTCAGTATTTAGGAAAAACGCCGGCCGCTGAGCTACCGCAACCCCGTAGCGTCGCAAGTAGCCGAGGGCCGCGCCCGCCAGCATCACCCCGGGCACGTCGTTCCCGGGAAAGGCGATCAGCCGCTCGATCGAACCTGAGGCAAGGATCAGCTGTCGGGCGCGAATTATCCGCAGGCGCTCTCGAACTCCGCCGCTGGCGGCAATCGCAGCTGGCGCCAGCGTCTCGATCGCGCCAAATACGCCGTGACCATAGGCGCCGACCACCGCGGTACGCGAGAGGCAAGACACTGAATCGAGGTCCTGGAGCCTCGCGAGCATCGCCTCCCGCCACGAGCTCCAGCGCGCATCAAGCAACGAGCCGCCCCCCAGGGCGACGTCCTGATCGAGGAGCAGTACGCGCAGTCCGCTCCGGCCAAGATGCGCAGCGGCGGCGAGGCCCGCCGTGCCCGCGCCGACCACCAGTACGTCCGTGTGCTCGTGCACCGTTTCGGCGGGCGCGGCATGCACGCCGACTGCCGCTTGCAGCCGACCGAGGCCTGCCGCGCGGCGGATCAGCGGCTCGTAAAGCCGCTCCCAGGCCCAGCCGGGCGCCATGAAAGTCTTGTAGTAAAAGCCGGCGGGCAGAAACCGGCTCAGGCGATCATTGATCGCGAAGGCATCGAAGCTAAGCGACGGCCAGCGATTCTGGCTCTCGGCCACGAGGCCCGCGACGAGCTCAAGCGTGGTCGCCGGCTGATTGGGCTCCCGGCCATTTTCAGTGAGCACATCGACCAGCGCACAGGGCTCCTCCGGACCCATCGTTACGATGCCGCGCGGCCGATGATATTTGAAGCTCCGTCCAACGAGTCGTACGCCGTTGGCGAGCAGGGCGGAGGCCAGCGTGTCGCCGGCCAAACCCCTCAGGGCACGACCGTCGAAGCTAAACTCAATGGCCGTGGCGGTCTGGGTCAGAAGCCCGGGGCTGATGCGATGCGAGCCGCTCATCCGCCTGAACCTTCCGGCGGCAAGGTGAGCGGATCATCGGCACGGCCTACCGCCCGGATTTCATGGGTCAGGGTATGGCGCACAAGCTTTATCAGCTTGCGGCAGCCGGCAACGTGCAACCACCACTCGAGATGCCAGCCGCAGCGGTTCTCGCGCGCATAGGTGTAGGTCGAGAACGCCTCGAGTCCGGCGTCGGCAGCGGGGCGCGACTTCGAGGCATCGCCGCGATAGCGAAACTCGATTTCGTCGCGTTCACCGCACCACGGGCAGGGGATCCGAAGCATCGTCGCAGCGCTCAGTGCAGGTACGGGTACGGGCCAATGCCGCGTTCATCGATCGTCCGTCCTGAGCCGAAGCGCCCGAGATCCAGATGCGCGGCCACTGGATGCGGCTCGCCGCGCGCGATCAGGTGCGCGGTGGTCATGCCGCCAGCCGGGATGGCCTTGAAGCCGCCGTAGCACCAGCCGCCGTTCAGAATCAGGCCGTCAACTGGCGTCTTCGAAATGATCGGGGAGCCATCCATGCTCATGTCCATCACGCCACCCCACTGCCGCAGCACGCGCAGGCGGGCGAGCCCCGGCAGCAAGGTCATGGCAGCCCCCGCCACCTCCTCGGCCATCGGCAATGTGCCACGCTGAGCGTAGGTGTTGTAACCATCGATCGCGCCGCCGAATACCAGGCCGCCTTTGTCGGACTGACTCACGTAAAAATGCCCGGCGCCGTAAGTCAGCACGACATCGAGCACCGGTTTGATGGCCTCGCTGACGAAGGCCTGGAGTACGTGAGTTTCAATAGGCAGCGTGAGGCCCGCCATTTCGGCGAGCTGTGAGGAATGCCCGGCAACACACAGACACACGGTGTCGGCGCCGATCAGTCCGCGTGTGGTGTCGACTCCGGTGGTGCGTTGTCCGTCGCGCCGAATGCCGGTCACCGCGCATTGCTCGATGATGTCTACTCCGGCGGCGGACGCCGCGCGCGCATAGCCCCAGGCGACCGCGTCGTGCCGCACCGTGCCGCCGCGCGGTTGCAGGTATCCCCCCAATACCGGGTAGCGGCCGTTGTCGAGGTCGACCAGCGGCACGCGCGCCTTAACTTCCGCGCGACTGAGTGCCACAGCGTCCACCCCCTGCAGCCGCATGCCATTGGCCCGACGGGTGAATAAATCGCGCTGCGCTTCGGTGTGGAACAAATTGAGCGTGCCGCGCTGGCTGACCATGGCATTGAAATTCAGCGCGTGCTCCAGTCCTTCCCAGAGTTTCAGCGAGAACTCGTAAAAGCGCACATTGTCCGGCTGAAAATAATTAGAGCGGATGATCGTCGTATTGCGCCCGACATTGCCAAGGCCAATCGGGCCTCGTTCCAGAACCGCGACGTCGCGAATGCCAAATTCGGTGGCGAGGTAGTACGCGGTCGCAAGTCCATGGCCGCCGCCGCCGACAATCACAACCTGGTAACGGGGCCGCGGCTGCGCTTTGCGCCAGGCCTGGGGCCAGCCGCTATGGCCGGTCAGCCCCTCCCATATGAGCCGAAGTGCGGAATATCGCCCCGGCGATCCACTCGTCCTACCCGGCGTGGTCATATGTGGCATTGGCATGGGTTCATGGCGTGTCACCGTGCAAAGCGCGGCCAATTTCGGGCAACGGCCGTATACCGGGTGCGTCGGCGCTCGTCACTGCGAAGGTCGGGTCGGGCAGATCGCACACCTTATATATAGCAGCCAAAGAAGCTCCACTTGCGTGCCCGGGCCGCGCCGCAGGTACCTCAGCTGGCGAGGTCGCCTGTCGAACAGCGAAGGTAATGAGCTGAATACCTCAAGACCGTGACAAATCAAATGGTTGCAAGCCGAGAATGTAGCATCGCCGGTGATTAATTTCGGCGCTCAACTGCCTGGCACCGTGGCCACAACTCAGTCCTATCGTACTGCATTTTTTGCGGCCGCAAGTCGGACCTTGACGGGCCGGACGGCAAACGACATGGTGCATTGATGCCCGCCGCGAGGCGGTCCCGATCGACGGCTTGGAGGTGGCCCATCGCAAGATTTCTGAAGTCGCTCGCGCTGGCAGCGGTGCTCAGTTTTTCTGCGCTGCCTGCGGCGCACGCGGCGGTCGTAGTCTCCTCGAAACTGTCGAGCGAGTCGGCGATGATCGGGCACATGATCCGCTTGCTGCTGAACGCCAACGGTATCCCCACGGTCGATCGCATGACGCTCGGCGGCACACCGGTCGTCCGCAGGGCGCTCCTTGCCGGTGAGATCGATCTGTACGTCGAGTACACGGGCAACGCCGGGTTCTTCTTCAACGTTGCCTCGGATCCGGTCTGGACCGATCTGCACAAGGGCTACGAGCGCGGCGCGCAACTGGACTACCAGGCTAACAAAATCGTCTGGCTGACGCCCGCCAATGCCAACAACTCGTGGGGTATTGCCGTAAGCGGCGAGATCGCCAGGAAGAACCGGCTCGCTACGATGAGTGATTTCGGCCGCTGGGTAGCGGGCGGAGGCAAGGTCGTACTGGCCTGTTCCTCCGAATTCGTGAACTCCTCGACGCTGCGCTCGCTCGAACAGGCCTACGGATTTACGATGAAGTCTGATCAGTTGATCGTGCTGGCCGGTGGCGATACTTCGGCCACGATCAAGGCGGCGGCCGAGGGCACCAACGGCACCAACGCGGCGATGGTTTACGGTACCGACGGCGGTATTGTCGCCTCCGACCTGGTGCTCATGATCGATGACAAGCACGACCAGCCGGCCTATGCCCCGGTGCCGATCATCCGTGAGGCGGTGCTCAAGGCCAACCCGAGGATCGCCGCGATTGTGAAGCCGCTGATGGAGAGCTTCACCCAGGATTCGCTGCAGGAATTAAATGGCCGCGTGCAGATCAACGGCGAACCGACCGAAGCGGTTGCCGAGGATTACCTGCGCTCCAAGGGATTCATCAAATGAACCCTGACGCGATGAAGGTTCCGGCAGCGCGTACTGTTCATCTTGACCGGCTGGGAACGCTGCTCAGCCTGGTCGGCGTGGCCTCGGTATGGCTGTTGCCGTTTGTGGTTTTCAAAATCAATCGCATTGTGTCCGGCCACCCGCGCGCTCTTTTCGATGTGCTGCCGCTATGGTCGACGTCGACGTTTTATTTGACCCTGACGCTGGTCGCAGTGATCGCGGTCGCCGTCGGCAACGCCCGGATTCGCCTGATTGCTGCGTTGCTCGGCATCGTTGCCGTGGCGCTCGTGATCGGTGGCGCGGCGGACGCTTTGACCCCGCCCGGCAACCGCTGGGTCCGGATCTCGCCAGGGGCGGGTTTCTGGGTACTGTTAATCGCACTTGGACTGATCGCAACCGATGCCATCGCCCGGCTGCAGCCACGGCCAGGTATACGGGTGCTGGCGCTGCTGGTGACCGCGGCCGTAGTGGCAGCCGCCCTGGCGAGCGGCTATTTCGATCATCTGTCGATCATGCGCGAATACGCGGTCAACGCCAGTCGCTTCGCCCGCGAAGCGCGGCAACACGTACTGCTCGCCGTCGGCTCACTGGTGGCCGCAGTCCTCTTCGGCCTGCCGCTCGGGGTCCTCTGTCACCGGCTGCCACGTGTCCGCGCAGCAATTCTTGAGGTACTGAGCCTCATCCAGACCATTCCCTCGATCGCGCTGTTTGGGATCCTGATGGTGCCCCTCGGGGCGCTTGCGGCCCGGGAGCCCTGGGCCGGGCAGCTTGGCATCAGTGGCATCGGTGCCGCCCCGGCAGTGATCGCGCTGTTCCTGTATTCGCTGCTGCCGGTGGTGGCCAATACCGTGGCGGGACTGGCGCGCGTGTCGCCGGCGACGGTCGACGCGGCTCGCGGCATGGGATTGACGAACTGGCAGGTGCTGGTCGATATCGAATTCATTCTGGCGCTGCCGGTCATTCTCACCGGTATTCGCATCGTGCTGGTGCAGAATATCGGTCTGGTAACCATCGCCGCACTGATCGGTGGCGGCGGCTTCGGCACTTTTGTGTTTCAGGGGCTTGGGCAGACCGCGATTGACCTGGTGCTGCTCGGCGCTATCCCGACCGTGGCATTGGCGTTCTCGTCGGCGGTGCTGCTTGATGCGGTGGTCGATGTCATGAATAAGTCGCTGCGATGATCAAAATCGAAACATTGAGCAAGCGATACGGCCCGGTGACGGTGGTCAATGACGTAACGCTTACCATCGAACGCGGCACGATAACCGTGATCGTCGGCACCTCGGGCTCCGGCAAGTCGACGTTGCTGCGCATGATTAACCGGCTGGTTGAGCCGAGCGGCGGCCGCGTGCTGATCGACGACCGGGATACGGCGGCCGAGCCGGCGCACCTGCTGCGGCGTCGGATTGGTTATGCCATTCAGGGTCACGGTCTGTTTCCGCATCGCAGTGTGGCCGAAAATATCGCGACCGTGCCGCGGCTGCTGGGCTGGAAAGCGGCCCGTGTTCGCGCCCGGGTCGAGGAGCTGCTCGCGGTGTTCCAGCTCGATCCTGCCGCCTTCGCCGGCAAGTACCCGCATCAGCTTTCGGGCGGTCAGCAGCAGCGCGTCGGCGTCGCCCGCGCGCTGGCGGCCGAGCCCGCCGTGCTGCTGATGGATGAGCCCTTCGGCGCGCTTGATCCGATCATCCGCACCAAGGCGCAGGACGACCTGCGCGGCATCCAGCGTCGCTTCGGCACGACGATCGTACTCGTGACCCACGATATGGATGAGGCGTTCAGGCTCGGTGATCGCGTGGCCGTTATGAGCGACGGCAAGGTGCTGCAGTACGATCGGCCCGCCATGCTGCTCACCAGGCCCGCCGATCCCTTTGTGTCGCGCCTGACCGGCACTGGCGATAGGGCCCTGAAGCTACTGTCGCTCACCACGGCTGCCGAGGCCGCGGAACCCGGCGCTGCCGAAGGTCCAAGTGTCGCCGCTTCGGCATCGTTGCGCGACGTCCTGTCGGAGATGGTCTGGAGCGGCGCTGGAGAGGCGACCGTCATCGGCGCCGATGGCAAACCGGCCGGCCGCCTGACGATCGCTGCCATTCTCGCCCGCGGCCGGCAAGCCTGATGCCGCGCCTCGCCACCGTGCTACGGCTCGCCGCCTTCGGCCTGCTGATGGCCTTTCTGCTGACTCCGCGAAGCTTTGCACCGCTATTCGCGCCGCTGACCGAATACGGTGCGCCGCCGATCTACACTCAGGACAGCCTGCTCGCTCTGGCGCTTGCGCACCTGGGCACTGTGTTTGTGGCCGCCGCCGCCAGCACGGGCATCGCCGTCGCCCTCGGCATCCTGGTGACGCGCGCCAGCGGCCGGGAGTTTCTGCCGCTGTCGCGCACGCTGGTCAACATTGGGCAGACTTTCCCGCCGGTGGCAGTGCTCGCCGTCGCGGTGCCGCTCGTGGGTTTTGGGGAGACGCCGACGCTGATCGCGCTGTTCGCCTATGGCCTGCTGCCGATCTTCGAGAATACCGTTACCGGGCTGCAAAGCTGTCCACGTTCGGTGGTCGAGGCCGCCGATGGCATGGGGATGAGTGCGCGCACGCGGCTGTTCTGGGTAGAACTGCCGCTGGCGATGCCGCTGATTCTCGAAGGCATCCGGATGTCCTTGGTGATCAACGTCGGCACGGCGACCATCGGCTCGACGGTCGCAGCCAAGGGCCTTGGTGAAGTGATCATTGCCGGGCTGCTTTCCAATAACACCGCTTTTATCCTGCAAGGCGGGCTGGTCACCGGCCTGATGGCCATCTTGCTTTACGACACCATGGCAGCCATCGAGCGACGGATCCTGCGAGCCGTGCATGTCGGATGATCCCGGGAACGCCTACCGCGTCACAACCGCGCCCGCTCCCGCAATGCTTGAGGACGGGATCAGCTATAATCGGGCCGCAATTGTTAGTAACGCTGGACCGTGCCCGATGAGCGCAACGACTTCACAGCGCGGCGCGGCGCGCGAGGCGCCGCGTCGCTGGACCCGGACCGCCGCGGTAGAAATTCCGACCCTGCTGCTGCTGGTGCTTTGCTATGGCGGCTGGCTGGCGATCACCTATGCCTATGGCCGCTGGCCGCTGTGGATTGTCGCGCCCATCGGGGCGGTGCTGCTGACGCTGCACAGTTCGTTGCAGCACGAAATCCTGCATGATCACCCGACCCGCTGGCCGGCCCTCAACCGTATGCTCGGCATGGTGCCGCTGTCGTTCTGGCTGCCTTATGAGCGGTACAAGCAGACCCATCTGGTGCACCACACTGACGCGCGGATAACCGACCCGCTCGATGATCCCGAGTCGTTTTACTGGACACCGGAGGATCTGGCACGGATGCAGCCGCTGGTGCGCGTGTTCCTCAGCCTGCAGCAAACGCTGCCCGGGCGGCTCGTGGTCGGCTCATTCTGGCGCATCGCGAACTTCTGGCGCCACGAGCTGATCAAGCTGTGGCGCAATCAGGAGCGGATAAGGCTGGTCTGGCTCGAGCATCTGCTGTGGTGCGTACCGGTCATTGTCTGGGTGACAGTGGTTTGCCACATGCCGCTCTGGCTCTATGTCGTGGCGCTGGTATTGCCCAGTAACGCCATCCTTCTGGTCCGCTCCTTTGCCGAGCATCGGGCGAGCGCCGAACCGCGCCACCGCACCGCTATTGTTGAACGCTCGTGGATTTTGGGACCGTTGTACTTGTTCAACAACCTGCATTCGTTGCATCACGAAGCGCCGCGTGTTCCGTGGTACGAATATAACGCCCGCTACCGGCTGGCACGCGATCGGCTCATCGCCGAAAACGGCGGCCTGCTGTACGTGACGTACTTTGACGTTGCGCGTCGCTTCATGTTCCGGCCGCACGACACGCTGCCGCACCCGACCGGCCGGGTCCCGTCGCGTCAGCCGTCCTGAACATCGGCGCGCACTGTCTGGCCTGGCGGCTGCTTACAGTACAACGGCCCGCGGTTCACGCGGGCCGTTCGTAACCGGCCTCGATCGCCTCGCGTTCCCATTCCAGCAAAACTGCAAAATCGCGCTCGCTGACTTCGGCAAATCCGTCGAGCAACAGAGCGTCACCCAGTTCTTTGAACCACGGGCGCCGCGCGGCGCCGGCGAACGCCACGCGCAGCTTCGCGATCACTTCCACGGGAGTGTCGGCCGCGGCGACGAAGGCCGGCATCGGCGCCACCTCGGTCGAGGCCAGCACGCGCACGTCCACCGTCAGTGCCGGCTGGTGGCGCGCGAGCAGCAGGTGCCAGTACGCATCCAGCGGCCCGACGTCAATGCCTCCGTCACGCACGCTGTCCAGAATCCGTCGCGCGGTCACCAGTGGGCCAAGCATCTGCCCGTACAGCCTCGCTCGTGCCGCCGTGCGGTAGCCAAGCAGGTGATGGCGGAAAGCGTTGAATCCGGAATGCGAGTGCTCGACGGTCCAGCCGGCGCGGCCGCCAAAGGTGTCCTCAAGTGTGCGGTACGGCGAGTCCCGGCGGACGATTAGATCCGATCGGTAGTAGGGCCGCCCGCTCGCCCAGGCGGCCCGGGGAATAGGGGCGGCGAGCGGCACCACCTGCGCCAGCCGAGTGGCTATCGGATAGCCACACATGAAGACGCTACCGAGATCCGGCCGCACCCAAAGATCCTCGAGCGGCTGCGGGGCCGGATAGGGAACGTAGTCAAGTGCGACGCCGGCATCATCGGCCACATTCGACAGGAGCGAGCGCCAGAGGGTTTCAACCTCGGGGGTTACCGCATACATGCGGGCGTTCATGATCCGCGCGCTCACGGCAGTTCCGATTGCGCGCCACGGCCGCCGCACGCCGCGGCCGCGAAGCGCCGCCGGATTGCCCCCGCGCTAGCCGGGGTTGCGGGCAATTTCATCACTCCTTCGGGCGACAAACGCGCCGACCGCTTCTTTGATCGCCGGATCGAGCGGCGGTGCTACGTAGTCGGCCAGCATTTTCTGCCAGATGCCGGTGGCGCGTTGGGTCGCATCGCGGGCGCCGGCATCGGTCCAGTTCTCGAAGTTTGACCAGTCCGACAGCAGCGGCCGGTAAAACGCGTGCTCGTAGCGGGCCAGCGTATGCGCGGCGCCGAAGTAATGTCCGCCCGCGGCAACGCCCTTGATGGCGTCGACAGCAATGTCGTCCTCGCTAAAGGCGATCGGCTTCAGCAGCTCGGCCCAGTTGCGCAGCATTTCGGCGTCGACGATGATTTTCTCCAGCGAAGCCGACAAGCCGCCCTCCAGCCAGCCAGCGGCGTGATTAATCAGGTGGCTGTGACTCAGGATCGCCGCCTGGAGCGAAAACGCTGTCTCGTAGGTCGACTGCGCATCCACCGTCGGCGACGCATTCACCGCGCTGGTGCGGACCGGAATCCGAAGCCTTCGGCCCAGCTGCGCGCTGGCAAGCACGGCATTGACGTATTCGGGCGTGCCAAATGCGGGCGAGCCGGTACGCATGTCGACGTTCGAGGTGAAGCCGCCGAGCACGCACGGTGTGCCCGGCCGGAGCATTTGGCACAGCGCGATAATGCACAATGCCTCGGCCGTTTGCTGCACCAGCGCGCCGGCAAGCGTCACTGGCGCCATCGCTCCCATCAGCGTGAACGGTGTGATGACCACGCACTGGCCATGACGCGCCATGACCATGATGTTGTCGAGGATCTCCTGATCCACGCGGCGCGGCGAATTGACATTGGTCACTGTCAGCAGCGTCGGGCGCGCGGCCAGATCCTCGATCGAGCAGCCGTGTTCAATGGCCGAGAGCGCGATAGCATCGCTGGCTTGCACGCCGCCGACCCCGCGCGCCGCCCAGACGATATCCGCGCACTCGATATGGGCCTGGTAGGTCGCCAGGTGTCGGATCGGCACGGGCACGTCTACCGGCTCGACCACGATGCCACCCTGCCAGTGCAAGATGCCGAGCGTGTGCGTCAGCTTGAGAATATTGCGAAACGCCTCAAGATCGCCGTAACGACGGCCACGCTCGCGATCGGTGATGTTAGGAGCGCCGTTGACCGGTCCGAAGTTCACGACGTTGCCGCCGACATGCAGATCGCGCTCGGGATTGCGGGCATGCAGCACGAATCGTTCGGGTGCATGAGCGAGCTGCGCATCAACGATGTCGCGCCCGAGCCGCACCATCTGCGTCGGCTCGTCCACCAGCGCACCGGCCTGGCGGAATATCTCGCGAGCCTCAGCGCTGCGGATCTCAAGTCCGGCTTCCTCGAGAATCCGGTAGGCCGCATCGACAATGCGCTCGACTTGTTCCGGGCTCAGTATTTCAAGCGGTGCCCAGTGATTGGTAAGTCGCGCAATGGGCGCAAGCGATGGACCGGTCGAGCGAGCGGCGCGCTCGCGCCCGCGGCGGCGGGAGGACGGAGTAGCATCTGTCATAGGCCTGCCATGTTACCGGTATGGCCGGCAGGCGGTGGGCGCCACGGCGCGCGACGGCAGCGCGGGTTACAGAATGACGCTTTGCACAAAAGCACAAATGACCGGGCCCTGAGCCGATCCGGCTCGGTCACGGCGACTCCATCTCCGTAGCCAGCTCTTTCACGTACTTGCTATAGCTGAACACTCGACCGCGCCGTCGATTCGTGAGCTCTCCAACGACCCTGAGACGCTCCAGATGAGCGAGCGATTTGTTCACTGTAGCCGGTGTCAGCCCGGTGGCCTTGACCAGCGATGCCGATGTCGCGATGGGCTGACGCTGAAGTGCTTGGTGAACCGCAAGGGCGGAGGGTACCGCGCGCCCGAGGCGGGCGATTCGATCACGATCTGCGTTAACGAGTGCCAAAAGCGTGTTCGCCGTCGCCACCGCTTGCGTCGCACTCGTCTCGATTCCTTCCGCGAAGAAGTCCAGCCAACGCTCCCAGTCACCGCGCAAGCGCACCTCATTTAGCAATTCGTAGTAAAGCGCACGGTGCCTCTTGAAGTAGAGGCTCGGATAGAGCATCGGCTCGCGTAGCACACCGTCGGCCACCAGCTGCAATACGATTAGCAGCCGACCGATGCGTCCATTGCCGTCCAGGAACGGGTGGATGGTTTCGAACTGCACGTGCGCAAGCGCCGCCTTGAGCAGCGGCGGTACAGGTTCTGGCTCATCGTTGAGAAATCGTTCCAGCGGAGCGAGGCATTTTGGGACGTCGCCGGCCGGCGGTGGTATAAACACCGCGTTGCCTGGCCGGGTGCCGCCAATCCACACCTGCGTGCGGCGCAGTTCACCCGGCGTCTTGGCCTTCCCACCTGGGTGTGAGAGCAGCACTTTGTGCATTTCGCACAGCAACCGAGTGCACATGGGTAGGCCACCGCGAAGTCTCTTCAATCCGCGCTCCAGTGCAGCCACGCAGCGGCTCACCTCCCGGGCATCGTCCACGGGTACACCGGGCTCCTCGTCGAGCTCGTAGAGTAGTAGATCGGCGAGCGATGATTGGGTGCCTTCGATCTGCGAGGAAAGGACTGCCTCCTTGCGCACGAAGCTATGGAGCAGCAACGCAGCGTTGGGTAGTAGCGCGGTGACAGAATCTAGCCGCCCGAGCGCCACCAGAGCCGCGTCGAACTTGTGTCGCAATGCCGGCGACCACGCGACCGGCGGCTCTGGTGGGAGGGGTGCCGGGACAAAAGCACTGAACGCTCCTTCTGCCCTCGATACGGCAATGCAGTGACCAGGTTGGGTCCGATGCATGCGGAATTTCCTACCCTAAAATAAGGGACAGTCTTATTTTAGGTTAGCGCAGAAACCTAAATCAACGACTTTTCCTCGGTTCATTAGCCCTTTCTCGCCCCCGACTGCCCTGAACCTGCTGCAGCAATCCCGCCACGAGCCGCTTCCGCTGTGTCCCGTCCCTCGGTAGGCTGGGCCTGCATGGGCTTTAGGCAGGCACCCAAATGGGAATCGCTACCCGAAGATGATTCAATCGGATGAACCGGATAGGTCGTAGTATCGGCGCTTCCGGCCGCCGCGGCAGCAAGCATCTAGGTCAGCGGCGGATATTCCCAAGAATGGCCGAAAATGCGCAAGTTCCGCGTCCTTGACGAATATACATTACCGTGGTAATGTAACGGCATGCCGATACCACAATCCAAGGTTACCGCGCAGTGCCAAATCTCTGTTCCGGCCGAAGTGCGCAAGAGACTCGGCATCGGGCCTGGCTCTGTGCTCGAATGGCACGAGCAGGACGGAAGCGTCGTAGTCCGGAGGGCGGGACGCTACAGCTCATCCGAGGTGCACCAGGCCCTATTTCCGGACGGCGCGCCGAAGGGCAAGAGTGTGCCTGACGTGAAGGCCGTTATTCGCTCGGCCATGCGACGGCGACATGCTCGCGGTTGATACGAACGTTCTGGTTCGCCTACTCACGCGTGATGACACTGGCCAGACTAAGGCAGCGGAAGCATTCATCAGCAAGGGAGCTTGGGTATCTCACCTGGTTCTGGCAGAAACACTCTGGGTCCTCGACTCCGTATATGATCTTTCGCGCGCTCAGATTGCAACGGCCCTAGAGATGCTGTTGAACCACAGGGAATTGAGCCTTCAGGACGCGGATGTGGTGACTGCGGCGCTAGGTCACTATCGCCAGCGGTCGGCAGGCGATTTCTCCGACTGTCTTGTATTGGAGATTGCGAGAAAAGCTGGACACGTGCCAGTCGGCACCTTTGATCGCAGTTTCGCCAAGTTAGAGGACGTCCAACGCTTGGGGTGACTCGTTATCTGTGGCACTTGCCAGGAAAGAGCCCTTACAAGGGCCGAATTTTCAGTTAGGTGGCAATCGGTCTTGGCTAGAGTGAACCGCCCATTACTGCCGAAAATGGGAGTAATTTTCGTACATGACCGGCCCCGAGAAAACAGGGAGCGGGGAACATGAAGTTCAGTGGGTCAACTCTCCGTCAATCGGGTTGTGTGGCGCTGGGCGCTGTTGCAGTAGCACTTGCTTCGTGCGCGACCATTATTCACCAACCACAGCTGCACGGTGCCAGCCGTGCGCAGGCCTGCTCACACGACAATAACGTGGAATGGGACTACCTGTTCTCGGACCAGGGACCGATGTACGACAGCACTCTGGAGCCCACCGCAGCGGATTCGGTGACTGTCACACTACGCACATGCAAGGGGGACATCACCACCGCCAACGTCAAGTACTACGATACGGCTGACAGCTCTTTCCATTGGGTGTCGATGGTCTGGGTAGCCAACGATCCGACAGGCACGTTCGACTACTGGTCGGGCACTGTGCCCGCCAGCTCCTCGGAGAAGTACTATCGATTCCAGATCAACGACGGCTCGGCTAGCGTGTGGCTCAACGCCGCCGGAATTACATCCGCCGAGCCCTCTTCAGGCGACTTCTTCATCATCCCGGGCTTCAAGACGCCGGATTGGATGAAAAACGGGGTGATGTACCAGATCTTTCCCGATCGCTTCTATGACGGGGACACGTCTAACGACGTCACGGACGGCCAATATACGTACGCCGGCTGCGCGACCGAGCAGCACGCGTGGGGCAGGAGCGTCACCCCTAACGTCAGCGGCTGCCGGACCGAGGTGTTTTTCGGCGGCGATCTCGCGGGCATCGACCAGAAGCTCAGCTACATCAAGCAGACGTTGGGTGCGGACATCATCTACCTCAATCCCATCTTCAAGTCCCCCACCAACCACAAGTACGACACGCAGGACTATTACACCGTCGACCCCGCGTTCGGCACGAGCTCCACCCTGCAGCAGCTGATCGGCGACATCCATAGCAGTTCCAACGGTCCGGCGGGCTACATCATCTTCGACGGCGTGTTCAACCACAGCGGCGACAGCAACTGCTGGTTCGACAAGCAGCTCTACGGCTCCCTTACTTGCTCCTACCAGGGCGCCTACCAGTCGCAGTCGAGCCCCTATTACGGTTACTACACCTTCCAGTCGTGGCCCAACGCCTACTCCTCTTTCTTTGGCTTCGGTGGCATGCCGAAGCTCGATTACGGCGCGAGCGGTTCGGTGGTGCGCAACCAGATATACGGCAGCCCCGCTTCGGTCATGCAGACCTACCTCTCCTCTCCCTATAACATCGACGGCTGGCGTCTGGATGTTGCGCAGGCGCTCGATGCGGGCGGCAACGGCGGCAGCGATGCCACCAACCACCAGATTGCGCAGGAGATGCGCACGGCGGTGAAATCCGTAAACCCCAGCGCCTACATCCTCGGCGAGTACTGGGGTGACGCCTCACCCTGGCTCGATGACGGCACGGAGTGGGACGGAGTCATGAACTACAACGGCTTTACCCAGCCGGTGTCGGAGTGGATCTGCGGCGTGGACTATCATGGCAAGGCCGCCTCGATCGACGAGAGTTCGCTCGACAGCCGGCTACTCGGCGCCCGCGCAGACGTTCCTGTAAACGTGCAGGAGACCTGGACCAATGAGCTCGGTTCGCACGACACGAAGCGGTTTGCGACGAGTTGCGGTGGCGATATCTGGAAGACCTACCTGGGGCTCATCTTCCAGTTCACCTACGTCGGCACGCCCGCCATTTACTATGGGGACGAGTACGGCATGCAGGGCGGCAACGACCCGGACGACCGCCGCACCTTCGACTGGACGCAGGCGACCAGCAGCAATACCGCCGTAGCCCTCACGCAGAAGCTTATCTCGATCCGCAACCAGTATCCGCAGCTGCGGACGGGCTCATACAAGACACTGTTGGTTGATACGACCAACCACATCTACGCGTTCGGACGGTGGGATGCCAATCACAGGATCGCGGTGGTGCTCAACAACACCTCTGGTACGGAAACCGTGACGATCCCTGCATGGCAGTTGAGCATGACCAATGGCTCGTGGGTGACGGATCTGCTCACGAGCAACACCTATCAGGTCACCAACGGCAGTCTTACCGTGACCGTCGAGGGACACTATGGCGCGATTCTCGAGCAGTAGGGATTGCGGCAGGCAGGCACGCTCCGCCGCGGCCACCTCGACACAGTGGTCGGGGGTGTTTACGACATTGAACCAATCGTAACGGTTTCCCGTTAATAAGATCTTGGAACAGAGCCGGATTCAATGACTTAGAAAAATCAGAGAAGTGGCATTTCGAGGCGAATCTGGTCGCTCACAAAACCAACCGCTTGCAGACCCAAAACGTATCAATCAGTCAAAACTAATCTATGTTGGCAATGACCCCATCAATAGGATGGATACCACAGGAAACATGGTTCTTGCATGGGCACTAGTTCAGGCCGGCAATCAGAGTCTGGCCTTGAACTACCTGCAACTGTCCTCAAGGCAGAAATTTACCCCCGCGACCGTCGACCTGGGGCAGCTCGTATGCCGTGGAATGGGAATTTCCGCCCCAGACCCAAGGTCCGCCGTCGGTCTCTTGTGGCTCGCTTTTAGAAGGGGACACCGCGCCGCGCTGGGGCGCATATGCTATATCTATCGTAAGGAAAGGCTCGGTTTCGGGCGCCGAGTACTCGGTTGTTTCATTGCGCCAATCGCATTCCTTTGGTATGCCATTCCTGTCTCGATCAATCCATTTTCCTTAGATGTCTATTTGATAGACTGTCGCGACGGGAAACCACTTCTTCGCTCGAGGACGGCACAGATTTAGTTAGTTTGCAGTTGACCTAGCTAACCCGAGCGGCTCATTTGGTAAGCTAGGCGGCCTTGTGATCGGATGGACCCAGTAGCCGCGAGACATACGGTGGCCGATACTCGAGCAAATTCGGCTACTGCAGCTCTCCTCCCCCACGGAAAAGATACCACAGTAAGGTCGCTTAACCCGCATCATGCTGCCGACCGCCATCCACCGGAACGGTGACACATCGTCTCAGCCAAGTGAGCAAGCGAATCGCATCTTGGATGATACCGGAGCGGGCGGCGCTCGCACCGGCGCGAGGAAGAGCAGGACAAGCTAAACAAAGCTCAAATACATTGAGTGCCGACAAATCCAATCCGGGGCGAAACTTCGATCAACTTGTCCTATACAAGTGGTTATTGATGTGGTTACACGTCTTCTTAGCGACAGCGGCGGGCCTTTGCTATGTGTACAAAGGCGTTCAAAGCAATTTTGCGTATTGGATAATTGGCGCCAGTGTCAACATGATGTTTCACGCTTTAACCGCCATGTGGCCCTATGTTATTTCGTGGTTGTTCTTTCGAAGCCCCATAAATTTGCGTGCGCTGGCATTGTGGCCCTACATAATTCTGCTGATCGGCAGCACGGCCGCAGTCATGCATTTGTATGTCGCCCCGACCACGCAGGATAGCCCCGGAGTTGGTGTTGTCACGGTAGCGCAAGCCCTTCTATACGTGATCGGGGCGTCGTGGGTTATTGTGCGCTCCGCCTGAGGTCTATTTAGTTTAATTCGAGGTCTTTTCCGACTTCCGACAGAGTCATATCAAGAGTCATTTTGTTTAGTTCTGTAACGTATGGACGGTGTGAATTAGGTATTTGGTGGGAGTGGAACGTATGTGGGGGCATAGGCCATCAGTGCTCCGCTTGCGCAAATCCAGACGGTGCCCGAAAGTGCGGATTCGCCAATCGAAAAGCATCCGTCAGAGTGCCGTTTAGAAGTTCAACGCGAACCTGCAAAAGGTAGTGGGCACCCACCGGACTCCAGCGCATCTGCTGCTTTTTACTCAATCGATGATTGACCAAATGATTCATGACGGATTCGACCTGCGCGGTGGAGATGCGATGCCCGGCCGCCCGCTGTTTTGCAAAGTGTATCTGGGCCATCTCCAAGGCCGCGCCAGGGTCAGCTGCGATAATGACGTGCTCGGCCGCTACTGGCTTGCCAAATACCGCGAATCCTTTTAACCCGGGTTTTCGATGACTTTGTAAGCACGCAAATTGGTCCGTGTTGTGTGGGGTTTTGGAGCGATAAGAGTTGCTTAAACCAGTCAGGTTTATTTTCTACGCTTTTCTTCGCTGGTACGTTTCGACCAGATCCCCTTCATTGCCGACGTTGACCGCGGGCATGTTTACTATTGTGATGCTCTTGCTCAATTGCTTGACCTTAGTGGCACTGGTAAATCTCGTGCTAGATCCTTCACATCGTCTTGATATTCACATACCCGCAGATAAACATTTGGCGTTCTTTGTGTGTGCTGGTGCGGTGGCCCTGGTTCTTGGTGCCCTTACTGCAAATAGCTGGGCGCCAGGCGGTGATACCAGTCGACTGGAGAAAGAATTCGGCACAGTCAATGCTTCCTTGACCAGACGACAACTGGTGGTGCTTTCGCTTTATATTGTCGTTACCGTATTTAGTCCTGAAGCGGTGGGGATTCTTTCTCGGCACATGGCGGCAGTTGCTAGGTAGGATCGCGCTTGGAATTGGCGGAGGCAGCTCCGGACAGCCAGTATCGAGAAGCGTCATGGCTCTCGGCCGATTATCGAAACAGTTCGGCCAGTTTATACGCTGGCGGCTTCCAGCCCAAAATTTCTCGAGGCCGCTCATTAAGCTGTTGGAACCCGTCCGCAAATCCGCGCCTTGCGTCCCGGGCCAGCATAGTCCAGATTGTTAAAGAGCACATCCGCCGGCTGGGGCGGTGCTGTGAACAGTAAATTCATCCGGCGTCGGCAGCGTGATCGAT
>Ga0181537_10001540_pt1 | contig 21045 bp, 19 predicted proteins | sample PEATcosm2014_Bin_39_FD_119765 | JGI IMG/M metagenome (GOLD analysis project Ga0181537, IMG submission 119765) | Peatland microbial communities from MTU Mesocosm Facility, Houghton, MI, USA - PEATcosm2014_Bin23_10_metaG | ecosystem: Environmental > Terrestrial > Soil > Wetlands > Peat | place... | reverse complement strand
TCCTGTTCGAGATTGAGCATTACGGCGCAGTGCTCAATGCCAATCGGACTTACTATCTGACCCGCTCGCAACCACCTTTTCTCACATCGATGATTCGTGCGGTGTATGAGAACCCGGCAAGTTTTCCGGCTACTCCAAAGGGACGCGCGGAAGCTCGGGAATGGCTGGAACATGCTTTCACGCTGGCAGAGAAGGACTACTCGACCTGGACACGCCCTGAGCATAAGGCGGGCACAACGGGCCTGACGCGCTATTTCGACTTTGGCACCGGGCCGGTGCCCGAGGAGTCGGACGACAGCACCTACTATCCCGACGTGATCCGCTGGTTGCTGGCGCATTCCGGGCCGGAAACCGCGGGGTTTCTGGTGAAAGGCTCTGAGCATCCCGATGCGGCGGAAGCGGCGCGGCTCAAACTGACCAGTTGCGACATCCACGCGAGCGTAGTGTGCATGCGGGCATGGGCACAAGGCTACCGTCTGAGTAAAGACTACTACTTGGGCGACCGGGCGATGCGGGAGTCCGGCTTCGATCCGAGTTTCCGCTTCGGTCCCTTCGATGGAGCTACGCATCACTACGCGCCCGTGTGCCTGAACAGCCTTCTCTATCGATACGAGAAGGACATGGAGCACTTCGCATACCTGCTGGTGAAACCTGAGGAAGCCACGCGCTGGGACCATCGCGCCAAGGCACGTAATACGGCAATGCAGCGTTACCTATGGAGGCCCAAGGACGGTGTCTTTGCGGACTATGACTTTGTTCATGCCAGGACGTCGACTTATGCCTATGTTTCGTCGCTCTATCCTTTGTGGGCGGGAGTGGCCACGCGCGAGGAAGCCACGCAGATGGTGGCCAAGCTCAACTTATTCGAGCGGCCCGGCGGGCTTTCAATGAGTAACACGAACACCGGCATGCAATGGGACGAGCCTTTCGGGTGGGCGCCGACTAACTGGATCGCGGTTGCCGGGCTGGACTCAATGGGCTTTCGCGAGGATGCGCGCCGCATTGCCGGTAAGTTCGATGCCACGGTCGATGCGGGCTTTTCGCAGGATGGGACGATCGTTGAAAAGTTCAACGTCGTGGCCGGAAGCTCCAACGTGCAGGTCAGCACCGGATATAAAGGAAACCAGGTCGGATTTGGATGGAGTAATGCGGTGTATCTGAAGATGAAAGAAGTAATGCATACCGGGACAGTCGCCGCTAAGAATTAGGCGATTTTGTCTTTGCAAGCAAATGGCGCTTTCTCGTTGAGAAAGCGCCATTTGCTTGCTTGAAACCGCCGCAGGTTACTCTGGCAACGCGAGAGTTCCCGTGACGTTGAATGTCCCTTTCACAACTTGAACGCTGGTTCCCGGTTGGCCGCCACCAACTGAGACGCCGTATTGCCCCTCAGCGACAATTGGCTCTCCCTTTTCAGTTACCATGCTCAGGTCGCGCGGACCTAACTTAAACTGCACCTTCTGTGAGGCACCCGGCTCCAGGTGAACTCGCTGGAATGCCCGCAACGCCCGGAGCGGCGCGCCAGGAACGTTGGGGAAGGTGAGATAGAGTTGGGCCACTTCGTCGCCTGCCTTGTTACCACTATTTGTAACTGTAACTTCGGCATCTAGAGAGTTACCCGCAGTTATAGCCGCGGCCGGAACAGTAAGTCCGCTGTAAGAGAAAGTGGTGTAACTCAATCCGTAACCAAAGGGATAGAGCGGAGTTCCCTCAAAGTACCGGTATGTGCGGCCTTTCATCGCGTAATCTTCGAAGGGCGGCAACTGGCTAACATCCTTGTAGAAGGTGACCGGCAGGCGGCCGGCGGGGTTGTTTTTGCCTGAGAGAGTTTCCGCCACGGCCGATCCACCCTCCTCGCCGGGATAGAATGCGTCAATGATTGCGTTGGCATGGTCATTGGCCCAATTGACGGCGAGAGCGCTGCCGTTGGTGAGCACGACGACGAGTGGCTTGCCGGTGGCGGCAACCGCCTCAATGAGCTCTTCTTCGGCTTTGGGCAGATCGAGCGAAGTGCGGTCGCCTCCTTTGAAGCCTGGCTCTTCGACCTGCATCTCTTCACCTTCAAGTTCGCTGGTGATGCCGACGACGGCGACGACGACATCGGCGGATTTGGCGGTGGTGATGGCCGCAGGCTGAGGTTTGAGATTGACAGGCGCCCAGACAAGTTTCGCGGCTGGTTTGGAGTTTTCGCCGGGAGCGAAGTCGACTTCGAGCTTGGCGGGCTTGCCGGCCTCGAGATGGACGCGGCCGACCTTGGGATCGACGCCGTTGTTGTCCCAGGCAGAGGTGACGTTTTGCCCGTTCAGGCGCACACGGAAGAAACCGTTGGCGACGATTCCGAGGTTGTAGTCGCCCGTGGTGGGGGCGGTGAGGTCGGCCTTCCAAAGGACCGAGAGCGGGTTGACGCCGACGGCAGCAGCAGGGATGGGCGCGAGGCTGTAGTCGAGAACCGGATCGATCCGCGAGGCGAGTGAGGCCGAGCGACTGGGGTGATTGATGTCGCTGAGGTCGAGTTTGGCGAAGTCGATGCTGACTCCCGGCTTGCCCTCGAAGCTGAGGGCTGAAGCGGGTACGGGCTCCGCGGAGTGGCTCAGAAACTGGGTGCCTTCGACGTAGTTGACTGTGGCGTTGGGGAACTCCTTGCGAATGCCCTCAAGGATGGAAACAGTGTGGCTGGGCTGGCCGTTGTAATTGCCGAGGAGGACCCTGGTCTGGTCGGCGAGTGGGCCGACAACGGCGATTTTGATGCCTGAGGTTTTGAGGGGCAGGACGCCATCGTTCTTGAGCAGCACCATCGACTCGTTGGCAATTTGGCGGGCCAGGCTGCGATGGGCCGGCGAGTCGAGTTCCTGGGGATCGATTTTGGTGTAGGGCACCATGTCCGGCGGATCGAAAAGTCCGAGCTTGATCCGTGCGGTGAAGAGGCGGACAAGGGCGGTGTCGATCTCGGATTCTTTGAGGTAACCCTCTTTGACGGCGTCGAGATAGGGCCGGTAGTCGCGATCGTCCTTGACCAGGTTGCCGCCGTCCACGCATTCATTATCCATGCCGCGACGAACGCTGACGGCGGAGGACTCAGGCTGGGTGGCGTTGAAATGGTGGCCGTTGTGAATGTCGATGACGGCGCCGCAGTCGGAGACGACGTAGCCCTGGAAGTTCCACCAGCCGCGGAGCATGTCCTGCAGCAGGAACTCGTTGGCACAAGCGGGCTGTCCATTGATGGAGTTATAAGCGCACATGACTGACCCGGCATGGCCCTCAGTGACGGCGGCGCGGAAGGCCGGCAAGTAGGTGTCTTCTTCGTCGTGCTTGCTGATGGGGACGTCGGCGTTGTGGCGGGTGGTCTCTGGGCCGGAATGGACGGCGAAGTGCTTGGGAGTGGAGATGACACGATAGTAACGGGGATCGTCACCCTGCATGCCTGTGACAAAAGCCACTCCCATGCGGCCGGTGAGGAAGGGGTCTTCCCCGTAAGTTTCCTGACCACGGCCCCAGCGGGGATCGCGAAAGATGTTAATGTTGGGCGCCCAGAAATCAAGACCCTGGAAGAAGAGGTTGGCGCGTTTCTCGCGCTGGGCCTGTTCGTACTTGATGCGGCCTTCGGTGGAGATGGCTTCCGCCATTTTGTGGATGGCGGGAGGGTCGAAGGTGGCGGCGAGGCCGATGGGCTCAGGGAACTCGGTGACGCCGTTATTGATAACGCCGTGGAGAGCTTCGCTCCACCAATCGTAATAGGGAACGTTGAGGTGGGGTATGGCGCGGGCCTGGTTGACTAGCTGGCTGGCCTTTTCGTCGAGTGACATTTGCCGGACGAGGGCGGCGGCGCGTTGTTCGGGAGGAAGGGTGGTGTCGAGCCAGGCTGGCTTTGGAGAATCCTGCTTCGGAGGTTGCTGTGCGAAAGCTGCAAGGCCCGCGGTGCAGAGGATGGTAACCGCGGCCAAACGAATTGCAAGGTTCTTCATTCCGTCTCCCAATGGCGGCTGAATTGCCTCCCGCTGAATTTGGCGACGGGAGTTTCTTAACCGCTCTTCGAGAGGCAACGCTAAAGTGCCGGGGGTCGAAAGTCAAGCGCGGGAGAGTGGGAATCGGCTCAGGTAAATCGCTTCATCCAGCGTTAACAATAACGCGGCGGGTAGTTGGGCGGCGGCGGGTAGACGAGATAAGGCGCTGGTGCGGTGATGGCCCAGATTAGAGCGACAATCCAGCCGATGAAGGTCCAGCCCAGAAAGAGGTTCAGCATGGTGATGGCCGTGCGCTCGTGCAGATGACGGCCGCCTGCGATCAGGGCTGGGAGAAAGTAGAGGGCGAGACAGAAGAGAAGGTGGAACATCGGTGGATACCTCCTGCGAGGCGGTTGGGCTTGCCTCAGGGTGCGTCGCTCGAAAACAAGCAGCGCTGCGCCGTTCAGGATTCAATACGGTGTAACCTTTCCGAAAGTTCCCCCGTAAGACGAAATAGAGGCGGCAGATGGAAGGGATCGCGGAAGCAGACACAGTCGAACGGGAAGGCCAGAAAGACCTGCTTGCGTTTCGGCATGGTGACCTGGCTGCGTTCGAGGCGCTCTTCCGGCTGCACCAGCGGGCAGTCTACGGCTGGGTTCTGCGCATCGTCCGCAACCCGCCAGCGGCCGAGGACCTTACTGTGGAGACGTTCTGGCGCATTTATCAGGCACACGCGCGATTCGACCCGGCGCGCGGATTTGAGGGCTGGGCACGCCGGATCGCCACCCATGCGGCCCTGGACTGGCTGCGAACGCGGCGGATTGAATACGAACTGCCGGCGGAGATTCCGGATCGGGTCATCGCGGACCCGGCCATCACCGCGGAGATCCGGCGCAAGACGGCTTTAGCTTTTGAGCGGCTGCCGCCAAAGTTGCGGATTGCGGCGGTGCTTGCGGTGGTGGAGGAGTTGCCGCAGAAAGATGTGGCTGAGGCACTTGGCATTTCGGTTTCGGCGGTGAAACTACGCGTTTTTCGCGCGCTTCGATTGCTGAGAAAGGACCTTGAACGGCAGGGGATCAGACCATGAATGAACAGGAACAGGACCGCTTGAAACAAATCTTGCAGGAGGCCGTGCCGCCGATGGACGGCAACCCGGAACTGGGCCGCGACCTGTGGCCCGCCATGTTACGGCGGCTGGATGAGAACCCTGCCGCGCTCCCATGGTTCGATTGGGCGCTGCTTGCCGGCTTGGCTGGAGTCGTTGCGTTCTTTCCAGCCTCGATTCCACTGCTACTGTATTGCATTTGAAACCGCGGACGTGCGCGCCCGCATTTATGGAGGATTGAAATGAAAACTCATCCGTATTTACGCGCTTACCTGGCAGGAATCTTTGTGCCCACGCTTGTCCTGCCGTTGATTCTTACCGTTTTCTTCGTCATTCGGTTCGTGCTCAAAGTTCCGGTTCCCATCGAACGGGCAATCATCTTTCCTATGGCGGTGGTGCCTACGGTCTTCGGACTTTGGAACATGTTTTACCTGGGTTCGCACGAGCGCACACATTTGCCCATCGGCATGCATGGGGCTTTGATTCCTCTATTGGGAGCGCCCCTGATGGCTTTCGGTGGCAGTTGTCTGGGACTGCTTGCATTTGGTTCCGGCGGTATCACTTACCTTCAGAGCATCCTGGTGCCATACGGCCTGATTGTGCCGCTTTTCCTTTGCGGTTTAGCCGGATATTACCTGGTGTGGAAGTACGTTGTGAGCTTTTTGAACCAAGTGTTGGGAGTTGCGTGAGGAGGCTGGCGATGCACCCTACGCGCCGGGCGAAAAGAAGTCTTCAAGCCCGGCGCGCATGGCATGGGCTGCCATTGCGGCCTGAATCTCAAGCGCAAGCGCCAGCGCATTGCGTCCCTGGCGTGCAGTGACGCTTGGCTCACGGCGGGTGCGGACAGCCTCCAGAAATGATTGAATCTCCAACCGCAATGGCTCGCCGGGTGTAACTGGCGGCTTGGCAAAGGATAGGCCGGGCGCCGGGCCCGTGGGTGCGGTGAGCTGGGAGATCATCTGCGCGACCACGGCCGGATCGATCTTTGCCATGGCTGCAAACTGCGCAATCGTCGCAGGGTCGATTTTGGCGAGGTCGATTTTCCCCGACGCTATTCCCTCGGCGATCCCGGGTGGCAGTAACGCCCGAATTTGGGGAGGGAGCGACGCAATTCGTTCAGCTGGCGAGGCACTTTCCCCGTCCGAGTCCATCCGAATCACAAGCAGATCTTGCCGCGCGTAGTCGATGGAGACATACTGGCGGGGCTCAAAGAAGCGCAGCTTGCGGACGCGCTCGGTGGAAACGCGGGAGGCCGTGAAGTTGGCCACACAGCCGGATTCGAATTCGACGCGCACGTTGGCGATGTCCACCTTGGGCGAGAGGATCGGCAATCCGACGGCGCGCACCTCGCGCACAGGCGAGTCGGCAAAGGCGAGCACGATGTCCAGATCGTGAATCATCAGGTCCAGCACCACGTCCACATCCAGCGAACGGGGTGTGAAGACCGAGAGCCGGTGCGCCTCAAAAAACATGGGCCGGCGCAGATTGGGCTCGATGGCCAGGACGGCGGGATTGAAGCGCTCCAGGTGGCCGGGTTGCAGGATGAGGTGTTTCCTGACTGCCAGGTCAATCAGGTCATCGGCCTCGGGAAGGCTTGCGGCCAGCGGCTTTTCGACCAGAAGATCGATTCCGGAGTCGAGCAGGATTGCAGCCACCGCGTGATGATGAACGGTGGGAACGGCGACTGTGGCCGCGTCAAGGCCCAGATCGGCGGCCAGCAGCTCACCGACGGCCGAGAAGACCGGAATTGCGTATTTGGCCGCGGCATCGGCGGCGCGGGTAGAGTCCGGCTCGACGGCTGCAACCAGGGCAACTCCCAGCCCCGCCGCTTCCAGTTCACGGTAGACACGGAGATGATTGCGGCCAAATGCGCCGGCTCCGGCAACGGCAACACGGAGAATGGGTTCGCCCGCTATTTTGCCGCCCCTGGGTCAGACCCATTGCCTTCAACAGCTTGGAGGCAGCGGCCATAGAGATCGAGCAACTGGGTCACGTGCTCTTCCGGCTTGGTTCCAGCAGCGCCGCTGAATCCTGTGGAGGGCGCCACCGGACGGCCGACGCCTGCGGTTGCGGCCACAAACTTGAGCAAATCAAGAGCGATATCTTCATTGCGGCGGGCGCCAAGACCGGCGCCGTTCAGAACGTCCATACTGAATAGTCTCCAATGGGATGCTAGCAGATTGAGGGTTCGCTGCTCATCTTGTTCTGCCACACTATGGTGCGGCGGGCCGGCGCGCTAATCTGAATGCTCATGGAGACGGGTTACATAGGAATGGGCGCGAACCTGGCCAGTGGGGCGGGGCCGCCGGAGTCGACACTGGCCGCCGCTACATTGAGGCTCGAGTCACTGGGCCGCGTGGTTAGCCGGTCGTCGCTCTACAGCACCGAGCCGGTGGGATTTGCCGAGCAGCCGCGCTTTGTGAATGCCGTTGTGGCGCTCGAAACGGAGCTGGATCCGCGCATGTTGCTGGAAGGACTTCTGGGGATTGAGTTGGAGTTCGGAAGGGACCGGACGGCAGGATTTGCCAATGGCCCACGAACGCTGGATTTGGACATTTTGCTCTTTGGAAAAATCCAGCTCAATGAGCCGGGACTGGAGATTCCGCATCCCCGACTTGCGGAACGCGCTTTCGTTCTGGTTCCCCTTAATGAGATTGCTCCGCCGACCCTGAATGCCGGCTCAGGAAAAACCGTGTCACAATTGCTCCACAGTCTTTTCCTTGATCCCAAGAGCCGAATGCATGAAGTGGTCAAAATTCAAAGCGATGCTTGGTGCATTGGCGCTGGCCGGAGTATTACTATCCCCGGCGAGGCTTAAGGCCCAAATCTCCGTGACGGTTTCGGTCACCGTGCTGGATAGCCGGGGTAGCGCTGTGCCGGGCGCGTCGGTGATGACCTTGGCAGGAAAGCCGCTGGGCAGCACCGATGAGAATGGCAAAATGACCGTTTCTTGTACTGTTCCCTGCCGCGTCCGCGTATCCGCGCCTGGATTTTCCGAGTCAACCGCGGAACTGTCCACCCCAGTGACTGACCGCCCAAAGGTCGCCATCGAGATGACCATCCGCCTGCAACCGGCCGCTAATTCCGAAGAGGTGACCGTAACCGCCTATCGTGCGCCTCTGGGCTCGCTCGAGAGCCCGGTTGCCACGCGCATGCTCTCCCAGCAGGCGCTGGCCACCACGGCCGCAATGACTTTGGACGACGAACTGCGCCAACTTCCTGGACTGGAGCTTTTTCGCCGTTCGAGTTCGCTGGTCGCTAACCCGTCGTCGCAGGGCATGAGCCTCCGTGCATTGGGCTCTACATCGGCCAGCCGCACGCTTCTCACCGAAGACGATGTGCCGCTCAATGACGCGTTTGCCGGAACGATCCATTGGCTGGAAGAGCCGGAGCTGGCTATCCAGCGGATCGAGCTGTTGCGTGGAGGAGCCAGCGACCTCTACGGGTCGAGCGCCATCGGCGGCGTGGTTTCGGTGGTTCCGGTGCGGCCGGGCGACAACCTGGCCGAGCTGCGGACCAGCTACGGCTCCGAGAACACCTACGACGACAGCCTGCTTTTGCAGGGCAAACGCGGACCATGGGGTTTGCTTGCCGCAGGCGGGGTGACGGGCACGGATGGGTATATCCAGGAGTCGCCATCGCAACGCGGGCCGGTAGATATTTCAAGCAACGTCCACAGCCAGAACGGCGTGCTGCTGGCCGAGCGCAACCAAGGACCGCTCAGGCTGTTTATGCGCGGCAGCGGCTTCAACGAAGCGCGGAACAATGGAACACCCTTCCAGACCAACGGGACCCGCCTGTGGCGCTATGCAACCGGCAGCGACTGGAAGGGGCCGAAAGAGGGCAGGCTCACACTGCGGCTCTATGGCTCGACCGATCACTTTCGCCAGACTTTTTCGAGCATTTCCAATTTGCCTGAATTTGGGAACCCCGATTGCTCGTACCGCTGCGGCGAGATTCCGAGCAAGTTTTCTTTGACGCCAAACAACGAACTTGGAGCAGCGGCACATTGGAGCCAGCCGCTCGCATCTGGACTTCTGCTGCTGGCCGGGGCCGACACGCACGATGTAAGAGTCTGGGACCGGGAACAAAGCTATGGCAGCTCGACGGCGCTAACCAATCTCCACGACCACCAGCGAGACTCAGGCACATACGCCGAAGCAATGTGGGTTCACCAGAGTTGGACAGTAACCGCGGCCGGCCGCATGGATTGGTTCCAGAACTACGACGGGCAGAAGTTGCAATCGACAAGCAGCGGCTGGATTCCGGCCTCAAGCCAACCGCCGCAATTCGACCAGCGATTCTTCGATCCGCGCATCGGGATTTCGCGCAAGGTGAAAGAACATTGGGCCTTGTCGGCATCGGGATTCCGTGCCTTTCGCGCGCCCACGTCCAACGAGCTTTACCGCTCGACACAGGTTGGGAACGAGCTGACCCTGCCCAACGGCAAACTTCTCAGCGAACGCGCCACAGGCTGGGAGACAGGCCTGGCCACACAATGGCATTGGGGCAGCGTCCGGACAAGCTATTTCCTCACCCAGGTCAACCGCCCCATCGATGCCGTGACCACCAATCCCACGTCGTCGCCGATCATGCTGATGCGCGAAAACCTGGGCCAGATCGAGAGCCGCGGCGTTTCGCTTGATTATGAGCTTGCGCCGTTACGGTGGCTGGCCGTAGATGGCGGCTACCAGTACGCGCATGCCGTAGTGACCAATGACAGCCAGACCCCGGCGCTGGTAGGCAACTGGATTCCCGAGGTCGCCCGCAACCTGGCCACTATGAATGTGCGGGCCATTCGACAGAAGCTGGGAACACTGACTCTGCAAGGGCGACTGAGTGGACACCAGTTTGACGACGACGCCAACGAGTATTTGCTGCATGCATACTTCCGGCTGGACACTTATGCCGCTCATGAGTTCGGCAAACGGATTCGGGTATTCGCTGCCGGCGAAAACTTGTTCAACCGGCAGATTGAAGACTCGAAGACTCCGACCACAACGCTTGGTATGCCCCGAGTAGGACGGATCGGGTTACAGGTGCGATTTGGTCCGGCGGGCAAGTAACTAGGGCTCTCCCGCTAGAATCGTTGAGTGAGTTTAGCCTTCAATGTAATTAGGGAAACCGAAGCGGGCGCGCGGCGGGGACAGATCTTTTTACCCCATCAAACAGTGGAAACTCCAGTGTTTATGCCTGTGGGCACCGCCGGGACGGTTAAAGCCGTTCCCCAGGACGTGCTGGAAACTCTGGGCGCGGAGATCATTCTTGGCAACACCTATCACCTCTATCTGCGTCCCGGCCACGAAGCGATCCGACGCATGGGAGGGCTGCACCGGTTCATCAGCTGGCCGCGCGCCATGCTCACCGACTCAGGCGGTTTTCAGGTTTTCAGCCTCAGCCAGCTCCGTAAGGTTTCTGACGAAGGCGTACGCTTTCGCTCGCACCTTGACGGCAGCAGCCACTTCTTCACGCCTGAACATTCGATGGATGTGCAGATCGCTCTGGGCGCGGATATCGCCATGGCCTTCGATGAGTGCACCGAATATCCGGCAGAACGAAACAGGGCACAGGAGAGCCTGCGGCTTACCATGGCCTGGGCACGGCGGTCCCTGGATCACTTTCGCGCCCACCGCGACGAGGTGGTATGGCGCGATGAGCTGGGCGGCCGAACGCAGAGCCTCTTCGGCATTGTCCAGGGCGGCATGTACCGCGATTTGCGCCGCGAAAGTGCCGAGCGCCTCGTCGAGATGGACTTTGACGGCTACGCCATTGGCGGGTTGAGCGTAGGTGAGCCGCGCGACCTGACTATGGAGATGATCTCCGAAGTGCTGCCGCTGCTGCCCAGAGACAAGCCGCGCTATGTAATGGGCGTGGGCTATCCGGACGAGATTGAGCAGTATGCGCGCATGGGCGTGGACATGATGGACTGCGTGCTGCCGACGCGGGCGGCGCGGCATGGATTGCTGTTTACCAGCGAGGGCCGGCTGAATATCAAAGGCAAGAAATATGCAGAGGATCAAGGCCCGCCCGATCCCGCCTGCAAGTGCATGGTTTGCCGCCGCTACTCGCGGGCTTATTTGCGGCATTTGATGCATGCGGGCGAGGCGCTATCGGGCACGCTGAATTCGATTCATAACCTGGCTTATTACCTGGGGATTATGGAGCGGGTGCGCGCGTCCCTCCAATCCGGCGCCGCAGACACTCAAAGTTGGACTACGAGCTGACCGCTGTTTTCCCCAACTGTCATCGCACTTCAGTGGACGGCCTTCCCCAATACTTCATCCCGATTCTCGCTCAGCATAATTACGGCGGTGATCCACAGGGCCAGTCCTGTCCCTCCAGCAGTTGTGGCGGATCGGACAGGGCCGGGAGGGATTATGAGCGAACCAAAAGCAGCAAGCGAAATAGCCGCACCCGTCCCATAGTAAAGAGGTAATTTGAATAATTTGCCGAGCGGAAAAAAGTGGAGTCCCACAACAGCGCCGACCCATTGCCCATATAGGCCTGGAAGATGGAAGTGGCTCAGAATCGGCCCTCCGACCGATATCGCAGCGCCTTCTATTGCGACGATCAGCCCGTACCCGATTCTGTAGTATCTCGACAGTCGCTTATCCAAAATGACTCTTGGGGCGTGACGGAGCGCGGCAAGGTTCGCAATCGCCCAAACGATAAGAATTGCAGCAGCCGCCGAGATCGCGCCGAGCCACGGTTTTTGCTCGCCGGGAATCGCAGCCTGGGTCCACCAATAAAGTGAATAGGCGCCGAACCCTGCACACACGATGGCGCCAACTGCTTTGCCACGCATGCGAACCAGCAAATCCGGTCCGCCAGGACCAAGAATCCCATCGGCCTCGTCATTTCGTCCTCCCCTTCCCCGGTCGATCTTTGTCCTTCAAATCGCCGAACCCAGCAACTGCCTCAGCGCGCCCACATAATCCGTCAGCGCCGCGCGCCCCTTCTCCGTCATGCGATAGAGAGTCTGCGGTTTGCGCTGGACGAACTTCTTTTCGACGGCGACGTATCCAGCTTCTTCGAGCTTGAGCAGCTGTGCGCCCAGGTTTCCATCGGTGGAAGCGGTCTTGGCGCGAAGCCAGGTGAACTCCGCCTCTTCAACACCGCTGAGCAGCGAAAGCAGGGCCAGGCGCAGCTTGCCGTGGATCACAGGATTCAGTTCCGGCAGCTCAGGCATGGGAGACGTCCTGCGCGGTTCCACTGGTTTTGCGCTCGCGGGCATCTGCGATCATGCCCAAGATTCCGAAGACGATCTGGCAGAAGAAAATGGCCACCAGAAACAGGATGCCCGCCTGGTTTTCCGTGAGAAAGCAGGAGACCGCTCCGGCGGCTAACCAGACCAGCCCGGATACAAATTGCATCTTCCATTTCAGAATGATGCTTGAGGTGATGTTGGCAGTGCCGAGCATGGCCCCGACCATAGCGATTGCAATGTGCAGATCCATCCTGCCGCTGTAGCCAAGCGAAAACATAATGATGAAAGTGGAGATACCCATACCGGCCCAGATGGATGTGATGGCCCGGCCGATGGTTGTCGGCGGCTGCTTGCTCCGCTTGCGCGCGGACATAATCCAGGTCAGCACAAATCCGCTGATCATCGTCACCGGCCAGGCGAGGTAGTTACGGCTCCAGGTGGGCCCTCCAAAGCCCCCTGAAGACCAGGCGATGGCGATGTAGTAGGCCACGCCCCAAAAAACGAAAGCCCAACCCCAGCTCTCGGTACTCCGCCGGCCCTCGGCGATCATGGTTTCGATCAGGCTTAGCCTGTCCTTGAGTTCCTGTTCGATTTTCTGGTCTGTCATTGCTTTTCTCCGTTCAGTTGGTGTCAGATTTTGATTGCATTCGGAGCGTGAGAAGGCCCTGGATGCGTTTTCCGGTTTAGGGCCGATGTTGCAGCAGCATGTCCACGCTGCGCTGTGGAGGGTTGTTTCCGAATGTTGCTTCAGTCACTTCGCTCCATTCGCCGCTCTTGGTCAGGTGCATGGTGTTAACGATGTGCGCTGGACCGGCTTGATACTGCCACGAGAATCCGCCGTCCTGTACGGAGAGCTCTGTGTCGACATAACGGCCGTTGTTATACGCACGAAAGCGGTAGGCACGGGAAGCATCGTCATAAGCGACGGTAGCCAGCGCACTGAAACTGACTTTTCCGTCAGATGCAGTACTCTTGCCTTCTATGAGCAGCACAAGACCGTCGAGCTTGTACTGCACGTCCTCGGTTTGTGTCCGGTGAAGCGGTTCGCCGGGGCCGCGAACAATGGTGATAGGGCCGGACCAGCTACCGGCGAGAAACGAAAGCTTCCTCATCGCCTCGCGCTGTATGTCGGTGCTGCTTTGAGCCGGTTCCTGGGCGGCGAGTGCGCCATTCAGCCCAATCACAATTGTCGCGGCGAGCGTCAGCCGGAAGAGAAATCGCGGAAACCTCGATTTCGAAAGTTGACTTTTCATTTTGCGGCCTCCATTAAGCGAAAACCAACCGTTCGAGCCTTGCGGAAGGATCCTAATTCTCGTTCAATGAAGAGCACTTTAAATAATAGAGTACTCTGTGTCAAGATAATTCTTCCAACCTGTGCGGCTGTCGTTTTGCCGATGATTATGGGCTTGGGGCGCAGAATGGAATTTGAGTTAAGTCGCGATCACCCGGCAACCAGGGTGGCGAAACTTGAGAAACCATGCACTCGCTGGAAGCTGCGCTCCTGCCGGCGCGGAAGTGGAGGGTCTATTGGGTAATCGAGAACCCTTCCAAGAGATGCCAAAAAGCAGCCTAACTCCTTTCATATCTATATTCTGTAAATAACTTGTTTGGAATGAAGAATTTGCAGCGCAGCCCACGCTGTAACCAGATGAAAACAAGCAATTTAAACCCGGGAATAGGGGTGGGGGGAGGTTACTCAAGCGTTAACTGGACAAGACTCCAGTTCGCGAGCAACCCGCTCGAATACTCCGGCCCAATCGCCCGGCGCGCTCTGACGGAACAGCCGTGCTGTCGGATACCAGGGCGTCGTGTCCATCCGCTGCATCCATCGCCAATCGCTCAGGTAGGGCAGCAGGATCCAGACCGGTTTGGCCATTGCGCCGGCCAGGTGCGCGATGCAGGTATCTGTAGTAATGACCAGATCGAGTGTGGCCACCAGCGCCGCAGTTTCGGCTAGATCGTGGTCGGCGCTGGATCCGTCCCGGACGAGAACGCCTGTGGGCAGCGCTGCCAACTGCGCAGCTGCCGGCCCTTTTTGCAGCGAAATCCATGTGATGCCGGGGATGCGCACCATGGGCAGAAGCATTTCGAGATTCAAGGACCGTTGTCGATCCGTCTTATAGCCGGGATTGCCCGCCCAGGCTATGCCGACGCGTAAGGGCCGATTTCCGGACCGATCAAGTTGCTCGATTGGCTCGCCGTCCGGAAAGTCTTCCAGTCTGTCAGCGGCCAACTCCGGATCGGCGCCGAGGTAGGCGCCCGGCCACGGAACCGTCTCCACCGTGGTCCCAAAGATCGCCGGGAGGCTCATCAGCGGGCACTCGAGCTCGAAGTCCGGCGGAGCCTCGCCAAGGATCGCCGTCCTCGCCAGACCGGCCCGTACCACGGCTAGTGAGCGCATGAGCCGTTCCACTGGAGCCTGCACCTGGAGGATCGGCAACCCGCCGCGCGCCGCTACCAGAGTGGCGTAACGGCAGAACTGGATGGTGTCGCCCAGCCCCTGCTCGGCGTGAAGTAAGACCCTTTGGCCATGGAGCAGTTCGCCCCGCCACCTTGGTTGGCGAAAAACTCTGGGTCTGCGATGGACTTCGCGGAAACGCCAGCGCGCCTCGTAGTTTTGCCAGCCGCGTTCCCAATTGCCGAGCCCCAAATCGCCGAGCCTAAGTTGCGTGAGGGCAAGATTGTATTGCGCGCCGGGATGCGATGGGTCGCGCTCGAACGCGGCCTCATGAGTGTGCAGGGCTTCATCCATTCGGCCCATGTCGAGCAGCGAGTTTCCGCGGTTGGAGGTAGCAGGACGATTGCCGAGTGCTTCGGCCAGTTGAAACGCTTCGATCGCGTCGGGAAATCGGCCTTCGCTGTGAAGGAGAATGCCTTTCATATTCACGGCTTCCGCGTTGCCGGGATCGCGGGCCAGCGCCCAGCGAAGCCATCCCCAGGCACCGGCCAGGTCTTTCTGCGCCGCGCGGAACTGGCACCAGGCAACATGGGTCTCGACCTGCCCGGGATTCAGCGCAAAGGCTTTGCGCAGATGAGCCTCCGCCTCGATGGGCCTGTGACGTTCCCGTTCAAGAATGGCGAGATTGATCCAGCCGGAAACCAGATCCGGCCGCAGTTCAACGGCGCGCCGCAGGGCAGCCTCGGCGTGTAACTCGCGCCCTTGCTCACGCAGCAGACTTCCTAGATTCATCCACGCGGCGGCAAAATCGGGACGCTCAACTAGCGCGCGGCGGTAGCGGGTTTCCGCTTCCTTGAGTTTGCCCATTCGCGCGAGCACGAAGCCGGCGGCGAATTCGGCCTCGGGCAGCCGGGGACGCAACAGAATCGCCTGCTTGTAGCAGTTCAAAGCCTTTTCATTTCGTCCTAGCGCGGCGAGCGCATTACCAAGGCCCAGATGTGCTGGAACGAGCGCGGGTTGACACCGGAGGGCGAACTCGAACTCGCGCATTGCCTCTTCGGGGAGGCCGAATGCGAGCTTGAGCTCACCCAGCCCCATTCTGGCTAGCGCATTCGTCCCGCTGATGCGAATTGCCTGCTGATAGGCGCTTTCGGCATCGTGATAATTGCCGGCGGATTTGAGTGCCTGGCCCAGAGCAACCCAGGCGGGAACCATCGCAGGAGCAGCCGCCACTGCCGCTGCTGCCATCTTTACGGCAGCCTCGGGCTGGCGGCTGGCCAGCGCAACCAGGCAGATACCCACCATCGCTTCCGCCTGATGCGGATTCTCATTGAGCATCCTCTGGTGGCCGAGCGCGATCTCAGTCAGCCGGCCGGTTAGCCGTTCTGGCAGCGCCTTAGACCCATGGGTTGTCATGACAATTCCGCAATCACTAACCAGCAGGCTAGGCTGGGTAAGGCGCAGCTTCAATCGAAAAGAACGCTCAGTCCAGAATTGGTGCGTCGAGTCTTCCCATTTCGTCCATTGATCCAATCTGGAACCAGCGAGGAGGATCACGGCGCTACACTGTCGAGGAGAGATTTCTGGAGCCTCTTATGACCACTGCAACTTCTACGGAAGCGCGTGTTCCGCTGCTTGAGCGCGAACAGGTTCCTGGCGAGGTGGCCGCGCTTTACGACAAGCTTTACGTTGATCGGGGCGTTGTGCCCAATATGTTCAAGGTGTTCGCCAACGTTCCGCCGCTGGTGCTGGGCATCGCCGCGCTGCTGAAGCCGCTGATGGCGGAGGGCGCGCTGGTTGGCTGGTACAAGGAACTGATTGCCACGCGCGTGGCCTCGTTGAACGAGTGCGAGTACTGCATCAGCGCGCACCGCTACCTGGCTGTACAGCGTGGCGCTACGCCGGAGCAGGTTGCGAGCTACGACTCGTTCGAGACCGGGCCGTTCAGCGAGAAGGAAAAGGCCGGGTTCCGTTACGCCGGACTGCTGCATGTATCCGGCCATGCCATCGACGATGCTGCGTTTGCCGCTGTGAGCGCACACTTCAATGCGCAGGAGATTATTGAGTTGACTGCCGTTGCCGCGGCGTTTGAGTTCTTTCCGCGTTTCAATTCGGCGTTGCAGATTCCGGTTACGCCGCTGCCGGAGACGCTGTAGCGGTGGAGCGTAATTTACGGCAAATGCGCGGAGTGTTGCAATTACTTCCCCAGTTCCTTCACAAAAAAGTCCGCCATCATGTGGTTGGCTTCCAGCGCTTCCGGCAGCAGCGGACTGTACCAGAAGGCGTGGGGGAGCGCGTCGAAGACCACCAACCGCGCGTCGATTCCGGCGTGCAAATATGCACGGTGCAGGTTCGCTGTGCCGCTGAGCAGAAGGTCGCGGCCACTGGTGATGAACAGCGTGGGCGGCAGACCGTGCAGGTCGGCGTAAATGGGCGAGAGGACCGGGTCTTTGGGGTCGGTTGTGCCTACGTAGTCTGGGTCATGCGGTCCCGGCGCGGGCGGATCGAGATGGCCGGAGAGGCCGCGGAGCGCATACATGGCCTGCGAGTCGCCATCGCGGGCGAAGTCGCCCATGCCGCTGAAGATGCCTAGCGCGGCCGGCATGGCCAGACCGAGTTGCTTGAGCTTAACGGCCACTTCCGCGGTGAGGATGGCCCCGGCCGAGGTTCCATAGATGACGATGTGGTCGGGCTTGTAGGTCTTGAGCAGTTCCTTATAGACGGCTACGGAATCGTCAACCGCTGCGGGAAAAGGCGACTCGGGCGCGAGGCGGTAGAGCACGGCGACGACCTTGATTTTGGTGTAGAAGGCGATGGGAATCGACTCGGTGTAGGAACCCGAGTCAGAGTTGAATCCGCCGCCATGCAGGTTCAACAATACTTTGTCCTTGTTAGCGTCGGGCAGGCCGTCGGGCGTGACAATGTGCACGGGAACCCCGGCGATCTTGTCGTCAACGAGTTGGTTGGGGCAGACCTGGGTCCATTCCACACGGGCGCGCGCCGTGTAGGCATCGGTTCCCTTTCGCCGGTCGGCAAGAGACTCTGGCGGTCCCTGATCCGGAATGGCGTGGCTCAGGAAATGCTGCGATTGGATGCTGAGATCGGTCGGCACCGGGACCACCCGCGTTACATGCGCCGTGCCACTTGCGTCAATGTAGCTGGTGTCGCGGGTGGGAGCCTGATCGGCGGCGGTGGGTTGGGGAGTTGTCTCCTGAGCGGCCAACGCCGCCGGAGCAAGTAGTACAAATACAAAATTGCAGAGCTTCATACGATTGTCCTCCGGGAGCAAGACGGGGCGAGCCTTTCTCGCTCTGGACGTTTTTCCACATCCACGATACCAGACTGCAAAGCATACGACTCACAGGTGAAAATCAATCAATGACGCGGTAGGTATAGCATGCATTTGTTGCAGTCATGACTGACCAGGCTTATTTCGCACCGTTGAAGAACTACCTCGCGAAGGTGCCCTCAATAGAGGGTGAAATCGGCTGCGGGTGCTCGGAGGAAGGACTCTGGTGGGCGAAGTTCGTTATCAATATTGACGATCCGCTGGCTTGGCATGTGGTTCAAGAAATGGGACACGTTCTAAACTATGTTTCGCTCAACGAAAGACTGCCCACCGTTTTCATGCCAGTTTCCCCGGCCCCTTACATGAACGGAGGACCTCGAGACTTCCTTTCATGGGTGATCGAATGCAAAGACAATGAATTTACGCCTGCCCAATGTGCCGAGTGGCTGGAAGGACGCTTGCCGAGGCCGGTTGAGGACCGAGAGCAGTGGGAGATTCTGGACGAAGATTCAGATTCCGGCTGATTCCTACACCCACTTTGCGGTACATTGGAATCCCATGACGACAATGACGACTCACGAAGTGCGCAACCTGATTGGCGGCAACTGGCTGAAGCCCGCAACCGATGGCGGCCTGGAACTGACCAACCCCGCGACCGGCGAACCGCTCGGGCAGGTGCCGCAAGGCTCAGCCGCCGAAGTGAACGCCGCAGTCCAAGCCGCACACGCAGCCTTCCCCGGCTGGCGCGCGACTCCCGCCGCTGACCGCGTGCAGTATCTCTTCAAGCTTAAGAACTTGATGGAATTGCATTTGGACGAATTGGCCAGCCTGATTACCGAAGAGAACGGAAAGACCTTTGGCGAGTCGAAGGGCGAACTGCGGCGCGCAATTGAAAACGTGGAGGTTGCCTGCGGCATACCGGTGCTGATGCAGGGCTACTCGCTGGAAGATGTTGCGCCCGGAATCGACGAGATTATGGTGCGCCAGCCGCTGGGAGTTGTGGCGGCGATCACGCCGTTCAATTTTCCAGTGATGGTGCCGATGTGGTTCCTGCCCTACGCCATCGCAACCGGAAACACGCTTGTGCTGAAGCCGAGCGATCGCGTGCCATTTGCCGTGACGCGGCTGGTTGAGTTGATTGAGCATACTGGCCTGCCCGCGGGCGTGGTGAACCTGGTGCAGGGCGGCAAGCCGGCTGTGGATGCGCTACTGGACCATCCACTGGTGCGGGCGATCAGCTTTGTGGGTTCCACGCCGGTGGCTCAATATGTTTACGCGCGCGGCTCGGCCAGCGGCAAACGCGTGCAGTGCCAGGGCGGGGCGAAGAATCACGTAGTGGTTTTGCCGGACGCGGACCAGGAAACGACAACCAAGATCGTGGCCGACTCGGCCTTTGGCTGCGCGGGACAGCGCTGCCTGGCGGTGAGCGTGACGGTGACCGTTGGAGAAGCGAAGGACTGGTTCGGAGAGTCAATATCCGCTGCGGCCGCGGCGCTGAAGGTGGGCAACGGCCAGGACCCGGCGACGCAAATGGGACCGGTGATCACGCAGGCGAGCCGCGAGCGCGTGGTTTCGCTGATCGGAAAAGGTGCGGACGATGGCGCGAAGACAACAGTGGACGGACGCGGACTCAGCGGCGCAGGTTCATTTGTTGGACCCACAGTGCTTAACGGCTTGCCCGCCACGAGTTCTCTGATGGAGACCGAGATCTTTGGACCGGTGCTGTCGGTGGTGCATGCCGACTCGGTGGAAGATGCTCTTCAACTGATCGAGCGCTCCGCATACGGCAATGCCAGCTCGATCTTCACCGCATCGGGCGCGGCGGCGCGGAAGTTTCGCAATTCCGTTTCCACCGGCAACGTGGGAGTGAACATCGGCGTACCCGCGCCCATGGCCTACTTCCCGTTCTCCGGCTGGAAAGGCAGTTTCTTCGGCGTGATGCATGCGCAGGGCCGCGACGCGGTTGAATTCTTCACCGATAAGAAAGTCATTGTGGAACGCTGGCCTCGCGAGTGGTCGCGGAAATTCTGAGTCACATTTGGTTTTCGTTATCTGCGAAGGAGGATCGATTTGCCAGTAGTTGTATTGGCGCGGAGGTGTGCCCTATTCGTTGCCTTGATGTTCAGCCTTGCGCCCTGTCTATTGATCGGCCAGTCGGTCCCGCTCATTACCGGAGATGTGGTTCCCGGCGCCGAATGGCAACAAGTCAAGCCCGAGGCGGTGGGTTACTCGAGCGCCAAGCTGGAGGCGTTACGTGGGTGGGTGAGAACGCAAGACACCTCCGCGATGATGGTTGTGGTGCAGGGACGCGTCATCTTCTCGTATGGAGATATGTCGCATACGAGCAAGGTGGCATCGGTGCGCAAGAGCGTGCTTGCGATGCTGTATGGGAACTACGTCTTCGATGGGAAGATCGACCTGAACAAGACGGTGAAGGAACTGGGCCTTGACGACAGGCAGCCGTTCCTTCCGATTGAAGAACACGCCACGCTAGAACAACTGCTGGCGTCGCGATCGGGGATCTACTTGCCAACAGGGAGTTCGGGCCAGAAGGATTACATGCCACCGCGCGGATCGGAGTATCCGGGTATTCACTTCGTCTATAACAACTGGGACTTTAACGCGGCCGGGACGGCATTTGAAAAGCTGACAGGCAAGAACATCTATCAAGCGCTGCAAACGGACCTCGCCGTTCCGCTCGGCATGCAGGACTACGTGGTAGCAGGCCGGAAGAAGGCTCCAACCGAAAGCATTCATCCGGAATACGTCATGAATCTTTCTACGCGCGATATGACACGCCTGGGTTTGCTGATGCTTGATTACGGTGGGTGGAATGGAAAACAGATAATTCCTGCGGATTGGGTGCGGGGTATGACGTCGATCATCACGCCTTTCCGCGATATAAACCCGACGATGCTGCGCAACTACGGCGAGCCGGAGCGCTGGGGCTACGGTCTTCTTTGGTGGGTATGGGAAGAGCCTGCGTTTCCGGGGAATAACTATTCGGGCTTCATGCAGGGCGGGTACAGCGCGATGGGTACCGGGGGGCAATTCATTACTGTTTTACCGGCGAAGGACATGGTGGTGGTCCACCAGGTGGACATCGAC
>Ga0181537_10001538_pt1 | contig 21056 bp, 12 predicted proteins | sample PEATcosm2014_Bin_39_FD_119765 | JGI IMG/M metagenome (GOLD analysis project Ga0181537, IMG submission 119765) | Peatland microbial communities from MTU Mesocosm Facility, Houghton, MI, USA - PEATcosm2014_Bin23_10_metaG | ecosystem: Environmental > Terrestrial > Soil > Wetlands > Peat | place... | reverse complement strand
TGGGGAAGGGGTTGCTGGGGCCATTGGAGTAGGTGCCATTCGGGCCGAGATCATTGGGGTCGCCCGTGGTGGACCAGGTGCGGCTGGGGGTGATGGTCTGCACGGCGGCGGGCTTGGTGATGTATTCTGGAATGAAGAGCGAGGTTTTGACGGTGGCGCCAGCCAGGGGGTTGGTTTGGGACCCGGCGGCGATTTCGGCCTGGAAATCGGAGATGATGGAGTTGACGGCGCCGGCGGCGAAGAGGTCGGTGCGGGTCTGGTTGGCGCTGGAGTCGGAGACCTTTTTTTCGAGCAGGGCGCGGGAGAGGAAGGCGGCGGTGACGATGGAGAGGAGGAGGACGAAGGAGAGGACGACGAGGAGGGCGGAGCCGCCGCGTCGGCGCGCGATTTTAAGCCAGGAGGATGGGATGGAGGCGAGGCGGCGGAAGAGGGGGGAGTTCATGGAGGGCCTTTCTTTTTAAAAAGTGTTGTTGAGATAGAAGAAGCGTTGGTAGATGCGGACCTGGCCGGCGACGGCCTGGGGGACTTGGGCGGTGGTGGCGAAGGAGGTCTGGTTGACTTCGTTCTGCCAGGTGGAGGCCATGAGGACGGGCGGGGTGGTCTGCGTCTGACCGGACGGTACAGAGTTATTCAGCCTGCCGGTGGTGGGGTTCCAGGTGGGTCCCTGGAGGGCGGTGGCCATGGCCTGGAGGGAGGTGGTGAGCTTGGCGGTGGGGATGAGTTTCTGGCTGGTCTGGTTGAGGATGGCGATGGTGACGACGATGGCCTGGACGTCGGCCATGCCGAGGGGGCGCCAGGTCTCGGTACTGCCATTGGCATTGGCGTAGGTGCAGATGTAGGCGTGATTATTCGTCGTGTCGTACCAGCGGGAATTGACCGTGTAGCCGGTGGTCGTCTGAGTGGGCGGCAAGTTGGCGGAGAGATTGTTGGCGGCTGCTCCTGTGTTGATGGCCGGGACGACGGAGTAGGTTCCGTCCTTGAGCAGGAAGCAGTATTCCATGCGGAAAACGGAATCGCCGAGGACATGGAAATTGCCGCCGGGGGTGGTGGCGGTGTTGTCGGTCGTGTTATAAGTGGAGGAGTCGATGCCGGCCCAATTCGCGCCTGAGGCCGCGATGGTGCTGGCGGCAAGGGGGGCGTAGGTGGTGGTGCTGTTATAGGTGAGGTAGACCAGGGGGAAGCTGTACGTGTCGAGGTCCCAGGTCAGCCCCCAGGCCATTCTTTCGAGCTGGAAGGTGGTGGAGTTGATGCGGTAACCGACGAGGGAGGTGTTGCTCTCGTTGGCGGAGGTTTCGCTCGAGCTGAAATAGCCGGGGACCTCGCTGAAGAAGAAGAAGGTGTCGCTGTAAGGCGGGGCCGATGGGGGGCCCGCGTTGTCATTCTGCTTGAGGAAATGGAAGTCGACGTCGGGGCGGCGCAACATCCAGGCGAAGTCGGCGGCCATGCGGTCGAAGACGAGGCGGGCCTGGGTGTCGGCATCGAGACGGACGGTGCTGAGCCGGGTGACGGTCGTGGCCGAGGAGAAAAGATTGGCGATGAGCAGGACGAGCAAACCGAGGACCGCGATGGCCGCCATCATTTCGACGAGGGTAAAGCCGGTCCGGGAACGGCGGGGCTGGAGGGGGAAGGGATTCATATCAATGATCCAGCCAATTACGGTTCAAGGAGACGACGGTTTCGACCGAGCCGGTGAAGTTTTTGGGCGCAGTTGCGGCAGATGATGGGGATGTGGTGACGCCCGGGTCGGCCAAAGCGGGCCAGGTGACGAGGATGCGCACCCGGGTGGGCCCTACCGGGGTTGTACTGGTGGTGGTGGCACCCGGCGGATAAAAGTCCAACTGGACGCGGTAGGTGGGCGTGGGGGTCGCGGTTGCGACTGCAGGGGAATTAAACGTTCCCGACAAAGCTCCATTATCCCCTAAAAAGAGGGTATAGGTCTTCGATGGTCCTGTCGCGCGCGGGATGGGAATTTGGTAGTAGGGCGAGTTGATTGAGGCTGTTCCATAGGTTGGATCATTCGCCGCCGTCGGCGCAGGGGTGTTGCGGAGATCGTCGACCACGGCGGCCATCAAGCCGGTGGCGACGGTCTGTTCGACCATGTTTTTGTTGGCGGTGACTCCGACGGGCAGGAGCGCGACGAGGGTGAGGAGGCAGAAGACCGCGACGCCCAGGGCGATGACGACTTCCACGAGGGAAAACGCGGCTTTGGCTTTGGCAGGAGAACGTTTCATGGGCGATAGCTTTTTACCAGACCGGTCGAGCCGTCGATTTGCAGGGCGCAAACATCGGGGGTCGAGGCGGAGACCGTGTTGCCGTGGCTCGGTTCCACGCCGATTTCGATGTAGTCAACCGTCGTCACTGTGGGCGTACCCGAGGTTAGAGCAAGGATGGTCGCATCCCCCTGCGGGCCGAAACGGATCAAGTTGCTGAAGTTGTAGTTAACGGTACCGGGGGAAAATCCAACCGGCCAACTAAAGCCCTTGCCCGCCGTACTCGGATTTGCGGTCAGATTCAAAAAATAATTAGGGCTGCTGGGTGCGGGGCGGGTGCCCAAGCTACCCGTTGAGCCGGGGCTCGGGATCCCCGTGGTGGGCCACGTGCTGCCGAGGGGTAAATGGACGTTGGGGAATTTCATCAGCCTGGAAATGGCCACCAGATTGTAGGTTGAGGCTGATTGCGTGGTGGAGTTGTATGGACTCCAGGTGGTAGAGCCAGGATCGAATCCGTTGGTGCCATCGGCAGAAGCGGCAATGGCGACGACGACGAGGCCGGTCCCCGTCGCTGGCGTGGTCGAGGTGTCGGCGGCATTCACCTCGTCGAAACCGACGTAGACATAGGTGTTGTTGGCCATGGCGTAGGCGCGGGCCTGGGCCAGGGTTTGAGACAGGTCGGAGACGACCTGGTTAAATCCGCCGGACAAAATGCCGCTGAATGACTTAAAAGAGAGCGCGCCGAGGATGACGACGATGGCCAGGACCACCAAGAGCTCGACCAGCGTAAACGCCGACCGACGGTCAACTTTCTTCCCATTTGCGCCTCTGGAATGAATCATTTGCATTTATTTACAATAGATTTCAGAGTTTCGCGGTTGAGACGGGAAAACAGATTAAAAAGCTTAATTTAAAAGTTGCTCAAAAGACGGATTCGCTCTAATGCTTAGCACACCATAACGCAAAGCTTTCAAGATCGCAATATGTATTTACTTTATAATTCAATTTTTCTCATTTTGCGTCGCAAAAATGTCGGAAATCAGGTAGAATAGCCCGGAATTTCAGAGGTAAATGAGCTAATCTTGCCAATTTTTTAAGCTTTTTTTTAAATTACAATGTACATTTGCTCATTTTCCCGCTGGATGAGTGAAAATCGTGCCTGGATTGAGCGTCGTGACCGCCAACCATGAATGGCAAGCGTTGCATTGGGCTCGGCCGCTTGACCACGATCACCACACCGAGTCACCTTGTCGCCTTGGATGCTGAAAGTGCCGATGATGCCGACATGAAAACGGTCGCGGAGCGGGCGGGCAAAAAAACAAGCGTTTCTACCGCAAAAACAGTGGAATAGGAAAAAGGCATGACCAAATTTCCAAATTAACCAAATGACCAAATTTTTTTGGGGGAAGGCAGGGGGAATTTTGACGGAATGAACGGAATTTTTTGAGGGGGAGGCATGACCAAATTTTTCCAAATTAACGAAATTAGGGGCTCTCATTGCGAAGATTTGGTAATTCCGTCTTTCCCCCCTTTATTCCACTGAAAGTGACGAGGAACCAAACAAGCATATGACCACTCCTCATCCGCGCACCCATTGGAGATGGGGCATTTGCCTGATCATCTTTTTTGCGACAGCCATCATTTATTCGGACCGCCAATTTCTGTCGTTGCTCAAGTCGACGCTCGACCAAGAGATTGGCTGGACCAATACCCAGTTCGCCGACGTGAACGCTGGTTTTTTGGGCGCCTATGCCATTGGGGTGCTCTTCTTCGGACGGTTCATCGACAAGGTGGGGGTGAAGATCGGCTACGCGACGACGGTCTTTCTCTGGGGCCTGGCCGCGCTCTCGCACACGCTGGTCACGTCGGTCGAGGGCTTCATGTTCGCGCGCATTTTCCTCGGCCTGGCCGAAGCGGGGAATTTTCCGGCGGCGATCAAGGCGACCGCCCAGTGGTTTCCGCAGGCGGAGCGGGCCTTCGCCACGGCGCTGTTTAATTCGGGCGCGAATGTCGGGGCGATCGCGGCTCCGTTTCTTGTTCCCTGGCTGCTCAAGAACGGGTTTACGTGGCACATGCCATTCTACATTTCGGGCGGCGCGAGCATCGTTTGGGTGACCGTCTGGTGGCTCTTCTACAACACGCCGGACAAACATAAGCTCGTCTCGCCGTCCGAACTGGCCTTGATTCGGAGCGACCCGGTAACGCCGGAGGAAAATGCCCCGGCAGTTTCGTGGTTAAGCCTGTTCAGCTATCCGCAGTCGTGGTCTTTCATCGTGGCCAAATTTCTGACGGACCCGGTCTGGTTTTTTCTGCTCTTCTGGCTGCCCGATTATTTTAAAGCGACGCGGCACCTCGATATCAAATCGAGCTGGCCGCACCTGATGACCATCTATGCCGTGGTGACCGTGCTCAGCCTTTTCGGCGGCTATCTGCCGGGCTATCTGGTGCGGCACGGGTGGAGCGTGACGCGGGCGCGCAAGACGGGGCTGTTTATCTATGCGCTGCTGGTGCTGCCGATCCTGGCGGTGACGATGGTGGGCGACTGGACGGCGGTGCTGCTCATCGGGCTGGTCGGGGCGGCGCACCAATCGTGGTCGGCGAATCTTTTCACGACGGTCTCGGACATGTTTCCGCGCAACACGATTGGATCGCTGATCGGCATGGGGACGATGGCGGGCGGCATCGGCAGCATGCTTTTCCAGCATGTTTGCGGGAAAGTGCTCGATACTTCCGGGGCCGGTCACGCCCAGGCCGGGTACTTCCTGCTTTTTGCCTATGCCGCGTGCGCCTATCTGGTGGCCTTCGGGTTGCAGCATCTGCTGGCGCCGAAATTCGAGCCGCTGAATTTGCACGCGAAGAGCCATTGATGAACGCCGCCGGGAACTTGCTTTTTGGAACTACGGCAAAAAAAGATGGAGTAGGAAAAGGCATGACCAAATTTCCAAATTGACCAAATGACCAAATTTTTTTGAGGGGGAAGGCAGGGGGAATTTTGACGGAATTACGGAATGAACGGAATTTTTTAACGGGGAGGCAGGACCAAATTTCCAGATGACCAAGTTGTGGGGAGGCGGGGAATTTTAACAGGAAATCATGAAATACATGATGGAGGCAGGGGAAATTTTGATGGGAAGGCATGACCAAATTAACGAAATTAGGTGGAAGATTTTTTTAACAGGAAAATATGAAGGGGAAGAAGGTTGACGCTTACCAGCTTTCATTTTTATGTCGCATTTTTTCATGTTTTGCCGTTGAAAAACCATGACTTCTACTTTTCAGAAAATAGCGCCGGTGTTCATCTGGGCACTTTGTCTCCACGCTTCCGGCGCGGAACCCGAGGTGCTTTTCAACGACGGCTCGCCGGGTGATTTCAAGCTGGCGGATAAAGCGGCGCGACCGTTCTCGCCTACGATCCGTCCGAAGCTAAAGTCGTCCAGATCGCGACGGAAGCCCTGGCGGGCGACATCAAACAAGTCACGGGTCAAACCGTGGCGGTGCAGACCCAGCCGCCGGTTTCCGCGGATCGGGCGGTGTTCATCGGAACCGTCGGTAAAAGCGCGTTGATCGACGGCCTCGTCCAATCGGGCAAGCTCGATGCGGCGGCGCTCACCGGAAAATGGGAGTCGTATCTCATCGCCACCGTGGACAATCCCCGGCCGGGACTCAGGCAGGCGCTGGTCATCGCGGGCAGCGACCGGCGCGGCACCGCCTATGGTGTCTTCACCCTGTCGCAAGCCGTCGGCGTTTCACCCTGGCACTGGTGGGACGATGTCCCAGCGCAACATCACGATGTCGTCACGATCAAGGCCGGCGCGTATGCGCAGAATTCCCCGGCGGTCAAATACCGGGGCATCTTTCTCAACGATGAAGACTGGAGTCTTCAACCCTGGGCCGCGAAAAACATGGACCCGGAAATCAAGGACATCGGCCCGAAGACGTACGCGCGGATTTGCGAGCTGCTGTTGCGGCTCAAAGCGAATCTTCTCTGGCCGGCGATGCATCCGTGCACGAAAGCCTTCAACATTTATCCGGAAAACAAGCAGGTCGCCGATGATTACGCCATCGTGATGGGTTCTTCCCACTGCGAGCCGATGCTGCGGGACAATGTAACCGAATGGGACAAAAAAACGCGCGGGGAATGGAATTACCAGACCAACCGCGACCAAGTCCGGCAATATTGGGAGGAACGGGTCGCGCAGAACGGAAAACTTGAGAACGTTTATACGCTGGGCATGCGCGGCATTCACGACGACCCCTTCCCCGCCAAGGGCACGATGGCGGATAAAGTGGCCCTGCTGGAACAGATTTTCACCGACCAGCGCGACATCCTCTCGCGGTTGGTGAACCCCGACCTCAGCCAGGTCCCTCAGATTTTTATTCCCTATAAGGAAGTGCTGAAAATCTACCAGAGCGGCCTGGTGGTGCCCGATGATGTCGCGCTGATGTGGGTCGACGATAATTTCGGTTACATTCGCGAGCTTTCCAACCCGGAGGAAGAGAAACGCGCGGGCGGATCGGGGGTTTATTATCACGTTTCCTACTGGGGAGGCCCGCATGATTATCTCTGGCTCGGCACCACCCCTCCCGCGCTCATCTGGGAGGAAATGACCAAGGCCTACGATTATAACGCGCGTAAGGTGTGGGTGCTGAACGTCGGCGGCTTCAAAAAATCTGAAATCGAGACCGACTTTTTCCTTCACCTGGCCTGGGATGTCGATGGCGCGCGTTCGTTCCAACAGAAGGAGTGGCTGACCGACTGGGCCGCGCGGCAGTTTGGCCCGGAGCATTCCGCCGCCATCGGGGAAATCCTCGACGAGTATTATCGGCTCAACGACGCGCCGAAGCCGGAGCATTTCGGCACCCCGAACACCATTTTCAGCGTCGAAAACTATAACGAAGCGGAAAAGCGCCTCGCGAGCTTTGCCCGGCTGATCGAAAAAACCGACGCGCTTTACGCGCAGATGCCGGAAGAGCAGAAGGATGCTTTTTTTGAGCTTGTGCTTTATCCCGTGCACGGCTCGGGATTCATGAACGAAAAATTCATCTATGCCGCGATGGGCGACCAGCCGCACGCGCAGGCCGCCTACGATCAAATCCAGGCCGACACGGAAACTTACAATCTGAAAATCGCGGGTGGAAAATGGAATCTCATCGTCTCCGCCGCGCCGCGCAAACAGCCGGTCTTCGACCCGCCCAAGATTGCCGCCGCCGCCACGCCGCCAACCACGCCGCTGGATGATTCGACCGCATCGCCCTCAACCGCGACGGCCGCTCCATTCGTTTTCACGGAGAGGGAGGGAGTGGTGGCGATGGAGGCGCAACATTTCACCCGTTCGACCGACCGCGCTCCTTTTCGATGGCAGATCATCGATGGCCTGGGCCGGACGGGCGAGGCCATCACGGTGCTGCCCGCGACCGGTCCGAGTTTTGATAAAGCGGAGGACCTGGCGGGACAGGCACCGGAGCTTGAATACGATTTTGTCAATGTCACCGCCGGCCCGGTCAAAGCGATGGTGTCGTGCCTTCCCACGCACGCCGTCTATCCCGGACGCGGACTACGATACGCCATCGCGATCGACGACGAAACGCCGCAATTCGTCAGCATCGATGCCGATTCCGAGGACAAGAAGGGGCCTTGGTCGGGCAACGTGCTGCGGGGCGCGGCGATCGGCATGAGCAGCCATACGGTCGGCGCGCCGGGCCGCCACACGCTGAAAATCTGGAGCGCCGATCCGGGCCTTGTGGTCGATAAAATCGTCCTTGATCTCGGCGGCCTCAAAACCTCGTTTTTCGGGCCGCCGGAAACGCGTTGAGTTGGTTAGGGCGCGCTGCCCAGGACCCACTCGCAGCTATCGGAGACTTTGCCCTGGCTGGAAGTTCCGGTCACGGCGATCTCGTTCTTGCCGGGCTGAAGGGTGACGCTCGGCCAGCGAAACGTTTTGACGTCGTTGGGCTGGGCGGTGCCGAGGGAAGTTCCGTTGACGGAGAGTTCAACGGTAGCGCAATTGGAGAAGACTTTTACTTCGGTGGTGGCCTGCTGGCGCGGGGTCATGCGGCGCGACGCGATGTAGACCATGGGTTTGTCACTCCAGTTGGCCTGGTAAAAAAAGTAGGCGTCCTTCTTGATGGCGCGGTCTTGCGTGACGAGACCCTTGTCGTTGAGGTCGGCCTGGCCGCCTTCGTTGCGCCCATCGGATTGAAAATCAAACATGCACCAGATAAAGGTGCCCCAGAGCCCGGGGTTGTCCTTGAGTTGGAGCCAGTCCTGCTCGTGCACGTAGGCTTGCCATTCCTCGGGGTGAAAAGGGCCGTGGTTGGCCTTGGGCTGGGTCAAGGTTCCTTCCTGATGCTGCGCCGGGTTGGCACCCGCCCCATATTCGCTCACGCCAGCCCGTTTGCCGATTTCCTTGTCATAATGAGCAATGACGCCTGCGATGCCATTGAAGCCTTGGGCATACCAGCCAGCATAGTAATTAAAACATAGGTGGTCGGGCACCAGGTTAAACGGTTGGTTTTGATGCCAGGTGGCGGCGACAATCAAACGAGAGGGGTCTATTTCCTGAATGACCGATTTGAGGTGCTGGACGATGGGAGTCGAATCGTTGTTTGATAATTCATTGAAGAGCCCCCAAAAGACGGCGCTGGGGTGGTTGTAGCGCTGGAGAATGAGTTCGCGCAGTTGTTGCTCGGCATTGGCGGCAAATTCAGGGGTGTTGGCGGTTTTGCTGACGAGGGAAACTTCATTCCAAAGGAGGAGGCCGTTATGATCGCAGAGGTCGTGAAAGTAATCGCATTGCGGATAGTGCGCGAGACGTATCGCCGTCGTGCCCATATCGAGGATGATTTGCGCATCTTCGTCAAAATTTGCATTGGTGGTCGCCCAGCCCTGGTCGCCCCAGTCCTGATGTTTGTTTACGCCATGGATCGGGTAGGGCTGGCCGTTGAGGAGAAAGCCTTTGTCTTCGGAAATTTCCACGGTGCGCAGGCCCAGGGGTTGCACGACGGAATCGACCACATTCCCGCCCACCAAAACAGAGACGGTGGTCGTATAGAGATAGGGATCTTTGCGCGCATTCCACTTGTGCGGAGACGGGATGACCAGGTTGGTGACAACCGGGCTGGTCTGGCCCGCCGGGATGGAAGCGGGCTGGGTTTGCGTGGCGACGACTTTGCCGTCCGCATCCTTGATCTCGGTTTTTATCTGGGTATCGGCGGCGGCGGTGCCGCCATTGGAAACGAGGGCCTTGACTTCGAGTTGAGCCTCGGAATCGCTCAGCGCCTTGATCGTCTCATAGACGCCGGGCGAGGCCATGTCGAGAGGCGTAACGCAAACGGGATCGGTGACAATTAGATGGACCGGCCGGTAAAGCCCGCCATCCACATTAAAATCGCCGACGAGCGGAACGACATCCTCCTGATGCGAATTATCGACCTGAATGCGCAGATCATTGGCGGCTCCAAAATGAAGGTAGGGCGTCAACTCGTAACAGAAGGCGGTGACACCGCCGCGATGTTCGCCGAGGAGCTGGCCATTGAGATAAGTTTTGGAAACGAGGGAAGCCGCTTCGAACCGGATGAAGACCCGTTTACCTTTCCAGTCCGCCGGGATGTCGAGACTGCGGGCGTACCAGCAAGCGCCGCGATAGTAGCCATTTTTAAAATGAGGATCGTTCTTGCGATCGCCCTTGGCGTCCTCGCCCTTCGTATTCCACGTATGCGGAATGGTGACGCTCTGCCATTGGTCGGTGGCGGCATCAATCGCGACGTCGTCCTTGATGAATTTCCAGCCATCGGGAAGCATTTGATCCTGCCTATCGTCCCCCAGCGCACACGCATGGAAGAGAAGCGAAAAGAGGAGCAGGGGGATTATTTTTACGGCGCAGGCCGGGATCGAAAGACGACTCAGGGTGTTGTGGATTAATTTTAGCATAAGTTTCGATCCTGCGAGCAGGTTGGAGATCACAGCCCGGCAAAATCAAGTGCCGGGAAGGCTGGAAACAGCCCCGGGGACAGGCGGGGGGAGGCGTTGCGGCATTTCGGTGGTGAGGCCGTCGGTTACGGTCACCGGTTTTGATTCGACGGTCACGGTGGCCGGCTTCAGTCCATCGCGCGTGGCGGTGAGCGTGATCGTGCCGGGCGTGAGGGTGGAACGGATGGAGACCCGGTTGATGCCGCACTCAGTATTGAGGTAGAGGTTGTTGGTGGAACCGACGATGGCCGTGTTGACCCCGCCGCGCCAGATGCAAGGGCCGTCGACCTTGAAGTCGATGCGGGCCTCATCGGTGGGGCAGCGTTCGCCCTTGTCATCGACGACCTCGACGTCGAAGAGGGCGACATCGGAGCCGTTCGCCTGGAGGCCTTGGGGGCCCGTGATGGGGGTCAGCTTGATGGCTGAAGGCGCGCCGGCGGTTTCGATTTTATCCTCGCAGACGACTTTTCCACCCTTGGTGCCCTCGGCCCGGATCTCCCCGGCCTTCCAGGCGATGCTGGGGAAGGGAAACAGGTAGCCGTTGGTGGGCGTGCTGATGACGCCGACCGATTTGTTGTTCACGAAAAGCTCGACGGAGTCGCAGTTGGAAACCACGTACATGGTTTTCGTCGTGTTCGCGGGGTAGGTCCAGTGACCGATGATATGGATGTCGGGCTGGTCATTCTGCATGACGCGATAGGCGTAGAAGGCCTGCTTGGGCAGGCGGACGGAATCGACTTTGCCGCTGACGCGGCAGACTTCGCTGCTGTCCTCACGTCCGTCGGCATTGGAATCCGACCAGTAGATGGAGGCGTAACCGGACCATTTGGCGTGGGCCGCATCGGTGTTGGAAATCCGGTTGCTGTAGTAATCGTAGTAGCGTTTGATCGCGCCGTCGCTGGCGTACTTTCCATCGCTGCTGGGGGATCGACCGACGCAAAAAGTTTCCGAGTTCAAGCTGTAGGTGTCGTTTGGCCCCGGTTTGAAGCCAAAGCTGGGCGGGGAAAAATCATCCCAGATTCCCCGGGGGGCTTCTTCGCGAAAATCCTCCGCTTCGAGATAGGGGAGCTTGTCGCGGCGGACTTCGCTGAAGGTGCGGAAGATATCCGTGGGCAACTTGCGTTTGTCCTTGCTGTCATCCTGGCCGACCATGATGCCGTAGTATTCGGCAATGCCGTCGGCATCGGGCTTGATGTCGCGGCAGCCCATGGCGCGGCCGCCGGTGGGGTCCCATTGTTTTCTTAGATCGACCATCTGCTTCATGTGGTCGCCGGAAATGCCATTATTGCCGGCCTCCCAGCCGATGATGCCGGGGTGGTTGCGCATGTAGATGATCGAATCGCGCATGACGGCGACCCGCTGGTCCCATTCGGGGCCTTCCACGTCGCCTTCCTTGTCGCCGGCGGGACAAAGATTGGCGATGCCATATCTGTCGCAGGCCTCTTCATCGATGCGCTGAGGCGTGATGTGCATCCAGCGGATGTAATTCGCGTTGCTCTGGCGGACCAGCGCGGCGTTGAAATCGTGCATCCAGTCGGGATAGGCCTCGCCGAGGCCGGCCCAGTCATCGGACGAGCGCTGGGCGTAACCTTTGAGATAAACAAACTGGTCGTTGATGTAGACGCCGCCGGTTCCGGTGCCGCCCTTGTACTCGACCTTGCGAAAGCCGGTGCGGGTTTTGACGACATCGATGACTTTGTCGTTGACCTTGAGAATGGTGTAGACGTCGTAGAGGTAGGGATCGGTGGTGCTCCACCAATGGACATTGGTGAGATGGCCCGTGGCCATGATGTCGTCGCTCTGGCTGTTGACCATGTCGGAGGTGTCGCCATTGAAGGAGTCGCAAAGTTTTCCGTCGGCATCGACCACGTCGACGGAAAGCGCGACGACTTGCTGGTCGGCTTCATTGCGGACCTGGGAATCGACGGTGAGATCGCAGGTCTTGTCCTTGATGGAGAAATTGGCGGGGGCGATGTAGACGCCGGTGGTCTGGAGATTTTCGTAGAGGGGCAGCGTCTGGTAGACTTTGCCGGTGAGATGGAGCCAGGCGTTGTTATGCAAGCCGCCGTAGTTGGGATTAAAGGCATTTGAATCCCATTCATAGCCGCTTTTGGTGACGGGATCGAAGCCTTTGCCGTTGTCCACCCTCACCGCAAGGACGTTGTCGTCCGAGCCGAAGTTCACGAGCTGGGTGATGTCGATGCCGCAGGCGGTGACGCCGTTATCAAATTCGCCTACAGCCTTGCCATTGACGAAAAAGTGGGCCGACTGACGGATGCCCTCGAATTCCACAAAGACTTTTCCGTCCTTGGCGCCGGCGGGGAGCTTGAAGTGCTTGCGATACCAAGCCGGGCCATGGTACTCGCCCGTGTCGCCGCCTCCATGGGAGATGAGCTTACGGTAACTGTCCACGTCGTTGTAGGTGTGGGGCAGGCTCACGTCGTCCCATTTTGAATCGTCGAAGGCGGGGGCCTCGGCTCCCGGTATGTCCTGCTTGATGAACTTCCATCCCGGATTAAAGCAGTAGATGGCGCGGGGCGACGGCGGAGGAACATAGGGGGAGTCGGCGGCCTGGACAGCCTGGGTCAAGATGCAGAAGGCGGTGGCAGGCAGTGCCAGGCGATTCTTAAACAATGTGAGCAGCGATGATGGATGCATGAAAGGGAATAAATGCTAAAGATGGCCTGATCCTCTTGTGGCCGTGAAAGCGCATATATCGTAATAAATTTACAATCAGGATCGAGAGCAACACGCACTCTATGTTATTGACAGACTTACAGCAAAAACGCAAATTACAAGCATAGAAAGTTTGGCGTTTTACCTCTTGGACCACGCCCAATTCGGATATGGCTATTTTTCTAAATTTTAGTGGTAATCTCTTGGCCTGATGAAGTTCCAGGATGCCCCTCGTGGTTGATTTTTCGGCCGTGAAAGAACCCGTACGCTATGCCCTCGTGGGCGCCACCGGAATTGGCGGTTATCATCTCGCCGCGATCCGGGAGATGGAAAAGAATGGCTCGGTGCGGCTGGCGGCGGTCGCCGACCCGGCCCTGGCCCGGTTACCGGATTTGCGCGCCGAACTCACCGCCCAGGGCGCAAGCTGTCATCTGGATTATCGTGAGCTGCTGCGGCAGGAACCGGGCCTTGATGCGGTTGTCCTTTCGGTGCCGATCCCGTTCCATTTTGAGATCACCCTCGCTTGCCTGGAACGGGACCTCTTTATTTATCTCGAAAAACCGCCCGTGCCCCTGATCCAACAATTGGAGAGCATGATCGCGGCCGACAAGCGACGGCGCATCGGGGTCGGCTTCCAGATGATCACGGCGAATTGGGTGCAGACTTTAAAACGGGCCATCGTGGACGGAAAACTGGGGCAGGTGCAGGACATCCGCATCGGCGCTTGCTGGCCGCGGCTCGATCATTATTACGGACGCAACAACTCGGCGGGCAAAATGTTCGTGCAGGGCGAACCGGTTTTTGACGGCCCGGCCACCAACGCGCTGGCGCATCTGATCCACAACGCGATGTTCCTGGCCGGGGCGGGCGCGGACGAGTTTGACGCGCCGGTGGAAATCACGGCCGAGCTTTATCGCGCGCGCCCGATCGAGAGTTACGACGTCGCCTGCCTGCGCGGGAAATTCCGCTCGGGCATCACGTTCACCGCCGCGCTGACGCACGCCACGGAAGAGATGCTTCCCTTCCAGATGGAAGTGCGCGGCAGCGGAGGCTGGGGACGCGTGACGCAGGACGGCGCGGTTTTTGAAAGCAGCTTTCCCGGCGAGTCCCCCCGCCCGGATACTTTCGAGCAACTGGTCGAGAAGACGCATCGTCAATTTCTCGCCGCCGTTCGCGGAGAGCAGCCCCGGTTCTCGACTTCGCTGGCCGACTCGCGCGGCTATGTTCTGGCCACCAACGGCATGCTGCTCTCCTCCGGCGGGATTCACTCGATTGCGGCGGGGCATCTGCGGCAGTACACGCGCGGCGATGAAAGAGGTTATGATGCCGCCGGCTTGCATGCCGCCGTCATCACCTCGTTCGAGACGGGGAAACTTTTCTCCGAACTTGATCTGCCCTGGGCGGTCAAAACAGCGCCTGTTTCCGTCGAAGGCCTCAAGAGTTTGTCGCTGCCGTTCTAAAGCGTTTTTAGAAATACTCTAGCCGCTGCGAGTCCATCGCCACTTGAGGCCCGGGCCGTAAAGAGATTACCCGATGGCGCAAGCCACCGGTTTAGTCCGCAAGCTTAACCGCCCGGATGGGGCGGCGGACGAATTTACCTCCGGGAACTTCCGCCGCCCCGCCAGGCGGTGGAGTCGGAAGCTCCACGCCCTTGCGAGCGCGGCTACGAATTCGGCGGGCGCTCCGGCGGCGGCGGAAGCTGACCCGTGTCCATCCCCCGGCTGGCCAGCTTGCGCGCCAGCGCCAGCGCCTCGTGCCGCGTCTGCACCGCTTCCTCCAGTTGCGCGATCTTCACCGCGTCAAGAATCCGCCCCATCGTCTTGCCCGGCGGAATCCCCATCGCCTTCAGGTCGTGGCCCGAGATCAGCGCCGGCGGATCGATCTGCTCGGGCGTCATCGTCTCCAGTTGCTGCTTCAAAAACTCGTAGTGCTTCAAGTCGCCGTGCGAGCTCTCGCAATCGATCCGGTGCAATTCCAGTTCCAGCGGAAACGTCGGCCGCGCCATCATCCGCTTCAGCGTCGAGGGCCGCATGTGCGGCACGTCCTTGAACTGCATGTGGTGCTGCACCATCTCCCGCACCGTCTGGATCGTCTTGTTGTCGTAGCGCAGCCCGGTCATGATTTTCTCCGACATCTCCGCGCCGACGCTCTCGTGCTCGTTGAAGCGGATGCGCCCGCCTTCGTCCACTTTCGACGTCGGTTTCTTGCCGACATCGTGAAACAGCACGCCCAGCGCCAGCTCCAGGTTCGGCTCCGGAATCTTCGTCAGCATCAGCCGCACATGCTCGTAAACATCCCCCTCGGGATGAAACTGCGGCGGCTGCTCCACGCCGTGCATCGCGGCGAGATCGGGCAGCACTTCCCTCAACAGTCCGCTTTGATCGAGCAGGTCCAGGCCCAGCTCCGGCTTCTTGGCCGTGAAAATTTTATTCAGCTCGTCGCGAATTCGTTCCGCGCTCACCGTGCGGATCGTCGGCGCCGCCGCGCGCATCGCCTCCCACGTCCTCGGCTCGATCTCAAAAATCAACCGCGTCGCAAATCGGATCGCCCGCAGCAGTCGCAGATGGTCCTCCGCGAAACGGTCCGCCGGCTGGCCAATCGCGCGAATCACGCCCGCCCGCAAATCGGCCTCGCCCCCCACGTAATCGATCAGCCGCTCCGCCACCGGATCAAAGAAAAGCCCGTTGATCGTGAAGTCGCGCCGCTGCGCGTCCTCCTCCGCCGTGGCGAACCGCACCGATTCCGGGTGCCGGCCATCCCGGTACGCCCCGTCCTGGCGAAACGTCGCCACCTCGTACGAGGCGTCGCCCACCAGCACGCGCAGCACGCCGAACGACTTGCCCGTGAGATCGGTCACGCGCGGGAAAAGCCGCTGCACCTCCTCCGGCCGCGCGCTCGTGGCGATATCATAATCCTTCGCCTCGAGGCCGAGCAACTGGTCGCGCACGCAGCCGCCCGCGAAATAGGCGATGTGCCCGGCCCGCTGAAGTTGGGCGACAATGTCACGCGCTTCGGAATTCATCGTTCAGAAAATATCGGTTCCACCTCCGCCGTGTTGGGCGGCGGCGTATGGGTCTCATGCCGGTAAAGAAAATAGAACGGGCCGCCCGCCAGGCTCCAGAGAATATTCAGCGCGAAATAGGTCAGCGAAAATGTGACCGCGTGCGCGCCGTCGACGCCCAGTAGCGCGAAAAACCAGGTGAAAAGCTGCTCGCGCACGCCGATTCCCGAAATGCTTACCGGCAGCGCAATCAGCATATTCACAATCGCGATAATCGCGCAAAAAGCGAGCAGGTCGGGTTGCGGTTGCGGGTTCATCGCCCGCAGCACGCAGTAACCCATCAGCGTGACCGACATGTGGGAAGGAATGGAGACCAGCAGCGCGAGAATATTCGTCCCCAATGCGCGCGCCGTGCACTCGATCGCCGCGACCAATTTGCGGCTGCGATGCGCAAAGGGCAGCCGGTCGATCAGCGCGACGATCATGCGATGCCCGAGGAACAAGGGGCTCAGGCTGATGAAGATTGCGCCGGCGGCCCCGGCCAGGGCGAAGAAGTAAAAAGTCAGGGTAAACGTCTTGGTATGGTCGGTCGAAAGCAGCAGGTTCAGCTTGGTGAACGACAGCACGACGCCGAAGAGCAGAAGCGCGAGGAGCCCGATGACCCGGTCCGCAATGACGGTGAAGGCGACCGCCGTCTTTTTTTCGGGAACCGCGCGCGTGACATAGAAAATCTTGAAGACGTCGCCGCCCGTCGTCCCGACCCCGACAATGCTGAAGAACTGGCCGATCATCGTCAGCTCAAAAACGCGCCAGAGCCGCATGTGAACATCATGCACGCTCAGAAGCAACCGCCAGCGCCACGACACCACCAGCAGCGTCGGGATAAAGCAGACGATTCCGGTCAAAATCCAGGAGAAGTCCATCGTGCTCGCGTTATGCCAGACCTTGTTCCAGTCGTTGGTCCGCACCACCCACCAGATCGCGAGCAGCGAAATGACCGCGCGAAAAATCAGCCCGAGGCGGCGACGTATGAATTCCATAAATGACGGCTGGCAATGACCTGCTCCTCCGGCGTTCCGGGCGCGAGCTCAAGAACACCGATAGCGTTTTCCGGGATCAGGGGCAAGAGCGCGCTGAACGGAACTTCGCCATGCCCCAGCGGCAGATGGTCCTCCGCCAGGCGCCGGCAATCCTGGATATGGGCGCCGAACATCCTCGGCGCGCGCCGCGCCAGCGTCTCCAGGTGATCGTGCCAGCCCAAATATTCCTTCGTCTGCGCATGGCCGAAATCGTGCCAGTAACCCACCACCTCCGGGGGGAAAGCCTCCAGCACCGCCGGAAATTCCTCCTCGTGCGGAAACTCCTCGAACTCCTGCCGGATCTCGAACCCGATCTGCACGTTCAGCTCGCCCGCCAGCTCGACCAGCGGGTCCAGGCACTCCTTGATCCGCGGCCACAGCCGCTTGAAATTCTCCTGCCGCTGCATCACCGCCTTCACCTTGATCTCCGCATAGGTTCGATTCAGGTAACCGCCCTTGAAGTAAAGCTTCTCCAGTTTGCTCGTCACGCCGAAAGGCCCCGCGCTGCCCAGGTGAAAAATCACCGCCTTCGCGCCGAATTTGGACGCATGACGAATCGTGTCCTGGCTCGCCTTGATCGCCGCCGCCCGCATCGACGAGCGCGCATCCGAAAACTCGTAGCAGTTCGGGTCGGGACGAAAAACACTCGTCGGCACCGGGCAGAAATTATGCAGCGTCTGGATCTTGATCAGGTCCTCCTCCCACGCCTTCACAATCCCCGGCCAGAGCGAAAAACGGATCGCGTGCCCCAGCTCGCACACCGGAAACCCCAACTGCCGGATTTCCCTCAGCATCGCGTAACCATCCTGGTGCCGGTAAGAATTCCAGCAAGTGGATAAAGCCAGCGGCAGCATGAGTTGCGCTCACCTTATCATTTTAACCCCCGTCTTACAAATAAACACGTGTCCCGGTGGGATTTCAGTAGCGGAACGTGGCCTTGACTCGTTTCGAGACGAGAAAATAGGGAATCCAGATGGCGCACACAGCCATCGCGTTGAAGACGATTTGGGGGAACTTTCCCTCGTTGAGTTTAGCCACCGAGGCTATTTGCGATACCAACGTATGATCGATCAAATGGTAAGTCAGGTTAAAGACGAGCAGCGCGATCATCACCCACGGAAAGGTGAATCGCTTCAGGATTAACAGCACAACCGCCAGGATCTGCATGACCAGGAGCACCAAGCAGGATACCGACTCAAAAAGCAGCGACGGCGCCCAGTACGGGTCGTAGTGGGCCGCCCCAGGCTGAGTAAACATCTGCCACCTCGATAAATTAAGAATCAGGCTTGAATCGAATAGGATCGTCCTGGCATTCGTTAACAATCCCAGCGCGATTCCAATACAAATCAGGACCAACCAGCCGCCGACACCTTCGTACCGCTCAAGACCATGAGGCATGTCCACATACCCGTCAGAAGGACGAATAAATAAAATTCCAACGGCGCCGACGACCGCAATGACCAAGACCAGGCCAAAGATCGTCAGCGCCATCCAGTTGGGCTGGTAAGCTTCCGCCGTGCCGGTAGCCGTCTCGGGAAGGTAGGTAAGACGGCACTCCAGACTGTCCCGGATTCGGCTGATTTGCTCATTGTAGTCCTCGATGCCCGCAGGCAAAACATCCGCCGTCAGCGTCTCAAAGTGGTATTTGAAATGGATGATATTATCGTCGATCGAGGGAATCTCGCTGAACGCAAAATTGGGAGTCTCAATCTGGATCGGCGTCGTGTCCAAATTCCATTTGTGGAACATCTGAATTTCCATGTTTTCGGAAATATCAACGGGATAATCGAGACGGTAAGGCGTCGTTCTGGGAGTGGTGGTCGTGTTTCCCACCGCGTCGCCAATGGCGTAGGGCGCGAAGTTGGCCTTGTAGGGGGCGGACGAGCTGTCGCGAGTCCAAAGATTCGAGATTCGGTAATCCTCCCACACCTCAAACCGGTTGTCATCGGGGAAGTCCTGGGAACGAAGCGGCTGTTCCACTTCGATCTGCGCATAATTCCGGGCGTAATAATTCAAATAGTCCTTCTCCAGTTCTTCGTGGCTGGAACTGTTGAAGGAGGAGCGAACCGATTCCGCGGAACGGCCGCTATAGACCGAGTGAATGATAAGATGGACGGGATCCGTCATCGACGTGACCGTGAAAGTCTCATCGACATCAATCTTAGGCATGGATGCCTGCGAAACCGTCATCGGCACCAAGGCATCCGCGCCGGGCTTAAGCAGCAGCGCAAACTTGAAATCATCCACATAAAAGTCCCTGAGCCGTCCGCGTTGGTTCGACCGCGTCATGTCGATCCAGTACGGCTGGCCATCAAGCTTAAGTTGGACAATCGCGTGGTCGAATGCCAGCGGGGAAGGCAAAAGCTTGGCCATTTCCGCCCCGCGTCTCGTGTTCACGAGGGCCGGGTAGGCTTCGATCCCCATGGCGCGCAGCATGACGACGCAAAGCTGTGTTTTGTCCTTGCAGTCGCCAAAGCGATGCTCGAAGACTTGCGAAGCCGGAGTCGGCTTGTACGAGTTGGAACCCATCTCGATGCCCAGGTAGCGGACATCGTTTTGCACAAAATCGATCACCGCCAGCGCCCGCTCTTCCGGGCTGTCATGGGCGAGGGAGATTTCATTGATCTTGCCCTCCAGTTCCGGTGAAGGAGGGTCGTCCAGCGAGAAGGTTTGCAGACCCCAATCCACCACCTCTTTCCACGATTTGAATTCACTGATCTGGACCCATCCGAAGGTGTCGTACCATTCCGAGGTTCGCGGTTCCAGCGGCGTGGCCGGCACCTCCTCCTGCTTCCAGGTGATCAGCTCCGATTGATCCGGCAGCGGCGTTCGGGTTGGCTCCATCGCCCCACCGAAACTTTTCAGGAAAACCGCTCGGTTCGGCGCGGTGATCAACTGGTTGCTGAACAGATGCACGGGCCGCAAATAATTCGTGAGAAACGAATCGAGATATTTCCCGCCGAACACCGGGTTGGCCCCGTTTATCGTATAGGCGAAATCGACCAAATCCCCCACGCGCACATCCTGCAAGTGGCAAACGACCGAATAACGTCCGTCCAGCATTTGGAAATCGAGATTTTCTTCCCGGCGCAACACCTGGAAGCTTTCCGAGGCAAGCCGGTCCTGCCAGACGCCCTCGCGTTTGACCCGCAGCCAATGCAACGTGAGCGTCTGGTAGTTCGGATCAAACTCGACGCGAAGGTCGGAGCCACTCTGGAGGCCCTGTTCGTTGACCAGGCGCCGCGTATAATGCTCAAACAAGCTTGTCGGATCCATCCGCTGCTGATTGTCGATCAGGACATAATCCAGCCCGCCCTCAACGTCGGTTGTTGTCGGCGTCGGAACCGCATCCGCATCCAGCGGCTTGACCCAGGACGGAGGCGGCCCCACATCATAAGACACAGAGGCTTGAGCTGAGGCGGAAGATGGTGCCGCGACCTGATTGGTCGATGCCGCAGGCAAGGTCGGGCTGGCAACCTCATTCGTGGCGGAAGATGGTGCCGCGACCTGATTGGTCGATGCCGAAGGCAAGGTCGGGCTGGTAACCTCATTCGTGGCGGAAGATGGTGCCGCGACCTGATTGGTCGATGCCGCAGGCAATGCCGGGCTGGTAACTTCATTCGTGGTGGGAAACGGCGGCGCTAAAGAAGTGGCTGGCATTCCGGGAGCATTCGTGTCGGTTTCGCCCGGCAGCGCCTCGATTGCCCTGCCCGCCATCGAGTTCCAGCTCTCCAAGTCCGCGCCAAATGCCGACGCCGGTCCAAGCACCACAAGAGCCAGGATTGAAAGGTAAGCGAAAATTTTCATCGCAACGAGCCATGGGATATTGTGGGGAGGTCGAAACAAAGTCAGCTTCAAATCGTAGCCCCGGAGAGCCTTGATTATATGGGCCGGTAATCGCCACCATCCGCCCCGGCAGAAACGGTGAAAAGTCCCGTAGGGACATCTGAATCATTCTTCAGAAACTTCAACCCACGATAAGGCCGGACTTAACCCCCCCGCGCCTCCGCCTTCGCCGGCATCTGCCCGAAAAGAAACCCGCGATCCAGCACCAACAAAAGCACCAGCACAAAAAACAAATCCCCCGCCAGCCCGTTGCGCAGAAAACCCACGTCGGCGTA
>Ga0181537_10001536_pt1 | contig 21062 bp, 17 predicted proteins | sample PEATcosm2014_Bin_39_FD_119765 | JGI IMG/M metagenome (GOLD analysis project Ga0181537, IMG submission 119765) | Peatland microbial communities from MTU Mesocosm Facility, Houghton, MI, USA - PEATcosm2014_Bin23_10_metaG | ecosystem: Environmental > Terrestrial > Soil > Wetlands > Peat | place... | reverse complement strand
CGTGGCTGTTTCAGACCATCGGCATCGCGCTCGGCAGTTGGTGGGCGTACTACGAACTGGGCTGGGGCGGCTGGTGGTTCTGGGATCCGGTGGAGAACGCCTCGTTCATGCCCTGGCTGGTGGGAACCGCTTTGATCCACTCGCTCAGCGTCACCGAGAAGCGCGGCATCTTCAAGAGCTGGACGCTGCTGCTGGCGATTTTTGCCTTCTCGCTGAGCCTGGTCGGTACTTTCTTGGTGCGCTCCGGTGTGCTGGTGTCGGTGCACTCCTTCGCGACCGATCCGACCCGCGGTCTTTACATCCTCGCGTTCCTGGTTCTGACGATCGGCGGTTCACTCACGCTGTACGCGTGGCGGGCGCCGAAGCTGTATGCGCCGGGCGGGTTCGAATTGTTCTCCCGCGAATTCTTTCTCCTGGTGAACAACGTGATCCTGGTGAGCGTCGCCGGACTCGTGCTGTGGGGCACGCTGTCGCCGCTGCTGTATGAGCTGTTGGGTATCGGCAAGATTTCCGTCGGACCGCCGGTGTTCGCGATGATGTTCCTGGTCCCGGTGCTGCCCCTCATGGTGTTCCTGGCCATCGGCATGCATTCGGCGTGGCGCCGCGGCAAGCTCACCGTCACCGCCAGGCCGTTGTGGTTGGGCCTCGGGATTGCGCTGCTGCTGGCTCTCGCCATCCAAGGAGCGGTGTTCGGTGAATTTCATCCGGTGGGATTGATCGGTTTCACCTTCGGCTTCTGGATCATTTTCTCGGCCCTGCTCGAGCCCGTGCGCCGTTGGCGCCGGAAGCAGGCGCTGGGCGCGGCGCTGCTCGGCATGTGCATCGCGCATTTCGGGGTCGGGATGTTCGCGATCGGCGCGAGCGGCGTCGAGAGCTACAAGATCGAAAAGGATGTGGCGCTCAAGCCCGGCGGGAGTTTCCGTATAGCCGGCTACGACTTCAAGTTCGTGAGCGCCGCCGATGTGCGCGGCCCCAACTACGATGCGGTGGAAGCCTTGGTCGAGGTCACGCGGGGCGGCAGGCCGGTCGCAACCTTAAGACCGCAGAAACGCCACTTTTGGGTGCAGCAGACCGATAACAGCCAGGCCGCCATTTCGGTGAACTGGGCGCGCGACCTGTTCGTGGCCATGGGCAACTCCTTGGGCGCCAATGCGTGGAGCATGCGCATCCAGTACAAGCCGCTGGTCCGCTACATCTGGCTGGGCGCCCTGGTCATGGCGGTCGGCGGCTTGGTCGCGGCGACCGACCGCCGCTACCGGGTGAAGTTGCCGATCGCGGCGAAGGCGCCGGCGGGCGCGCCGCCGGACGCGGAACCGAAGGCCGGTATCGCCTGATGTGGAAATTCCTCCTGCCGTTCGCGGCCTTCATCGCCCTCGCGGTGCTGTTCGCCTTCGGACTCAACCCGAGCCGCGACATCCACGCGCTGCCCTCGCCGCTGATCGGCAAGCCCGCGCCGACGTTCGCGCTGTCCGATGTGCTGGATCCGGCGCGCACCGTGAGCAACGTGAGTTTGAAGGGCCAGGTGTACGTGCTCAATGTCTGGGGCACCTGGTGCGTCGCCTGCCGCGAAGAACACGAGGAGTTGCTCGCCATCGCGCAGCAACGCGTGGTGCCGATCATCGGAATCGACTGGTCCATCGATCACGAGCTGAAGGAGCGCGACAAGGCGCAACAATGGTTGCAGCAATTGGGCAACCCCTATGCGTCGGTGGCGTTCGATCACGACGGCCGCACGGTGATCGACTGGGGGGTCACCGCCGCGCCGGAAACCTTCCTGGTCGACGGCGGCGGCCGCGTGGTCTACAAATTCATCTCGCCGATGACCCTGGAGGTTTGGCAGCGAGAATTCTTGCCGCGAATCGCCGCGGCGCGCCGGGCCGGCGCGTGACGCGCAGCGCGTGGCGACCCGCGGCTCTCGGCGCATCCCTGTTGCTGCTCCTGGGATCGGGGGCGCCGGCTCTGGATGCCAACGGACAGCTCGAAGATCGGGGCCTGCAGACGCGCTTCGAACGAATCACCCACGACCTTCGCTGCCTCGTCTGTCAAAACGAGTCCATCGCCGACTCGAATGCCGAGCTCGCGCGCGATCTGCGCAGGCAGGTGCAGGAGATGTTGGTGGCGGGCAAGAGCGATGATGCAATATTCGGCTTCATGACCGACCGCTACGGCGAGTTCGTGCGCTACAGCCCGCCGCTCGAGCCGAAGACCCTGGCCATTTGGGGCGCTCCCTTCTTGATGCTGCTGCTCGGCGGCATCATCGTCTACCGGATCGTACGTGAGCGATCGCGCATGCCACTCGACGATGAGCCCGCCGCGGGGCCGTAGGATCCATGAATACCTTCCTCGTCATCGCCGCCGTCATGGCCGCGATCGCCGCCGCCGCGGTTGCATTACCGCTGCTCCGCGATCGGCAAAGCAGGGCCGTGGGCGCACTCGCCGCGCTCGGCGTCGTCGGGGCGTCGGCCGCCCTGTATCCCCTGTGGTCGAACTGGAATTGGCACGCTGCCGCGCAAGCGCAGGGCGCCGGCGGTCCGGACATTGCAGCCATGGTCGGCGGGCTGGAGAAGCGGCTGCAGGGTCAGCCGAACGATCTGACCGGCTGGTTGATGTTGGGCCGCTCCTATCTGGCATTGAACCGCCTCGACGATGCCGTTGCCGCCTACGATCACGCGCACCAATTGGACGCGAACAACGCCGAGGCTGCCATGGGTCTGGCCGAAGCCATGAGCCTGCGGGCCGGGGGCGAGATCACGCCCGCGGCGGCGGAGCTTTTCGAGAAGGCATTGGCCCTGGCGCCGGACAACCCCAAGGCGCTGCTGTACGGCGGCTTTGCCGCGGCGGTGCGCGGCGAGCCGGCGCTCGCGCGAACACGCTGGCAAGCACTCGAGGCGTTGGGACCGCCGCCGGAAATCGTCCGTATGCTGGACGCCCGCATCGCGGCCTTGGGTCTGCCCCCGGCCGGCGGCGCAGCGGCGCCTGGGACGAATGCGTCGCCGGCGGGGACGAGCGCGTCATCCGGGGGGTTAGCGGCGGCTGAAGTGACTGTCAATATCCGCATCGCACCTCAATTGAGATCAAAACTGATGGCGGAGGCTCCCTTGTTCGTCTTTGCACGTGAGCCCGGCGGCCAAGGACCGCCGCTTGCCGCCAAGCGCCTGACGAGCAGCGCGATCGGCACTCAAGTGCATCTTTCCGCGGCCGATTCCATGATGCCGGGCCGGGTGCTGGCGAACGGGCGGCAGGTGTCGGTAACCGCGCGGGTTTCCGTCAGCGGCCAACCTCAAGCCTCCGCCGGCGATTTGTACGGCGAACTCACCTATGATGTGGGCCGCGACGGGGTACGCGATCTGGTGATCGATCGTGTGACCGAATAAAGGTTCCGCGAGATGAGCGTTGCGAAGCAATTGATGGCCGGAAAGATCCTCGAGGATCGGCTCTTTCCCTACCCGGGTCTGCGCGACAAGGATCGGGAAGTGCTCGGCATGATGGTCGATGCCATCGACCAATACTTGAGACCGAAGCACCCGGACTTCAAGCGCTGGGACCGCGAAGCGGCGCAGCCCGAGGAATTCATCCAGGGTTTGCGCGACCTGGGATTGTTCGGTCTCATCATTCCGGAAGAGCACGGCGGCATCGGGCTGTCGAACGCGGGCTACGCGCGCGTGCTGTGCCAGAGCAGCACGCACGACAGTTCGGTGTCGCTTACCATCGGCGCGCACAGTTCCATCGGCATGAAAGGCATTTTGTTGTTCGGCACCGAGGAACAAAAGGCGCGCTATCTGCCGAAACTCGCCAGCGGCGAAATGATCGCGGCGTTTTGCCTGACGGAGTCCGGCGCCGGCTCGGACGCGGCATCCATCCGCAGCAAGGCCGTCAAGAACGCGGACGGCAGCTGGCTGCTGAACGGCGAGAAAATCTGGATCACGAACGGCGGCATTGCCGACCTGTACACGGTGTTCGCGCGCACCTCCTCGGCCGACGGCAAGATCACCGCATTCCTGGTGGAGGCGGCATGGCCCGGAGTGAGCCACGGCCCGCATGAGGACAAGATGGGGATTCGCGCCTCCTCGACGACGACCGTGAGTTTCGCCGACGTGCGAATTCCGCCGCACAACGTCCTCGATGCCGAGGGCAAGGGATTCAAGGTCGCGATGGCGATATTGAACAATGGGCGCACGGGGCTCGGCGGCGGCGCGGTCGGCGGCATGAAGGCGCTGCTGGCGCTCGCCACGGAGCAGGCGCGCTCGCGCAAGCAGTTCGGCACCCCCATCGCGCAGTTCGGGCTGATCCGCGAGAAGATCGCGCAGATGACGATCGATTGCTTCGCCGCCGAGAGCGTGGTGTGGATGGTGGCCCACTACATCGACTCCGGCGTCGACGATTATTCCGTCGAGGCGGCGATGAGCAAGGTGTTTGCCAGCGAAGCCCTGCAACGCAGCGCCTATGAAGCGCTGCAGATCGCCGCCGGCAACGGCTTCATGCGCGACGCACCCTTTGAGCAGATCACCCGCGATTGCCGCATCTTGACGATATTCGAGGGCACCAATGAGGTGCTGCGCCTGTACATCGCGCTATCCGGCCTCAAGGACCTCGGCAAATCGTTCGGCGAGGTGAAGGCCGCCATGGACGCCATCTTCAACAATTTCATCAAGGGCTTCGGCGTGCTGACCGAGTACGCGGAAAAGCGCCTGACGCAGGCCACCGGCGTGGGCCGCGACAAAATCCTCACGCAGCTGCCGGCGCCGCTTCGCGAAGCGGCAAACCTCTATGAGCGATATACTTTGGAGTTTGCCAAGGCATCGGAGTATCTATTGCGCAAGCACGGCCGGGCGATCGCCGACCGGCAGCATGATTTGCGGCGGGTCGCCGACATGGGCATCGACTTGTTCGTCGGCCTGTGCACGTTGTCGCGCGCGGCCGCCTTGAGCAAGGCGCCCGGCGGTGCCGGTGCAGAGTGCATGCAGATCGCGCGCGTGTTCGCCCAGCAGGCGAAGCGGCGGATCGCGAACAACGTGCGGCGAATCACCCGCAACGAGGACGATGCAATGGATGCGCTGGCAGCATTCATCGTGGACAAGCAGAGCTACCCGTGGGATATCCTGTGACGGGCGAATTGCCTGCCGCGCAGCAACCGCTGCCGCTGTGGATGCGCGCGGCGGCCATCACCGCCGTCGCGGTGTTTCTCGCCGTGCTGGCCTGGCGCCTGGTGCAGGCGTTGGGCGTGAAGCCCGCGGTCAGGATCCCGGTTCCCACCGTCTCGGTGACCCAGGTGGGGCTGAGCGAAACGCCGACCACGGTGAGCATCATCGGCACCATCGCGGCGCGATATGACACGCCCATCGGCGTCGAAGGAGATGCGGGACGGGTCGCGGCGATTTACGTAGAGGCCGGCGATCACGTGAAACGCGGCCAGGTGCTGGCGCGGCTCAACGTATCGGTGCTGCAGCCGCAGGTGGCCAATCTCGAGGCCGCACTCGAGCAAGCCCGCGCCGAGGCCGAACTCGCCGATGCCGAATATCGCCGTGCGCAGGCGGTCGGCGCCTCGGGGGCCCTATCCGCCGAAGAAACCCAGCGCCGCCGTTCCGCGGCAGTGACCGCGGCCGCCAAAGTCAAAGTCGCCGCCGCGCAATTGGCGGAGGCCCAGGCGCGCCTGGCGCGCGCCGAGGTGCGCGCGCCGGCCGACGGCATCATCTTGACGCGCAACGTCGAGGTGGGACAGACCGCGACGCCGGGCGGCGAGGCGCTGTTCCGCCTGTCTGAAGGCGGCGAAGTGGAACTGCGTGGACAGGTGGCCGAACAGGATCTGCCGCTGCTCAAGGTGGGTCAGGCGGTCGACGTGCGGCTCACCGGCACCTCCCATGTCTATCAGGGACATGTGCGGCTGCTGCCGGCGGTGATCGATCCGCAGACTCGCCTGGGGATGGCGCGGGTGGCGCTGGCCCCGGACCCGAATTTGCGTCCGGGCGCCTTCGCGCGCGCCCTAGTGACGGTCAGCAACGCGGAGCGCGTGCTGCTGCCGCAGACCGCCGTGTTGACCGACGACAAGGGCAGCTACGTGCTCATCATCAATTCGCAGCACAAGGTCGAACGCCGCACAGTGCACGTCTCCGGAATCGTCGGCGATGGTGTGACGATCGCCGATGGCGTCGGTGACCAAGACCAGGTCGTCGCCACGGCCGGGGCTTTCCTGCAGGAGGGCGAATTGGTCAATCCGGTGCTGATCGAGTCGCGCCGCTCGTGAGAAACATTTCGGCATGGGCAATCCGTCATCCGGTCATCCCGATCGTGTTGTTCGTGGTGCTGTTCTTCCTGGGGATCGTCGCCTTCATCCGGCTGCCCATCAACGACAATCCCGATATTTCGTTCCCGCTGGTCAACGTCAACATCGCGCAGCCCGGCGCTGCGCCGACCGAGTTGGAAACCCAGATCGCGCAAAAAGTCGAAGGATCGATTTCCAGCATCGGCAACGTGCGCAATATCACGACCTACATCGTCGAGGGCCAGGTCAACATCTTCATCCAGTTCGAGATCGGCACGCCGGTCGACCGTGCCGTCACCGATGTGCGCGACGCGGTCGCCAAGGTGCGCAACGATCTGCCGCAGGGGATCATCGAACCGCAGGTGGCGCGGCAGAACGTGGACGGCGGCGCATTCGCCTGGTATGCCGTCAGCACCACCGACCTTACGCCGACGCAGCTCAGCTGGTTCATCGACAACACCGTGACCAAGCGGCTGCTCGCCATCGTCGGTGTCGCCCAGGTGAGCCGCAGCGGCGGCGTCGACCGCGAAATCCGCGTGGCGCTCGATCCCGGGCGCATGCAGGCGCTCGGCCTCACGGCCGTCGAAGTCAACGAACAACTCCGGGCGCTCAACCTCGATGCCGCCGGCGGCCGCGCCCAGGTCGGCGGCGGCGAACAGGCGATTCGCGTGCTGGGCGGCGCCAAGACGGCCGCGGCGCTCGGCGATACGCAGGTCATTCTGCCCGGCGGCAAGTCGGTGCGCTTGAGCGAAATCGCGGAGGTTCGCGACGGCATCGCCGAAGTGCGCAGCATCGCGCGGCTCAATGGCCGGGCCGCGACCACCTTCCGCGTCTTCAAGGCCAAGGGCTCCTCGGATGTGACGGTTGCGCGCATGGTGACCGCGGAACTGGAGAAAATCCGCGCCGAAAATCCGTCCGTGCACATGACGAGCATTTACACCAGCGTCGATCACACGCTGCGGACCTATGATTCGGCGCTGAGCGCGCTCATCGAGGGATCGATCCTCGCGGTCGTCGTCGTGTGGTTCTTCCTGCGCAACTGGCGCGCCACGTTGATATCGTCGCTCGCCATTCCGCTGTCGGCCGTTCCGACGTTTGCGTTCATGCAATGGATGGGCTTCACGCTCAACCAGATCACGTTGCTGGCGCTGTCGCTGGTCGCCGGCATCCTGGTCGACGACGCCATCGTCGAGATCGAAAACATCGTGCGCCACATGCGCAAGGGGAAGAGCTGCTACCAGGCGGCCATCGATGCCGCGGATGAGATCGGCCTCGCGGTGGTGGCGACCTCGTTCACCATCGTCGCGGTGTTTCTGCCCGTGAGCTTCATGGGTGGAATCAGCGGCCAATTCTTCAAACAGTTCGGCTTGACGGTCGCCGCGGCGGTGCTCGTTTCGCTGATGGTGGCACGGTTGATCACGCCGGTGCTGGCCGCCTATGCGCTGCGCAGCGATGCGCTCAATGTTCACCACGCCGACGGCCCGCTGATGGCCCGGTACTTGAAGCTGCTGCAGTGGTGCGTCAAGAACCGTTGGAAAACCATCGGCGCCGGCTTCGTGTTTTTCGTCCTGTCCGTGGCCTCGCTCGCGCTGGTTCCGAGCGGCTTCATCCCTCCGGAAGACTTCGCGAACTCGGAACTCGACATCGAATTGCCGCCCGGCGGCACTTTGCAGGATACCGCCCGCGTATCGGCGCAGGCCGCGGCCATCCTGCGAAAATCGCCCGAAGTGACCGACATCATCGAGTTCGTGGGCGGCGACGACGGCGAGATCCGCAACGGCTTCATCTTCGTGAATCTGGTGCCGCGCTCGAAACGGCAGCTGACCCAGAAGCAATGGGAACAGGCGATGATGCCGCTGCTCGCGAAGGTGCCCGACGGACATTTGAATTTCTCCAACGGCGGCGGCGGGCGCGACGTCCAGCTGTATCTGACCGGCGACGATCCGCCGCTGGTGGAGCGCACCGGGCGCCAGCTGCTCGCCGAAGTGCGCGCGCTGCCGGAAGTGCGCGACGCGCGCATCAAGGGCGATCTGCCGCGGCCGGAAATCGTGGTGCGGCCGCGGCTCGATGTGGCCGCACAGCTCGGCGTCAGCGTGCAAAGCATCAGTCAAACGATCCGCATCGCGACGCTCGGGGATTTGCCGCAGAACGGCGCCAAGTTCTCCTTGACCGACCGTCAGATCCCGATCCGCGTGAGCCTCATCGAAAGCGCGCGCCAAGATCTCAACACGCTGGAAAATCTGCCCGTGCCGACCGCCTCGGGTGCGAGCGTGCCGCTCAAGTCGGTCGCCGATTTGAGCTTCGGCGAAGGGCCGTCGGCGGTGCGCCGCTACAACCAGAGCCGGCGGGTGTTTCTCGAGACCGACTTGAGCCCGGGGATCGAACTGGGCACGGCCACGAAGAAAATCTACGCGCTGCCGACGCTCAAGCATCTGCCGCAGGGCGTTCATCTGGTCCAGACCGGAGACGCCGAGTTCATGAACGAGCTGTACCAGAACTTCCTGCTGGCCGTGGGCGCCGGCGTGCTGATGGTGTTCGCCGTGTTGGTGCTGTTGTTCGTGCGGGTTCTGCAGCCGATCACGATTCTGTCGGCGCTGCCGCTCTCCCTGGGAGGCGCGGTGCTCGCGCTGTTGCTCACCGGGCTGCCGTTCTCCCTGCCGGTGGTGATCGGCATCTTGATGTTGATGGGCATCGTCGGCAAGAACTCGATCCTGCTGGTTGATTTTGCCATCGAAGAGATGCGCGCCGGGAAGCCGCGGCTCGAAGCGATTCTGGAAGCCGGACACAAGCGCGCGCGGCCCATCGTCATGACCACGGTGGCCATGGTGGCCGGTATGCTGCCGGTGGCAATCGGTTGGGGAGGAGACAGCGATTTTCGCGGCCCGATGGCGATCGCGGTGATCGGCGGACTGATCACCTCCACCTCGCTCACCTTGGTCATCGTGCCCGCGGTGTTTACCTTGTTCGATGATATCGAACGCTGGATTGCGCCGAAGGCCGGTAAGCTTCTGGCCGACCTGCCGCGGCAGCCGTCCGCAGCTGAACCCGCCGTTTGACAAACCGCTGGCCGCGAGCCTGATTACCGCGGTGTCCCGGTCAGCATCGCGCCTCGATCAGGCGCTGCAAGTCTTCCAGGAGTTCGGTCGCCTGCAACAACTGCCTGGCGTCGGCAGCGGCGAGGAGTTCCTCGCGAAATGCCGCGGCCTCGGCGCGCACCTTGTCGAACAACAGATTTCCGGCCTTGGTGAGCACGACCCGCTTGATCCGGCGGTCGGTCGTCGACGGCTCGCGAACCGCGAGTCCGGCCTTCACGAGCCGGTCGACCATCGCCACCATGGTCGCGCCTTCCACGCCGAGTCGATCGGCGAGTTCGGATTGCGACAGCGGTGCGGAAGCCTTGGCGGCCACCGCAATGGTCATCCAACTCGCCTGGCTGACGCCCAAGTATTTGATCCGCCGGTCCAAAGCCTGCCGCCAGGCGCGCGACGTATTGTGCAGCGCCGTGCTGAATCGCTCCTCGAGATCCGACATTTACAAAGTACTCTAATCGTTAGTACTCTAAGCAATGTACCAGGTCCTTCGCAAAACTAAAAGAGGAGGTGCATAGACACGGCGCACAGTTTGCGTAAGCATGTCAGCGAGTTCACCGCTGGCCAATCGAGGTCTAGTGCTCATGAAAAGCGCATCGTTGATACCGACCGCAAAATTCAGCGAAGCGGTATTGCCGCGGCGCTCGGTTGCCGACGGTCAATTTCTCGAGCCGGGCGACCCCGCGGTTCTTGCTATCACCGACTTCACCCGGGAATATCCGGTCACCGTCGACGAAGATCGGCAGATCGACGATGCCTTGGGCGACATGATCCATCTGGGTGTCCGCGCCATGCTCGTCATGCGCGAACAGCGCATCGTCGGCCTGATCACCTCCTACGATATTCAAGGCGAACGGCCGCTGCAGTTTTTGCAGACATCGACTTACCAGCGCCACCAGGAGATCCGCGTCGGCCATGTGATGACGCCGTGGGATAAATTATTGGCGCTCGACTGGGACGGCATCCTCGCGGCCCGCGCCGGTGATTTGTTGCACCTGCTGGAGGAGGAGGGGCTCACACATCTGCTGGTGATCGAGCCCGGCAACAAGCAGGCGGCGCCCGTGGTGCGCGCCCTGGTCTCGCGTGCGCGGCTTGCCAGGCAACTGGCGAGGACCGCGGCGCGAACGCTAGCTCTTGAACCAGACGAGGGTGGCAAATCCGGCAAACGTCATCATGATCGAGCCGAACAAGTGAGCCGCCACAGCGCCTAACGCCCAGCCCCCGCGGCCGGATTGCAGCAGCATTACGACCTCCGCTGAAAACGTCGAGAACGTGGTCAGACCGCCGCAAAAGCCGGTCGTGATGAACAGGCGCCATTCCGGCGCGAAGTGCGGATACGTGGTGAAGAACGCTATCGCCATGCCGATGATGTAGCAGCCGATGAGATTGGCCGCCAATGTTCCGGGCGGGATGCTCGGGAAATAGCGGTTGAGAGACAGGGCGAGAACCCAGCGCAGCAGGCAGCCGATCATGCCGCCGGTCGACACCGCAATGAATGACCGCCACATTAGTTGACAGATCGCATGCGGCAGATCGTAATCGGTTTGCCGCAACGAATCAAAATAATCCGGGAGTCACTCATGAAAAAGCCGAATATCAACACCGATTTACCGGGTCCCAAAGCTCGAGAGTTGCTGGCCCGCGATGCGCTGGTGGTCTCGCCGTCCTATCCGCGCGATTACCCCTTCGTCATGTCCCATGGCAAGGGCGCGGAAATCTGGGACGTCGACGGCAATCGCTTTTTGGACTTCGCCGCGGGGATTGCCGTATGCAGTACGGGCCATAGCCACCCCGCGGTGGTGCAGGCGATCAAGGACGCAGCAGACCGGTTCTTGCACATTTCTTCCGACTACTGGCACGAAGGGCAGATCAAGCTGGCGGAACGCCTCAATGAATTGTCGCCCATGAAGGAACCGGTCATGAGCTTCTTTGCGCAGTCGGGCACCGAGAGCGTCGAGGCTGCGCTCAAGCTCGCGCGCTACACCACGGGTCGCGGCCGCTTCATCGGATTCTTGGGCGGTTTTCATGGCCGAACCATGGGCTCGCTGTCCTTCACCTCCAGCAAATACACACAGCAGCGGGGTTTCTTCCCGACCATGCCGGGCGTCACGCATGTGCCGTATCCGAATCCGTACCGGCCGTTGTTCGCGGGCGCCGATCAGGGCCGTGCGGTGCTGCAGTACATCGAGGAAGTATTGTTCGTGCACAACGTGCCGGCGAGCGAAGTCGCCGCGGTACTCATCGAACCGCTGCAGGGAGAGGGCGGTTATCTCGTGCCGCCGGACGGTTTCCTGCAGGGCTTGCGCGAGCTGTGCGACCGGCATGGAATCTTGCTGATATTCGACGAGGTGCAATCCGGCATCGGCCGCACCGGCAAGATGTTCGCCGCGGAACATTGGAACGTGGCGCCGGACATCATGACGTTGGCGAAGGGACTTGGATCCGGACTGCCCATCGGGATGGTCGTCGCGAAGCGCAGCGTCATGCAGAAGTGGAGCCGCGGCGCGCACGGCAACACTTTCGGCGGCAATCCTCTGTGTTGCGCCGCTGCGCTCGCCACCATCGAGCTGGTCGAGCGCGAGTACTGTGCCAATGCCGCCAAAGTCGGCAGCTACTTCATGCGCAAGCTGCATGGACTGGCCGAGAAGTTCGTGGTCATCGGCGAAGTGCGCGGCAAGGGATTGATGATCGGCGTCGAATTGGTGAAAGACCGGATCACGAAGCAGCCCGCCAGGAAGCTGTGCGACGCGCTGATAACCCGCGCCTACCACAATGGCCTGATCTTGCTGGCATGCGGACAGAGCACGGTGCGCTTCATGCCGCCGCTGGTGATCGACGCGGCGGATGTCGACGAAGCGATTTTGTTACTCGAGCGCAGTCTGACCGAAGTGCTGGCCAGCGAGCGCGTCGCCTGAACCCACGCGCCTGAGTTGTTGCAGCAGAGAATCGGGGGACACGGGCCGCCCCAGGAACCGTTGCAGCAACCGCGCCGTTTCAACCGCGGATCCGAAGCGCAGCAGGTGCGCGGAAATCCATGGGTACCAGCGCGCATTGCCGGCATCGAAATCACCGATGGACGCGGCGGTGTGGCGGCGGATATCGGCGGTGACGACCGCGCCCAGACCGTAGTTGATCATGTACCCGGGCCAGCGCACCAATTGCACCCGCAGCGCCCACCAGGAATACTCCGGGTGCGGAACGATGTTCAAGTAGCGCGAAGTGATATCGGTCCAGGTGAGATTCGGGTCCGCGGCCGGGTCGGCGAGCATGCGCAGCTCGAACAGACCCCAGGCCACATCGAGCATCACGTTGGAGAACAGCTCGCGCAACGCGCTGCTCTCCGCGGCCGATTTCCCCAGATATTTGCGCTGCCATTCGGGTTCCGAACTGCTCCAGGCGGGAACATCGGCGAAGGCCTCGAAGAACAAATCGTCGCCGAGCGAAAAGTACGCCGGCCGCGTGCGCAGCGCGGCGTAATGCACCGCGTGTCCATCCTCGTGAATGAGTTCGTTGAGGACGAACAGGCCGCCTTGCTCGTAATTTGCAGACACTCGCGGCACCATGGGGCGCCAGGTCCCGCCGATGCGGCGGCCGATGCGAACCTGATCCGTATATGCCAACGGCGCCTTTCCGGGCCGCGGGTCAAGGTCGTGCCGCACGCCGAGTCTGTCAAGATCGGCGCCGAGATCGCGGTAAAAGCGCTTGGCGATGGGCAGCACGGCGGCACGGGTTATGGCGGCGGACAACTCACGGCTGGCGCCCGCCGACCGGTACCAGTAGTCCCAGGGTTCGAGCGCGGGCCCGGCGGAGCGCGCGCGCCATGCTTCGAGGACCCGCACCAGCCATTGCTCGGCCGCCGGCGTCGTGATGCCGACAGTGGCGGCCGCGTCGCTGATGGGCGAGCGGCCGCTGTCGCGCAGTGCAGCGCCATTCATCACCATCATGCGCCGGTACGGGCTGTCTGCCGTGTTCGCATCGTTGACGGCAAGCCACAGGGGAGACAGGGCCAGGAACAGCTTCTTGCGGCGCTCGCTGCCCGCCAATTGTTGCAGCTGTTGCAGGGCCGTGGTGCGCACCATGGAGCGGCCCTCGAATTCGATGTGATTGCCGATCTCCTCGAAACATGCATACATCGCGATCTGCAGCGTGGCCAGGTCGCTGCCGGGCCGCGAAGCATCGCCGCAGGCGACGGGATGCGCGGGGTCGGGCACCGGAGCTTCGGGCGCGTTCTCGCTCCGGCCCTTGTGTATCGCCTGCAGAATGAGGGCATCCTGCGGACTCAGCGCGGCACGGTCGAGTGCGGCGAGCGTCGCGTCGAGCCGCGGCGTCAATTCATGCAGGCGCGCCGCCCAGGCGCTGTGTCCGAGGCCGGCGACTTTGGCGGTAAGTCCGGACTCGATCGTCGCAACGGCGCTGAGCGCATCCAACCAATCGGCGTACAGCGCCTCGGCCTGTGCCGGCGAAGCTGCCGGACGCGCCGCTGACGGCGCGGCGAATGCCGCGCCCGGCCCGCTGACGACCAGACAAGCGCCCAGAGCGGCGGCGGCGCGAAGCCGCGCGGGGAATCGCCCACCGCTTCGCAATGTCTCAGGAGGCCAGGCGGCCATACTTCTTCAGTATCACGCGCAGCGCCGCGTGCGGCAGGGCGATGACATGATGATTGTCGGCGCCGGTCATGTCCTGCGCGGCGATCATGGCATTGACGATGGCCTCTTCCGTGGCCTCCACCGTCGCACGAAACAAGGGGTCCAACGAATCGTTCGGCAACATTTTCAGATCCGCGACGCTGCTGGCCGCGCCGGCCCCTGCATTGGCGGTGGAAAACGCAATGAAGATATCGCCCGAGTCGTTGCCCGAGATGCTGCCGTTGCGGCCCACGCCCAGAGTCACGCGGCGGGCGATACGTTTCAACTGATGAGCGAGCAGCGGCGCATCCGTCGCGACCACGACGATGATGGAGCCGCGCTCGGCGACGTCCGATGGCATGAAGGCGTAGGGTTCCGGCGCGGGGATTTCGCGCCCGACCGGAATTCCGGCGATGCGCAGGTTGTCCCGGGTGCCGTAATTGCATTGCACCAGCACGCCGATCGTATAGCCGCCTTGCTTGGGCTCGAGATGGCGCGAGGAGGTGCCGATGCCGCCCTTGTAGCCGTTGCAAATCATGCCCGTGCCGCCGCCGACGCTGCCCTCTTCGACGGCGCCGGAGCGCGCGACGTCGATCGCATGGATGGCGTGTTCCGGCTTGACGTGAAAGCCGTTGATGTCGTTCAGCCATCCGTCCCAAGTCTCCGCGACCACCGGCAACGACCAATAGAATCCGCTGGCATCCGCGCCGGCATGCGCCACGCGCCATTGGATCACCGCGTCGCGCACCACGCCGACGCTGTGGGTATTGGTGATCATCACCGGACCTTCGAGAAACCCCGATTCCTCGACCCAGGTCGTGCCCGTCATCTCGCCGTTGCCGTTTTGCGCGAACCAGCCGGCAAACACCGGGTTGGACATGGAGTCCTTGCCGCGCGGCAGGACGGCGGTCACTCCGGTGCGCACCGGCCCATGTCCCACCTGCAGTTTGCCGGATCCGGAAATCAGGGTGGTGTGGCCCACCGTGACCCCGGCCACATCGGTGATCGCGTTCAAAGGGCCGGGAGTGCCGTCGAACGGAATCCCGAGATCGCGTGCGCGCGGGTGATCCTCTCCTGCGGCCGCGCCCGCCGCGACGGTTGTCATCGATGCACCCGGCACCGACAGCATCACCAGCAACAGCAGGCGGGACCAACGACTGTGCTCCATGTGCGCTCCATGAGTGATGACTGCACGCCTTCGACGGCCTGCGAAACTCTTGCGATGGTAAACTAACTCGATGGGGCGCAGTCGATTTAACACCGCAAAAGCATTGCCGGGATTGTTGCTGTTGATCGGCTGCATAGCAGGCTGCGGAGGCGCTGCGGCGGCCGCCGAGGACAGACGGCTGTTCATCTACAATTGGACCGATTTTGTCGGCCACAGGACCATCGCCGAATTCGAAAAGCAGACCGGGATCAAGGTGACCTATGACGTGTACGATTCCGAGGAAACCATGGATGCCCGCCTGCTGGCGGGAAGCTCCGGCTACGATGTGGTGATCGCCTCGACGGAATACTTCGGCCGCGAAATCAAGGCCGGCGTTTATGTTCCATTGGATAGATCGAAGATACCGAACTGGAAGAATCTCGATCCGCGCATACTGGCGATCCAGGCCGAGCACGATCCCGGCAACCGCTACTCGGTGCCCTATGTCCATGCCATCAATGGCTTTGCCTACAATGTCGACATGATCAAGGCGCGCATGCCGAATGCACCGGTCGACAGCCTCGACATGCTGTTCAAGCCGGAGATCGTCTCGAAGTTCGCCGACTGCGGCGTGACGTTGCTCGACTCGGCCGCGGACACGCTGTTGCTGGCCATGAAGTACCTCGGCCTCAATCCGAATTCGACCAGGCGCGAGGATTATCAGGCCGCCGAGCAGCTGCTGCTCAAGGTGCGGCCGTACATTCGCTCTTTCGATTCGGCCGAGTACTTGAACGGATTGGCCAACCGCGAGATCTGCATCGCGATGTCCTGGTCGAGCGACTATGCGCTGTCCAGGGCACGCGCACGGGCGGTGGGCGTGAATGTGAATCTGGCCTTCACGGTGCCGAAGGAGGGGGCCAATCAAAACTTCACGTCGCTATTGATCCCCGTGGGCGCACCGCACCCGCAAGGCGCCTACCAATTCATCAATTTCATTCTGCGCCCGGAGGTGATTGCCGAGATCACCAACGAGATCTATTATGGAAACGACAATATCGCCTCGCGCGGCTTGATCAATCCGGCGATTCTGAATGACGTCACGCTGTACCCGACGCCGGAGATCGAGGCGCGGCTGTTCAGATCCACAGAGGCATCCGCGGCGACGGAGCGCATTCGCACGCGGGCTTGGACACGGGTAAAGACCGCGAAATGACCGACAAATCCGCCGTATCGACCGCAGCCGACCCCGCAGTGAACGCAGCCGACCCCGCCATGGTGAGCTTTTTTAGGATGGTGGACGGCACCCGCGAGGACTATGCGTTGCTGGAACGAGCCGAACGCGAATACGTGCGCGGGCTGCCGGATCGTCTGCTCGATGCGCTCGCCAAGCTCGACCATTCGTTGCTCGGATACCCCGTGAGCCGTCTCGGCCACTCGCTGCAAGCGGCGACCCGGGCTCTCGCCGCGGGCGCGGACGACGAACTCATCGTTGCGGCATTGATTCACGATATCGGCGATGATCTCGCGCCCTACAACCACTCGGAGATTGCCGCGGCAATCATCCGGCCGTATGTGCGGCCCGAGGTCACCTGGATCGTCGAACAGCATGGCCTGTTTCAAACGTACTACTTCGCGCATCACAGCGGCGGGGATCGGCATGCGCGCGACAAATTTCTGGATCACCCCTGGTATGGGGCGTGCAAGGATTTTTGCGCCGATTGGGACCAGTGCTCATTCGATCCGCGCTATCCAACCCTGCCGCTGAGCGCTTTCGAGCCGCGCCTGCGCGAGGTTTTCAGCCGTCCGGCATACGATCCGCGCTACCTGCGCAAGGCCTGACCGCGGCCCTCAGCGTTCGGCCATCTGCGCGTCCAGCAGCCGCTGCCGTTCGGCGCGGCGCATGAGATGGCCTGCGAGCAGCACGCAGGCGCCCACCAGGCAGATCATGAGGCTCGCGAGCGCGTTGATATCCGGGCTCACGCCGAGTTTCACCTTCGAGAAGATCACCATGGGCAGCGTGCTCGCGCCGGGACCCGAAACGAAGCTCGAGATCACCAGATCATCGAGCGACAGCGTGAAGCTGAGCAGCCAGCTCGAGGCGAGGGCGGGAGCGATGCCCGGGAGTGTCGTGTCGAGGAAGGCGCGCACCGGGCCGGATCCCAAGTCCATGGCGGCTTCTTCCAAGGAGCGGTCGGCGCCCGCCAGGCGCGATTGCACGGTGACCGTCACGTAGGCGCTGCAAAAGGCGATATGCGCGATCACGATGGTCGTGAAGCCGCGATGCGGCCAGCCCATGAGATGCAGCATCGAGACGAACAGCAGCAGCTGCGTGATGCCGGTGATGATCTCCGGCATCACCAGCGGCGCGTTGACCATTCCGGTCAGCAGCAGGCGGCCGCGAAAAACCTTGAACCGGACCAGCGAGATTGCCGCGAGGGTGCCCAAGATCACCGCTCCCGTCGATACCACGACGCCGATTTTCAAGCTCAACCAGGCGGCGTCGAGAATCTGGTCGTTGTGCAGGAGTTCGCCGTACCAGCTGGTTGAGAAGCCGCCCCAGACGCTCACCAGGGCCGAGGCATTGAACGAATAGCCGATCAGGACCAGGATGGGAATGTACAGGATCGCGATGCCGATGCAGAGGACCGAGACCAGGAAAGGCGAGATCCGCTGCTCCATTTCAAGCCTCGAGCTGCTTGGAATTATAGTGCTGGTAGAGGGCGATCGGCCCGACCAAGAGCACCAGAAAGGCGATGGCCACCGCGGAGGCCACCGGCCAATCGCGATTGCCGAAGAACTCGTCCCACAGCACCCGTCCGATCATCAGATTATCCGGACCACCTAGAAGCGTGGGAATGACGAATTCGCCGATCGCCGGAATGAACACCAACATCGAGCCGGCGATGATGCCGGGCACCGACAGAGGCAAGGTCACTTCCAGGAAGGCCCGCCACGGCGGGCTGCCCAAATCGCCGGCGGCTTCCAGCAGGGAGTGGTCCAGCTTCTCGAGGGTCGCGAACAACGGCAATACCATGAAGGGCAGATACGAATAAATGATGCCGAGGTATACCGCAAAAGTCGTACGCATGATCTGCAGCGGCTGGTGAATGATCCCGAGCCAGAGGAGCGCGGTGTTGAGCAGGCCCGTCTCGCGGATGATCCCCTCGAGCGCATAGACGCGCAGCAGGAACGAGGTCCAGAAAGGCAGAATGATCACCAGCAGCAGGATGCTTTGCGTGCTCTTGGAGGTCCGCGCGATGGCATACGCCATGGGGTATCCCAACGCCAGGCAAATAACGGTGGAAAAGAAGGCGGTTTTGAGCGAATAAAGGTAAGAAAGACCATAAACTTCGTCGCTGAACAGGTACTTGAAGTTGCCGAGGTTGAGCGTGAGATTGATGTGCCAGTCGGGACTGACGGATAGAATATCGCTGAAGGGCGGCACCCGGACCGCGGTATCGGCGAAGCTGATCACCAGTGCGAAGCCAAACGGAATGAGGAAAAACACCAGCAGAAACAGCAGGGGCGGCAAAATGATGAACCACTTGGCGCGGCGCTGCAGCCACTCCGCTGCGGGCCGGCGCTGCGGCAGGCGCAGAGGCGCGCGCAGAGCCTCGTCGTGTATGGCTGCTGTCATAACCTCTTAAGCCGAATCCATGCGCAAGCCTTCCAAAAGAACCGCTAAGCCGGCCCGCATGCGCAGCGCGCGCAACGCTCACGGCCGGCAGCGGCAGCGTCTGATCGACGCCTGCATCTCCGCGTTGCATCTTTACGGCCCGTCGCGCACGACCGTGCAGAAAGTAACGGCCTTCGCAAAAATGTCGCCCGGAATCGTTCGGTTCTACTTTGCCTCGAAGGCGGCAATGCTGGTCGCATCATTGCAATTCCTGTCGGCCGAGTTCGAGGAACAGTTGTTGGTGCCCGTGGCGCGGCTCAAATCCAAGCCGGTGGAGGCGCTGGAATTGATGGTTGATCTGTATCTTGACCCGGAAATCGCCAGTCCCCGCAAAGTCTCTGTTTGGTATGCGTTTTGGGGCGAGGCGAGTTCACGACAGGAATACTACGATATTTGCGGCCAAAAGGACGAGAGCTTTGCCGCTCTGGTGCGCGACCTGATCGAACGGCTGATCGAGGCGACGTCGCGGCAGGAACTCGACCCGGATGGAATCGCGCTCGGCCTCATCGGCGTGCTGGAGATGCTCTGGCAGGACTTCGCCTTCCGCACCGAGGCCGAAATCGATCGTGCCGCCGCCAAGCGCCGCGCCATGGCCTACCTGCGCTCGATTTTCCCCGGCCAGTTTGCAATGGCGCTGCCCGCCGGCGACGCGGAGCTCGACCGCCGTCTGCCGGGCTGGGTGTACGCCGATGCCCGGCTTTTCGCGATCGAGCGCGAGGCTCTGTTCCGCAGCGCCTGGCAGATGGCCGCGCATCAGTCGCAAATCGAGAAGCCGGGAGATTTTCTCGGCGTCGACCTCGGCGTCGAACGGGCGCTTCTGGTGCGCGATGCGGCGGGCGAACTGCGCGCGTTTCGCAACAGCTGCAGCGAGTCGCCGCATATCTTGATCGCCGCCGTCAGCGGGCACGCCGAGGCCATCCGCTGTGCGATTCACGGGCTGCAGTTCGAATTCGACGGCAGCCGCTCCGGGGGGCAGGGCGCGGCCGGCTTGACGCCGTTGGACCTCAAGGTGCTCGAGGGGTTGATCCTGGTGCGCTCGGACATGGCCGCATCGCCGCGAGCTGCCGATCCGTGGCGCGAGTTCGCGCCGCCGCGCGGATTTTGGCCGTTGCCGCCGCCGTCCGATGTGACGATTGCGGCCGATTGGAAGCTCGTGATCGAACAGTGGCTCGAATCGGCCCGCGCAACATCGCCCGCGGACTCTCCAGGGTGGAGCGCGCAGCGCTACCGCAATCTGCTGGGTGCCGCCGCGGATTCCGCATGGCTGCGCCGGTTCATTGCGCCGAATCACCTGATCGAAGTGCGGCCGGATGGTTTCAGCATTCTGCAGGTGGTGCCGAGCGCGCCCGGCCAAAGCCGTGTCAGACGTTTCGATTACAGCGTGTGCGAGCAGGAGCGCGGCGCGCTCGCCGCCCGCCACCTGGCGTCGCGCCTCAGTGCGTATTCACGGCACGGCCCCATTGCAACCGTTGAATCAACGCAGCAAGGCATCGCGACCTTCGGCCATGAGGCGGCGGCGGGAATCAAGGCCGCAGCGGCAGCGGTCGCGTTCCGCCGGCAGCTCGTCGCCTCGGTCCCGATGCTGGCGTTCGCCCGGCCGCCGCACGAGATTTGAGAAAATTCACTATACTGCGCGCGACCGCGCAAACAACGGGAGTACCCCATGAATCTGACGTCCCTGACCACCAAAGACTGGCACGCCCGTGCCAAGGCCGTGCGCTACGAGACGCGGCATTTCATCGACGGCCAATACACGGATTCGGTAGCCCGCGGGCGCTTCACCGTCGTCAACCCCGCGACCGGTGAACCGTTGTGCGAGGTGAGCGCCGGCACCGCGGCCGACATCGACTTGGGGGTGGCGGCGGCCAAGCGCAGCTTCGCCGCGCGAGTCTGGAGCCGCAAAGCGCCGCGCGATCGCATGGCGGTCATGGCAGCCTATGCCCGGCTCCTGGAGGAGAACACCGAGAAGTTTTCGCTGCTCGACACCTTGTGCATGGGCAAGCCGATCACCGACATGGTGACCATCGATGTGCCGGCGGCGGCGCGGAATTTTGCCTACTTCGGCGAACTGATCGACAAGATCGACGGCACGGTCACGGCGACCGCGCAAGATGCCTTCCACTACATTTTGCGTGAACCCTTGGGCGTGGTCGGCTGCATCGTGCCGTGGAACTACCCCTTGCTGATGGCTGCCTGGAAGGTCGCGCCGGCGCTCGCGGCCGGAAATTCCGTGGTGTTGAAGCCGGCCGAGCAATCGCCGCTGTCG
>Ga0181537_10001534_pt1 | contig 21078 bp, 12 predicted proteins | sample PEATcosm2014_Bin_39_FD_119765 | JGI IMG/M metagenome (GOLD analysis project Ga0181537, IMG submission 119765) | Peatland microbial communities from MTU Mesocosm Facility, Houghton, MI, USA - PEATcosm2014_Bin23_10_metaG | ecosystem: Environmental > Terrestrial > Soil > Wetlands > Peat | place... | reverse complement strand
CGCACGGTTGCCAGCCGCTTGCCACTGATCGCGCACGCCTTTGAGCAGAATGTCACCCACGATCCGCCGCGCAAGAACTTCGACGTGCCCTATGCGCGCTACCTCAAGGTTCACTACAAGGGCCTGACCGTGTTGCCCGGTGATGAGGCTGACGGCTGCGAGCCTGACATCAGCCCGTTTGAAATCGCACTACAGAGCTGGCAGACGTTCAATCTTGCCTACGACGAGACCCACGATGCCGAATGGCTGGCGGAGCGCGACCATGTCGAGAGCCTGGCGCTGCCGTACGAGCCAAAGAACATCATCGATCTGAATTGGAAGATCCAGCTTCTGTCCGCATTGGACCGCCAGAAGTACGCGACACAAATCAGCGCATTGATTGACAAGCTCTATGAGTACGAAACTCCGGAGGGCGCATGGCCGTATCCATTCGACAAGAAGGCCAAACCGTCGGATTTTGTCTCCTATCATGCGGTACTGGCGCTGGCTGAGGCGGGTCGCCGCCCTGAATCGGATGAACACCTGGCGCGCGCGGTCAACGCCATGCTGGCAGCGCAACGGCCGGAGGGCAGTTGGGAAGGCGATCCCGTCTACCAGGGATTCAACACGCCGTTTCGAGCCACGCAGTTTGCCGTCATGGCCTTGTCTACGCTGTATCCGGGAAAAACAAAGTCCAAAAACTGGGATGCGGCCTATCCAGCCCCTGCCACCACGCTTGCCACCAACGACCTTCCGCTGCTCCTGGAACAACTGGACCAGTACTGGGATCTGGCTCCGGAGCCGGTGCTTATCCAGATTCGCAAGGTGCTCACGGGAAGCGACCAGCCGCTTGCTCGTGAAGCCGCGGCACGCGCGCTTGGGCATATGGCGGACCCCGGAGGATTGCAGGCTCTGATCAGGGGCCTGGGTGATCCCGCCAAGATGGTGCAAGTTGCCTCAGCTTATGCAGTACGCATGGTGTTGTCGCGGCGGCAGCAGGCTGCCCCGCAGGGGCGCGCAATGCTCACTGCTGCGCTCCAATCGCCCAACGCCCGCATGCGCTGGGGAGCTGCTCGTGTCTTCAATCAGCATTTCCGCGATCTGAGCGACGACGCAGATCTACTGGCCGCCCTCGAGCGCACGCTCAACGATCCCGTGCCCTATGTCCGGTTTGAAGCCGCCGCGGGGTTATGGCGCTGGTACTACTGGCAGGTGGATCAACCCACGGTGCGACGAGGAACGCTGGAAGCGCTCGCCACTCGTCTCAATACTGAGACCGATGAAATGGTGCGGCGCGGGCTGAAGGAAAGCATCTACGACCTGCTGGATGAAAACACCGGCTATCTCTCCGCCTGGGTGAAGGCAAGCTCCAAGGACGAAGACAAAAATCGCATCAACGCAGGCTATGAGGCTGTCGTGCGCGACCAAGCGCAGGTGCTCGCCAGGGTGCTGCGCAATGCAACGCCGCTGGGCCGCGAGGGAATCCTGACCGCGCTCTGGGATTTTCATATTCGACACTATGCATTGCCGGCGCTCAAATCGGACACGGTTTCAATCGGCCTGCCCGCGGTTCTCACCAAATATGTCACTGGCGTTCCCGATCTACATCGTTCGGGCTATGAATATCCGCCCTATCGCGAAGCCGTCGATTTCAAGTATGACGTGCACAACAGTTTTTTCCAGACGCGGATCGGTAACGACAGCGATCTGATCCACTTCTTCAAGAGCTCCGGGCCGGAGTTGGAAGACGCGCTTCTGGACTGCCTTAAAGGCGCGGATGAGTCGATGAAAATCAACGTGCTCAAGGCGGGCAGCACTCTGAGTGAATCCGGCGATGCGCGCTTTACCCTCGCCGCCCTGAATCTATCGGAGGATTCGAGCGCGGATGTGCGTCAGACTGTCCGCTACGTCTATGAAGGGGGCCACCGGGGAGTTCTGAATCTTGAATCGCTCGGTGCACCCGATCCGAATCTGGTCGCAAAAGTTATCGAGATTCTCAAGCACGGAAATCCGGACAGCCAAGCCGTTGTTCTGCCCTTGTTGGCAGCTCTTCCCAGCGGTTCGGTTTGGGAGCGGCAGGCGGATGTTCAGGGCGCGTTACGGTCCATGCTTGAACAAGATCCGCAACCGGCGAATTTCGGCCAGGTGCTGGATGCCGCTTCGTCGTTTAGCAATCTGATGCATGATCCGGCGCTGCAGCAAACGGTATTGCAAGGCCTCGAATCTCCCTTTCCCGACACACAGCGCGCCGCCCTGCGGATTTCGCTGGAACACCTGCTGAACGATCCCAAAACCGAGCCTGCCGTAAAGACCGCATTTGCAAAAATGAATGCTCCCGGGTTGCGAATCCTGATGGAGGAAGCGAGCAATCCGCAGTTCCTGAAGAAACATCTCGGAGTCTCCGGAGGCGCCGTCTCGCAGGATCAGGACTACCTGAACGGCCACCCGGTCGCATTGAGAGCCCGCGAGCCGTTGGAGTATCCAATCGTCGTCAACACGGTGATGGCCAGCCTGCTGAACGCGGACGCCAACGTGAGCGCCGCGGCCCTCGATACGCTGCGAAAGGTCAAGGGCGTGGAGAAGCGGCCTGACTTTCTAGCGGCAATGAACCGCCTTCAGAGTTCCACCAATCCGCGCCTCAAACTCATCGCCACCAGCGTTCTAAAGGGAAAGAACCTGGGGGATGCGCTCACCGACGTGAAGCCGGGATCGGTGCTCGACTTTCGCACCTTTGTCACCCGGATTGAGCCCATCCTTGCCCGGCCCGGAGCGGACGGGAAAGCATGCGTCAACTGCCACGCCAGTCATGTGATCTTCAAGCTGCAGCCACCCAATGCCGAGGGCACGTTCTCTGACCAGGACAGCGAAGACAACTACAAATCCGCGATGCGCGTTGTCGACATTAACGAACCAGACAGGAGTTTGATGCTCATCAAACCGACGCGTCCTACTGACAGCGCAGCCGACGTTGGCGACTATCTGGCCACGCACAACGGCGGCCAGCGCTGGCAGCGAGACCAATCCAGTGACGAGTACCGCACGATTCTGGATTGGATTCGAGGTGGCCGCACGCAGACGGCGAGCGCGTCAAAATGATCGATTCTTCAGCCCTCACTTACCCCTGTCTCCTGGCAAGCCTGGTTACCCGCCCGGTGCGATTCCAGTCGGAGACATAGATATTGGCCTGCTGATCGATATGGCATCCGTGTGCTGCGCTGAAGAACATGGGCGAGATATCGCCAGGTTGGAGCTTATAGTTGGCCCACTGCTCCTTCTGCGGATTATCGCCAAGGAAGGCCACCGGAGCGTTATCGCGGTCAAGAATCGTGACGCGGCCCTCCAGTTCAGAGACGACGGCGCAGTCACCATGAAAGCTTACCTGGCAGGGACGCCGCAGATGCTGCGTAATGGAGCCGACAAACTTGCCGTCAAAATCGAAGTGGCACAAGCGGCGATTCTCGCGATCGCACACCAGCATCAGCGGCTGGTCATAGCGCGTGTCGACTGAGATTCCGTGGCAGCAATCGAACAGGCCATCCGTCTTGCCTTTGCCCGCATAGCTGGCGCGGTAGTTGCCGTTCTTGTCGAAGCGGAATAGGCGCGAGTCCCCATATCCATTGGCTATAAAAACACTTCCATCCGGCGCTGGGACGGCCGCTGTCAGCCGCCACTCATTGGGTGCTTTGAAGCCGGCCTCAGGAGGGGCAGTGATCTTTTGTACCACCGTGCCGTCTGTCTTCATTTTGACAAAGAGCCAGTTCTCCGTGGGAGTCCCGGTCTGCACCGTCGTATATAAATATTCTTCGCCGTTTTCTTTTACGTAGGCCATCGAGTGTACTTCCGGATATTGATTCGCAATCGTCTTCAACAGCGATCCATTGGGGTTGTATACAAGGATTCCCGTCGCACTCTGCGTGCTGACATAGACATGCCCAGCCTTGTCCGTTGCGATGCCGCCATGCGTACCGCCAAAGACGGTTCCCGCAGGCAATCGCCCCCAACCCGGGGAAATCCTATAGGTCCACTCACCATTGCCCGTGATGAGTTCCGGCTGCGCGGAGTCGTCTTGATCAATAGTCGGCTCTGCGGATGCACCCTGCGGAACGAGAGCTGCAAGTGCCGACGCTCCCGCCGCGGCGCAGAAGGTTCGCCTGTCGACGTTGGCGCTTGTGGGTCGATGTTCTTTTCTCATTGTGCATTCTTCTCCTTGGGCTGGGTCGCTCGTGGTGCGGCAGGCGCGGGCTGCGCCGGCGTGTTGTAGAGATACACCTGGCGGAGGCTCTTGATTGTGTTCAACGACGCAGCGGACGCGGCTGTGACCTGAGTCCCGCTCAGATTTAGATAGCTTAATTGCGAAAGCGAAGCCAGTCTGGGCAGGCCGACGCCGGTGACTTTCGTTTCTTCAAGGTGAAGAGCACGCAGATGCGTAAACTGCTTCAGCGTATCGAAGCTCGCGTCCGTTACCGCAGTACGACCCAGTTCAGCTTCCACAATATAGGGCGCGAACTTTTGATATTGCGCCAGTTGCGCGTCGTCGAAAGTCCCGGCCGCATTCACAGTAAAGAGAATCAGGCCATCCGATGGATTGGCTGACACTTGCTTGAGCTTTGCGCCCTGTCCCTGCTCCATCTTCTGGATTTCCGGCATCAGGGCGCTGTACTCGCCAACGGGCTCGATGTGCACCGCCGGCAATTCCTCACGAATCGTAACCCCGACAAGCTTTGTGAGCGTTGGCGATGCGCCCTGTTCGATCCAGTCCTTGATCCATGCAATCTGTTGGGATTGAAGCGGAGGCTTTCCTTCAGCAGGCATGAACTGCTTGTGATCCGGCGGAAGCGTGATGCGCTGAAAGAGAACGCTCTTTGCTGAGCTGCCTGCAACTATCACAGGACCATCCTGTCCACCCTTCATCAACAGCTCATACGAGTCCATGCGTAGACCGCCCTTTGCCTGTTCCTCACCATGACAGCTCGCACAGTTCGCATCAAGGATGGGATGTATATGCCTGGCATAGAATGAGGCCGACGGCACGGCTCCGGAACCAAATACCCGCTTCATCCCTGCGGGCATATATTGCGTAAGATAGTTGCCGCCGTGCGTAAGCGACCCGCCCTGGTCCGCCGTCCAAACCAGCGCAATCAGCATGCACGCAAGCAACGTGGGATACACATATCCCACGCCCTGCGCATACGATCTCGGCCTGGCCAACAGGCACATAAGCACAACAACGGTGAGTACCACGCCGCCCCACAGGTGGCGCGTTACACCGGCGCCTGCGTCGCCGCTGCCGTAGGCGAGAAGAAAGCCCAGTGAGAGTGCTACCAGGCAACCTGCCAAGGCGAGAGCCAGCACAAATCCGGCTGCTTCGCGCAACGCGGGACGCACTAATCCGGCCACTTCAAGCAGTGGAACAAGAACCAGCAGGCCTATGGGAAGATGTACCACCAGCGGATGAAAGCGTCCGAGGAACTGCTGCCAGTCGGCATGGGGATGTCCATCGAGCCTGACGAGCCATGGCAGCAGAAAAAGCAAAAGACTCACGCCGAGCGATGTTGCCCACACGATGCGTGTGGATTTCATTGACGGGAGCATTCGCACGGCGCCTTCAACCATCGTGTGCAGCTTGGTCACACCAGCAAACCTGGAACAACACTTGCGGGCACGGGGCCCGTAAGCTTCTGATCGAGTCCTTGAAACTTATACGTCAGTTTGTTGTGGTCAATACCCAGGCAGTGAAGGATGGTTGCGTTGAAATCCCTTACCGTGACTGGATCTTTGACCACGTTATAGCTGAAATCATCGGTCTCGCCGTATGTGATGCCCGGGCGCACACCACCCCCTGCCATCCACGTGGTATAGCAGCGGGGATGATGGTCGCGGCCGTAGTTATCGGGTGTGAGGCCGCCCTGGCTGTAAACGGTGCGCCCGAATTCGCCCGCCCAAATAACCAGTGTGTCGTCCAGCATTCCCCTTTGCTTCAGGTCCGTGATCAGCGCATAGCAGCCACGGTCTGTCTCCTGGCAGATGATCGGCAGGAATTTCGTCACATTGTCGTGCATGTCCCATCCGCGTTTGTAGACCTGCGTAAATCGCACCCCGCGCTCTGCCAGTCGACGCGCCATCAGGCAGTTGTACGCAAAGGTTCCCGGCTCCTTCGCATCGGGCCCATACAGATCCCATGTAGACTGTGGCTCCTTGCTCAGATCGGCAAGTTCCGGAACTGACGATTGCATACGGTAGGCCATTTCGTACTGCGCAATGCGCGAGTTTGTCTCCGGATCGCCGAGCTCTTCATATGTCTGCCGATTGATTTCATTGACCACGTCGAGCATCTTGCGCCGTACCTCGCGATCCACTCCCTGCGGATCCGTGAGGTAGAGCACGGGATCGCCCGACGAGCGCAGTCCCACGCCCGCATACTCGGACGAGAGAAATCCGCTGCTCCATAACCGCGAAGAGACCGGCTGGTTGTTCTCAGCGGTATTGAGCTTGGTCTGCAGCACCATGAATGTGGGAAGATTGTCATTCATGCTGCCCAGCCCATACGCAAGCCAGGAGCCCAGACAGGGTTTACCTGCATTCATGTTGCCGGTGTTCATCAGCATGATGGCCGGCTCGTGATTGATAGCTTCTGTATTGGTCGATTTGATGATCGTCAAATCATCGACAATCCGCCCTATATTTGGCATCATGTCGCTCACCCAGGTCCCGCTCTGTCCGTAGCGTTTGAATGCCCAATGCGAAGGCGCAATAGGAAACCGAGCCTGCCCGGTGGTCATGCCCGTCAACTGCTGCGAGCCCCGCACGGAGTCTGGCAAATCCTTGTCGAATTGCGCGGCAAGATTCGGCTTGTAGTCCCACAGGTCCACTTGCGAAGGGCCGCCGGACATGAAGAGATAGATCGCGCGTTTGGCTTTAGGCGCAAAGTTAGGCAGCCTCAGTAAATCGCCACCCTGGGCACCGGCTGCCGGGTAATTGTCGCCATGCAGCGCACGGTGGCCCAGCAAACTGGCCGCCGCAGCCCATCCCAGCACCTTTCCCGCGCGGCCCAGAAAGTGCCTGCGCGTCTGCAGTTCTGCCCACTCCTGCTTCACTTGCGCGGGGATGGCGAGATCGAGAACATTGTCAGCGTTCTCAGTATCGGTACACAACGGATGCTGTTTCATTCGACCTCCGCCAACTACTTCTACTTCGTCACCGTCTCATCCAGGTTTAGCATCTCCGATGCCACCATTGTCCACGCAGCCAGTTCCGGTGCGGGAATCGATGGATCGCTCCTCTTTTCGCCGACTTGAAGCAAATCGTGTGCAGCCTTCGGATCGGCGGCGTAGTGCTTTTCCATTTGCGCGAGCGAGTTTTGAAGAACGGCAGCCATCTTTGGCGGCGGATCGCGCGCGAGCAGAATCTCTCCCATCAGGTTGATGCGCTGTTCGGGAACCTTTCCGCCCTCATGAATCACGCGCTGCGCCAATGCGCGCGCCGCCTCGACCCATTGCACATCGTTCATGGTCACCAGCGCCTGCAGGGGGGTGTCGGTTCGCTGTCGGCGCGTGCACACGACGTCGCGCATGGGCGCATCAAACGCATCCATGTCCGGCATCGGCCCCATGCGCTTCCAATACGTATACATGCTTCGCCGATAGAGCGCATCGCCGTGCTGCTGCTCGTAGACCAGCGTGTCGCTGCCGCCAATGCCGATCTGCTCCCATATATTTGCGGGCTGGTAGGGTTTCACGCTTGGCCCGCCCACTTTATCGATGAGCAGTCCGCCGGATTCAAGCGCCACATCGCGCAACATCTCCGCATCCATGCGAAACCGCGGTCCATGCGACAACAGCAGATTCTTTGGATCTTTTGTGAGTTGCTGGGGCGTCGACCTCGCGCTTTGCCGATAGGCCGCCGACATCACCATCAGCTTGTACATGTGCTTGACATTCCACCCGCTCTCGCGAAACTCGACGGCCAGCCAGTCAAGCAGTTCGGGATTGGAAGGCCGCTGCCCCATGATGCCGAAGTCTTCGGTGCTCTCGACGAGTCCGGTCCCGAAGATTTCGTTCCACATGCGATTCACGCTGACGCGCGCCGTCAGCGGGTTTTCAGAGCTCACTGTCCACTTTGCCAGGGCCAGGCGATCGTGCGGCACACCCGCAGGCAATGGCGGCAAAAAGTGCGGCGTATTGGCCTCAATTCTCTGCGTGCGGGCAGTGTAAACTCCGCGCGTAAGCACATGCGCGTATGCAATCGAAGGCTTCTCCCACGAAACCATGGTCAGATCGCCGCCTTCAGATAGCTTCACAAGCTGAGCATTCAATTGCTCAATCTGCGAAGTTATCTCCCTGAACGATTTGTCGATGCTATTGAAGTAAAACTCGGATGCCACATGCCACTCATCCGGAGTCCACACACTGGTAGGTCTGTGCGCAAGCTCCGCAACGTAATCTTCAAACGGCAGGCGTCTCACTTCGTCTGCCGTAAGCGCGCGCCCATACATTCGAATATCCTGGTATCTCGCCTCACGTGCGGGGTTCGCCTCGGGATAGCGCATGCCGAGCTGCATCGGCGCCTGCGTGCGGATGGTCGACCGCGCCAGCGAGTCGTACACGACCCTTGTTGCTACCGGCTTTCCATCGACAAAGATGTGGATCCCTGCGGCGCTGCCCGAGCCATCATAACTAAAGAAGATGTGGCGCCAGCGGCCATCGACCGGAAGCGATTCAAGCGTAGTTACCTTCGCAGCGACAAATGGAGTCTTGTCTTCAGGCTCTTTAGCTTCTCCGGATTTCTTCTTTTTCGGATCTTCTCCTTTTTTTAGTTCTTCCTTTTTCTTCGGTTTGTTCTTTTCCTTCGGCTTGTTCGGAGCAAGATCCTGTTTGCTCAGATCGGAAGGCGTCGGATAGTCAAACACTTCTTTGATATCGACAGGTTTCTGGTTGGCCGGTGGCTTGGGATTGGGCAAGTCCTTCGGTGCCTGGTTCACCAGGTTCACCACCACGTTGCCGCTCTCGAGCGAGAGATCCCATCCGCGGTTGTGCTGGGTGGTGTCCATCTTTGCCACCAGAGAACCCTTCGCGCTGCCGAGGTGATAGTTCGGCGCAGAGCGCACCATGAACCACCCACCCGACGAGAATGCCTGGTTCCACTCATAATTTCCGGTCTGCCCAAGCAGGATGTGCGTGCTCGTCTCCATACGCATATCCGGCCACAACCACGTAGTCTCGCCCCATTGCGGTTTCAACTTGCCGATTTCGAAACTGGAAATCTGCGCATGCGGCGCACTGTTTTTCAGCACTTCGCCGCCGCCCTCGTCCAGCCGCAGGCGCATCTCGAGTTTGTCAGTTGAAACCGGCCCAGGCGCATTTTGCTGCGAACGGATCCACTGCTCCACCAGCGCGCGCTCCCGCAGACGCAAGGCCCGCACGCGTTCCGCCAATTCTGACCGTTTGGCCAACGCCCGGTTGTAGGCGTCCAGGTTTTCCATCTTCGGAACACGCGTCATGGGTTCCCACACCGGACGATCGTTGTTGAAAGGCTTCTCTTCAAGATTGTTGAAGAAGGCGCTCAGTGCATAAAAGTCCTTCTGCGTGGTCGGGTCGTACTTATGATCGTGGCACACCGCGCATCCCACCGTGAGGCCCATAAATGCGGCGCCATACGCCTCTGTTCGCTCACGTGCGATGTTCACACGCAACTCTTCTGGAATCGTTCCGCCCTCATTGCTGCTCACTCCCAGCCGCACATAGCCGCTGGCAATCAAGGGATCGAGATTCTTTGCGGGCAGCATGTCCCCGGCAATCTGTTCCATCGCAAACCGATCGAATGGCTTGTTCGAATTGAAGGAGCGAATCACGTAATCGCGATAGGGCCAGATGTCGCGACTGTTGTCGTAGTGCAGCCCATACGTATCTGCGTAGCGCGCGTAGTCCATCCAGTAGCGCGCCCGTGCCTCGCCATATGCCGGCCTCGCCAGCAAGCCATCCACCAGGTTTTCATAGGCCTTCGGCGAGGTGTCCTTTTCGAACGCTCTCACTTCAGCGGGCGTTGGCAGCAATCCGGTCAGATCGAGCGTCACACGACGAATCAGCGTGTCCTTGTCGGCCTCAGGCGAGGGATGCAAGCCCTCCCTCTTCATGCGCGCGAGGACGAGAGCATCGATCGGCGTTTTGGCCCATCCATCCTGTTGTGGGAGAGCCGGCAGCGAGGGCCGGGCAGGCTTCTCAAAGGCCCAATGTGGACGATAGACCGCGCCCTCTGTGATCCATTCGCGTAAAACTGCAAGGTCCGCGGCCTTCATCGGCTTGGCCTCGCCCTGCGGAGACTGAGGCATGAGGTGATGCGGATCCTTTGATTCGATGCGCTTGATCAGTTCGCTCTGCTCAGGATGCCCCGGAACGATTGCATCGGGGTGGCCGGGACGCTTGCGAAATGCGGACTCCTCAAGGTCGAGCCGCAGCCCCGCCTTGCGCATCTCAGGGTCGGGACCATGGCAACTGAAGCAGTTGGCCGCCAGAATCGGCTGCACATCCTGATTGAAATCGAGATGCTGCGTGCCGTGAGCGGTCGCGCTGGCTGTCCGCCTGGTATGGCAGCCCACCGCCGCGCTAAGCAACACAACTGTGCAAAGCAACTCAATCGCGAACCGAGGCTGGGCGAGCTTGTCCTGCACTATCCTATTTGATATCAGTTGCTTAGGATAGATCTTTACCACTCGCGGCGGCTCCTTCTTCCGGTTGCGGAAAGTATAGCGCAAGGCTTAAACATCTGGCATTTCCCTGGTCCTCAAGCATGCGAATGACATTCCACTTGGCCGAAAATTCCGCTTCTCGGAGAAGTGCCCCAGAGACCTGCTGTGAAGCTTGCTACCCAAGTAGTGAACGATAAAAATGTGGGTGTTGAAAAAGTCGTTTTCTGCACAAACGGCCTCAAATCCGGTGAAAGAAAATGTCTACCCGGTCCGAGAAAATCGCTTGTAGGGCATCCTTGCGCGATGCATTCTCCGCGAGTTCTAAGAGGACGAGTTTTCAACACCCGCAAACGCTTTGTCTGTTCCGGCGAAGCGAGCTTTGTAAAGTATGGAATTCCCGCGCTAGCCTTCAAGTTCTGTCGGCTGCCAGGCACTCCGGAGCAAAAGACATTTAATGACAGGATTCACATTCGCTATCATCATCCCAACGACGATCTGAATCAGCCAATCGACCGTGAGGCCGCCCTGCATTTCGATCGAGTCCTGCTTGCGCTGGTGAAGCGCGTTCCCAACGCACCCACAAAACCGGCGTGGTATCCGGAGAGCTTCTTCACTACCATTCCCCGGCGCTGAGGAAGTTACTCGGGACTTAATATCATCTCAATGAGGCACAGAAGGATTTCATGCCACCGATCGCTTACCTGGAATGTTATCGTTGCCACGCCCGCATCTCCGCGGATACACCGCAGACTGTTTGCACCTTATGCACGGATCAACCCGCTGGTTCGCTCTTTGTCCGCTATGACCTTTCTAGCCTGAAGGGGACTTCTCCCAGCGAAATCATCGACCAACAAACTCTTTTGCCGTGGTCCGGCATGTGGCGTTACAGCGCCGTTCTCCCGGATATCGACCCGGTCACGCTGGGCGAAGGCTGGACTCCAATGCTCAAGAGCAAGCGGCATCCCGGCGCGTTCATCAAGGAAGAGGGCACGAACCCGACGGGCACGTTCAAGGCACGCGGATTGTCGCTGGCGGTGACCATGGCCCGGCATTACGGTCTTAAAAAACTTGCTGTACCTTCTGCCGGCAATGCGGCTGGCGCGCTGGCAGCCTATGCCGCAGCTGCCGGAATCGAAGCCCACATCTTCATGCCGCAGGATGTGCCGTTCGCCAACTACGTGGAAGCGATTGCCTACGGAGCGAATGTCACGCTTGTCGATGGACTGATCTCCGACTGCGCCCGGATGGTAGCTGAGCGGAAACAGCAAGAAGGCTGGTTCGACATCTCCACCCTCAAGGAGCCATTTCGGATTGAAGGCAAAAAGACGATGGGGTATGAACTTGTGGAGCAGCTGGGGTGGGAGTATCCGGAAGCTGTATTTTATCCAACGGGCGGTGGAGTTGGTCTGATCGGAATGTGGAAGGCCTTTGAAGAGTTGGAAGAACTGGGCTGGGTCAAGCCCGGAAAGCGCCCGCGCATGATTGCTGTGCAGGCTGCTGGATGCGCGCCCGTTGCTCGCGCGTTCGATGCGGGAGCGAACGTGAGCCAGATGTGGCAGAATGCCTCCACATTCGCATCCGGTCTGCGTGTGCCAAAGCCATACGGAGACTCAATCATTCTCGATATTCTTCGAGCTTCCGATGGAATTGCGCTGGCGGTAACCGACGAAGAGATTCTAGCCTCCATCCTGGACTGGGCTCGCAATGAGGGCATTTTCCTGTCGCCTGAAGGCGCGTCGGTGACAGCCGCATACGATAAGCTGCTGGAAAATGGAACGCTCAAGACGTCCGATAAGGTCGTGATTTTCAATACTGGCGCCGGTTTGAAATATACCGATGTCACGGCAGAAGCGATGAAACTTAAGCGGCCTTTAGGGAGCCCTCAGTCAGTCTGAACAATCCATGGTATTCGCAACATGGGAGAAGCCCTGGCGCCGAACGCGGGAGACTTCATCGAGTCACTTGCCATTTCGCGCCGGAAGATTTCCCGTTTGCGGATTTGGGGCGAGGAGTGGTATTCTCGTTTCGTGATCGATTTCGCCACCAGGAACGCCGGAGCATGTTGTTGCGCGACGATGTGTTGCGTACACAGTTCATCTGGCGTGAGGAAATGGCAGGGCTAGAGTAGGTTAGAAGCCGGCATTTCAATCGGACCCACCGCCAGATAGAACTGGCAGGTGGGTTTTCTGTTTTTTGGGTGGAATTCCGGGCGAGCACAGTCTTAAGGCAGTTGCCGCACAGGTAGTTGGAAATGGAGAAGACCATGGGTGTTCCTGAAATTCGAGCGGAAGACTTGAAGCGCCGGCTGGATGCCGGTGAGGATCTATTCTTGCTGGATGTGCGCGACGAGAACGAATTCGACACTTCGAATATTGGCGGCCATCTGATTCCGCTCGCCGAACTGCCCCGGCGTGTCAACGAACTTGACCCCGGACAAAACATCGTTGCGGTTTGCAAGATGGGACCGCGCGGCGCCAAGGCGGTGCAACTGCTCAATAAAGCTGGGTTTAGCCACGTGTGGAATCTCACCGGCGGCATCCACGCATGGTCCGACCGTGTCGATCACGGAGTTCGGAAGTACTAGCAGGCTCGTGGAGAGCCCATTATTCCGATTCTGATTTTCGAGCACTCGCATTTGAAAAGACTGAATGTTGGCAGCCGAAGCCTGTCTTCGAGAATGAATCTGTCTACTTGCGGGGCCCACCCACAGGCTTTAGAATTTCCTAGCAATCATACAAGGAGACCACCCTGTGCCTGAAGAAGTTGTTCGCGCCTCGTTGAGCGAAGAAGCGGCATATCAACTTGCCAATGTCACCAAGACTGCTCCGCAATATGGGGCGATCACACCGCGCTGGCTGGTTCGTCTGCTTGACTGGAAGCCGCTTGAGGCGGGAATCTTTCGGCTGAACAAGGTGGATGAAAACAAGCCGATTGAATCCGTCTGTAGTCACGAGGACGAGTCTCCCCTTGCAGCTACATACATTAAGTACCAGGAAGAACCGCGCGAGTATGTGCTCAGCAGCATCAACGCGGTGCTCAACGTTCATACCCGAGTCTCCGATCTTTACAGCAATCCGTACGACCAGATTCGCGAGCAGTTGCGGCTCCTGATTGAGAGCGTGAAGGAGAAGCAGGAGAGTGAACTGCTGAATAATGCGGACTACGGCCTGCTGAACAACGTTGCCGATTCGCAGAAGCTGAAGACGCGAACGGGAGCACCAACACCGGACGATCTGGATGAGTTGCTGACCAAGGTCTGGAAAGAACCGTCGCTATTTCTTGCGCATCCGAAAGCGATCGCGGCATTTGGGCGGGAGTGCACGCGCCGCGGAGTTCCTCCTCCGACAGTGACACTCTTCGGCACGCCATTCGTGACCTGGCGCGGAGTTCCTTTGATCCCCTCGGACAAAATCGCCGTTCGAGCCCGCGACCACAAGTCGAAGATTCTTCTCATCCGCGTTGGCGAAAAAAAGCAGGGCGTAGTTGGCCTCTTTCAACCAGGACTTCCCGGTGAACAGAGCCCCGGTCTTTCTGTGCGCTTCATGGGCATCGACCAACGAGCGCTAGCCTCTTACCTGGTGTCCCTCTACTGCTCCGCGGCTGTGCTGACGGACGATGCAATTGCCCTGCTCGAAGACGTGGACGTAGGACAATACCATGAGTACAAGTGAGTCGTCGCTCGGCGTGCCCGTGATTCCTGAATCGGACCACGCAGGGGTGAGATTACCGGGAACTGCGAGCATAGTTCCCGTCGTTCTCTCTCCGCCCGAGCTGACGCGCATGGCCAACGACCTGTTCAACGCGCTGCCGGATGAGATTCAGCATCCGGCGATCGCCGCTGCTCGGGCGGTGTTGCCCGCGAACTCAGCCTTCAGCGGAAACCCATACGCCGCGCTGCCAAGCCCCACCGCACCAGCGGTTCCGGGGATTCTTTCCGGCTTTGCAGAGCTGCAGCCCGGTCCTTTCGTCGCGACTCCAGACCATAGTTTGCCGCCCGATGTGCGATCGGGCGCCACAGTTCCCACAACGCCGACAGGTTCGCAGGCAGGACGCGGAGCAGGACCTGCGTTTCAGGGAGGACCGGCGCCTCCGGTCGATCCTGCCTTTGCCTTCCTTGCCGATGCGCGTCCACTCTTTGTTTCACCTGCCGCCGAGCCCGCTTCGCCGAACACGCCGGCTTCTGCGTTCGGCAGTGCTGTGCCCAGCGAAGAGGGATTCGCAGCGATTCCATCCTCGTTGTTCACGGACATTCCGCAATCACGATCGGCCGGGGCGCCGCAGCCTCCCGCACCTGCAATTCCGCGCGCCTTTGGCGTAGTCGACTCTTCCGCGATTCCCACATTCAGCTTTCTTGAAGACGCGCGTCCGCTGTTTTCCGATCCAGTGACGTTGCCTGGCCCGGTTCCGGCCGACGCCGCTTCAATCGCAGCTAACCCGTTCGCGACTCCGATCGATCGGAATGCGCCGCAATTGCCTGGCACTGTCGCCCATGCGCCGGGCGCGGCTGCGCCCCCTCCCAATGACGACCGGCCTCGCTCGCTTTACGCTTTCGACGGCGTCCCGGTGATCGCGCCCGCTGGCGCTCAGCTCGAACCGCGGCTGGATCTCGGCCTCTCTTCGTATGGCTTCGATGTGGAAACGATTCGCCGCGACTTTCCGATCCTGCGCGAAGTTGTGAACGGCCGTCCGCTGATCTGGCTTGACAACGGCGCTACGACGCAGAAGCCGCAGTCAGTCATCGACCGCATCTCGTATTTCTACGAGCACGAGAACTCGAACGTGCATCGCGCGGCGCACGAACTGGCTGCGCGGGCAACAGACGCCTATGAGTCGGCGCGTGAAAAGACGCGTCGTTTTCTCAATGCGGGAGCCACGCGCGAGATTGTGTTTGTACGCGGAGCCACGGAGGCAATCAACCTGGTGGCTCAAAGCTGGGGACGGCGCAATATTCAAAAAGACGACGAGATCGTTATTACCTGGCTTGAGCATCACGCTAACATTGTTCCCTGGCAGATGCTCTGTGCGGAAAAAGGCGCGCGGCTTCGAGTTGCCCCAGTTGACGATTCCGGCCAGGTATTGCTCGATGAGTATGAAAAACTGCTTGGCCCCAAGACGCGGCTGGTTTCGATCGCGCACGTCTCGAACGCCCTTGGCACGGTGGTTCCGGTCAAGGAGATGGTGGAGGCCGCACACCGTCACGGAGCTCGTGTTCTGGTAGACGGTGCGCAGGCTGTCTCCCACATGCGCGTCGATGTGCAAGCCATCAACTGCGACTTCTACGTTTTCTCCGGGCACAAGGTATTCGCGCCCACGGGCATCGGCGTGGTTTACGGAAAGTCGGAAGTGCTGGACAATATGCCGCCATGGCAAGGCGGAGGAAACATGATCCAGGACGTGACTTTCGAAAAGACGCTCTATCAGCCGCCTCCGCAACGCTTTGAAGCCGGCACCGGAAACATAGCGGATGCCGTCGGTCTGGGCGCGGCAATCGATTACCTGGATCGGGTTGGCATCGCGAATGTCTCGCGTCACGAACACACGTTGCTGGTGTATGCCACCGATGCCCTTCAACGCATCCCAGGGCTTCACATCATTGGCACAGCGAAAGAAAAGGCCGGAGTTATCTCTCTCGTGATGGACGGTTTCCGGACTGAAGAGATCGGCGACTATCTCAATCGGAAAGGCATCGCCGTTCGGGGCGGCCATCATTGTGCGCAGCCTATTTTGCGCCGATTCGGTTTGGAGAGCACGCTGCGCGCAACTCTGGCTCTCTATAACACCTGCGAAGAGATTGATGCGCTTGTTGCGGCCCTTTGGGATCTTCGGCAAGGGCGCAATCCTGGCATCGCATGACATTATGAGCGCCTGGCTAGCGGTACCGTGGCCCTGGTATGTCGCAGGACCGGTCATTGGACTCTTCGTTTCGACGTTGTTGCTTACCGGCAACAAGGTGTTCGGAATCTTCGGCAACCTGCGCCACCGTTGTTCCGCATTAATTCCGGGTAAGCTCGAGCATTTCCGCTGCGACTGGAAGAACTCGGGACGCTGGAATCTTGTGTTCTTGCTGGGAGTCCTGACCGGCGGGTTCCTCGCCGCTCACATTGCCAGTTCGGGATCGGGGGGCGGGAGGTTCAAGCCCTTTCTCTACGACCATTAGAATCAATAACTTAAATCATTTTATCTCGATAAGAAAACCGGATGCAGACGATTTTGCAGCGCTCAAAGCCCAAAGGCTCAGCACAGGCGCCTGGTGCAAGCTTCCTCGTGCTTGCCGCTCGCGCCACCAAGCTCAAACACATCCGTGTGTCGCCACTGAATCCTGGCCAAGTGCCCTCAGGGCCGCCCGTCCATACACTTTCAGTGTCCCGCTACACTCAGATTCTCGTCTCCGCTGGGATCCTTCCTTGCCATCTCTCTCTCAAGAAGACAAATGGAGGTGATCAACTCTCGACCTCAATTTGGTTCAGTTTTTTGGTTTTGGGAGAACGGATGTTCATACGACCGAAACCAAGAGTGGAAACTTCCTTCTCGTCAATACCTGCAAGATGTTGCATGTACCCTTGTCCGAGTGCTCGTAAATGATTGATTTCATTGGTGCGCAGTTTGGGCACTTGACTGCTCTATTAGGCACCAGACACTCGACACAATTGGTTCCTGGTAAAAATTGGGTACGGATCGAATCAGCAGGACCAGAAACCACCATTGCGAGAAGATTCCCCGGCTTTTGACTTCCCAAGCAATCGAAAAGAAACCTGAGAGGGACTAAAGATGCGCACTGCACAAAGAATTTTGATGGCCTGTTTGATCTTATTGCCGACGGCGGCCTTTGCCGACGTTTATCCCCTTAATCCGCCACCCGATCTGTTCATTGATAACTTCGTTTACACCGGCAACTCTTTGTTTGGCACGGTGGAGGGCATCACCGACTTCGGAAATTGCCAGTCACCCTGCTTCGCCGGCTTGAACTTCTATGCAGACGGGAACTTGTTTGACGTGACCGACGGGAGCAACGATGTCTTACTCGGCGGAAACTTCATAACTAGCGCCTATGGCGGCGGTGGCGAATACGGCCTGATGTACAGTGTGACGGCTGATGATACATCCCTTTGGGCTTTAATCGAAGGTCAGGCGCCGAGCAGCTTCGGGTCCGTTGTGGTGATAGATATCCACGACTTAGACACCGACGATCCCGGCTACCAGCCCGATGTAACTGCCGATCTGACACCGATGACAACGGCAGCGACCCCGGAGCCGGGATCTTTAACGCTGTTGTTCAGCGGTCTTGCTGCCGTGATCGTTCGCAAAAGAATGGCCAGCAGAAAAGCCTAGCAGGCCAGAATCGTAATTGGTGAGCTGAATCCGGCTCATGGGTCTTTGGTTATGAACTGGCGTTGGGTTCGGATGCGTCCGAGGTCAACGCCTGCTCGTTTGTTTGACACATGCGGCGTCCCCTAGTTTCAAGTCCCATACAGTTTCTTTCCCCGAGAGACTTTAGCCAAACGCTGTAGATTGCCCCGCGTCACTTCCACGCTGAGCCGCGATAAGCCGCTTAGCTATGTCGCTGTTTGGTTTCAGTTGCCCAAAATCAGGTTCCGTTTGAGGTTGAGAGAGAGAGCTATGCAAATTACAAAGATGATCTCAGGTTGTCTTCTGTCTGTTCTATCGTTCGTGGGTGCCGCCAGTGCACAAAACGGTACCATCCCAAGCCCGCCACAGAGCGACCCGGATATCACAGTTTCGCATAGTCTCAACGGCGTCCCATACGGACTGAATACCTACAACGCAAGCACCCAAGTTTTCACGTTGTCAGGGAGCGGTGTGTCAATTAACTTTCCGCCGCTGAAGGGATTCTGTAATACTTCCTGTCCCGCGGCGGTCCTCTCGGGCGCGATTCAAGTCGATAACACAGGAAAACTGATTGGTGGCAATCCAAACACGGGACAGCCGGATTTCCAGTTGACCGGCCAGATTACCAACGGGGCCACAACTTATACGTCTCCACTGCTGACCGGCCAGATTACGGAGTTCTATTTTGACGGCGTGAATGATACGCCGAATTTCGCCTTCCGCTTTGCTGTGACAGGCGGATCGATGGCTTCAATCTATGTGAATTCGCCCAGCACGAACAACGATCTTTGGATGACGCTGTTCCTGGAGAACCAGGCCGGATACACAGATTTCTCTGGCTCCTTTGCCTCAAACTTCGGCGGCGTGGCCAAAACGAATGTATTCAGCACGCCCGGCGTGTGCTATGGAAAAATCGGCGACTTTGTCTGGGACGATTTGAATGACAACGGCATCCAGGATGCCGGCGAGCCGGGCATCAACGGCGTGACTGTAAATCTATATAACTCAGCCAATCAGCTTATACAGACAACGGTAACGAAACAGGGCCCGACCGGATCTCAGCTGGGCTACTACCAGTTCATGGGCGTATGCGCCGGAACTTATACGGTAAAGGTGGATGAGACGACCCTGCCACAAGGCCAGAATGGGAAGTCGGAGTTTGCGGAAACCATAGTCAACGCACCTGGAAGCACGACGGCCGACGATAGCAATCCGAATCCTTCAACCGTGACACTGGCCGCAAATGACAGCGTCGACGAGACAATCGATTTTGGCTACGTGGCCTTGCAGGGAGCGATTGGGGATTACGTCTGGTACGACGCGAACCGCAATGGCATTCAGGACGCGGGCGAGCCAGGGATCAATGGCGTTACGGTCGATCTCTATGACTCGACGCAAACGAATTTGCTCGCGACCACCACAACAGCTTTCGGTGGACCGAACAACGTTAACGGTTATTACCAGTTCACCGGCCTGGGTGCAGGCAGTTACGTTGTTGTTGTTGACTCAACCACTCTTCCTCCAAACTACAGCCCGACCACGTCCTTTGTCGGCAGCAACACGGCTATAGACAGCAATGGCAGTCCCGCGCCGGTGACCTTGGCAACAGACTCCAGCGTGGATGAAACGATCGACTTCGGTTATGTATCTCCTTGCGACGGGACTATTGGCGACTTCGTCTGGCATGATCTGAATTACGACGGAATTCAGGATAGCGGCGAGCCCGGGATCTCCGGCGTTACGCTATACCTCTACGACGCCAGTGACAATCTGCTGCAAACTGCGATCACCAATGGAAACGGCAACTACTTATTCAGCGGTGTTTGCAACGGAAGCTACGAAGTTGTTGTGAATGCTAGCACGGTGCCATCGCAGTTCACCCCGACGACTCCCATGGCTCCCGGAAGCACGACGGCCAATGACAGCAACGGAAGCCCGGCGCCCGTTACGCTGACGCTCGACAGCGACAATAACGTCATCTCGAATTTGACGATCGACTTCGGGTATGTCTCACCCTGCAACGGAGCGATTGGCGACTTTGTCTGGTATGACGTGAATGGAAACGGCATCCAGGATGCGGGCGAGCCTGGAATCGGCAATGTCACCGTAAATCTGTTCGACTCGCAAAACCACTTGCTGTGGTCCACAACCACCAATCAGGTTGGCTACTATCAGTTCACTGGCTTGTGCCCCGGAACCTACTCGGTGCAGGTGACTCCGCCTACGGGCTATTCGCCGACGATTGTGAATGCACCGGGCAGCACCACGGCCAATGACAGCAATCCGAACCCGTCGACAGTGGTCCTCTCCATCATCGACAACAATGGCGACACGACGAACGACGAGACCATTGATTTCGGGTTTGTCCTTACGACTCCGGTTAGCTCCAGTTGCGTGGTCATCAACGCCGAACAGGGAATTGCGATTACGCCTACACAACTGGTGGGCAGCGGCGGCCTGGGTGGACCGTATACCTTTACGGCCACCGGGTTGCCTCCCGGGCTCAGCATCTCCTCTTCAGGACTCATCACGGGGACGCCAACGGCGAGCGGCACATATCCATATACGGTGACGATCACCGACAACGCCGGGAATACCGGAACCCTGAACTGCACGATCACAGTGGCTCCTCCGCTGTCCGTTACCTGTGCTTCGGTAACCACGGGCGAAGTCAATGTGCCGTTCAACAGCGGCCCGATGACGGTGTCGGGCGGCGCAACTCCATACACGTACTCAGTAGTGGGGACGCTGCCGACGGGTCTGACTCTGGACAGCACCAATGGTGCGGTGAGCGGTACACCTACGACATCGGGCACATTCAGTATCCAGGTGACCGACGGCGACGGGGCCACGAGCTCTGGCTGCGCGATCACGATCAACACGCCACTCTCGGTTACCTGCGCATCGGTAACGACGGGTGAAGTCAACATCCCATTCAACAGCGGCCCGATGACGGTATCGGGCGTCACGGCTCCCTACACGTACTCGATCGTGGGCACGCTTCCTGCGGGCCTTAGCCTGAACACGAGCAACGGCGCAATCACCGGCACGCCGACAGCTTCCGGCAGCTT
>Ga0181537_10001532_pt1 | contig 21105 bp, 17 predicted proteins | sample PEATcosm2014_Bin_39_FD_119765 | JGI IMG/M metagenome (GOLD analysis project Ga0181537, IMG submission 119765) | Peatland microbial communities from MTU Mesocosm Facility, Houghton, MI, USA - PEATcosm2014_Bin23_10_metaG | ecosystem: Environmental > Terrestrial > Soil > Wetlands > Peat | place... | reverse complement strand
TCATCGCGCGATTGGCGCTTTGCCACTGGTCTTCGTCGATGGTGCGCGGCAGAAAGCGCTGAATATTCGTGCCTTCGGGGGTCACGCCGCCGCCGATCATCTCCGCGATGGATCCGGTCACCACCACCGCGGGCAGGTGCGGGTCCAAGGTTCGATGGGCGCGCTTCATGGCTCCTTCCGTGCCATGCTGTCCCAATTCCTCCTCGCCCAGTCCGGTGACGACGATCGGCAACTCGTGAGGCGGCAGCGCATCGGTGTAATGCAACACCGAGGTGACCGGCAGATTTTCGCAGCCCACCGGCCCGTCGATGATCACCTGCAAACCCTTGATCGCGGTGAACACGTACACCGAGCCCCAATACCCACCCGCCCGATCGTGGTCGAGCACCAGCATCAGACCATCTCCTCGGATTTGCGCTTTGCCGCAAGCTTCGCGAGCTGCGCTTTGTAGCGCTCGCGAAACTCGGGATGCTGCTCGGGGGATTCCTGCCAAATCCCGGCAGTGTCGCCGCTGCCGACCCCCGCGAAGAAAGATTTCATTTCATCGAAGCGCGCCCGGTTGCCGAGGGCCGTGTTGACGACTTGCGCCAGCGACCCCGCGCCGGCGGGACCCAACAGCGGCCGCGCCGATATCAAATTGGTGAAGTACAGCGCCGGTATCGCCATCTCTTTGGCCTTTTGCACCACCGGCGTCGTGCCCACCGCGAGATCCGGCTGGAACTCGTGCAGCGCGGCCAAATCCTGTTCGAGCGAGGCGCGGTATTGCAAGCGCACACCCTTGGCCTCCAGCCATTCACGATCGGAGTCCGACCATGGCGTTCGCGGGCAAGCCGTCCCGACATAGGGCACGTCGGCGCCGCTCTCGATCAAAAGCCGTGCCACCAGCAATTCGGAACCTTCGTAGCCGGACAACGTGATCCGTCCGCGGATGGGCGCTTTCGCCAGCGCCGCTTTGACGGCCGGCAATATCCGATTCTGCGCAAGACCGATCTTGTCCGCGGCGACACCGCATGTCTCGCCGATCGCGGCCAGCCAGGCAGCTGTGCCGTCGTATCCCACCGGCGCCGATCCGACGATGCTGCGCCCGGCCGCCGAGAACTCGCGCAAGGAAGCCGTATAAAACGGATGAATGGCGGCTGCTGCCGCGCAGTCGAGCGCGGCATAGAGTTCGCGCCATTCGCGGGTCGGCACCACAGGGCCCGCCGCCAGCCCCAGCGGTTCGAGCATCATTCCAACTCCGACCGGATCGGCCGGAAACACCTCTCCCACCAAGGCGACTGTGGGTTTGGCATTGCGCCCGCCGCGCGGCGCCTGGACCGGACCTTGAACCGCTTCCGTGCGCGCGTATCGCAGCATGGCTCCGGCGAGCACATCCTTGGCCTCGGCATGGGTCGGCACCCCGAATCCGGGCACGTCGATGCCGATGATGCGCACGCCGTTGATGGCTTTCGGCAGCAGTTGCAGCGGCACTCCCGAAGCCGTCGGCACGCACAGGTTGATGATCACCACGGCGTCGTACAGCGCCGGGTCGGAGAGCTTGAATACCGCTTCGCGGATGTCCTCGAAAAGCTTTCCCGTCACCAATGTTTCCGAGTTGAATGGCACGTAGCCGACGGTGCGTCGGGCGCCGTAGAAATGCGAGGTGAAGGTCAAGCCGTAGACACAGCAAGCGGAACCCGACAACACGGTGGCGGTGCGCCGCATACGCAGGCCGACGCGCAGCGACCCGAACGCCGGGCACATGCTCTGCGGCTGGTCGTGTGGTCCTGCCGGATAGTCGGCGGCATAGCGCTCGAGCGTCGCGCTCTTGCCGGCGGCCGCGGCCGCGCGCCGCAACTCATCCTTGCCGGCGTGACAGCCGATCCCATCCCCTGAGATGGCCTGCGGAATCGCCGGCGTCGGCGTGGCTGTTTGCGGCGTGGCGCTCATGGGTTCAGACGTTGTCGTAGACAACCTCGAGCGTGGGTTTTTCCACATGCGAGCCGCCGCACATGTCTTCGTGCGATGCGGGCTCGAGCACCACGTTGCGGCCCACCACTTCGCTCTTGAACAGCGCCAGCAATTCGTCCTGAGTCAGAGGTTTGGGGCGCAGCGGCGGCGCCTCAGCAACATTGGCGGCCAGTTCCTCGAACAACGGGCCCCACTCGGTGCCCGGGCGGCCGACGATGTCGTAGTTGGCGCTCTTGCGCCGGATATCGTCGTTGGCCGGAATTGCCGCCAGGATCGGAATGCCCGCGGCTGCGGCGAAGGCCTGCGCTTCGCCGGTCCCGTCATCCTTGTTGATCACGAGGCCGGCCACGCCGACATTGCCGCCGAGCTTGCGGAAGTACTCGACCGCCGAGCACACGTTATTGGCGACGTACAACGACTGCAGATCGTTGGAGCCGACCACGATCACTTTTTGGCACATGTCGCGGGCGATCGGCAGGCCGAATCCCCCGCAGACCACGTCGCCCAGGAAATCCAAAAGCACGTAATCGAAACCCCAGTCGTGGAAACCGAGTTTCTCGAGCAACTCGAAGCCATGGATGATGCCGCGGCCGCCGCAACCGCGGCCGACCTCCGGGCCGCCGAGTTCCATCGCGAATACCCCATCGCGCTTGAAGCACACATCGCCGATCTTGACCGGCTCGCCGGCGAGCTTCTTCTTGGCCGACGTTTCGATGATCGTCGGGCAGGCGCGGCCGCCGAACAGCAGCGAGGTCGTGTCGCTTTTCGGGTCGCAGCCGATCAGCAGCACCTTCTTGCCCTGTTGCGCCATCATGTACGACAGATTGGCGAGCGCGAAACTCTTGCCGATTCCCCCCTTGCCGTAAATCGCGATGACCTGCGTCTGCTTGGTGGGTGCGGCGCTGGGAACGGCATCGGGTTCGATCGCCGCTTCGGCACGCAACGCCTCCAGTCGGACCTGCCCGGAGCGAAGTGCGGCCGAATTCACTGAAGCGGTGCTCATGACAGCGCTCTCCAATCCAAAACCATTTTGAGACAGGAAGGATCGGTGAACGCCGTGCGGTACGCCGCGGGCGCCGCACTCGCTTCCTGCCGATGAGTGATCAATCCGTCGAGCTGCAGCCGCCCGGATTCGACCAGTTGCCGAACCGCCTCGAGATCCGCCTCACGCCATTCGGCTGCGATTCGGATGCGCGCCTCGCGCATGAACGCTGCTGGGAAAGCGAACGACAACGATTGACTATAAAAACCGGCGAGCACGATTTCCCCGCCCGGCGCCAGGCGCGCTATCAATGTGTCGAGCAGGCTGCTGTCGCCGCTCACATCGTAAATGGCGCGATAGCCTCGGCAGGTGTCCGCGTCCGGATGCAACACCGTGTAGCCGGCGCTGCCGTCCACTCGATTCGGATTGCGCTCCCACACCACCGGCGCTTCTGCGCCGAGAACGACCGCGAGTCGCGCGATCAACCGGCCGAGTACGCCGTGACCGATGATCAGATCCGGCAGATTCGAGTTCTTGGCGGTTACCGCGTGATAAGCGGTTGCCGCGAGCGCCAGCAGCACGCCCTCCTCGCCCATGTTCTTGATGGGCGTCACCCTCACGCCTGGAACCACGACCTTGGCGGCAGCGCCGCCGAAAAGCCCTCTGACTTCGCCGAAGCAACGCGCGCCGGGTACGAATACCCGTTCGCCCACTTGCCGGGCGGCGCGCGTACCCGCATGCGTGATCACGCCCACCGATTCGTAGCCCGGAACCAACGGATACCCCAAGCCTGGAAACGCCGGCATGCGACCCGACCACAGGAGCCGTTCGGTCCCGGTGCTGATACCCGACCACTCCATGTCGACGACCACGTCCTCGTCCCCCGGAGCACTCAACTCCAAGCGGCTCAGAACAAGTTGTTCCGGCTTCTCCAACACCACGGCCAGGGTGTTGAGCGATGGATGGGGAGTTTCGGCGGCGCTGGTCATAATTCTAAGTGTCACGATACTCTGACTCTTTAACATGTCAACATGTCAAGACACTTTTCCGCCGCCGCTTTTGCGCGCAACGATGAGGCGGCTCTGCAAGGGTTGTCGGGTGCGAACCAGTTGGGCCGTCGCAAAGCCGGCGGCGGACAGCATTGCCTGCAGCGCCTGTGGCGTGCGCGGCCTGCCGCTGCCCATCGCCAAAAGATAGAATCCGAAGTACGCGTCGCCCACGGGTTCTGCGCCCGGCGTACCCAGCATGGGTTCGGCGAGCAGCAGCACGCCGTTCGGCGGCAACGCACGATACGCCGCTGCCAGGACGGCGGCCGCGGCGGCATCGCTGTGGTCGTGGATCACCCGCACCAGGGACATCACGTCCGCCCCATCCGGAAGCTTGTCCGTCAGGAAATCGCCGCCGATCGCGCGCGCGCGCGGATCGAGACCGAGCGCGGTAAAGCGCTGCGCTGCGCGCGCCGCAACGGGCGGCAAGTCGAACAGAATCAGATTCAGCTGTTCAGAGCGCGCCGCGGCGGCACAGAGGAAACTGCCGTCGCCGCCGCCGACATCGAGCAGGCAGCGATGCTTGTGCAGCGGATAGGCGTCGAGTATCTCATCCGCGACCAGCGGCAATGAGTTGCCCATCAGCGAGGTGTAGTCCGCGATTTGCGCCGTCGGCAATCCCGCAGGCGCGTCCGAACTTGCATAGGCCCAATATCGAGCGAGCGCGGTTTGACTCTGTTCGCCGCGCAACAGCCGTACGGGATCGTGTAAATCGGCGTACAGCAAACTGTGGTGCTCGACCATGGCGCCCACCGCCGGATTGCCGACCATGGCGGCGCCGAGCGCGCCGAGCCCGAACCGCCCGGCCGTTCGCTTCTCGACCAAGCGCAAAGATACGGCGGCTTCGAGCAGCCGGTCGGTCGAATCGGGCGGCAAATTCAAATCCGCCGCGATGCGCGCCGCGGTGAGGGGTCCGGTCGCCAAAAGATCGAATAATTTGAGCCGTACGCAGGCGAACAAGATTTGCGAATAGACAAAACCCGCGCACACATCGAACAGCGCACGCGCGCGCCTGCGCGCCGTCGGCCGGGTCAATGGGAATGCCGCGGCCCAGCGCTGAAATCGCGGACTCGACAGCCAGCGATCTCGCACGGTGAGATAGCGGTCAGTCCAGCGCACGGCGCTGCTCTTCAGGCGGCCGGTCGCGCTAATTCACGAGGTAACAGCCGGCTGGCCTCCGCCAGTATATGTGTCCGCAAATCGTTGGCGCCGGGGCAGTCCGGGATGGTGTCGAGCGCCGCGCGCACCAAATCTTCCAAGCGCTGCACCGCGCTGCCGATGCCGAGATGATGAACCGCGTTGGGCCGGCCGAGTGCCTGGTCGCGGCCGGTGGGTTTTCCCAGTTCGTGCTCGTTCGACATCACGTCGCGGATGTCATCGGCGATCTGGTAAGCCTCGCCGATGCGCTCGCCGAGCAAGTGCCAGGCGCCCGCCTGGGAGCCTGCCGCGCAGGCACCGGCGGCGGTCGCGGCCGCGAACAACGCCCCGGTCTTGGCGCGCTGGTAATGCGCCAGCGAGATGTGCGATTCGCATTCCCAGGCTTGCCCGGCAATGATTCCGTCCGGCGCCCCGATGGCGCGCGCGAGAATACCGATCAAGGCGCCGAGACGCGCCGGAGCGGCTTGCGCGCCGGCCGCCAGAGCCTGGAACGCGAGGACGATGAGCGCATCGCCCGTCAGTACTGCGATCCTTTCGCCGAAGGCCTTGTGGACCGAGGCGCGGCCGCGCCTGGTCGCCGCATCATCGAAGCACGGCAGGTCATCATGGACCAACGAGGCGCAATGCATCAGTTCGACGGCGGCGGCCATGCCGGCCGAGACGTCCGGTTTGTCATCGCCGCACGCACGCGCCACCGCGAGGCATAAACGTGGGCGGATGCGCGCCCCGCCGGGGAAAACCGCGTAGCGCATCGCCGCGCCCAGCAATGGCGGACAACCCGCGCCTTTCACCAGTCCCAATGCCCGGCCCAGGGATCGCTCGATTCGCGTCATGGCGTCCACGATAGCTCTCCGACTGTAAATACGTCTTGTCACTTGTGACTGTCATGTAATATAGACATTGATGACAGTATGGTCAACAATCGAGTGCCAAGAATGCGCAGCCCGCGAATCGCGGTGATCGGCGCCGGCGTCGCCGGGTTGGTGGCGGCGATCGATCTCGCCCGGGCGGGTTTCGAGGTTCTGCTGTTCGAGCGTGCGGCGACGCCGGGCGGCAAAATGCGCCGCGTCTGCATCGAGGGCCGTTGCATGGACGCGGGTCCCACGGTGTTCACGCTGCGGCGCCTTTTCGACGAGCTTTTCGACGACGCCGGCGACAGCTTTGAACGGCGTGTAAGCCTCACTTCCGCCCATGTTTTGGCGAGACATGCGTGGAGTTCAGACGAACGCCTGGATCTTTTTGCCGATATCGAACAATCGACGGACGCGATCGGTGACTTCGCCGGGAGGCGGGAGGCGCAAGGTTTCCGCCGATTCGCCGCTCAGGCACGGCGCATCTATGAAACCTTGGACGGGCCCTTCATGCGCGCTTCGCGTCCCTCACCCGTTGCTCTCATGCGACGGGTCGGCCTGGCCCATATCGGGGATCTCTTGAACATTCAACCCTTCGTCAGCTTATGGGGCTCGTTGGGCCGTTACTTTCGGGATCCGCGGCTGCGGCAACTGTTCGCGCGCTATGCGACCTACTGCGGCTCCTCGCCGTTTGCAACGCCGGCGACCTTGATGTTGGTGGCTCATGTCGAACAAGCCGGCGTTTGGTATGTCGGCGGCGGAATGCATGAGCTTGCCGTGCAGCTCGCGGCCCTCGCCGCGCGCAAGGGTGCAGCGCTGCGTTACGCATGCGAGATCGCACGGATCGAGCTGCGCGGCGGGCGGGTCGACGCCGTGCAGACTTTGCAAGGCGAACGCATTCCGGTCGACGCCGTCATTTGCAATGCGGACAACAACGCGCTCGCCGCCGGATTGTTCGGCGCGGAGATTCGCGGCGGTGTGCGCGCGACGCCGGCCGCCGCGCGTTCGCTGTCGGCGATCACCTGGAATCTATTGGCGCGCTGCGAAGGATTCGAACTCGCGCATCACTCGGTATTCTTCGGCGGCGACTACCGGGCGGAGTTCGCCGACATTTTCCGCCGGCGGCGTTCGCCGGCAAAACCCACCGTGTACATTTGCGCGCAGGATCGCGATACCGCGGCGCAAGCGGCGCAGAGCAGCGAACGGTTGCTGTGTCTGGTGAACGCGCCGGCGGTCGGAGATACACATTTGTTCGACACCGCGGAGATCGACGCATGCAAAGCCCGGATCTCGGAAACGCTGGCGAATTGCGGCCTCAGGCTTCACCCGCACGCGGACGGGGTGGTGACGACCCCGACGGATTTCAACCGCCTGTTTCCGGGGACCGGGGGCGCACTATACGGCCCGGCCTCGCACGGATGGATGGCGTCGTTCAAACGCCCCGGTTCCCGCAGTGCGATTCCGGGACTGTATTTGGCGGGCGGCAGCAGCCATCCGGGTCCCGGAGTCCCGATGGCTGCGACATCGGGGCGCCTCGCGGCAGCCTGCGTCAGGACGGACTTCGCTTCGATCAGAGAATTCCGGCCGGCGGCTATGTCTGGTGGTATGTCGATGCGCTGAGCGACGACGGCCGGTACGCTTTGACGCTGATCGCCTTCGTCGGCAGCGTGTTCTCTCCCTACTACGCCTGGGCTCGGCGCCGCGGCGGCGCGGATCCCGCCGATCATTGCGCCTTCAATGTGGCGCTGTACGGACCACGCTCGAACCGCTGGACCATGACCGAACGCGGCGCGGCGCAGTTGCGGCGCGAAAGCTCGCGCCTGTCGATCGGTCCGAGCGAGATGCATTGGACCGCGGACTCTTTGGAAATGAGCGTGAACGAGGTGTGCGCGCCGCTGCCGCGGCCCGTGCGCGGCACGATCCGCTTGTTCCCAAGCGCGCTCCGCGAAGACGGGTTTTCTCTGGATGGGCGCGGGCGGCATCGTTGGACACCGTTTGCGCCGCGCGCACGAATCGAGGTGGCGCTGGCGCAGCCCCGTGTGTCGTGGTCGGGAACAGGTTATTTCGATTCCAACTGCGGCACCGAACCTTTGGAGAGCGCATTCACGGACTGGACCTGGTCGCGGGCAAGCCTGCCGCAGAGCACGATCGTGCTCTACGATGTCAATACGCGGCAGGCAGCCGACGAATCCCCGGCGGCACGATTGCTGGCCCTCAATTTTACCGCCAATGGAGATGTCGAGAGGATCGAGCCGCCGCCGCCCGCCGCACTGCCTCGCACCGGGTGGCGAGTGGCGCGCCGGACCCGGGCCGACGCAGGGCATGCGGTGCGGGTGATCAAGACGCTCGAGGACGCGCCATTTTACAGCCGGACACTGCTCGACACGCGTTTGCTCGGAGCACGCACGCCGGCCATCCACGAAAGCCTCGATCTGAACCGTTTTCGCGCCGGCTGGGTACAGTGCTTGCTGCCTTTTCGCATGCCCCGGATCACGTTTTGACCTCGAGGGCGGCCGGCACCCGTTCGCGCCGCTCGAGCCGTTCGAATAATTCCACCAGCCAAATCACGCGGTCTTCGATTCTTGGCCAGCGCGTGGCCTCGCGCGCCGACCCGCCGGGCACGGGTGCATCGACAACCGCGGTCGGCAACGGCGCGAGCAGGAACAGCGCCTCTTGCAGGGCCTCTTTCAAGGCGCCGACGTGCCCAGCGGAAGAATGCCGTGCCGTCGCGGCGAGCAAGGCGTCCGCCAGAATGCGCGCCTTGCGCCGCCAGGGGACGACCGCCCGCTGGTTGACCGAATCATACTTGCGGCGCGCGACCTCGTGTCCGATTTCCGCGTACAGCAGGCGCGCGGCGTACATCCCCGGCCGACAGGCGGCCGGTAGCCGCGAAAGACCGGCTTCGCTGCGCGCGTAAAGCTGCTCCGCGCTTTTCAAGAGGCGCTCGATGACGGCGCCGAGCGCAGGGGTGAACTTCGGATCCGCCAACCAGGACTGCGGCTCGATACCCGCCTCGAGCAGCCAGTCGAGGGGCAGATACAGCCTGCCGCGGCGCGCATCCTCCCCGACGTCGCGCGCCACATTGGTCAACTGCATCGCGACCCCCAAATCACAGGCTCGAGCGAGCGTGACCGGGTCGCGAACACCCATGGTCATCGCCATCATGACCCCGACCGTACCGGCCACGCGGACCGCGTAGCACATGAGGTCCGACAAAGTCTGATAGCGGCGCATTTCGGCATCCCAGGCGAATCCTTCCAGAAGCGCGAGCGGCAGTGCCTTCGGGATCGCGTGGCGCGATACGCAATCGCCGAAGGCCCGGTCGGCGGCGATATCGGCCGGTGTGCCGGCGTAGATGGCCCCGAGGCGGTCGTGCAGATCGCGCAGCGCCGCCCGGGGATCCATTTTGAGATCAATCGCATCATCGGCCATTCGGCAAAACGCATAAAGGCCGGTCGCAGGCTTGCGCACGCCGAGCGGCAAAACCAACGATGCTGCGAAAAATGTCCGCGAACCGCCGCGCAGCATCGCGCGGCACGCCGCCACATCGGCAACCGAGGCAAATCCGCTAGCGGAGCAATACGTTTGCATCGGGCACTACTGTATCAAGAACCCGCGCGGAAGAAAGCACCCCTGGCACGCCGGCACCCGGGTGCGTGCCGGCACCGACCAAATATAGATTTTCGACCTCTTCGCTGCGATTGTGCGGACGGAACCACGCGCTCTGCGACAGCACGGGCGCCAATCCGAATGCAGCGCCCTGATAAGAGGACAGCCGGTCGCGAAAATCGAGCGGCGTCATGATTCTCGAGGTGATCACATGCCGCTCGAAGTCCGGCAGGATGCAGCGGCTCAAGCACTCGGCGATGGCGCGCCGGTAGGTTTCACCGACGAGCCGCCAATCGGTTTTGCTTTGCAGATTCGGAACCGGCGAAAGCACATAGAACGCGTCACAGCCCGCAGGCGCGAGCGAGGGATCCGACGCCGTCGGCCGATGCAGGTACAGACTGAAATCCTCCGCCAATACCTTGCGCTGGAATATGTCGCGCAGCAATTCGCGGTAGCGTGGTCCAACCAAAATCGTGTGGTGCGGCACGTCCGGATACTGTTTGCCGGTGCCGAAATACCAGACGAACAGGCTCATCGAGTAATCGGCGCGGTCAAGCTTGCGGTCGCTCCAGCGGCGCCGCGCCGCCTGCGGAATGAGGTTGCGATAAGTGCCGGCGGAATCGGCATTCGAAACCACGATGTCGGACGCGAGCACATGACCGTCGTCGCACACTACGCCTGTCGCGCGGCGGTCCTCAACCGCGATCGACGCGACCCGCACTCCACAGCGTACTTCGTTGCCCTGTCCCTCGATCAGCTTCACCATGCCGGCGACGATGCTGCCCGTCCCGCCGACGGCGAAATGCACGCCCCAGCGGCGCTCGAGAAAGGCGATCAGTCCGTAGATCGCGGTGGTGGCGAAAGGATTGCCGCCGACGAACAGCGGATGGAAGCTCAAGGCGAACCTGAGCTTCGGGCTCTTGACGAAGGAAGCCGCCATGGCGTGGATGCTGCGCAAGGCGCGCAGCCGCAACAAGTCCGGTACCAGGCGCAGCATGTCCCCGAATGAGTTGAAGGGCAAATGCGCGAGCCGGGCAAACGCCACGTCATAGATCTCTTCACTGGCCTTGATGAAGCGCTGATAGCCCGCGAATTCCCCGGGCGCGATCCGCTCGATCTGCGCGCGCATGCGGGCATCGTCATCGGAGCAATCGAGCACGTCGCCGTCATGAAAGCGGATGCGGTAAAACGGCTGCAGCGCGCGCAGTTCTACATCGTCGGCGAAGCGGCGGTTGCACAAGCTCCATAGCTCTTCGAGCAAAAACGGCGCCGTGATGATGGTCGGACCGGCATCGAAGGTGAAGCCGTCTTGGCGAAAGACATATGCCCGCCCGCCCGGCGCGTCCAACTGCTCGAGCACGGTTACGCGATAGCCACGTGCGCCCAAGCGGATGGCGGCCGCGAGACCGCCGAAGCCGCTGCCGATGACGATGGCATGCGGAACAGTCGTTTTCACGGCGCCCCGGGGTGCGCGCGGCAGATGCTCGAGATCTTTTCCGCCACCAGAGCCGGCTCCTCTTCATGCGCCAGGTGGCCAAGACCGGGCAATGCGCAGACGCTGGCATTCGCCAGACGTTGCTTCGTCGCGAACGCCTGATGCGGCGGAACAGTGCGATCGTTTTCCGCCGCCAATAGAACCAGCGGCGTCGTCAAGCGCGGCAGATCTCTGGCAAAGGAGCGCAGGTCCCAATTGCCCATCATGCCGAGCGCACCGGCGAGATGCTTCGGGTTTCTCACGAGCCGCGTATACAGATCGAGACCTTGGGCATCGACTTTGGATCCGGTGCTGTCGAGGACCCGGGCGACACTCGCCGCATTGCCGGCGCGGCTCGCCAGCAGCCGCGCCAGCAACGAACTTCCGGCGAGCAGCCTCGCCAGCGGCGAAAACAGAACTCCGGCAGAGCCGCCCAACGGCACGAAGGCGCCGTTGAGGCTGACGATCACACGCGGGTCGATGTGCCGATCGAGCGCCATGCGGCATAGAATGACGGCGCCGGCGGAATGCCCGACACAGTAGAGCGGCTTGAAGCGCAACGCGCCGAGCAGCGCTGCCAGCGACTCGCTCATGCCGACGATCGAGCTGCGGGCGGTGCCGGAGGCCTCAGTGAAACCGTGGCCCGGCAGGTCTGGCGCCAACACCGTGTAGTGTCTGCCGAGCAGCGGCAGGACGTCGCGCCAGGAATGCGTCGAAGCGCCGGTGCCGTGCACGAGCAACAGCGGCGGCCCGCTGCCCATCTGCTGCACATGCCAGCGGCTGCCCGCAGTCTCGACGAAGCGGCTCAATTCGTGGTTCGGCCACGTCGACTTCTCACGCTCCCACAATTCATGTCCTCACTGCAGCCGCCCGGACTATATCGGACAAGGCGCGTGAATTGGCGAACGGCAACGCGAGGTATCGCGCGCCCATGGCGCCCGCCACGTCGCGGGCGAGCGCGTTCGGGCGCGGCGCCGTATCGATGAACAGGGCGGCGATCTTTGACAACCGCGCGCCTGAAGCGCACTTGAGCGCGTCGGCATGCGCCGCTTCGCGCCCGGGAGCGCCATCACGCGCAATGTTGGCGCGGCCGTCGGTCAGCATGACCAGCGTGGGTGTTTCGCCGCGGCGCTGTGCTTGCCTCGCCAAGGCGACCGCCGCGTCGATGGCGGCGGCCAGCGGCGTGGCGCCGCCACCCGGCAGACCGGCGAGGCTGCGCTTGGCGCGCGGCAGGGATCGCGTCGGCGGCAACAGCAGCTCGGCGGAGCGGCCGCGGAAGGCAATGAGGGCCACTTGATCGCGCCTGATGTAGCAATCCGCCAACAACAACTCGACCGCGCCTTTTGCCTCGGCCAGGCGATGCAATGCCGCCGAACCCGACGCGTCGACGACAAATACGGTCAATGTGCGCGATTTTTGCTGGTAGCGCGTGACGCGGCAATCGGACGCCTCGATGCGCAACCGGCCCCTGCCCTGCGCCGCGCGGCCGCGCAACGCCTGCCACGGCGCCGCGGCGCGCAGTGTCTCGATCACATTGAGCCGCGCGCCGCCTTGCGGCAGACCGCTGCGCACGCCGGCCGGGCGTCCCCTCGCGCCGGCGTTGCGCAACTCTCCGGCGCGTCCGCCGCCGTTCGGCCGCTGCCGGACGGAAGGCCCCCCGGCCTTCAGTTGCATCAGCAATCCGGGCGGAATCGCGGCTTGCGCCGCCGCGAGCACGGAAGACTGCATCTCGCCGACGCGCGCCTTCTCGGACAACTCTTCGGGCGGCGGCGCATCGCCCGCACTTGGCTCGCTGTTTTCGGTCGCAGGCGGGTCGGAAGCCCTTTCCGGTGCAGCCAGAGTGGTCGCACGCGGCGCAAGCACCAGCCGCGCCGCCAGGATCGCGTCGTCCTCGCCGACATTCGTGCGACCATTCAAAGCGGCGGTGATCTGCGCGGCCCGATACGCGTATACAGCAGCCCGTGCGGACTCGACGCCGAGCGCCAGCGCCGTTGCACACAGCGACTCGATGATGCCCGGCGCCTGCTGGACGTTCGGCAACAACTCGCGCGCCGCGAGAATATCCACGCGCTCATGCGCCGCAACGATAGGGGTGCGCAGGCTGAAACCGTTCAGATCCACCGAAAACGCCAGGCGATCGAGCAGGGAATGCGGCACCACTTCGTCCTCCGCCAGGCCCTCATCGAGCAACACGACTCCAATGCGCGCCGTATGTCTCACTGAAACCCCTTCGCGCGCCGCCGCGGCTTCGCCGGCGTCGAGCACCGTGCCAATGCAGGCAGCCGTGTGCCGCGACAGCCGTTCGGCCATGGTTATGACCACGACGCCGCCATCGCTCGCCGCCAGCGCGCCGCGCTCCGCGATCGGCCGGTTCGCCTTCAGCGTGGCGGCCAAGTCCAATCCGCCGAGCAAACGGTTGTCGCTTATATTAAAAGGAATGCGGCGCACGCGGCCGGTGGGCAGCAACTCATCCAGCAACCGCAACCATTGATCGCGGGCCGGATGGACCTGCGAGCGCAAACACACGCCTGCCGTCGCCACGGGGTCGACGGCGAACAGCGAGGCGACCCAGGACGCATCGCTTGCCGCTTTCATGCGCCCAGCGCTTCTTGCACGGCGCGCTCGATCCGCGCCGCCGAACCGGATTCATCGAGAGGGTCGCGCCGCAGTCGGTGGCGCAGCGCCGAAGGAGCCACGCGACGCAGGTGCGATACCTCCACCGCCGGCGCGTTCTCGAAGCTCGCGAATGCGCGTGCGGCGCGGATCAACGTCAGTTCCGCTCGCAATCCATCGGTGCCCAACAGCATGCAGAGCCGCGCGGCACTCTGCAACACGGCGTCCGAGACTTCGATTTTTTCGAGCCGTTTGCGCGCCGCTACGATGCGCCGGCGCAGTCCGTCATCTTGCTTCTTCCACCGGGCGGCGAACTCGCCGCGAGCGCGTTCGAACTCGTCCCGGCGTCTGACCACCGCGACTCGCAGCTCCAGCTCGGCGGGCGTCTTTACCTCCACCGACAGACCGAATCGATCCAGCAACTGCGGCCGCAGTTCTCCCTCCTCGGGATTCCCGCTGCCGATCAGCACGAATCGCGATGGGTGGCGCACGCTCAGTCCCTCGCGTTCCACCAGATTCTCGCCCGACGCCGCGACGTCAATGAGCAGGTCCACCAAATGATCTTCCAGCAGATTGACCTCGTCGATGTAGAGGAATCCGCGATTCGCCCGCGCCAGCAGGCCGGGCTCGAAAGCCTTGATCCCCTGCGACAATGCCCGCTCGAGATCGAGCGCACCGACCACCCGGTCCTCGGTGACGCCCAACGGCATATCGACCACCGGCACCGGTATGAGGTGCTTTTTCAATGCGCCGTGGCGCGCGCGCTCGCGGCAATCCATGCATAGGGAGTCCGGATCCGCCGGGTCACATGAGTAGCGGCAGCCGACGACGGCAGCCATGGGCGGAAGCAGCGCCGCCAAAGCCCGCACCGCCGTCGACTTCCCCGTGCCCCGGTCTCCGAACACCAGAACGCCGCCGATCGTCGGATCAACCGCTGAACTTACCAGCGCAAGTTTCATCTCCTCCTGCGCCACGATGGCGGAAAACGGAAATACCGGGCGAAGTCCTGATTGCATAGGGTGTGCACATTGGCACAAACCGCCGCATCGCGCCAAGCGCTGCGCGCAGCACTTCAGGCAGTTGTCCGACATCCGCATGAGCACTCGGCTGACGCCTGCAAGGCGGCGGCGTTGCCACCATGCGGGGAAGGAGATTCCAATCATGCCGAGCTGTGGAAAGCCATTTTCAAAGGTCTTGCTGGGTATTGCGCTCGCGGTCGGCGCGTCAGGTTTGGTGAGCGCGGCGGCGCCCGATCGCGCCGCAGCCGGAAGGTCCGGACAATACATTGCATTCGCGGCGGACTGCGCGTCGTGCCACACCGCGCCGGGCGGCAAACCCTACGCGGGCGGCAATGCTTTGAAATCCGCCTATGGGACGATCTACGGGCCCAATATCACCCCCGACGTCGAAACCGGAATTGGCGCATGGAGCAAGGCGGATTTTGAGCGCGCGCTTCGCCGCGGCGTTCGCAAGGATGGAGCCTATCTCTATCCGGCCATGCCCTACGGCAGCTACACGAAGATGACCGCAGCCGACATGGACGCGCTATGGTCGTACATCCACAGCGTTCCCGCCGCCAAAAATACGGTGCCCAAGAACACGCTGCCGTTTCCTTTGACCATCCGCAGCGGCATGGCCGTCTGGCAGAGCTTGTACTTCAAGCCGGGTCCTTTCGTCCCGTCTCCGGCCCACGACCCGACATGGAATCGCGGTGCCTACCTCGTGGACGCGCTCGGTCATTGCGGGGACTGCCATACGCCGCGCAACGCCGCTCAGGGACTGGAGGACGAACATAGCATGACCGGCGCCGAAATCGAAGGTTGGTATGCACCCGACATCAGCAACGATTCCCTGTCGAAGTTGGCTTCCTGGAAAACGGCGGATCTCGCCCATTACTTGCGCACCGGATCGACGCCCGATAACGTCAAGTCATTCGGCCCCATGCAGGAGGTCGTGCACGACAGCTTGCGTCACCTCACCGATGCAGACCTGCTCGCCATGGCGGTTTATCTCAAGGATCAACAGAGCGGCGTACAGGCGAAGACACCGAGCCAGCCGGAACTGCCGAGCAGCCGGCTTGCCTCCGGCAAACAAGTTTACGCGGACAATTGCAGCAGCTGCCATCAGGTCGATGGCAAGGGTGTTGCCGGCTCCGCCCCGGCACTCGCAGGCAACGATGCCGTGACTGCCGCCGAGCCGTACAACGTGATCATGGCCTTGCTCGAAGGGTTTACGCCGCAGGGCACGTGGGGAGCGATGGGCTCGTTCGCCAACGCGCTGAGCGATGATCAAATCGCCGACGTCACGAACTACGTGCGCACTGCGTGGAATAACCACGGGCTGGCCAATGCCACGCCGTGGACGGTTGCGAGTTGGCGCAAGAACGCCCAAGTGTCGAATACCGAAGCGAACGCCCTGCTATGCCCGAGCTTGCCGCAAGATGTGATGCAGCCCGCGTTCGGCGCCGGCGCCGATGCACTCGCTCAGGCGGCGAAGGACAGCGGAAAAATGAACCAATTGGTCGCAAACTACCTGGCGGCGCGTCCTAAAACATCGACCGCGCAGGTGATCGAAGCGTTGAGCACGGCGTATTGCCGATCGCTGGCCGATGCTCATATATCGCAGGCACGAATGAGCGCACAAATTGCGGATTTCGCACAACATGTGGCCGTGGCGATCGGCCGAAAAGCGAAGCCTCATTCGGCGTGATGCGGAGCACCCGCCGCCCAGGCTCCGACAGCCGCGGTCAAGAGCTGCCGGTGAAAATTTTGCTGCGGGTGATCTCGGTCGTGCACGCTCTGATGGCGGCGCTGTTCGCGTGTGCATCGGTCGCACTCATCGCCATTGCGTTTCGCATGGGACTCATGAGCCTGCTCGGCCGAGGTTTGGGAGAAAGCGCCGCGCAAGGGGTGATCGAAGCCATCGGACTTCTGGCCGCAGCGGTGGTGGCGCTGCAAATTGCGCAAACGATTGCCGAGGAAGAGGTGATTCGAGCAGCCCATGTCAGCGGCCCGACGCGGGTGCGGCGGTTTTTGTCGCGCTTCATGGTAGTCCTCGTCGTTGCGCTGGCAATCGAGGGCTTGGTCGCGACTTTCCGCGCGGTACATGAGAATCCGGCCGAGTTGCCCGCCGCGGCCAGCATTCTCGCCGGCACCGCCGCGCTCCTCGCCGGCTGGGGAATCTTCATCCGGCTGAATCGCTATGCCGAGGAACTCGAACCCGAAGCGATGGCGGAGGCGAAGCTCGAAGATCAAAAATTGAAATGACGCGGCCGGCCCGCGCAGTCAGCCGCTACAGCGGGTTGTAGCGCTTCTGGCGCGAAAAATTCATGTAACTGAGCGCTATGCCCTGCCGCCAACCCACCCCGAAGCGCACCGGCGCCAGGGCGATGCCGTCGCGCTGCACGTAGTTCACACCGAAGCCGCCGACAAAGTAGAGGCTCCCCTCGACCCCGGGAAAGCGCTTATACAGCGCAGCCGCATTCGGCAGATCGTATACCAGTATGAAAGTCTTGACGGCGTTGGCGCCGACATCGAAGCCGATGGACGGTCCCTGCCAGTAGACCTTGTGCGCGGGAGTCCCTTTGTAAACGAGCTCGCCGCGGCCGTAGCGCACGCCGACACCGATCGCCCCGCCGGCCTCTTCGCCGCGGATGATCGCCACCGGGTGGCCCTTTTCCTTCAGGACCTTCGCCAAGACATCGGATAATTCCCTGGCGCCGCTGCTGAAAAAATCCGACGCGGCCTTGGCGACTTCGTCGTCGCTGTAGGTGTCGTGAGCCGCCGGGGTATCGGCGGCGGGTACCGCGGCCCCAATCAGAAGCAGGGCCGCCAACAAGGCGGAAAATCGCAATGACCTGGAAATCATGGCGGGCATTGTGGTTGCGGGATTGCCATTCTGCAAGTATTTCGTGCGCGGCAACGCTCCAGTAATATTCGCAACGATGCCGCTCAGCGCATTCGATCGAGGCAAGCTGAAAATCGCCGCGCATGCGCGCGAAGAGCTCGAGCGTGCGGGCGTCCGCTTCGAGTCGATTCAATGCAAGTCGGGCGGCACCGAAACCCACCCGGATATCGCCAGGCTTACCGTGACGGTGAACGGCTCGGCCGCCCACGTCGACCTGTCGGCGTACGAGGTCGAAGAGTGCGAGTTGTTGGTCTTCGGCGATGCCTGGTACAAAATCGCCGCATTTATCGAACGGCTGCGCTAGCGGCCGCCGCCCCGGGACTCATCAGGCTGCCATCCCCTGGTCGAGCAGCGCCTGCAGCACCTGTTCATGTTCTTCCAGGATCCGCTCGACCAGCATGCTGGCGAAATCGAGCTTGCCGCCGCCGGCCGCGAGTTCGACCTCTTTGCATAGTTCCGCGAGCACCACTGCGCCCACGTGCGCACTCGAGGATTTGAGCGCGTGCGCCGCGTGCATCATTGCCGTCGTATCGCCTGCCGCCGCCGCGGCGCGCAATGCCTCGGTCAAATCGCGCGAACTCGACGTATAGAGCCGCACGACCCTGGCCAGGAGATCGGGGCTGCCCGATTTATGCATGGCCTTGATCGATCCCAACGTCCGTTGGTCGAGAACGGTGCTGTCGTGCCGGGACGCGGCCGCCGCCGCATCGTCGGAGACGCACGAGTCGAGCACATCGCACAATTGATCGATCGTGAACGGTTTGCCCAGGTAGAAGTCCATGCCGGCCGCGAAACACTTCGCATCGTCGCCCGTCAGTGCATTGGCGGTCAGCGCAACGACGGGCGTCCGCGGACGACGGTTCTCCTGCTCCCACTCGCGAAAACGGCTGGTTGCCGCATAGCCATCCAGCTTCGGCATCTGGCAATCCATGAGGACCGCCTCAAAGCGATCGGCGCGAAGCTTCTCGAGCGCCTCCTCGCCATTCCACGCACGCACCGCGGTAACGCCCAATTCCTGCAGCATCGCGAGCGCCACCTCCTGATTGACCGGGTTGTCTTCGACGAGCAGAACGCGGTGCACGCGCGATCGCCTCGGGCCCGCGTCCGCAGCAGGAAGTTCGATGCCGGCATCCGGCCGCGCGCTGCCGTCATGTTGGCCGGTGAGCAGCGCGGCGAGGCAATCATGCAGTTGCGAACGGCGTAGCGGCTTGTTCAACCAGGTGGTCGCGGCGTCGCGACGCTCGCCGGGCGAGGGCGGCGCGGCGATGCTGGAGTTCATGACGATGATCGGAATACGGGTCAATTCCGGAAGACCGCGAATCGAGGCAACGATCTCCGCTCCGCCCATGTCGGGCAGCTGTCCGTCCACGATCACCGCGTCGAATTCCGCGCCGAGCGACTTGCTGAGAATGTACAGCGCTTCGTGGGCCGATCCCGCCTCGGTGGGCATCACCCCCCAGCTCATGAGGTGGCGCCGCAGCACCCCGCGCGCGGTGGCGTTGTCGTCGACCAGCAGCATGCGGGTGGAATTCAAAACGGTCGCGCTTCGTTCGCGCTCCCCGGTGTGTTCCGTCTCCAGGGTCACGGAAAAGTAGAACGTCGATCCCTTGCCCGGCCTGCTCGAGACGCTGATGCGGCCACCCATCAATTCCACGAGCTGCTTGCAGATCGCGAGCCCGAGCCCCGTGCCGCCGTACTGGCGTGTCGTCGACACATCCGCCTGCGCAAACGATTCGAAAATGGTGGCGCAGTTCTCTGGTTTGATGCCGATGCCGGTATCCGAGACCTCGAAGTCGAAGGAGGAGTTGTGAAGTCCCGCATCCACGCTGTTGACCCGGATGCAGACTTCGCCCTGCTCGGTGAATTTCACGGCATTGCTGATCAAATTGATGAGAACCTGGCGCAGACGCAGCGCATCGCCGCGCGCCTTGGTTTCGATGCGCGCGGGAATATCGCAGATCAGTTCGAGCCCCTTCGCGTGCGCCCGTTCCGCCAAAATCTCCACCGCATCCTCGACGACCTCGCGCACGCAGAACTGCGCAATGTCGATCTGCAGCTTGCCGGCCTCGATTTTCGAGAAGTCCAGGATGTCGTTGATGATCTGCAGCAGCGCGCTGCCGGATTCGTGGATCGTGATGGCGTAACGTCGCTGCCGCTCGTCCAGCGACGGGGAGTGGCGCAGCAGTTCCGCCATGCCGAGGACGCCGTTCATCGGCGTGCGGATTTCGTGGCTCATGCGGGCCAAAAAATCGCTCTTTGCGCGGCTTGCGCCTTCGGCGCGTTTCGCGGCTTCCTGCGCTTCCGCGACCTCTATATCAAGCTGCACCGTGCGTTCACGCACCAATCTCTCGAGCTCATTCTGATAGGCGCGCAGATTCCGATCCCGCCTCTCGAGTTCGGCGAGCATTTCATTGAAGCCGTCGATCAGGGTGCCGAACTCGCCGCTGCTGATCTTGTCCGCCCGTATCGAGAAGTCCTTGCTCTTGAGCACATCCCGGGTGACCTGCATCAGGTTGCCGACGGGCATCGAGATGACCCGCCGCAAACGGCTCGAGAGCAGGAATGCGACGACCCCCGCGAGCCCGAACGCAATGAACATGAATCGCACGGAAGCTTTGAAGCGCGGGTAGAACTCGGCACTCAGGTCCGCCTCGAGACGCAGCTTGCCCACCGGCCTGCCGTCCAGGATCACCGGGACTTGGATGTCGGCGCGCGTCAAGCCGTCGAAATGCAGCGCATGATCGTCCTTGAGCGCAGTGTCGATGAGCGGCTTCGCGCCCGGCGCCGCGAAACTCACAGCGATATGGCCGCCCGAATCATACAGTGTGACGGCGCGCATGCTTGGCTCGGCATGCAAAGGTTCGAGCGCATTGCGCGCCAGATTCCGATTGAGCAGCGCGAGCGGCGCGGCCGCATTTTGGCCCGCCGCCGTGGTCAGGATGAGCAGCTGCTCGCCAAGGTTGCGGCGCAGGGCCAGCGCCTCGACCGAGGCATAGAGAGCGCCGGCGAGCACCACGACCACCGCGGCCGCCGTTACGATCAACACGCGAAGCTTGGCGGCGAGCGACAGGTTGTCGAACCATCGTCCCCACATACTACCGGCCCGCTGTTTTCGCGCCGTACGCGAAGTCCACTGACATGCCCTCCACCAGCGGAGCCTTTTGCAGCAGGATCTTGAGTTCGGCCGCCGGAATCGGCCTGCTGATCAGATATCCCTGAGCCTGATCGCAGCGGTGCCTGCGCAAGAACTTGAGCTGCTCGGCGTTCTCGACACCCTCGGCGATCACCTTCAGCTTCAGTTCGCGGGCCATGGCGATGATGGCGGCGCAGATTGCCGCATCGTCTTCGCTCCTGTGCAGATCCTTGACGAACGACCGGTCGATCTTGAGCGCGTCCACCGGAAATTGCCGCAGGTAGCCGAGCGACGAGTAGCCCGTGCCGAAATCGTCGATGGACAAGGTGAGGCCCGCGGCGCCCAGCCGCTTCAGGGCGGCCGTCGTGCCGTCGACATTTCTC